>Ga0224512_10002587_pt1 | contig 16480 bp, 11 predicted proteins | sample SF_May12_sed_USG_4_FD_169103 | JGI IMG/M metagenome (GOLD analysis project Ga0224512, IMG submission 169103) | Sediment microbial communities from San Francisco Bay, California, United States - SF_May12_sed_USGS_13 | ecosystem: Environmental > Aquatic > Marine > Sediment | place: USA...
TGGATCCTCGAGCTCTATCGGCGAGCCCGCGTGGAGGTGCGCTCGGGCCGCGCGCCCCTACCCACCACCCTGCCGGGGCTTTTCGAGTTCAACCAATGGAACGCCAACCAACCCGGCACGACGCTGTTCCTGCCGGTTACCAACACGACACTCGAGTACATCAACCTGCTGTTCATCTATCTGGCCCGAAGCTACGCATTCACGATCGTCGACGAGCAGCGGGGCCACGAGCCGGCCGGGCTGCAGGACGCCGTCGACTCCGGCCGGCTCGATCGCGACCGCCAGATGACGATTGCCGAACTCGAGCAGCGGGTGCTCTCGATGCTGGTGGTGGAGCAGGCCTTCATCTGCCAGAACGTCAACCTGGCCCTTCAGGCGCTTGGCCTGGGCGGCTGGACGTTCACGGGCTATCTCGCGCGCTTCGTGATGGGCGGCGGCGACGTCCCCGGCTTGGGCTTCCGCTTCCTGGAGCCGCATTCTGGACCGCCCTGTCCTGTGGGTCTGGACGGCCACTTCGAGGCGTTCACGCCCCCGTACTTCGGAGACATGCACGAGGCCGTGGACGGTTTCATGGCAGTCAAGTGGGCCGCCTTCGCGGAGGACGTCCCGAAGCCCTATCTCGAGCCCGACAAGATTGCCACGGCAATCCCCCGCCCACACGAGGACACCGTGGAACTCGTGAAGACGTACTGCCAATACGTCTTCGACGCCTACGGCCGTTTCCCGGTCTACCTCGACCCGATGTATCAGCGGCTCACGTGCCAAGCGCAGCACGTCGATCCCGACTTCTACAGCGAGTACTACCCGCCCGGCGCCCTCACCGAGCAGCACCGCCAGCACATGCGTCGGTGGCACCCCGATGTCGCCGACGATGAGGGCCGTCCGCCAAGGCGCTCGCCGAGCGATTCGTGCGGCGATTCTCGAGCAGCGTGAGGCTCCGGACATTTGACCCACTGCGTCTGAAAATGGAAAGAACCCGGCCGACCTAGGGGCCCGTGACGGCCTCCGAGGTTCCCGGGTTGCCTCTTGAGTTGGTGGACACGCGGTCGTTGTGCCCCCGGCGGGCATGGGCGACATTCTCGCCTGGGCGCTGGCCGTCCCCTTGAGCCCGTTGAACGCCCCGGGGCGACCGCCCACGCAGCCTCTGGCGGGTGCCGCCAAGGGGGTGTCTCGGTGATGCGCAATCGGGCCTGGGACGAGCCGGGGCAGACGGTGCGAACGTGACCCATCACTTCGGGTGCAGTCCCGGCATCGCGAACGTCTGTGCCCTGGGGAAAACTCCGGTTGTCCACGGGGCAAAGGGCCTAGTGGGATTGAAGTTGAACCCACACCCGGACGGCTGAGTGAGAGAGAGTGCGATCTCGCCAACGCGAGGATCGCCTCAGCTGCCGGCGTCACGCTTTGATCTGGCCTCGTAGCCGGGGCGCCATTCCCGTTGCCGACGGTACGTGACGCGATCGCGGTGATCAGGTCCCTACGGCTGGGCGAGCTGCGATGATCCGGCTTGCGTGCGAGCCGCGGTGACCTCCCGGCCACGCTGCTCCAGCAGCCAGCCGTCGAATTCGTCGACCTCGAGCGGATGGGCGAACAGATAACCCTGAGCGAGCCGGCACTTGGCCGCACGCAGGTTGTCCCGCTCATGCGCGTTCTCGATGCCCTCGGCAAGCGTCGACATGCCGAGGCTCTCGGCGAGCGAGAGCACGCCGTCGATTAATTCGTTTGGGGTGTCGCCATCCTCGATCGCCTGGACGAAGGAACGATCGATCTTGAGGACGTCGATCGGGAAATCCCGCAGGTATGCCAACGTCGCGTGGCCGGTCCCGAAGTCATCGATGGCAAGCATGACGCCCAGCTGCTTCAGCTCCTGGAGCGTGGATGCGACCGCATCCTGGTCGAGGATGAACAGGCTCTCGGTCAACTCGAGCTGCAGCAGCTCCGGAGGCAGACCCGAGGCGGCGAGTGCCTGCGCGACATCATCGACGATCCCCTCTTCGGCGAGCTGACGCACGGACACGTTCACGCTTACGGAGAGCGGTGCATCGCTGTCGTGCTGCCATGCGACGGCCTTACGGCACGCCTCGTGCAGCACCCAGCGCCCCAACGGCACGATGAAGCCCGTCTCCTCGGCGAGCGGGATGAACTCGAGGGGCCTGATCTCGCCCCAGGCGGGGTGGCGCCACCGCAGCAGTGCCTCAGCTCCGACGCCACGACCGGTCTCGAGGTCGATGATCGGCTGGTAGACTAGTCGGAACTCTTCGCGCGCGAGGGCTTCGGCCATCGCGCTCTTGAGCTCGAGGCGACGCATGGCCATGGCGTGCATCTCGGGCTCGAACTCCTCATGGCGCCCCTTCCCGCCGGCCTTGGCGATGTACATTGCCGTGTCGGCGTTGCGCAGCAGCGCGTCGGCGTCGGACGAGGCACTGTTCGCGTAGGCGACACCAATGCTGGCCTCGACGGTGACCACCCGGTCGGTCAGTTCCATCGGCTCGCCTATGGTGGCCTGGATCCGCTCGATCAGCGCAGTGACGTCCTTCGGGTCGGTGACGTCCTCGATCAGGCAGGCGAACTCGTCCCCCCCGAGCCGGGCCGCGGTGTCCATCGAACGCAGGCAACCGTCGAGTGCGCCGGCCACGCGCCGCAGCACGGCGTCGCCGGCGGCGTGCCCGAGACTGTCGTTGATGGTCTTGAAGTCGTCGAGGTCGAGGAAGAGGACCGCGAGGCTCGCGTCGGCGTGGCGCTGATGGCGCGACAACGCGTGCTTCACGCGGTCGCGGAAGAGGGTGCGGTTGGCGAGTCCGGTCAGCCCGTCCGTGACGGCCTGGACACGCAGATCCTCCTCGAACTGGCGACGTTCGGTCTGGTCCCGCACGGTCAGCACGAGGGCGTTGACATCAGGCGTCGTCAGATGGTTCATGCCGACGATCTCGAGGTGGCGGAGGTCGCCGCCGACCGTGTGGGCGTCGTACGCGAACGTCAGGGTCTGCCCCGACGGGACCACCTTCAGCCGCTCGAGGTTGGCGGGTAGGGATTCGGGGTCGGCGATGTTGAGCACGTCGGCAACGAACCGGCCGGCCACGGTGGCCGGGTCGACGCCGAGCGTGCGCTGCAGCGCCGGCGTCGCGTACCGGGCCGTTCCGGACGCGTCGCACAGCACGACGATATCGCTGCTGCTCTGGATCATGGTGCCCAACCTGGCCTCCGCACGGCGGTGCTGGAGGGCCGTGACCTCGTTCAGCAGCTCTCCCACGTTGTCGGACAGTCGGGCGATCTCGTCGTCTCCGGAGATGCTCACGCTGTCCTCGCCGCCCTCACGCCGCCGGTCGACGAGCCCATCGAGCACCGCAATGCGCTTGGTGACGCGGGTGGTCAGCCAGAATCCGAAGCTGCCGAAGGCCAGTATCAGCCCCGCGGTCAGCGTGAGCACCAGCAGCTCGATGCTGCGGCGCGCGGCGGATGCGACGGGGCGGTCCAGTGCTGCCAGTAGCGTCGCGGTGGTCTGGCCGTCGAGGTCGCGCAGGTCGACGCCGCCCATGGCTTTGTCCCGGCCGACGAAACGCAGCTCGGTGTCGGCCTCAGGTGAGCCGAGCGACAGTGTTGCGGGGCTCGCCTTCGACAGGGCCGCCAACAGCTCGTCGTCGATGATACGTGCCATAACGAGGACGCTGACGGGGTCGACCGTCTGCTCGTTGTTCGTGATGCCCGCGACGGCGGCAAGCGCGGGTTGTCCGTCGATGGTCGTGACCGCTGTCACCGAGGTCCCGACTTCTGGGGGCTCGGCCTCTGCGGCCCACGTGGCTAAGTCGGCGGGCGCGTCCCTCCAAGTGTCATCGGCGATGACCGCCTGGTACAGGATCTCCCGGTCCTCATCGACGAGCAGGAGGGCGTCGATCCGGAGACTCCCGAGCGTGTCGCCCGGATCACCGATCGCGTCCTCGGGGAACTCCGGATACTGCCCGGTCACGAACCGGTGCGTGTCGGTCCAGAACCCGTAGTCACGCGCACTCGCGGCGATGTTCTCCGCCGTCCGCTCGACGAGCGCGTCCGCCGCGCTGACATGCTCGGCGAGCGTCTCGCGCTCGGCACGATCGAACCCGCGAGCCACGGCGATCGTGCCGGCGACGCCAGCGCACAGCACGATTAGGCACATGATCGCCATCGCGACCAGGGCTCTCCCGCGTAGTCCCACGTTCAGGCCCCTTCTCGGGGCCGGACGGTCGCGTAGTTCGCCTCGCACGTAACAGGTATCGGCCTGTCGCGGCTGAGCCTTGACGTTTCGGGACTCCGCTGTTTGCGCGAGGCTGGCTAAGCGCCCACCCCGACCTCGCAGTGTGGAGGGCGAGCCCAGACTCAGATGGTCACCGCACACTGAGCGGTCACAGAGTGGGCGGGTCTCGCTTCATCCGCACCCATCGGCCCGACCCAAGTCGCGATCTTGTTCTTGAACGCGTCATCGATGTGCCACCCGACGTCGTCTGGAAGGCTTGGACCACTCCGGAACACGTCATCGAGTGGTTCGCGCCGGCCCCGTGGACCAAGGTCGATTGCGAGATCGATCTTCGGCCGGGTGGGATCTTCCGCACGGTGATGCGCTCACCCGGCGGCCAGGACTACCTCGGCCGCGTCGGTGCGACGTCGCACCCCCGGCTGTACGATCCTCGAACTGGTTCGGCGATCGGCCGCACCCGGGGGGTCAAGGAGATTCCATGCCCACGGTGATCGCTCATCACAATGTGAAGGACGCCGACCACTGGCTCGCCTCGCCGAAGCGCGGGGAGTTCTTAGGGCCTCTCGGAGTCACGAACATACGCACGTTCGTCGACCCGCAGGACCGGACTCGTGTGGCGCTGCTCATGCGCTGCTCATGGACGTACCCGACGTTGACGCCCTCGTGGCTGCGCTGCAGACGGAGGAGGCGGCTGCCGACGCGATGGCGCACGACGGCGTGCTGCCCGAGACCGTAGTGATGCTCCTCGAGGCCTAGCCTCCGCCCTTGCATGCCACGGACGGAAGGTGACGCCGTCCCTCGCAGCGCGGTCCGAGGGGAACCGCTCCGTCCGGGCGAGGAGACCGCACAGTGCGCAGGGTTCGAACGTGACCCATTCCCTCTGCTTCAACCCACGGGGCGTGAACGCGAGTAACCAGGGGAGACCTTTGGTTATCCACAGGAGCAACGGGCCTAGTGGGATTGAAGTTGAACCTAAACCCGCCACAAGATGACTTGTTCTGACCGTGCGCGGGGGCAGACATAGCGCGTCGGGATAGAGTCGAGCGCGAAGCGCCTGCGAGCGGGGGTTAGCCCCTGAGCACGAACTCGCGCCCGCCGCCGAGGATGCCGCGGGCGTCGGATTCGTGAAGGCGAGTCTGACTTTTCATCCGTCTGCCATCACCGCATTCACCTGATCCCCAGCCCGGCCCGCCACGCAGGCGTCGGCGGGCTCTCGTGAGGCTTGTCCTCGCATAGCTGGCGACCGTCCCAGACGCGCGTGCGGATGTCACCCGCGCGTGGACACCGACCTGCGCCGGGAATAAGTTACTCCATAGTCTTGTACAGGAAATCATCCGGAGTGGTGGGCACCAGTTTCGCGATCCGTCACGAGGAGTTGGGGCGATGGCCAATCGAGCTCTCAGTTTCGACGCACCGGAGGAGCGTCTCTGCGACTCGCTCGCGGACGACAGCCCCGCCACGAGGCCTCGGCTTCTTCGGCGCTGCAGGCGCTTCGGGGGGGTCCTCTTGCTCGCACTGGTGGCCGGCCTCGGCCTGGCCACGGGCTGCGGCGGCGACGACGCGGCGACCGAGCCGCCACCCCTGGCCGAGGGTGTGGCGACCGCGCCGGAACCGCCCGAAGGCGTGGCCCTCGACTCAGACCAATTCGGCGAGGCGTCGATCATCTACTTCAAGCAGTGCGCGGGCTGCCATGGCACGCTGCGCGCCGGGGCCACCGGCCCGTCGCTGGAGCCGGCGGCGATGCAGGAGCGCGGCAGCCCTGTCATCGAGGCGGTCGTGCAGAACGGCCTGCCGGGCGGCATGCCGCCGTGGGGCAACGCCGGCTTCCTCGACGAGGAGGAGGTCTCGCTGATGGCGCGCTACCTCCAGATGAACATCGCCGCGCCGCCCCAGCTCGACCTCGACGAAATCCGTGAGAGCTGGAAGCTCGAAGTACCGGTCGACGATCGGCCCAGCGAGCCGCAGACCACCCGGGACTGGACGAACTACACCGGTGTGATTCTGCGCGACGCGGGCAAGGTCGCGATCCTGGACGCCGACACGCGAGAGCAGGTGGCCGTTGTGAACACCGGCTTTGCGGTGCACATCCTGCGCTCCAGCGCCAGCGGCCGCTACTTCTACGCGATTGGCCGCGACGGCAAGCTCACCCTCATCGACCTCTGGTACGAGGTGCCGGAGGTCGTTGCCGAGGTCAAGGGCTGCATCGACGCGCGCAGCGTCGAGTCGAGCAAGTTCGAGGGCTTCGAGGACAAATTCGTCATCGAGGGCTGCTACTGGCCGAACCAGTTCATCATCTTCGACGGTCTCACGCTCGAGCCGAAGAAGCTCACCAAGTACCCGACTGAGACGTTCGACACAGGCGAGGAGTTGGCCGAGGTTCGCGTGGCCGCCATCGTGGCGAGCGATGACGCCCCCCAGTGGGTCGTCGCGCTCAAGGAGTCGGGCTTCATCGCCCTCGTGGACTACTCCAAGGATGACTTCCCGATCGTCAAGATGATCGAGGGGCAGCGCTTTCTCCATGACGGCGGCTTCGATCACACCGGCCGCTACTTCGCGATCGCCGCGAACGAGCGGAACCAGATCGTGGTGGTCGATCTGAAGGAGGGGAAGCGGGCTGCCCGCATCACGACCGGCATCAAGCCCCACCCGGGCCGTGGCGCCAACTGGAAGGACCCGGAGTTCGGCTGGGTGATGGCCACGACCCACATCGGCGAGGGCAAGATGACCGTCTATGGCGCCGACCCGGTCAACAACCCTGAGCACGCCTGGAAGGTCGTCCGGGAGGTTGAGCTGCCGTCCAGCGGGACGCTGTTCCTGAAGACGCATCCGAAGTCGCCGTGGGTCTGGACCGACGCGACGCTCAGCACCGACCCCGAAGCATCACGGACGGTGTGCGCCTACTCGAAGGCGAAGGCCAAGATCGAGAAGTGCTTCTCCATCAGCGACCACGGACGGGCGACACACTTCGAATACAACAAGCAGGGCACCCAGATCTGGGTTTCCAACTGGGACAAGAAGGGCGAGGTCGTCGTGTACGACGACAAGACGCTCAAAGAGGTCGGCCGCGTCACCGGCCTGGAGACCCCGACCGGAAAGTTCAACGTCAACAACACCGCCAACGACATCTACTGAGCGGAGACGACGTCCTGGGCACGCCACCGGTCAGCGAGACGGAAGACCCGCGGCCGCGACGCGACATCCGGCGTTGATCGGGTCTTTCTGCTCGAAGGCCGTCAGCTCCGCGTCGTCGTCGAGGCTCGCGAGCGCGCCGCGCACGACGCCGCGATGGAGGGCACAGATCAGCTCGCCGCCCCGCGACAGCCCAGCGTCCTTGAACGGGCAGGCGCGCAGGAGCAGCTCCAACTCTCCGGAGCGCCGGCGGTCGCCGAGGTCATGTCCTGCGGCGCGAAGCCCAGGCCCGCGAAGGCCGCGACGAGGGCCTCGGGCCCCGCGCCCTCGGGTACGAGTCGCGCGCCCTGCTCGATGCCGAGCGCCTCGGCGGTGTCGCTGCCGGCGCCCGAGCGGTGTACGAGCTCGAGCAAGAGGCGGATGAGCTCGCGCCCGCCGACGCCCGCAACGGCGTGTGGGGCGGCGAGCGAGTAACGCATGCTCGGTCTGCCGCGTCGACCGGTCGAGGGAGCGGGCGTGGCGACCACCACGCCGGCCCGGCTCAGCACGTCCAGGTGCCTGCGCACGGCGTTGGGATGGAGGCTCACAAGGTCGGCGAGCTCGGCGACGGTGCGGCCATCCGGCGCGCGCCCGAGCGCCTCGACGATGCGCTGACGAGAGGCCTGGGCGAGTGCTTGGGCCTCGTGGGGTGCGAGGCCGGCCGCGTCATCCGTCCACGAGCGCGTCGCCGCCTTGCTAGACCGGGATCGACCCGACAAGGTGTCCTCCATTCGTTGACGCACGGTAAGAGGAGTCGGTGCGGTGACGCCCGCGGCGAGTCTCTCGAGAACGCGTGAGTGGACCCACGGTCTCTCTGAGACCCGGATGCCAACCCACGAGCGCTCGGGCGCGGTGGGCGACGAACTGATCCAGCGCGCGCTCGAGAAACCGCGCGCAGGTCTCGCCGCGCTCATCGGCGTGGATCTCGACAAGGGCGTGGCGGAGTGATCGTCGATCGCCACGTGGGCTACCTGATAGCCCATGCCCTGATTGGCATGGGCGGCCTCGATACGCCCCCGAGTCCGATGCTCCGGCACCGCGAAGCGCGCAAGCTTTGCGGTGTTGATCTGAATCAATGCTCGGGGCGTGACCACTCATAGCGCCGTCGGATCGGTGTCGGGCCCCGACGCCTACGGCTCATCCCGTGCCAGGCAAGCGCCTTCGAGATCGTCGAGCGGCATCGGTGGCGGATGTGGGCGGGCCACGCTCTCCGGAGGGTTCGAACGTGCCCATCTCCCCGTTGTGCGTTTGAGACCGGATAACACCCGGTTGACCAGGGGAGATCAGGACTTACCGACGGGGTGAGCGGGCCTAGTGGGACTGAGGTTGAGCCCAGACCCTGGACCGGCCTGAGGGTGATGGAGGCTCATGCATGCCCCGGGGTTTAGCGGAGGCGGGGCGGCTCCCGCCGTCGAGACCGATCAGTGCTTGTACTTCGACGAGCAGCACTGCCAGCACTCAGTCAGTTCTATCTGGTGAAGGCGTAGGGCATCGGCACCTGAAGACGGCGGGGGCGAGGGGTGGTCACGCTCGCACTGACGGATGCACGCCGGCAGAGCCTCACCATCGGTCCCGGGTGGTGCATCTGCGCCGCTGCTGCTGCGGACAACCCCACCATCATCGGTGCGGACGACCCCACCATCGTCACCACAACCGGCAGCTGCAAGAAGCAAGACCGACGATGCCGCGAGTGCAACGAGGGCTCTAGTCGACTGAGGCATCTCGGAGGTTCCCACTACTGCGTCGTAAGCGAAAGTCAGTTTCCGAACGCAATTGCCCGCCTCGGTGAACACGGGTTTCTGCCATCTAGACATGCCACAACCGGGCGACGTGGGTCGTCCCTGCGCGCCTGGGTCAATGTAGCTGGAACCGGCCCGCGGCGGCTCATCCGAAAACTGACTCGACGGCCACCCAAGACCACCGCGAGGCTGTCAGGGGCGGCTCACCATCCCCTCGATGGTCGGAGGCGCGGCCGCTCGGCTTTCGGCGCGGAGCAGGCGGCAGCCCTTCCTCCGTGCATGAGGACCGGGGCCTGCAGGGATGTGCCGCGCCTCATCGGGTCAGCGGGGCCTTGTGGGATTGAAGTTGAACCCAAACCCACTCCCAGATCACGCGCACCGCGCGGCAAGGATCGCTAGTCGGGGAGAGGCTCAAGCGCGGCGCTGAGTCCTGTCGGTTTGGCATGCCCGCCACTTGGCAGGTCGGTGCAGGCAAGCTGCGTCGTGTTGTCGGTATCCGCACGAACTCATCACGCCTAGGTTGCGAATGGCCTGGGGTCGCACCCGCAAGCCTCATCGATGCTTGGCTCAGCGAGGCCGGTTCCGGCACATCAAGGGGACTTCTGGGGCCCGAGCGGCATCGCGCCGAGCGAGAGCGACACGATGCTCCGCGTCGAGGTGGACGACATCGACGCCCTCCACGCCGGCTGCTCCGCCGGCGGGCTGGTGCATCCGAACGCCCCTCTCGAAGCGCGACCCTGGGGCACGCGCGAGTTCGCCATCCGAGATCTCTACGGGCACCGGATCACGTTCTTCAGGGTCGCCGACGGCCAGACCTGATCGGCCGGTTCCCCGCCTCGGGTCGCGACGCGTGGCGTCGCCCATGCGGGTACCCCGGGCGAGCGAGCCAGGTGGCGCCGGCCAACGCGGACCGCGACACCTTCGGGCGGGCGGGCTTTGCGACAGGGCCACCTCTCTCAAGCTACGACCGCCTGCGGCGGTCGTACTTCGCCGAGAAGGCGAGGGAGCGGGAAGCCAGGGCGACGTGAGCAGTGCCTTCACCGGCCAGCACACGGGTCGTGAGCGCGCGCGCAGCGCTTCAGGAACGCGTGCCCCAGGCGAGCGCCATCGGCTGGTCGATCGGCACGCGGCCGTCGACGACGTGAGGGTCCAATGCCTCGACCACTTGGGCCTCCATCGCGTCTCGGGCGTCCTCAGGCGCCTCGGCGACCAGCGGTCCCATCGGCGTGAGGTTGATGTAGTTCCAGAGAAACACGGCCGGATCGGGCAGGTTCAACCGCACGACGTACTCCTTCGACGACACGTCGCGGAAGCCGGCGTCGCGCAGCATCGCGGCGAGCACAGCGGGATCGGGCATTGAGAAGACGGCCGACACGAACGCGCCCAGGTCAGGGTTGATGTGTTCGCGGATCGCTCGCTCCATGACTTCGAACGGCGGTTGAACGCGACCGGGTGTGTTAAGGACGACCCGGCCGCCGGGCGCGAGCACGCGGTGCATCTCTGCCACCGCGCCGGGCTTGTCCCGCATGAACATGAGGCCCATCTGGCAGAACGCCACGTCGTAGGACTCATCGCTCAATGGCAGCGAAGCGGCGTCGGCCTCGTGCCACTGGATCGGTGCCCCACGGGCCGCCGTCGCCCTCGCGACCTCGAGCATGTCGGGCGCAGCGTCGACGCCCGTCACGGTGCCGGCTGCGCCGACCTGATCGGCGGCGGCGCGAGCGATGACCCCGGTGCCACACGCGATGTCGATCACCCGCTCGCCGCCTCGGAGGTCACCTGTGGCGATCAGCTCGCCCGAGACGGGCGTGGCGATGCCGGGCACGAAGAAGCGCTCGTAAAGCTCGGCTCCGCTGCTGCTGTCGTCGCGGTAGGTGGTGCTGGTCATGGCTCATCTCTCCTCGGGAATCCAAGCTGAATCTGGAGGGTCGGCGGTGTCGTCCGGAGCAGGCCATGTGCGCCGCCGTGGCTGGTGCTCGACGGTTGACATCGGCGCTCCCACGTGTCGAGCGGGCCCTAGTCCCTGATACGCCGGTAGTTGCTCGGCGTCCCGAGGCTGCGGGATACGACCCGGACTCATCAGTCGTTCCAGCCCAGGACGACGGGAGTGAAACCACCTGATGCTTACGCCGCTTCGGTGCGTCAGAGACCATCGAGTTCCGACTTTCCGCGCAGAGCCCGCCCGCACAACCGCTCGAGGGCCAGGCTACTCTCGTTCATGCCGACGAGAAACGGCGCGCGGCCACGGCAGCGAAGAAGGTGGTGGGAAAGGGCCAGAGCTCTATCGCCCTCGTCCGACGACAGGCGCGTAGCGGGGTGCCGAAGAACAGCCGCAAGCTCTGACCAGCCTCACGCGATGGTCGCCGCAGGTCGGGCAGCCCGAATTTTCAGCGGAGTTCTCGTCTCATCCCCAACAGCGGAACAGCGAGCGCGACAGCAAAGACGCCGTTGAACAGAGCGTGCCCGATAAATCCCAGGACAAGCGAGAGCCCGGTATCGAGGACAAACCACGTCGAAACCGAAGACACGATCGCCCACCATGCCCAGGTTTCGCGCCGTCGCAGTGGGCCGACGATGATCGCGCCTATGGCCACCATCCATCCGGCGATTGCTGCCCCGAGAACGCCGTAGACCAGGCGCAGGTAGTCGCGAGGTCTTCCATCGACGATGTCTCCGTCCTGTGGCCCGAATCCAAGACGGTCGAAAACCTGGTCGCCAATGAAGAGCCCCACGATCACCAGCCCCACGCCATAGAGGGCCACAAGGCCAACGACCGCGAGCAGCACTCGATCCCAGCCGGCTGAGCGATCGGTCGAGTCCACTCGGTCATTCTGGCACTAATGGCTGCTTACATCGGCAGCGCAGTCAGCCCGAAAGGTTCCATCGATTCGGGCGGCCGCTGCCGCGCTTGATCGTCGCCAAGCGAATGGCATCGCCCGAGCACGAGTGAAACGCGTCAGACTCGCTGGCGGCGAGGTCGAAGGGGGTTCAATGCCAATCAGGTGCTGAGATTCCCCGACTCCTGATGCGTACTAAGCCCCAGTGTCGGCGAACTCAGGCGCCCTAGGTTTCTCATAGCTCTCCCGGGGTAGTCCCTGGTGGGACTGCGTCGCGCCGTCGAAGCGCATCGGAGCGGTATGGGACAAGTCATCAATCATCGCGCTGTCGTATCCGAACACGGCGGCCCCGAGGTGTTGAGACTCGTAGAAGACGACCTACCCGAACCGAAGGTCGGCGAAGTCCGCGTGAGGGTCCAGGCAGCCGGAGTCTCGGCCTTTGATCTCATATATCGCCGCTGGCCTCACCTGCCCGGTAGCCCGAAGGTGCCTTTTGCGCTCGGCGAGGACGTCGTCGGCATCGTTGACAAGCTAGGGGAGGGTGTCACCGCGCTCGAGCTCGGGCAGACGGTCGCCGGCGGCACATGGTCGCGCGGCATCGGAGGGGGCTACGCCGAGTACCTCTGTCTGTCGGCGAGCGAGTTGGTTCCCGTGCCTGCCGGCATCGACCCGGCCGAGGCGGTCTGCCTGGTTGTGAACTACCTCACCGCCCACCTTCACATGCACCGCATCGGCGAGGTGCGCGCCGGGGAACGCATGCTCGTCCATGGTGCGGCGGGCGGTGTCGGAACAGCGCTACTCCAGCTCGGAGCGCTGTCTGACCTCGAGATGTATGGCACCGCCTCGTCCTCTCAGCAGGAATTGGTGACGGAACTCGGTGCCATCCCCATCGACTACCGCAACCAGGACTTCCGCGAGCGCATCGGCTACCTGACCGGCGGAGAGGGAGTCGACATCGTCATCGACCCAGTCGGCGGCGCGATGCATCTATGGCACTCCTACTGGACCCTGACGAAGAGCGGTCGCTTGGTGTGGCTGGGCTCGGCAGCCACGCAGACGAAGGGACTTCGCGTCGGGCCGCTGAGCATCGCGATGATGTTCCTCCTCAGGATGATCCCCGACGGCAAACGCGCCCCGAGATGTCCGGAGCTGAACAAGGTCGCTGAGTCCGACAACGATTGGTATCGCAACACCCTCACCCAGCTGCTCGCACTTTTGGCCGCAGGGAAGCTCGCGCCGATCATTGCCGAACGAGTTCCTCTGGCCGAGGCGGCACGCGCTCACGAGATCCTCGAGCAGGGCAAACACAGCGGCAAAGTTGTGCTCGTGCCGAGCACGGCATGACAAGGACCTCGAGGCGCTGCCAGTTCAGCAGGTGGAGCGGTCCTAGTGGGATTGAAGTTGAACCCAAACCCCCTGCAAGATGACCTTTTCAAGGGGTGGGGGTTTCCATGATGGCTCCCGGAAGTCGTTCAGAGTCGAATGCGGGACTCGAGTTGAACCCGGACTCGCGCGACTCGCATCATCGATGCCGTCGAAAGCAGCGGTGCAGCTCATGGAGTCCCCCAACCGGACTCTGGCTCGCGTCGGAAATGGGATGGGAGCCGGTCCGCCGCGCTATGGACGCGCTCAGCGCTCATCGATCTTCTTCGCCAGTCGGGACTCGATTCCGTCGCCAATGACTTGGCAGCGCTGCGGGTCGGAACAGTCCGTCGGGTCAAGCCCTTTCGCGCGCCTGATAAGTCGACGAAGTTCATCACGTGTCGACTCCAGAGCCGTGATCCGGTCTTTGATCTCGTTGAGCTCGAACTCCAACAGCTGCCGGGTGTGATCGCAGCTCTTTGCCTTCGAATCCTTGAGCTCGAGGATGCTCGTGATCTCGGTGAGACTGAGCCCTGTGGTCTGGGCGTCGCCTATGAATCTCAGCCGATCAATTGCGTCGTCTGAGTAGTCACGGTAACCCGATCGTGTCCTGGTCGGCGCAGGGAGCAAGCCGATGCTCTCGTAGTACCGGATCGTCTTGTCAGTAAGGCCGGTGGCCTCCGCGAGCTCGCCAATTCTCATGTCCAGACCCTACCGCTTGACCTTCTAGTTGACTAGAGGGTGTACCGTGCAAGAGCAGCAGCAGGCGAGGCGGTGGGCGCGCCCTTTTCCTGGGGCGTTTCGAGGAAAGGAATCGGCATGGACGCGGCAGCTCTTGCGGTGACTACAGGCGGCGCGGCTCTCTGCGTCCTGATCGCCTGGTTCTTCTTTGGGCGACGCCGCGCTCGCGTGGCAACCGTCCATGATGGCGTGCAGCAGACCACCATCGTCGTCAAGGGCGGCTACTCGCCGAACGTAATCCGGCTTCGGGAAGGCGTCCCTGCGCGGCTGGTCTTTGACCGCCAGGAGTCCGGCGACTGCACGTCCCGCGTGGTCCTTCCCGAGTTCGGGATCTCCAAGGCCCTTCCCGCATTCGGCTCAGCGACCGTCGAATTCACCCCAAACCAGGCGGGAGAGTTCGCATTTGCCTGCGGCATGAACATGGTCCATGGCACCGTCATCGTCGAGTCGCGCCCGAACGGCGCGAAGCCTGTGGCAGCTACCGAAAAAGAGCCTGAGACTCCGCCGGCAGCTGGGGCGGAAAGCCTAGGCCCACGCCTGAGTGTCGATCAGCAGGCGCGCGCAGAATTCCGGATCACCGAGGGTGCGAGTTGCGCGTCGTGTGTCGCGAACATCGAAGCGCTTCTGATCGAGCTTGAAGGCGTTGAGCATGCGGATGTCAACTTTGCGGCCAAGCGCGCCAGCGTGGACTACAACCCCGCGCTCATCAGACCGCGCGCGTTGATAGATCACGTAGCTGACGCGGGCTACCAGCTGGTCGAGCGCGTTGAATCGAGCGCCGCCGAAGCCGAAAGGCGGGAAGTCGCCGACCGCCAGGCCGAGATCCAGGATCTCTCACGCCGCGTCGCGATTGGCGCGGCGCTGACTCTTCCCTTGGTCGTCGCGGTCATGGCCAGCGAGTTCTTCTCGGCCGCGTGGGTTCCCGGATTCATGCTCAACCATTGGTTCCAGCTTGCGCTAATCGCTCCAGTGATGCTCTATGCGGGCTGGCCGATCCACCGTATTGGCTGGCTCACACTTCGCCACCGCACCGCCGAGATGAACACCCTGATCGCCGTCGGCACGACTGCGGCGTTTGCGTACAGCCTTCTGGTCACAGTAGCCCCAGACGCCCTGCCATCAGACGTGCGCGAGGTCTACTACGAGGCGGTCGGGGTCATCATCACCTTGATCCTCCTTGGACGACTTCTCGAGGCGCGCGCCAAAGCCGGCACGGGCGAGGCCATCCGGGCGCTGATCGGCCTGCAGGCCCGTACGGCGACGGTTCTCAGCGATGGCCGAGAGATCCCGACGCCGATCGAGAACGTCAGACCCGGGGACGAGATCTTGGTTCGGCCCGGAGAGAAAGTCCCGGTTGATGGCGTCGTCGTTGGTGGCCGCACCACGATCGACGAATCGATGGTCACCGGCGAGTCGCTCCCGGTGAGCAAGGCTGAGGGCGATGAGGTAACTGGCGCGACGCTCAACCAGACCGGTTCCTTGCGCTTCGAAGCAACGCGTGTCGGCGCCGACACCATGCTGTCCCAGATCATCAAACTCGTTGAGCAGGCCCAAGGCTCCAAGGCTCCGATTCAGCGTCTGGCGGACCGGGTCTCCTCATACTTCGTTCCGGCGGTCGTGCTGATCGCGATCGCAACGTTCGTCGTTTGGTTCGTGGTCGGGCCCGCCCCTGCGTTGACCTTTGCGCTCGTCTCCGCGGTGAGTGTGCTGATCATCGCGTGCCCGTGCGCGCTTGGCCTGGCTACTCCGCTGTCGATCATGGTCGGTACCGGGAAAGGAGCCGAGCAAGGCATCCTGATGCGTTCGGCTGAAGCGCTCGAGACCGCGCATCGGCTCGACGTGATCGTGCTGGACAAGACCGGAACGATTACCCGCGGAGAGCCCGCCCTTACGGATGTCATCGCCGCTGAGGATCTCGGCGAGAGCGAGCTCCTTCGCCTTGTGGCGTCCATGGAGAATTCGTCAGAGCATCCGCTCGCGCAGGCCATCGTTCATGGTGCGCGCGAGGAGGGCATCGAACTCGCCACGGCGGAGGAGTTCTCGTCGATCACCGGCAAAGGTGCCCGCGCCTGCGTCGAGGGCCACGACGTGCTGATCGGCAATGAACGCCTCTTTAGCGATGAGGGGATCGACAGCAGCGCCTATCGGGCTGCACTCACCGCTCTCGCCGGAGAAGGCAAGACCCCGATGCTCGTCGCGATCGACGGACGCGCGTCCGGAGTAGCTGCCGTCGCTGACACGGTCAAGGATGACTCCGCGGCGGCGATTGCCGCGCTGCAGTCGCTCGGCCTTGAAGTCGTGATGATCACGGGCGACAACGCCCGAACGGCACGGGCGATCGCACGTCAGGTCGGCATCGAGCGCGTCTTGGCGGAGGTGCTGCCCGAGAACAAGGCGCTCGAAGTTCG
>Ga0224512_10002588_pt1 | contig 16479 bp, 14 predicted proteins | sample SF_May12_sed_USG_4_FD_169103 | JGI IMG/M metagenome (GOLD analysis project Ga0224512, IMG submission 169103) | Sediment microbial communities from San Francisco Bay, California, United States - SF_May12_sed_USGS_13 | ecosystem: Environmental > Aquatic > Marine > Sediment | place: USA...
TGCTGGTCGAAGGAGGTGAAGGGGGTTCGCTTCGCCAAGCTGCGCCCGATGGCCAACACGCTGCCGTGGTGGATCGACGCGGGATCCTGACCGCTGCCCGGGTCGGACCGGCCGGGACGCGCGCGGCGACGCGAACGCGCTGCCGGTCCTCGATCGGACGACTGTGCGTTACGGCGCGCGCCGCCTCGGTGTCGCCGCCAGCGCCGCGAGGCCCGCCGCGAAGAGGAAGGCGGTCGCGGGCTCGGGGACCACTCGGGCGAAGCCGGTCATGTTGTCCATGCCGAAGTTGACCCCTGTCATGAGGTTGAGGTCGGGGTTCTGCGCCATGAAGGACAGCGAGGAGACCGACCCGCCGCTCACGAACCCGAAGAACGGGGACCCCAATGGCAGCACGAGCAGAATCGGCGTGCCCCCGCTCCTGAGCTCGACGACCACGCCCTCCGTGCCACCGTAGCCCCCGAGGTCCACGCCCCAGGCTCCGACCGGCGCGTCGAACTCGATCTCGACACTTGTCGGCGTCGGACCACTGCCTTGCACCCGGAGCAGGGCGTAGCTCGTCGAATCGACGCCAAAACCGGGCAAGAGCGGGGTGTCGGCGTCGATCAGGTTGCAGCAGGCGGTTCCGGTCTGCGATCCCATCTGGACCATCGAGAACGGCCCGAAATTACGGGGCGAGCTCTGGAAATACTCGTCACTGGTGACGCCATGGAATGTCTCGACGAAGTCGGGGCTCCCGGGGATCGCGGCCTCCCAGGAGGCGCGGTTGAGGTACGTGATCGTCGCGGCTTCGGCCGGGTCCGGCCCCGCGATTCCGATCCCGACTGCGAGCGTGAGAAGGACGCCGAAGGTGCGCAGTTTTCGCATGGAGAATCCCGTCACTCCGTCGTCGCGCGGTGTCAACGCCCCGCGGCGAATCCGTCCCGACGCCGATTTCGAGGAGCGACGGCTCCGTCGAGGTCACGGCGTCCGTTTCCTGCCGTCAGCAGTCAGTGGTGACGAATGCCCCGATGTGGCAAGGGTCTCTGGCGGGAAACGGGAGGCGCTCTGCGCTCTTCCTGCGGGAGGCCGGACCCGCGCGGCTACGAATCCCCGGGGGTGAAGTCCGGAGCATCCGGGATCCGGAGCCGGCAGCGCTCTTTCAGCTGTGACACACTGTGGCGCGGCGCGGGCCCTTGCGGCGAGGTCGCCAGGCCGCACGCAACGTCCCCCCTCATTCGTAAGGCGCGAAGCCAGAGGCTCGGAAGGCGCGCGGGAAGAGGGCAGGGGTGCGAGCCTACGTCATCCGTCGGCTGCTGATCATGATTCCGACCTTTGTCGGAATCTCCCTGGTGCTGTTCCTGGTGCTCAACCTCGCGCCGGGCCGACCCGGCGCGGCGCAGCAGGGCACGGACCTCGCCGCGGACATCCGGGGCGAGCGCACCCAGGAGTCCTACCGGATCTTCCGAGAGCAGTTCCACCTCGACAAGCCGGTCCTGTTCAACACGCGCTTCGCCCTCGACGCCGGGGAGGTCGGAGACGCCGTGCGGACCGCCGCGGGCGTCGTCCCCGCGTCGGCCGCCGACCGGATCCGGGCCCAGGAGCAGCTCGAGAACTTCGGCTACTACGCGGTTCCCCATCTGGTCGAGGTCGTGCGCGAGGCCGACGCCGCCGGCGCGCAGCGCGTTCGCGACGTGGCGGCCTACTTCCTGCGCCTGAATGCGCGGCGGCCGCTCGTGGACCCCTTCGATCCCGACCCCTCGCCCGCCCTGAAGGCCCGGAATCGCGCCATCGACCTCGAGAACGCCCGCGTTCGCGAGCTGCGCTACAGCCTCGAGGACCCGGAGGAGCGCAAGCGCGAGGTCGTCGCGGCCTGGACGGCGTGGTACGAGGAGCGCCGGGCCGACTGGGAGTACGACCGGTTCGACGTGCTCCGCATCCTCACCCTGGAGACGCGCTTCGCGGCCTACTGGCGGAACCTGCTGCGCCTCGATTTCGGCGTCTCCCTGGTGAGCCGCGAGCCCGTGGTCACGACCCTGCTCCACAAGGTCCGCTACTCGCTCTCGCTCTCCGTCACGTCGCTGCTGCTGGCGTACCTGATCTCGATCCCGCTGGGCATCTACTCCGCCGTCTTCAAGGACACGCGCTCGGACCGTAGCCTGACGGTCTCGCTCTTCATGCTGTACTCGTTGCCGTCCTTCTTCGCGGCGACGCTGCTGCTCTACTTCTTCTCGTCCGGCTCGGACTACGAGTCGCTGCGCGTCTTTCCCACGGGCGGCTGGCGCTCGCGCGACGCCATGGCCATGACCAGCCTCCAGCAGATCCGCGACGTCGCCTGGCACCTGGCGCTCCCGGTCCTGTGCCTGACCTACGGCTCACTGGCGGCCCTGTCGCGCTACATGCGGACGGGCCTCCTGGACGTGATCCGCTCCGACTACGTGCGCACGGCCCGGGCCAAGGGGCTTTCCGAGTGGCGCGTGATCGGGAAGCACGCGGTGCGCAACGGCCTGCTCCCCATCCTGACGCTCCTGGGCGGGCTGCTTCCGGCGATTCTGGGCGGGTCCGTGATCATCGAGTACATCTTCGGGATTCCCGGCATGGGGCTCTGGGTCGTCGAGTCGATCTACCAGCGCGACTACAACGCGATCATGGCGATCCAGCTCTTCTCGACGCTGCTCGTGCTGTTCGGCCTGCTGCTGACGGATCTGAGCTACGCGCTGGTCGATCCGAGGATCCGCTACGAATGACGGAGGCCGCTGGATACGGAGCGGTCGTGTGGTCGCAGTTCCGCAGGAACCGCCCCGCGGTCTTCGGTCTCTGGTGCATCGGCGCGCTGGCGCTGCTCGCGGTCTACGCGCCCCTGCTCTCCCTCGACCAGCCGCTGCTCTGGCGAGGCGCTGAGGGCCTCGAGTTCCCGCTGTTCCGGGCGCTCTTCAACCGGCTCCTCTTCGAGAACGCGGTGGACGTGTTCTTCAATCTCCTGCTGGTGCTGTCGCCGATCTACGCCGTGGTCTACCGGGCCGCCTGGCCGCGCGTCGGCCGGCTGCGCGTTCTGGGCGCGCTGGCCCTGTTCCACTTCGCGGCCTTCGCCGCACTGGCCCCGGAGCGGATCGGGCCCTTCGCGAACCCCCTGCACGGCTCGGCCCGCATCGTCGATTTCGAGGCGCCCGGCGCGGAAGCGGCGGACGCGCCCTTTGCGATCTTCCCCCTGCGTCCGTACAGCTACCGCGAGACGGACCCTGCCCGCAGCGTCCGGCCGCCGAGCTCGGAGCACTGGTTCGGGACCGACAAGGAGGGACGAGATGTCTTCGCGCGCATGCTCTACGGGACGCGCATCTCGCTGACGATCGGCGTCGTCGCCGTCGCGATCTACGTAACGATCGGCGTCGTGCTGGGAGCCCTCGCCGGCTACTTCGGCGGCTGGGTGGACTCGGCGATCTCGCGCCTGATCGAGGTGATGATCTGCTTCCCCACCTTCTTCCTGATCCTGACCCTGGCGGCGCTCGTCCAGGAGCGCTCGATCTTCCACGTCATGGTGATCATCGGCGTCACCGGCTGGACGGGGGTCGCGCGCCTGATCCGGGCCGAGTTCCTCAAGCACAAGAACCTCGAGTACGCCCAGGCCGCGCGGGCCCTGGGTCTGCGCCGCCGGCGCATCATCTTCCGCCACATCCTCCCGAACGCGATCGCCCCCGTCCTGGTGACGGCGACCTTCGGGATCGCCTCGGCGATCCTGATCGAGTCGAGCCTGTCGTTCCTCGGCGTCGGTGACATCACGGTCCCGAGCTGGGGGGCGATCCTGAACAGCGGCCGCCTCGAGGGCAAGCTCTGGCTCATCGTCGCCCCCGGCGCCGCGATCTTCTTCATGGTGAGCGCCTTCAACCTCGTGGGCGAGGCGTTGCGCGACGCCCTCGATCCCAAGCTGCGCGTGTGACGGGCCCGGATCCGCTGCTGCGCGTGCGCGACCTGCGGGTGCAGTTCCGCACCGACGCGGGACGCGTCCGCGCGGTGGACGGCGCCTCCTTCGAGGTCCGCCGCGGCGGCACGCTCGCCGTGGTGGGCGAATCCGGCTGCGGCAAATCGGTGACGGCCCTGTCGATCCTGCGTCTGCTGCCCGAACCCCCGGCGGAGATCGTCTCGGGCCGCGTCGAGTTCGAAGGAGAGGACCTGCTCGGCGTGGACGCGGCGCGCATGCGCGCGATTCGCGGCAACGACATCGCCATGATCTTCCAGGAGCCCATGAGCTGTCTCAATCCGGTGTACACGGTGGGCGACCAGGTCGCCGAGCCCATCCTGGTCCACCGGGGCAGCTCGCCCGAGGAGGCCCGGGCCGCGGCCGTGGCCCTGCTGGATCGGGTCGGCATCCCCGATCCCGGACGCCGCGTCGACGAGTACCCGCACGAGCTGTCCGGCGGCATGCGCCAGCGCGTGATGATCGCGATGGCGCTCGCCTGCGACCCGCAGCTGCTCATCGCCGACGAGCCGACCACCGCCCTCGATGTCACGATCCAGGCCCAGATCCTCGAGTTGCTGCGCAAGCTCCAGGCCGAGCTGGGCATGTCGATCCTGCTGATCACCCACGACCTCGGCGTGGTGGCGGAGATCGCGCAGCGCGTGGTGGTGATGTACGCCGGCGCGATCGTGGAGGATGCGGCGGTCCTCGACCTGTTCGACCGGCCGCGGCATCCCTACACCGCGGGTCTGCTGCAGTCGATCCCGAGGCTGGACGCAGAGCCGGGAGCCCTCCGCCCCATCGAGGGCAACGTGCCCGATGCCCTGCGCCTGCCGGGCGGCTGCCGCTTCCACCCGCGCTGCCGCTTCGCGATGGCGCGCTGTGGGGTCGAGGAGCCGCCGCTGATCGCGGGCGCTGCGGCCGCCGGATCGCCGCGGCCCCATCGCTCGGCCTGCTGGCTCACGGAGGCCGACCCGTCGCTCGACCTGCTGGCGGCCGGATCGGATCCGGAAGGGGACGGGCGGTGAGCGGCGAGCCGCTGCTGCGCGTCGAGGGACTGACCAAACACTACGGGGTGTCGAAGGGGTTGCTGCGGCGGCCCGCAGAACCCGTACGGGCGGTGGACGGGGTGTCCTTCGAGATCGGCCGGGGCGAGACCCTGGGCCTCGTCGGGGAGTCGGGCTGCGGCAAGACCACCGTCGGCCGCGCGGTCCTGCGCCTCGTCGAACCGACGGCCGGACGCGTGGTCTTCGACGGTGTCGACGTGACGGCGCTGGCTCCGGAGCCGCTGCGCGCGCTGCGCCGCGACGTGCAGATGGTGTTCCAGGATCCCTTCGGCTCGCTCAATCCCCGCATGACGGCGCTGGAGATCGTGGGCGAGTCGCTGGCGGTTCACGGCATCGCCCGCGGGGCCGAGGTCGAGCGCCGCGTCGTCGCGGTCCTGGAACGCGTGGGCATTCCTCGCGCCTGGATCCGCCGCTACCCCCACGAGTTCTCCGGCGGCCAGCGCCAGCGCATCGGAATCGCCCGGGCCATCGCGATGGCCCCTCGGCTCGTCGTGTGCGACGAGCCGATCTCCGCCCTCGACGTCTCGGTCCAGGCCCAGGTGATCCGCCTGTTGATTGCGCTGCGCCGGGAGCTGGGCCTGGCCTACCTGTTCATCGCCCATGACCTGGCGGTGGTCCGCCACATCGCCGATCGCATCGCGGTCATGTACCTGGGGCAGATCGTCGAGACGGCCGCGTCGCAGCGCCTGTTCCGTGCGCCCGCGCACCCGTACACGCGCGCGCTGCTCTCGGCGGTCCCGGTGCCCGACCCCCGCCGCCGCCCCGAGCGCATCGTGCTGGAAGGCGACGTTCCGAGCCCGCGGCAGCCGCCGGCGGGCTGTCGCTTCCACACGCGCTGCCCCGCGGCGGTCGAGCGCTGCCGGAGCCAGGAGCCGCGCGGCGTCGCGCTGGCGGCCGGTCACGTCGTGCACTGCCTGCACGCCGACGACCTGGAGCCGGGCGTCGACGGCTACCCGCGGATGCGCGAGCGCGTCGAGTCCGCCACGGCGGCGAACCGCGCGCGCCGCGTCGCCCCGGCCGAGCCCGTCGCAGCTCGGCCCGCGCGCGCGATCGCTCCGGCCCGCGGGCAGCCGGCCGTGCGTTCCGACCTCCGGGCGGCGCTTGCGTTCGGCCTCGTCGCCGGCGGCGCTGTGCTGGCGCTGCTGGGCGCTGCGGTCGCCGGCGTCGCAGCGGCCGGACTCGGCCTCGCGATCCTGCTGCGGGGGGTGGCGGGGCCGCGACGCGCTTGGGCGGTGGGGCTCGCGCTGGGCCTCGTGCTCTGCGTGCTCGCCGGTCGGGCATTCGAGGCGACGGCCTCGCGACGCCGCGCGGAGGCGCAGCGCGAGGCCGTGGCCGCCGAAATCGACCGCTTCGCGCAGGTGACCGGACGCTACCCCCTCGCGCTCGACGAGCTCGGCTGGCGTCTGGTTCCGGTCTTTGGCGAGGCGAATGCGGTCGATCCCTGGGGACGGGCCTGGCGCTACCGGGCGCCGCTGGCGGACGGCGCGGAATTCGCGCTGGGCAGCCTCGGGCCCGACGGCGCGCCGGGGACCGGAGACGAGGTGGGCCGCCCTCCGCCGGCGGAGTAGCGCCGGTCGCGCGCGGCGCGCTGCGGGGTACGCTGGGCGCGGCGCCATCGGGGGGGCGATGTACCGGACGCTGCTGGGACTGCTCGCCGTGTTCGCGGCCGCGCTGGCGGCGGTCGAGCTGACGCTCTCCGCCTCCGGCGAAGCGCCTGCCGACTTCCGCTTCATCAACGGCACCGAGCCCCAGACCCTGGATCCGAGCCGGATGACGGGCCAGCCGGAGGGCCGCATCGCCGATGCGATCTTCGAGGGCCTGACCCGCCGCGACGCGCGAACGCTGCGGCCCGTACCGGGTGTGGCGCGGTCGTGGACGATCTCCCCGGACGGTCGGAGCTACGTGTTTCGGTTGCGCGAAAGCGCCGTCTGGACCGACGGACGCCCGGTGACCGCCGACGACTTCGTCTACGCGTGGCGGCGTCTGCTCGATCCCGCCGTCGGCGGCGAGTACGCCTACATCCTGCACATGGTGCGATTCGCCAAGGCCTTCAACACCTACGCCGCTCACGCGGACCGGCTCGAAGGTCCGATCGGCACCGCGCTGGCGGAGCTGCGCCGGGATCAACCGGACGGCATCGACGCCGCCACCTGGCGGCGCTTTCTCGCGGAGCACCATGTGAACGCCGCCCTCGAAAACGCGAGCGACCCGGTGCTCGAGCGAGCCCTCGTCCACCGCGAGGGCCGCCTCGAACCCGAGCGCCTGGAGCGCGTCGGCGAGGCGCTGCGGCGCGAGGCCCGTCGTCTGCGGACGCTGGCGCGCGAGGCGGCCGGGCGCTTTGGAGTCGACGCAGGCGTCTACGCGCGCGACCCGCACACGCTCGTGGTCGAGCTCGAGGCGCCGACGGCCTACTTCCTGGAGATCACGGCCTTCTACCCGACCTTTCCGGTGCCGCGGTGGCTCGTCGAGCGCGGCGACGAGGACTGGTTCCTGCCGGGGAAGATCGTGTCCAACGGGGCCTTCGAGCTGGTGAGCTGGCGAGTGAACGAACGCATCCGGCTGGCGCGCAGCGAGACGTACTGGGGACGCGACGAGGTGCAGCTGGGAACGATCGATGCCCTCGCGATCGAAAACGAGACGACCGCGCTCAACCTCTACCTCACGGGGCAGGTCGACTGGCTTCCGTCGAGTTACCCGTCGGACCTCGTCGACCGGCTGCGGGGGCGGCCGGACTTCTACAGCGGCCCCGCGATGATCGTCTACTACTACCGCTTCAATTGCGAGCGACCCCCCTTCGACGATCGGCGCGTGCGGCAGGCGATCGGGCTCGCCGTCGATCGGCGTCTGATCGTCGAGGAGGTGCTCGGCCTCGGGCAGCTTCCGGCCGTCCACCTGGTCCCGCCGCGCATGCCCGGCTACGACGCGCCGGCGAGCGCCCTCGGCCTCGATCGCGCCCGCGCGCGGACCCTGCTCGCGGAAGCCGGCTACCCCGGCGGTGCCGGCTTCCCCGAGATCGGGATCCTCTACAACACGAACGAGGCGCACAAGAAGATCGCCGAGGTGATCGCCGACCAGCTGCGCCGCCACCTGGGAATCGAGGTCCGCGCCTACAACCAGGAGTGGCAGTCGTACCTGGCGACGGTCCTGGCCCGGGACTACGACATGGCCCGCGGCGGTTGGATCGGCGACTACCAGGATCCCAACACCTTCCTCGACATGTGGGTGACGAACGGGGGCAACAACAACACGGGCTGGAGCTCCGCCGGCTTCGACCGTCTGATCCGGGCCGCGTCGGATGTCGCGGCCGTGCTGACCGATCCCGAAGCCGTGCTGTCCCGGTTCAAGGAGCCGGGGCTGGCGAGGCGTCGGATCGACGCGGTCGAACGCGCGCCGGACGCGGCGGCGCGGACGCGGGCGATCGCCGCGCTTCGCATGCACCTGCTGCGCGAAGCCGAGGCGATCCTGGTGCAGGACGAGTTCCCCGTCATGCCCATCTACTTCTACGTCGCCAGTGGGCTGGTGCAGCCCCATGTCGGAGGCTTCTACTCGAGGCTCGAGCTCGAGGACGGGAGCACGGCCGCCAACCTGCAGGACCTGCACCCGCTGCGCGCGATCCGCATCCGGCGCGGCGCGGCGTCGCCTGACGCCGGCGCGGCGGGCTGAGCGGTGCGGCGCAGCGCCCGGCTCGCACTCGCGCTGACCATTGCCGCCGTCACCGCGGGACTCGCGGCGCTGCTCGGCGTTCCCGAGGCGCTCGCGCTGGTGGGCGGCGCGGCCGCGATCGCGGGGATGGCGTGGTTGCCGCCCTCCGCGGCGCGTGGCCTCGGCGCCGCCGTCGTGGGCGGACTGGCGCTCGCGCTCGCGCGTCCCGCACTCGGCTTCGGCTTCGCGGCGGCCGCGGCGCCGGTCTTCGCGGGAGCCGCGTGGGCGTGGCTGCCCGTGCGCGTGCTGCGCCGGGTCGCCTTCCTGGTGCCCTCGCTCGTGCTGCTGGTCTACGCCACCACGCTCCTCATGTACTTCGCGCCGGGCAATCCCTTCGCCCAGGAGAAGGTGGCGGCACCGCAGGTCGAGGCGGCGCTGCGGGCCCGCTACGGCGTTCCCGAGAGCGCGACGGCCTTCTTTGGGGTCTACATGCGGCGCCTGCTGGTCGAGGGAACCTTCGGGCCCGCCATCAAGGTGCAGGGGCGGGACGTCGAGGACCTGCTCCTGCCGGCGCTGCCGGTGAGCCTGGCGCTGGGCCTGATGGCGCTGCTGATCGCCACCGCACTCGGGCTGGCGCTCGGAATCCGGGCCGGCCTTCACCCCAACTCCGCCGCCGACTACAGCAGCATGGGGCTCGCGATGGTGGGGATCTCCGTGCCCAACTTCGTGATCGGGGCCGCACTGATGATCGTCTTCGCCCTCTGGCTCGGCTGGCTGCCGGTCGCGGGCTGGGGCGGCTGGAAGCACCTCGCCCTGCCGGCGCTGACCCTCGCGCTGCCCTACGCCGCCTACATCGCGCGGCTTGCCCGGAGCGGGACCATCGAAGTGATGCAGGAGGACTTCATCCGAACGGCGCGCGCGAAGGGTCTGCCGGAGCACGCGGTGGTGCTCCGCCACGCGCTCAAGGGCGCGATCCTGCCCGTGGTTTCCTTCCTGGGGCCGGCGGCCGCCGGAATCCTCACGGGCTCCTTCGTCGTAGAGACTCTATTTGGTGTTCCCGGAATGGGGCAGTGGTTCGTCAAGGGCGCCATCAACCGTGACTACTCGGTCGTCCTGGGCACGGCAATCCTCTACGGGGGGCTCGTGACAGCCTTCAACCTCGCCGTCGACCTCGCCTACGCCTGGCTCGATCCGCGCGTCCGGAGTGAGCTGTGACGGGCGAAGCCCGCGCGCGGAGCGCCCCTCCGGCGGCGGGGACGAGCCTCGGGGCCGCCGCCTGGAAGCGGCTGCGGCGAAACCGACTGGCGGTGGCCGGCGCCGTCACCCTCGCGTTGATCGTGCTGCTGTGCGCCGTCGCGCCGGTGCTCCTGGGGCTCGATCCCCAGACGACGGATCCGGCTGGGCGGCACCAGCCCCCGAGCTGGGAGCACTGGTTCGGCACCGACGGCCTCGGCCGCGACTACGCCGCGCGCACCCTGATGGGAGGGCGCACGTCGCTACTCGTGGGCTTCGCGGCGACGCTCGCGGCGGTGTTCGTCGGCGTCCTCTACGGCGCTCTCGCGGGCTACTACGGCGGAAAGACCGACGAGATCATGATGCGCTTCGTCGATTTCTTGTACGGCGTCCCGTACATGTTCCTGGTCATCCTGATCATGCTGATGTTCTCGGAGACCGCGCGCGGTGAGCCGCTTCCTGTCTTCCTGGCCCTGGGTCTCGTGCAGTGGCTCACCATGGCGCGCATCGTCCGGGGGCAGGTGCTCACGCTGCGCGAGCGGGAGTTCGTGCTCGCCGCCCGCCTGCTCGGCGCCGGCGACCTGCGCATCATCGCCCGGCACATCCTGCCCAACGTCGTAGGCGTGGTCGCCGTCTACGCGACGCTCACGGTGCCCGCGGTGATCATCCTGGAGTCGTTCCTCTCGTTTTTGGGACTGGGGATCGCACTGTCGTGGGGACAGCTCGTCGCGGAGGCCGTCGGGGTCGTGAACCCGATCGAGTCCTACTGGTGGCTGCTGCTGTGGCCGAGCGCCTTCCTGGCCGCGACCCTGTTCAGCCTCAACTTCCTCGGGGACGGCCTGCGGGACGCCCTCGACCCGAAGGCGCAACGGTGAGCGAGCCGCTGCTCGAGGTTCGCGATCTTTGCACGGAGTTCAGCACGGAGGAGGGCGTCGTGCGCGCCGTGGATGGCGTGAGCTTCCGCGTCGACCGCGGCGAGATCGTGGGCCTCGTGGGAGAGTCCGGCTGCGGCAAGAGCGTGACGAGCCTCTCGGTGCTGGGTCTGCTCCCGAAGCCCCAGGGCCGGATCGCCGGGGGCTCGGTGCGCTTCGAAGGGCGCGAGCTCAGCGCTTTGGCCGAGGCGGGGCTGCGACGGATTCGAGGCAATCGGGTGGCGATGATCTTTCAGGACCCGATGACGAGCCTGAACCCGTACCTCACGGTGGGCGAGCAGATCGCCGAGGTGGGCGAGCTTCACCAGGGGCTCTCGCGGCGCGAGGCGCGCAAGCGTGCCGTCGCGCTCCTGGAGCGCGTGGGCATTCCGGACCCGGCCCTGCGCGCCGGCGCCTACCCGCATGAGCTGAGCGGGGGAATGCGCCAGCGGGCGATGATCGCCATGGCGCTCCTCTGCGATCCCGATCTCCTGATCGCCGACGAGCCGACGACGGCCCTCGACGTCACGATCCAGGCCCAGATCCTCGACCTGCTGCGCGAGCTGCGGCGCGAGCGCTCGATGGCGATCGTCTTGATCACCCACGACCTCGCCGTGATCGCGGGGACCTGCGACCGGGTGCTGGTGATGTACGCCGGGCGCATCGTGGAGTCTGCCCCGGCGGCGCCGCTGTTTCACAGTCCCGCCCATCCCTACACGCGAGCGCTCCTGCGCAGCGTGCCGCGCATCGGGGGCGCGGCGCGGCGACGGCTCGAGACCATCGAAGGGCTCCCGCCGCGCCTCGACGCGGGACCCTTCGGCGAATGCCGCTTCGCGCCGCGCTGTCGCTTTGTGCGCGACCTGTGCCGGAACGGGGAGCCGTCGCTCGCCGAGATCGAGCCTGGGCGCGCCCGCCGCTGCGTCGTCCCGCCGGAGGAGCTGCGATGACCCGGGCGCCGCTGCTCGCCGTTCGCGACCTGCGCGTCCACTTCCCGGCGACCCCGCACGCGATCCGCGCGGTCGACGGGGTCGATCTCGACGTCGGGAGCGGCGAGACGGTGGGTCTCGTGGGGGAATCGGGTTGCGGAAAGACGACGCTCGCGCGCGCGATCGTGGGCATCGAGCCGGGCGCCCGCGGCTCCGTGCGCCTCGCCGGCCGCGAGCTGATCGGACTCGCCCGACGCGAGCGCCGGAGCCTGTGCGGCGCACTCCAGATGGTGTTCCAGGACCCGGCGACGAGCCTCGACCCGAGGATGACGATCGCCGGGATCCTCGGGGAAGCACTGCGGCTGCACGAGCGCCCCGTTCGCGCCGAGGTCGACGTGCGCGTCTGCGAGCTCATGGAGCGCGTCGGACTCGACGCGCGCCTGCGCCACCGCCATCCGCACGAGTTCTCCGGTGGGCAGAAGCAGCGCGTCTGCATCGCCCGCGCCCTCGCCGTTCGGCCCCTTCTGATCGTGTGCGACGAGGCGGTCTCCGCCCTCGACGTGTCGATCCAGGCCCAGATCCTCAACCTGCTCGCCGACCTCCAGGACGAGTTCGGGCTCGCGTACCTGTTCATCAGTCACGACCTTGCCGTGGTGCGGCACGTCGCCGACCGGATCGCCGTCATGTACCTCGGCCAGATCGTCGAGGAGGGGAGGGCGGAGACCGTCCTCGCGGGACCGAAGCACCCCTACACCCGGAGTCTGCGCGGTGCGGTGCCCTCGCTGGAGCCGGGCGTCCCGCCCATCGTTTCCGTGCGCGGCGACGTGCCCTCGGCGGCGCGTCCGCCCGGGGGCTGCCGTTTCCACACCCGCTGTCCCGAGGCCTTCGAGCGCTGCGCGCGGGAGTCGCCGCCTCGGGTCGCGGTGGGGGACGGCACGAGCCGCTGCTTTCTCGCGGACTCCGCCCCGGGCGGCGAAGCCTCAGCGTAGGCCGGCGGCACGCAGCGGATCGACCTCGTTGAAGTTCTGCAGGGACCACACGTGGCCCCCCTCGCCGATCGGACGCGCGTGGACCACCGAGTAGGAGGCGAGCTCGCTCTCGAAGCGTATCCACTCCCAGGGCACGGGACGGACATCGAGCAGGTGCGTGAGGAGCACCGAGTTCGTGCCGCCGTGGGCGACCACGACGATGGAGAGCGGGCCCGGCGGCACCTGCCAGCAGGTGAAGTCGTGCATCGTCTCGGCGCGGATGCCGTGCCGTCCGAGCAATCCGGCGGCGCCGGCGGTCACGCGCTGATGGAAGTCGCGAAAGCTCTCGCCCGCAGGCCAGCCCTCCCAGTGCTCCTCGAGCGGCCGCCGCATGGCCTCGACGAAGTAGCGGTCGATCTCCTCCTGGGTCATGCCGCTGGCGCCGGCATCGATCTCCGCCAGTGCCTCGATCGTCGTCGCCGCCACGCCCGTTGCCTCGACCAGCGGTGCAGCGGTCTCCTGCGCGCGGCGCAGCGGACTCACGTAGATGGCGTCGACGCGGCCCGGCGCGACGGCGGCCGCCACCGCGCGCGCCTGGGCGGCGCCGTAGTCGGTCAGCCCCGGATCCGCGACGGAGGCGCCCCCGCCCGGCGCCCAGTCGGGCTCACCGTGGCGCAGCAGCGTGATGTCCACCGGAGCGCGACGACGGCGCGCCAGCTCGTTGTCGGCCGGCCCGCCGGACTGCGGCTGGACCGGCCCCTTCTCGGCCACCTCGTCCGGGAGGGAGGGCATGGCGCGGGATGCTACTGCCCGGCGCAACCGCCGCCAGATCGTCGCTGAGCCCGACGGCCGTCCGCCACAGCCACGGATCGTTTCGCCGGGCCGCTGGGGACGCACCCGGCGCGCACCGCCGCACGCTCGCTTTCCGCGCGCTGCGTGCGCGTGGTACCTTCGGCCGCCGGTGTCGTGACGTCGGGGTTCTCGATTCGCAGGTTTCGTGCCGTCACAGGGTCGCTCGCTCTCATCGCGGCCGCCGTCGTTGGCTGTGCGTACTCGATCGTCTCGGCGGGATCGATTCGGCCCGGATCGTTCGAGAGCATTCTGGACCGCACGCAGCGGGCGCGCGGCATCCGTGTCGCCGCGCCGGTGGAACCCCGCGTGATCACGCGGCGCGAGCTCCCCGCGCTACTGCGGCGGGCGGCGCTGGCGGACGCGTCGGAGGCGGAGTTCCACCGCTACGAGCAATCGCTGGTCGCCGTGGGGCTCTGGCCCCCGGACCGGGCGCTGCTCGAGGCGTTCATCGAGCTCGGCGCCAGCGAGGTCGCGGGGCTCTACGTTCCGTCCGAGCGCACGGTCTACGTGGTGAGCGATCCGCGGATGCCGTTCTCCATGCGGCTCGCGTCGATGCTGAGCCGTCGCGACTGGATGCGCGAGTTCGTCCTCGCCCACGAGCTGGTGCACCTGCTGCAGCACCAGGCCCACCCCGAGCTGATCGATTGGATCGAGACTCCGGTCGGCCAGGACGACGCCGGCTACGCGGTGCAGGCCGCGATCGAAGGCGATGCGGTGCGCTACGGCCTGGAAGCCCTCGGAGGCTCGATCGTGCTTCCCGATCCCGAAGAGTTTCGGGAGGGATCCGAGAGCGAGGCCTACCGAGGTGCCTTTGCGCAGGCTCCCGCGCTGATCCGCGTCACGTTCCTGTTCGCGTACACCGGAGGCTATCGTCTGTCCTATTTCGAAGGATCCGATCTGCTGGCGGCTCCCCCCGCGTCCTCCGAGCAGGTCCTGCACGCGGACAGGCGGCGCGAGGCGTTCGTCACCATCGACCTGGGCGCCCTGCACGCGCGCTTACCGGCCGGTTGTCACTTCCTGTACGAGAACACGATGGGGGAGCTCGGAATCTCGGTACTGCTGCGCGAAGCGGGGGAGGGAGATCGCCGGGACGCGTGGGAGGGATGGGACGGAGACCGCTACCTGGTGGCGCGCTGTGCGGGGGGACTCGAGTTCCTCTGGATCAGCGTCTGGGACTCCGAGTCCGATGCGCTCGAGTTTGCGCAGGCGTACCGGGAGCTGGCGGGTCCGCTGGCCGCACGGGCGGGGCTTGGCTCGGTACCGGGTGTGACGCTCATCGGTCGCGAGGTGGTCGCGTCGACGGCAGCGGTCGCGCCGCTCGTGGGTTCGTTGGCGGGCGCGTCTCGGCGCACCCGGGTAGCGACGCTCGACGAGCTGTTCGGTGCGCTCCGCGCTCGACGCGTCTTGCGGTAGGAGAGGTCTGCTAGGGTAGGGCCCGTGCAGCGGGTCGAAGTCGTACGCCGGTTCTCCGCGCCGCCCCAGGCGGTCTGGGACGTGTACACGGACCACGCCGGCTGGAGCCAGTGGGCTGGCATCGGGAAGTCGTGGCTGGAGGTTGCCGGTGACCCGGACCGCAATGGCGCCGGGGCCGTGCGCGGCCTCGGCACGGGCGGCGTCAACGCCTTCGAAGAGGTGCTCGAGTTCGATCCCCCCAAGCGCATGTCCTACCGCCTGATTCGGGGCGGTGGTCCCATGAAGAACCACCTGGGCGAGGTGATCTTCGAACCCGACGGCGACGGCACCCGCGTCGTCTGGCGCTGCCGCTTCGACTCCCGGATTCCCGGCCTGGGAGGCCTCATGCGCCGGTTCGTGACGCGTTTCTTCCGCAGTGCCCTCGCGGGCCTGGCGCAGCGCGGCTTCCCGGACCCCGCCGTCTAGAGGACCTGTGGACCCGCACGCATCGCGCAGTGCCGCCGCGGCCGGCTCGAGACTTCGTGCGCGGAGGCGGACATGAAGGCGTTGGAATCAGGGACCGACCTCGCACTCGACTTCGACAAGCTGGCCGCGCTCGACCAGCGCGTGGTTCCGGTGGTGCTTCAGCACGCCGACTCGAACGAGGTGCTGTACGTCGCCTACGCGAACGAGACGGCGCTGCGGGAGAGTCTGGGGACGCGGCGCGCGGTGCTGTGGTCGACCTCCCGCGCCGAGCTGTGGCGCAAGGGCGAGACCTCCGGCGACGTCCTGGAACTCGTCGAGGTGCGTGTGAACTGCGAGCAGAACTCGCTCCTGTACCGCGTACGCCCCCGGACCGGCGGCGTGTGCCACACTCGGGACGCGGCGGGGCGCACGCGCCCGACCTGCTACTACCGGCGACTCGGGGAGGCCGGCAGCCTGGAGTTCGTGTGAGGCCAGCCGTAGCGTCCCCGTGCTGAGGCGCCCCGCGCGCGAAGGGCGATGACCGGAGGAGCGCCGGCCTCGAGGCTGCCGCCGCTCGGGCGCACCGAGTGGATCGTCGTCGCCGCGCTCGCGGGCGCGGCGTCCCTTCTGCTGCTCACGAATCTGGGCAACCACCACCTCTGGCAGGACGAGGCGCAGACGGCGCTCATCGCCCGCACCATCCTGTCCGAGGGCCTCCCGATGGGCCACGACGGCGTGAACTCCTTCTCCCAGGAGTTCGGGGTGGAGTTCGGGGAGAACGGCGTCTGGAAGTGGCACACCTGGCTCTCCTTCTACGTGTGCGCGGCCTCGCTGGCGCTGTTCGGGCCGAGCACCTTCGCGGCGCGGCTGCCCTTCGCGCTGTTCGGCGTGGCCACGGTGGTGCTGACCTGGTTCGTCGGTCGGGCTTTCTGGCGCGATCCCCGGGCGGCCACGGTCTCGGCCGGCCTGCTCGCGCTCTCCGTCCCGTACCTCATCCTCTGCCGCCAGTGCCGCTACTACAGCGCCGCCGCCTGCTTCTGCCTGCTCGCATTGTTCGCGTACGCGCGGCTCGTGCGGGGGGAGCGGCACGCGGGC
>Ga0224512_10002589_pt1 | contig 16479 bp, 12 predicted proteins | sample SF_May12_sed_USG_4_FD_169103 | JGI IMG/M metagenome (GOLD analysis project Ga0224512, IMG submission 169103) | Sediment microbial communities from San Francisco Bay, California, United States - SF_May12_sed_USGS_13 | ecosystem: Environmental > Aquatic > Marine > Sediment | place: USA...
GCCGACTCGGAACCTCGTCTCGTGCCGACCTGGGGGATCCCATTGACGTGCTCTACGATCCGGCGGACCCTCGCGGAGCCACCGAGAAGACATTCCCCAACCTGTGGCTCTTTCCGATGATCTTCGGAGGAATCGGGCTAGCCATGACGGCGGGCATCGTCTATTCGCGGCGTCGCCGCTCGGACGGGTCGGACGGGTCGGCCAATTGGGACGCCGCGGGCCACGAAGGCTCCGAAACTACCGACGTCCTGGAGCCAGCGCGAACGCCATCGTCACCGCCCCGGCCGCGGCCGGCCGGTCGCACGGCCGAGTTCCGCCGCGCCGAAGCGTCTATGGATTCCGTTGGAACAATCAGATACAAGATCGTGGCCAAGGACACCGCCGGCCAGGAGTTCTACTCCGAGCTGCTTGACGAAGATCCCTCCGTGACCATCATGGGGCGCGGGAATGAGGTGGATCTCGTCGAAGGAGCAGACGGCTGGGTGGTGCACTTCGATCCAGATGACGAATAGGCGGCTTCAGCATGACGGTGGCAGACCGATGAGGGCACGTTGATGAGCGACATCGAAAAGCCCTCGAGCGACGGCGAGTCGGCCCCGGAGAACGCCGTTAGTCGCCGGGCGGCGTTCTTGGACGCGGCCATGCCGGGAGCATGGCTGGATACCCGCGGCCGCATACAGGAACTCAACGAGGCTGCCTCCGAGCTGCTCGAAGGGGCCGCCAAGTCTTTGGCGGGGCGTCCAGCGATCTCCATGATCGACCCCGAGGATCGCCACGACATCGTAAATTTCCTGATTGACGCCAACGCCTCTGCCCAAGGCACCATCCAGCGCGAGGTGCGGCTGCTCGCCGGCTACGGCCCGAGCCAAGTTGTGATCGGGCTCGCCTATTTCGACGGTCCAACGGACCCGGGGTTCCTTCTTCAGATCCACGACGTGACCGGTCTGAGGGTCACCGAAGCGGCGCTTGGGGAGTCCGAGGCGCGTTATCGACGGTTCTTCGAGGATCACACAGTTGCCATGTACCGCTCGCGACCGTCCGGAGAGATCATCGAGGCGAATCACGCCATGGCCAATCTCACCGGATATCTCCACCCCAGGTTCTTGTTGAGCCTCGATGCCGGAGCGCTGTACGCCAATCCTGGTGATCGTGAAGTGATGGGTGCCGAAATCGAGCGGCTGGGTGCACTCGCCGGCCGCGACTTCGAGATGACACGCCACGACGGGTCCACCGTCTGGGTGAGGGACTTCTCGAGGGCGTTGCCACAGGACGACGGTTCGTTCATCTACGAAGGTGCGGTCTTCGATGTTTCGGAGTGGTATCGAGCTGAGGCCCAGCTCCGCCGCCGAGCGCTGCACCAGGCATCGGTGTCGGCACTCAGCCAGCTTGCGCTGCAATCACAGGATCCCGGGGCGGTAGCGCTGAGCGCCGTGCGGCGGGCCCAAGAAGTGCTCAACGTGGATGCTGTCGCCCTCCTCCGAGGTGATCCGATGAAGGTGTCCGCCCGGTGGGATCGTCCGGAGCTGACCGGCACCCTGCTGGACCAACTCGGCAGCGACTGGCTGATGAGTCAGGTCCCCGAGTCCCAAGAGGCAACTGTGGTGGCAGCCCCATCCGAGGGCTTCGTGGCTCTTCTGCCTGTGCAGGACGTCAATGGAACAACTGCCCTGCTGGCGGCCGCCAACCTGACCGACCCCGAACTGACCGACGATGACATCTACTTCATGCAGGAGATCGCGACGGTCATTGCCGCCACGATGGAGAGGAGCGAATCCCGCCAGCGGCTCGAGGAGTTGATTTCTTCAAAAGATGAATTCATCGCATCGATCAGCCACGAGGTGAGGACTCCGCTGACCGTCGTCATGGGGATATCGCACGAGCTGCAGGATCGATGGAAGGCCATCGACGATTCCGAGCGAGCTGAGCTGCTGGGGATGATGGTCGACCAAACCCAGGACATGAGCGACCTGGTGGAAGATCTCCTGGTTGCAGCCCGCGCCGACATTGGCAAGTTGCCGATTCATGTCGAGGCGATGGATGTAGGCCCCGCGATCGAGGCTGTTGTCGCCTCAGTGCGCACGCCACCGGGCGTCGCGATCACCCTCAGCGATCGCAACCCGACTTGCTACGCCGACCCGGCGCGGTTCAGGCAGATCGCCCGCAACCTGCTCAGTAACGCGTTTCGCTACGGGGGTGACGAGATTCGAATTTCGATCAGTCATAGCGACGACAAGGTGTGGCTCGATTTTGCGGACAACGGTGAAGGTGTCGCAGTGGAATCACGGGAAAGCATCTTCGAGGCCTATGAACGAGCCCACCGTCACACCGGCCTTGCCGGCTCCGTCGGCCTCGGCCTCACCGTGTCTCGCAAGCTTGCTCGGTTGATGGATGGTGACCTCACGTATCGATACGACGATGGCAGTGTCTTCACGCTCGAACTTGCTGCGGCTCCGGCGTTGATGTTTTGGAACGCCGGCTCTGAAGACTCCTCAGACGCCTAAAGCGGCAGGCCCCGCGCAGTCAGCTGGCGGCGTAAGTCGGCAACGTCGGAGAACAAGATGCCGTCAATGCCAACGTCTGCGGCGCACTCGAGGTTGAGCGACCGATCGTCGATGAATACGCACTCCTCCGCTCGCCGCTGCGTGATGCGAAGCGCCAGCTCGTAGATCGCCGCTTCCGGTTTCTTCACGCCCAAATAGCACGAGCTGAGGAACAAGGAGAGCCGCTCGTTGAGGCCGAAGGTATGGATGCGGTGCTCGTTGATCTCGCGCGACTCGTTGTTCAACGAGGCCAGTTGGAGGCCGGTAGTGGATAGCTCGTCGAGAAAGGCGATCGATTCCGGGAGTGCCTGGGAGTGACCAAAGATCGACGCGGTAACGGCGGCGCGGGTGAAGTTGCGGTCCCGGTAGAAGATGGTCCGCGTCAGGTACTCTTCGAGATCGAGGTTGCCGGTCTCGAAATCGTGTGCGACAAAGTCATGCCGATCCTGAAACTCGTCATAGTCGAGCCCGAACTCCTCGACGGTGCGCCGCCGCTGGTGACGATCCCAGCCGTTGCTGAGGATCACCCCGCCGATATCGAAGAAGAGCGTCTTGATCATTCCGCTGAGGCGGTGATCACCGCATCTGACACGCGCCGGAGGGCTTCCGTGCCGTTATCTCCGAGCGATAGCAGAAGCACTCGACGGTCCCGCTGTCGTAGTGCCAAGTGGTCGCCTAGGGACTGTGCCTTCACCAGCTTGGCGAAGCCATATTCTGTGGTGGGCACGGGCACGTCTGGAGCCGCGTTGTCGATGATTTCCAGGAAGACTCCGGTGTTGGGGCCACCTTTGTGCAGTTGACCGGTGGAGTGAAGGAAACGTGGCCCGAAGTCGAGAGTAGTTGCCAGGTTCTTGTGGTCTCGCACCGAGATTCGCGCCTCGCTCAATATGGAGCGGGCCTCAGCGGTCGGTTCGATGAAGGCCTGGATCCCGACGTAGTCGCCCGGCTGGGCTGACCCCAGCCAGGCAGCGATACGATCGGCAAGGTCGGGCACCATCGCATCGATCTCGACAACGTCCGTCAAGTCCAGTGTGCCCGCCATCGCATCCCGGGCCAGCTCCTTGGCGACCTGCACATCTGGCTGGTCGAACGGCTGGATGCCGAGCACGGCTCCGGCAAGCGCAGTGGCAACTTCGAAGAGGTACATCGCGCCGCTGAGATCTGACAGGGAATCGAGGCGGAGGAATGCGATCGGATGTTTCCTGATGGCCGTGGTATCGAGTGGCGTCCCTTCCGCAGTCTCGATCACGACGAAGAAACGGTCCGGGCCATACACGTCGGCGGTGCCGAGCGGTTCGCCGCCAATGGGCACCACCCCGCGGCCTTCCTTGCCGGTTGACTCGGCAATGAGTTGCTCAATCCAGGCGGGAAATGCCGTCAGCTCTGGGCCGGTGAGGAAGGTGATCTTGTCGCGCCCTGCGAGAGCGAGCTCGCCGATGGTGGCGCCAAGGCGGCACCCGGCAGACTGGGCAATGCTGGCACTCGCCGCGTTGTTCTCCTGGGCCTCACTTGCGGCTGCTCGCAATGCCTCTAGATCCGCTCCGATACTCGCCGCCGGGACCATGCCGAACTCAGTGAGGGCCGAGTATCGTCCGCCAACGTCTGGAGGCGCCAGAAAAGTCTTTCGGAAGTTGCGCTCCCGGGCGACAGCTTCCAGCTTGCTGCCCGGATCCGTGGTCGCAACGAAGTGTCGACCCGGATCATCGACCAGGCCCGCCACCCGGTGCCAGAAGTACTCCATGAAGGAGAGCGGTTCGATTGTGGTGCCGGACTTGGACGCCACGATGAACACCGTCCGGGTGAGGTCGATGGCCTCTTCTATCGCCAAGACTGCGCCCGGGTGGGTCGAGTCGAGAACCCGCAACTCCGGGGCACCGGCGGCCGAACCGAAGGTGTTGAAGAAAACCTCCGGCGCGAGGCTCGAACCTCCCATGCCAAGTACGACGACATGGCGGACGCCATCGCTGATCAGCTGCTCGCCAAAGGCTTCGAGATCGGAGATTGTCTCGGCAAGTTGGCTGGGCAGCGTCAGCCATCCCAGACGGTCGGTGAGCTCGGCTACCGGCTCTGCCGACCACACGGTGTGGTCCCGGGCCCACATTCGGGCAAGAATGTCGTTAGACCCCCAAGCGGCGAGCCGGTCCGCGACTAGTTCTGCGTAGTCTCCGAGCTGTAGCTGAAGGCGGACACTCATCCAGTGATGATCTCGATCTTGCGGCGCAGTGTGTCCATCATGTCGACGTACGAGTCGGCGAACTTTTCGACTCCCTCCGTCAGCAATTCCTCGGTTACCGAGTCGAGGTCGGCTCCGGCAGCCCGGAACGCCTGTAGCTCGGCCTCTGCAACGTCCGGATTGCTGCCAAGCGCCTGGCCGTCGACCGTGCCGTGGTCAACAAAAGCGTCGACCGTGGCCGGAGGCAGTGTGTTAACAGTGTGCGGGCCGACGAGCGTGTCGACATAGAGCACGTCCGGATATGCGGGGTTCTTGGTAGAGGTTGAAGCCCACAGGCATCGCTGCGGGCGAGCGCCCCTATTGAGAGCCGAGGTGAATGCCGGGCCTGCAAAGATCGCCTGATATGTGCGGTACGCAAGCTTGGCGTTGGCGACAGCCACCTTGCCTCGCAGCGCCAGGGCTTCCTCGGAGCCGATCTTCTCCAAAACGGCGTCCGCCTTGCTGTCGACGCGTGACACGAAGAATGAGGCGACTGAGGAGATGGATCCTGGATTCTGAGCCCGCTCCAGACCACGGACATAGGCGTGGGCTGCGTCCTCATAGGCCGACAGCGCGAACAGCAGCGTCACGTTGATGTTGATGCCGGCGGCGGTCAGTTCCTCTATCGCCGGCATGCCTTGCGGCGTAGCGGGCACCTTGACCATCAAATTGGGCCGATCGACCTTATTCCACAGGCGATGGGCGGCTTCAATAGTCCCGGCGGTGTCAGCAGCCAGCAGCGGCGAAACCTCGAGGCTGACGAAACCGTCGTCACCATCGGCGCTGTCGTATACCTCGCGAAGCGCGTCTGCCGCGCCTTGAATGTCTACGACGGCTAGCTCTTCGAAGACCTCATCGACGGTGGCGGCAGGGTTCGTGGCGAGAATCTCACGAATCTGAGAGTCATATTGATCCGAACTCTCGATTGCCTGTTGGAAAATCGAAGGATTGCTCGTCACTCCGCGGATTCCGTCGGTGACAAGCGACGCGAGCTCTCCGGAACCAATCATGTCACGGCGAATGAAGTCGAGCCACACGGACTGTCCGGCGGCATGAAGGTCATGGAGTTTGGACATTTCGGAGTCAGGCCTTTCGGGTGTGTCGTGCCAAAATACAACGTATCACGGCGGCTGGTCTTCCCAACGCGGAAGGATCGCCGGCCGCGACCGTTAGGCGTCCGGACGGTGAGCTGCGAGGACGCGCTCGAGTCGCTCGTAAACGTCGCAGCCGAGGTCGTCTCGTTCGAGGGCGAATGCGATGTTGGCCTCGAGGAAGCCAATCTTGGTCCCGCAGTCGTAGCGAGTACCGCCAAGACGGATGCCGTTGAACGGAGCTCCGCCGATAAGGCGGGCCATCGAGTCTGTCAGTTGGATTTCTCCGCCGGCGCCTGTTTCTCCGAGGGCGAGGAAGTCGAGGACCTCAGGCTGCAGGATGTAGCGGCCGACGATGGCGAGGTTCGAGGGGGCATCGTCCGGTTCCGGCTTTTCGACTAGATCCACAACCTCGACGATCTTGCCGTCGTCGTTGCCGGGGGCGATGACGCCGTAACGCGATGTGTCTTGCGGCGGCACCTCCATCAGGGCAACAACATTGCCACCGTGGTCAGCGTGGACCTCTGCCATCTCAGCGAGCGCTCCCGGCTCGCCCTGGATCAGGTCGTCCGCCAGTAGGACAGCGAAGGGCTCGTTTCCGATGAAGTTGCGGGCGGTCCATACCGCATGGCCGAGGCCGAGTGGCTCCATCTGCCGGACGTAGGCAATTTGGCCCGGGGTGCCCATGGCGGCCTTTATCGAGGACAGCTCTGATTCACGACCCTTGCCGCGTAGGGCGTACTCGAGCTCGAAGTGGCTGTCGAAGTGATTCTGGATGGCGGTCTTGCCGCGACCGGTGACAAAGACGAACTCTTCGATACCGGCGGCCCGAGCTTCATCTACGGCGTACTCGATCAGCGGCTTGTCGACAATCGGAAGCATTTCTTTGGGCAGTGCCTTGGTCGCCGGGAGGAATCTGGTCCCGAGGCCACCAACAGGGAACACCGCTTTACGGACTGGCTTCACTTGTGGGCATCCATTTCGCTCGCGCCGACGGTTCCGGACGGTGCATTCATTATCGGATCGGCACCGCTGCGCGCACCTTGAGGACCTGTCCCGAACTCTGTTGTCACCCCGAGTTCCCCCCAATTCGACCCCTCAATCCCAGATGCCACTATATGGGGTAACCGGAGTTTTTCAAGTGCGCAGTCATGAGAGAGCTGCGCATCGTCATGGTCCCGGGCAACTTCATGGGCCTGCGATCGTGACGGCCCGTTCGGACGCCCGAGATCGAAGTTGCCCGCAAGCGCCGTCAATGTCCTGGCCCCTTGTGGCACGCAGCGTTGCGTTGGCTCCCTCAGCCTCGAGCCGGCCCATGAAGGCGTCGAGGCTGGCCCGGCCGGCGGGCCGTTCCTTGGTGAGCGGAGTTGGGTTGAGGTTGATTACGTTGACGTGGGCGCCCAGAGAAACGGCGATCGCGGCTAGCTTTGCGGCCTGATCCGCCGTGTCGTTAGTGCCCCTCATCAAGGCCCATTCGATGGTGACGCGGCGCCCCTTGCGCTCGAAGTATTCACGGCAGGCGTCGATCACTTCGGCCAACGGATACCGGTCGTTCAGCGGGACAAGAGACGAACGCAATTCGTCGTCGGCGGCGTGCAGGCTCACAGCCAGGCCGACCTGCCAGGGTGTTGCGGCCAGTCGACGCATTCCCGGGACCGCACCGACGGTCGACACCGTTACGCCTCGCGCCGACATGTTCATCACCTCGATCATCCGGCGCAGCGATTCTTCGACCCTCGGGTAGTTGGCGAGCGGTTCTCCCATGCCCATGAACACGACGTTGGTCACCCGCCGCGGGGACCCTGGGATTGGCTGCGACCTCAGATGGGCGTTGGCGTACGCGACTTGAGCGACGATCTCTCCGGCGGTTAGGTGGCGTTCGAAACCGAATTGACCGGTGGCACAGAATGTACAGCCCATTGCACAGCCGGCCTGGGACGAAACGCACAGGGTCGTTCGATCGTCATAACCCATCAGGACGGTTTCAATGGAGGCACCGTCCGGAGATCGGAACAGCCACTTGCGCGTCCGGCCGCGGTCGCCAACCTGCTCGATCTCGACCTGAAATGGCCACAGTCGCGAAGCAAGTTCGGCCCGCACCGCGGTGGGCAAGTTGGTCATCTCCGACGTCTCGAGCACGAAGTCCTTGTACAGCCACTGCCGCAGCTGGTCGGCGCGATACCGGGGAGCGTCCTCGAGGAGCGCGTCGAGCTCCTCAGGTGGTGTGTCGTACAGCATCGGCTAGACCAGGTCGGCGGCCTTGCCTATCCAGTCGGCGATCCGGTCGCGCGGGAGGTCGGCGCGGGCGGCGAGCTCATCCGCATCGGCTGCCGCCAGATCACGAAACGTTGTGATTCCTGCCGCTGCCAGTTTCTTGGCGTAGACCGGACCGATACCGTTGACCGCAGTCAGGTCGTCGGCCCCTGACGTTGTAGTGGAGGCGGTCTCATGTGAAGGGGCGGCTGGGGCGTTCCGAAACGGAGGCGGATGATCGGTCGGCGCTGCCGGCCCGGGAAGCAAATGGTCGCGCAGCATCCAGGTGAGCCCGGCGGCGAATGCGGCCAAGGAGAGCAGTTTGAAGAACTTCTTCATATGCCCGAGTTTAGGCCCTCGGCTAGCCCACTCAATCGGCGGCCAGTTCCTGCCCGGCCACTAGCTAGCCGCCGGAGCGTCCGTCAGGGAGGAGGTGGACCTGTCGTTTGCCCCGATGCGGGCAGTACCGGAGGCGCCGACGTGGCGTTTGAACTCGACGGTTCATCGGGAGTTGCGTTCGTTGCCGCCGGCTCGTTCCCGTTGGTTGCATCCGGTGAGTCGGGTCCGAGGTCGAGGCCAAGTATTCCGCCGGCGACACTGGCGCTTACGTTCACCGGGATGTCGATTGGCGGTGCCTTGCGAAACCCGGTGGCGGAGAACGCGGCAAAGCCACCGAGGGCCAACAAGCCCACGATCAGGAAACCGGCAAACGCCTGGGGGCGCCGCAGCTGCAAAAGTCTCTCCGCCTTCCTTGCCTTTCGAGCGGGTCGCACGTAGGTCGCACGTCGTGCGATCCAGCGCTCGTCCCTTAGCGCTGGGGACGTGGGGATGAGGCTAGGTAGACGGTTCCGCGACCCGCAAGCTGGGATCTACCAAAAAATACCAAAACGAATGAAGTCGCGAAACCGGAGAAACGGGGTTGCTGTAGCGTTGGGTTATGGGCGGCAGCGTCATCCGAAAGGCTCTGATTGCCGGAGCAATGTTGGCGACCGTTGTTGCGATACCGCACGGCAGCGCGGCGCGCGGGCAACCAACCTCTCCATGTGGCGAGCGGTTCCCAGCCCAGGATTGGGTGCACGTCAGTGAGTCGGGTGGCGTGAGCGTCTACCGAGCAGCGCTCGACCAGGTCGTCGCCGAGCGTTTCGCAAACACCGCAATGGCAGTGGCGGCCGACCTGCGCAGGGATCTTGGAGCCTTCCCGGCATCGACATTATGCGTGTTCGGTCCCGATACGGCCCTCGATGCAACGGCACTCGAGGAGAGCGGCCTGCATCCGCCGGGAGCCCGCCTCCACGCGGCTGTGTTTGCCGAACAGGCATTGTTGTTCGTGGACAGTCAACAAGTGCGACTCGTCGAAGACGCCGTCGCGTTCGGGCTGAGCCACATTGCGCTCTGGCATTTGGCAGCGGCCCAGGGTGAGGTGGGCTATCCGGACCCGCTGTCGGGTGCTGTTGCGCAGTGGTTCGTGGCGCGAATGAACGGCAGCCTCGAGCAACATCACGCCACGATGCGACTGGCGACTTTCTTCAACGATCCGGGCGGTGACGCCGACGCCAGCGAGTGGTTTGCGTCCCGGCAAGAACCGATCATGGCCTGGAACCCGGAATATCAGGAAAGTCCGATCGGCGACTTCATTGCTGATGCCGTCGCGAGAAACGGCGCCGAGATTCTGCAGACGCTGGATCCGGGCGAGTGGGCTGTGGCCGACGGTGTGTGGCGAGCCGCGTTGCGCGAGGAACTGCTGCAAGGCGCCGACGAATCGCGTGATTGGGTCGGCGGCGTGTTGATCACAGCAGGAGTTCTTGTGGCCGCGATTGGGCTCACGTGGCTCGGGCGTCGCCAGCGCCGCCGCAAACAGGTGCCGATGGGAGAAATCGCGCACGTGGACGGGTTTTTCGAGAGTTAGCCGGGAGGCCATCGTGGCCAGGACCTTGGCCTCTGATCAGCCTGTGGCGCATCAGGTACGGTACGGCCTGATATACATCGAGAGGAGCGTGGAGTGGCCGAGAACCCGACTCAGGCGATTGAGAATCTTCTGCGGGAGGATCGTATGTTCCCGCCGTCTGCGGATTTCACCGCGCAGGCGAACGCTCAGCCTGGAATTCACGAGCGAGCTGCCGCCGATCCGGTCGGGTACTGGAGTGAGCAGGCATTGCAGCGTGTCACCTGGTTCAAAGAACCCACAGTGATGCTCGATGACTCCAATCCGCCCTTCTACAAGTGGTTCACCGACGGTGAGCTCAACGTGACCTACAACTGCATCGATCGCCACCTCGAGGCCGGCCACGGGGACAAGGTTGCCTACTACTGGGAGGGTGAGCCCGGCGACGAGCGCGTGATCACATATCAGGAGCTCGGTGACCAAGTCAACCGCTTCGCCAACGGCCTCAAATCATTGGGGGTCAAGAAGGGCGACCGCGTCGCCATCTATATGGGAATGGTGCCCGAGTTGGCAGTCGCGATGCTCGCCTGCGCTCGGATTGGTGCGGCCCACTCAGTGATCTTTGGCGGATTCTCCTCAGACGCCATTGTCGATCGGGTTGAAGACGCCGCCTCCCGGGTCTTGATCACCTGCGACGGATCCTGGCGGCGCGGCAAAGTCGTCGACCTCAAAGCGGCTGCGGATGTTGCCATGGACCGCTCGGCGATGATCGAGCGCTGCGTGGTCCTCGAGCGCACCGGCAATGAAGTCCCGATGACCGAGGGGCGCGACGTCTGGTGGCACGATCTTGTAGCCGACCAGTCAACTGAGTGCGCGCCTGAGGTCATGAACTCCGAGGATCTGCTCTACATCCTGTACACCTCGGGCACCACCGGAAAGCCCAAAGGCATCATGCACACCACCGGTGGCTATCTGGCGGGGGCGACCACCACCCACAGCTATGTCTTCGACATCAAGTCAGATGAAGACATCTGGTGGTGTGCCGCCGACATCGGCTGGGTGACCGGTCACACGTACATCGTGTATGGGCCGCTGGCCAATCTCACGACAAGCGTCATGTATGAGGGGACCCCCGATTTCCCGGACAAGGATCGGCTCTGGTCGATAATCGAGAAGTACAAGGTCACCCAGTTCTACACCGCGCCCACCGCGATCCGGGCGTTCATGAAGTGGGGCGTCGAGTTTCCGCAGCGTCATGATCTGTCGTCGTTGCGACTCCTGGGAACGGTCGGTGAGCCGATCAATCCAGAGGCGTGGATGTGGTACCAGCAGAACATCGGGCCGGTTGACATCCCGATTGTCGACACGTGGTGGCAGACCGAGACCGGCTCGATCATGATCTCGCCTCTTCCGGGCGTCACCACTACCAAGCCGGGGACGGCCACCATTGCCATGCCCGGTATTCAGGCCGATGTTGTCGACGACGCCGGCAATTCGGTGTCGCGAGGCGAGGGCGGCTTCCTGGTCCTCCGGGGGCCGTGGCCGTCGATGCTGCGCTCGATCTGGGGCGATGACCAACGCTACGTCGATACTTACTGGTCGCGCTTCGACGGAATGTATTTCGCCGGCGACGGTGCCAAGGTCGACGAGGATGGTTACTTGTGGCTGCTCGGTCGCGTTGATGACGTGATGCTCGTCGCCGGTCACAACATCTCGACGATGGAGGTGGAGTCTGCTCTGGTGTCGCACCCGTCCGTTGCTGAGGCCGCCGTTGTCGGACGCAAGGACGAGCTGACCGGCCAGGCGATTGCGGCTTTCGTAAGCCTGCGCGGCGGGTTCGAAGGGACCGAAGAGCTACTTCAAGAGCTGCGAAACCATGTTGCCAACTCGATTGGGCCGATCGCTAAGCCGGCGAGCATCGTATTCACTCCCGACGTCCCCAAGACTCGGTCCGGCAAGATCATGCGGCGCCTGCTGCGCGACATCTCCGAACAACGCCAACTCGGCGACGTGACCACCCTCGCCAACGCCGACGTGGTCAGCGACATCGCCGAAATGGCCGCCGCAGCGGCAGCGCAGGAGGACTGAGTGAAACCGCTATTCGGGGATGTATCGCGGGTAGGTCTTCTTGGCGAGGCGGGATTCGGCGAGGTCGATGTCGATGGTGACAAACGGGTTCTGATCGGTGGTGGTGGCCAAGACGTTTCCGTCGGGGCCGATGATCCAGCCTGTGCCGCCGAACATGACGCCGGTCGAGAGCCCGCGACGATTCGAAGAAAGGCAATAGGCGCCGGCCATTACTGCCGCGGCTCGGCCACCGGCCAGCCACTTCGCTTCTGTGCGAGCCTCGGTAGCTCGGGGCACCAAGAGGAGTTCGGCTTCCTGGGCGGCGTAGCCGCGGGCGTGCTCGGTGAACCACATGTCGGTGCAGATCATGAATCCAACTGAGACCTCGCCGAGCAACACGGACTGAAACGACCTCTTGGGAGCCCTTCGATACCAGGTTGCCTCCCAGAATCCCGGTTCGTCAGGGAGGTAGTACTTGAGATGGGACGCCCGATAACCAAATGCGCCGGACCAGACGAAACCTTCGTTGTGTGGGATGCCTTCACGCAGTACTGGCCGGCTGGACGCAACGGTTGCCGCGCCGAGCTCGGGGAAGCGCTCGAGCCAGGCGCTGTGCTGGCCGACCGATTCGATCCAGGCCGCCGCGTCGACCGCATCGGTAGCTGCCAGCCATGGGGTGAACGGCATCTCACCCAGGATGACGAGCTCTGAAGAGTTGGTCGCAACGTGGTCGACCAGGTCGGCCCATTGGGACTCTTCGACCGCATCCGATAATTGCGAGACAGTGACACGCATGCGCGGGACTGTAACCGAGGGTTTGTCGCGTCAGTTTCGGGTCAAAGCTGCCGACGAGCTGACACGGGGATCGGCCGCCGCGTACGCCCCATCACCGTCGATACCGATGAGCGATACCGGGCCCCACCCGGCGATCCAGTCGGGAACCCTCTCCGTTGTATGTCCCCGATCTTCGAGACCGGCGACCACGGCCGGCATTGTGCGTTCCTCAAGTCGGACTACGTGATCGTCTCCGGGGCCCCATCCGTCCACCTGCCACCGCGGGTGTGGCTGGCTCTCGGCCCGGGGCGCCTCGCTGTAGAGGAGATGGGCCGCCATCTGGACAAGAAGCTGCGGTTGGTACTGGCCGCCCCGGGTGCCGAGCAACAGCCGCAGCTCTCCGTTGCTGGTCCACAGAGTGGGCGCCAGGGTGTGGAGGGGGCGCCGACCAGGCATCAGCTCGTTGGGATGGCCGGGAATCAGGTTGAACCCGGCCCCGCGATTCTGGAGGAAGACCCCGGTGTCACCGGCGGCCAGGCCAGATCCGATTCCGGCGAAATTCGACTGGATCAGCGAGACTCCCAGCCCGTCGCCGTCACGAACGCACATGTATGCGGTGCCGCCGGGCGCCGGTGCCGGTGATGGCCATTCGGCCGTAGATTCCAAGCTGATGCCGCTGAGGTGCTTTTCCAGCCGATCTGGGGCGAGCAGCGCGGCGGCGTCGAGTGGTGCCGTCGCCGGATCGGCCACGAGATCGTCGCGTTCCCAGGCGACTGCCCGATAGGCTTCGATGGCGGCATGAACGAAGGCCGGGTCCGAGGGATCGGGAGGCGCTCCGAGTTGTTCAAAGAGCCAGCATGCGGCCAGCGTGAGATAGCCCTGGGTGTTGGGCGGAACAGTCCATCCGGTCAGACCAAAGACGTCGATACCGATCGGCTCGACCCAGTCCGTCATCACCGCCGCTAGATCGTCGCTCGTCAGGCCACCGGCCGATGCGGCGACAATGTCTTCCGCGACCGGACCGGTGTAGAAGGCACTCGGCCCTGCTGCCGCGATGCCTTCGAGAGTGGAGGCCAACCCGGGCCTCCGCAGAGTTGTGCCCGCTGCCGGCGCCTCGCCCTTCAGATACAGCGGCGCCGCCGACGGTTGGAATCGGATGAGATCCTGAATGCGACGCAGCGAATCGGACAACTCTACGGACACCGGAAAGCCGTTCTTCGCTAATTCGATAGCCGGGCCCAGTGCCCGCTCCAGCGGCAGAAGCCCCCACTTGTCCGACAGCTCGGACCAGCCGGCGACACAGCCCGGAACCGTGACGGTCCAGGGGTGGCGGTATGGCATCTCGGAATGGGACCGCCGCAGAACCTCTGCCGACGTTCCGGAGCCAGCAACCCCGGAAGCATTGAGCACGGTCGGCGCCGCGTCGCCGGGGCGATGGACGAGTGCAAAAAGGTCGCCACCCACCCCACAAGTGTCAGGAGCGACCACTCCCTGGACCGCATTCGCCGCGATGGCGCCGTCGACAGCGTTGCCGCCGCGCTCCATCACCTCGAGAGCGGCGTGACTCGCCAGAATGTGAGGTGAAGCGACGTAGCGAGCGCCACGGTCACCCGCCACGAACAACGTGGCAGCATCTGATCGGTGTGGCGGGGAGCTCGGTGTCACTCGCTCAGAGTAGGCAGACGCCGATTGAGGGCGTCAAGCACAGCTCTGACGGCGGCCTCCGACTCGTCTTCTCCGGCAACTGCCGACCCAACGGCGAGCTCGTTGTCCTGAGAGGTTCCTCCGACCACGACGGCGATCGCGATTCGCCGCATCCCCACCGACGCGATTCCGATCGAGTCGAGGACGAGTGGGGGGAGGTTGATGAAGATGTGATCAAGAGCATCGAGGGTTGCCTCGCCGACGAGACGTAGCCGAGCCGATCCGACGATCGGGCCGACCGCGGAGCCAATGTGCTCTCCGTTCTGCCAGGCCAACGTGATCCGGACGGTCGTCCGAGGCCCGTCGGCTTCGTCGCGAATGTTCATCAGGCGAGGACGCGACTCCGCCTGGGCTGCCATCGACTGGGCGGCCAGCTGCACCACGGAAATAACGCGCCGGTCGATGTTGGCTCCGTATCGAGCCATGGCGAGCGACTGGACATCACGTACGACTTGTTTTGGTGGCTTCGAAGCAGCCGCGAGGACGTGCACCTCGGCCACACGATCACCCTCCGCTACCACCCGCACCGCATCGACTGAATCGAGACGACTCAGCGTCTCCTCGAGCTCCTGATAGTTCAGCATCCGCCCTCCCGTGGCGCCGTAGCGTAGCGGCGGAGCACTAGGAGTGGCAGAGGTCGCGAATTTCGTCCTTGCTAATGGGCAACCACTGCCGTTATCTTACCCAAGTGGTCGGACGCGCTACGTGCCCCTCCACAGCCTCGGGTGGGCTGAGATGACGCCGTGCTGATGCGGCATCTCGCAGATGGGGACAGGGCGTGCACATAGAAAACTGAAGGTGTCCCTCCGGGCCTCTCGGGGCCTGTGGGATGGAGAGACGCCCGGTGCTGCTCGAACGACTACTCGGAAGAAATTCCGTCCTCAGCGGAGCGGATCACGACTCGAATCGGCGAATAGATGCCGAACTCGAGATCAACAATCCTGAGGATGTTTTAACCCGTGAAGAGCCGTTTGGTAAAGCTCGCGTTGACCGTCGGAAGTGTCGCGACGGCCCTTTTGGCCGGCGCTGCATCGTTCAAGATTACGTGAAAGCAAGAGAGCAGCCCGGGCGCCTATTCCGCCTTCTCCATTGCAGGCCAGGACCAAATGAATCAGCAAAACCCGGCGCGGCAGCAGCGATTGCGCGTACGCCTCGCGATCGCATTTGCCTTGATAGGCATTGCCATTCTTGTGCGCCTACTGATGCCTGGACGGCTACCGGATCCTTGGGAGCTCCTGGTCGTATTCGCAGTGGTTGGCATCTATTTCGATTGGTCGGCTGTTGAGGTCAACGACCATCTCGTTGTCAGCACCACCTCTCTCGTCCAGATAACGGCTGCCGTCGTCTTTGCCGATTCGGAACCGGTGGTTGCCGTTGCGCTGATCGCGGCCGCGAGTCCGTTCCAGCCGGTCGACTTCCGGCAGCGCCGCTGGTTCGAGCCGGCGGTGAACTTCGGGCAGCTGGTCATCTCGGCGACCCTGGCAGCGCTGTTGTTCGCTGCCATCGCCCCAGCGTCGATCCCAACGCCCGAGACGCTGCCGAGATTTGTCGGCGCCGCGATCGCTGCCTCCGCATTGCACGGTGTGGTGAACTTCACACTCGTTCAGTTCATCTTCCGATCGGTGTTCGGCCGGGGCCAAGTTCGTCCATGGTCGAACACGCTCAGCATCACCTTGCCCTACCTGGGGACCGGAGTTCTCGCGGCTCTGCTCGGTGGCGCCTACCACATCATCGGGGCGGAGACGCTGCCGCTCATCTTCGTGGTGTTCTTCGTTTCCCAGATGACGTTCGTGTCATACGCACGACTGCGCGAGGCTCAGGACAGCACGCTGCGCGGCTTCGTGAAGGCGCTCGAAGCCAAGGATCTATACACCCGGGGCCACACGGAGCGCGTGGCGTATTTCTCGGAGCTCATCGGCTCCAAGATGGGCTTCAGTGGAACCCGCCTCGAAAAGC
>Ga0224512_10002590_pt1 | contig 16478 bp, 13 predicted proteins | sample SF_May12_sed_USG_4_FD_169103 | JGI IMG/M metagenome (GOLD analysis project Ga0224512, IMG submission 169103) | Sediment microbial communities from San Francisco Bay, California, United States - SF_May12_sed_USGS_13 | ecosystem: Environmental > Aquatic > Marine > Sediment | place: USA...
CGACGGCGGCTCGTCACGCTGGTGCCTCTGCGGACGAAGCTTCTCATTTCCATCGTTGGACTCACGTTGGTCCCCGTGGTGTTTGCGATCGCGCTGTCGCTGCATTGGACGTCCGCCTCGCTCGAGCACTTCACCATCGATTGGCAGGATCACATTCTCGATCAGATCTCGAAGGATGTCTCGGGGAACCCGGTCGAGGCGGCGCGCGAGCGGCTCCGGCACGCATCGCTGCCGCTCGAGGCCCGGGTGATGACTCTCGCCGAAGCGAGCGGCAGCCTGAACCGCGGTGTGATCGAACACATCCGCTCCGAGATCGCGGCGGGGCGGACCCGCGGAGACAGCGCGAGCCTGCCTTCGCAATCGATCTTCGCCTGGCGCGCGCGCCCCGATGGAAGCGCTCTGATGATCGTCTCGCCCGACGATAAGATCCGCGACGGGGCAGGCATCGGCCTCTTGTTCGCGGTGCTGCTCCTCGGTTCTGCTGGGCTGGCGTTACTCACCGCGCAGCTGTTGGCGAACGACGTGAGTGGCGCGACGCAGGCGCTGCGCGAAGGGGCAGCCAGGCTGGCTTCCGGCGATCTTCGCCGCGCCCGTGTGGTGGAGTCCGAAGACGAGCTCGGGGAGCTGGCGCGTTCCTTCGAAGCGATGGCCTCGAGCCTGCGCGCCACGATTGCGCGCGTTGCGGAGGCCGCGGATCACGTCGAGGGAACCGCAGGCGAGCTCTCACCCGTATCCGTCAGCATCAGCCAGGTTACCAGCGACCAGGTCTCGGGAATCGAGCAGGCCACGTCGAGCATGGAGGAGATCAACGCGCAGGTGCGGGGCATCGCCACCTCGTCGCAGAGCCTGATCGCCTCGATGGAGGAGTCGAGCAGCTCGATTCTCGAGCTCGGAGCGAGTGGCGAGGAGCTCAATGAGACCGCTTCCCTGCTCTCTTCTCGGGTGGACGAGGTGAGCACGTCGATCGAACAGATGGTGCGGAGCGTGAAGCACGTATCCGAGAATACCGAGGCGCTCTTCGCCGCGGCCCATGAAACCTCTGCCTCGATGGAGGAAATGGCCAGTTCGCTGCGGGAGGTCGATGCCTCCGCCGAACACACGGCTCGGCTCTCGACGCAGGTGGTGTCGAGCGCCGAGCAGGGTCAGGCCAAGGTGCGCCAGACGATCGAGGGCATGGAAGCGATCCAGGATGCGACGGAGACTGCCGAGCGGGTCATCCGCAATCTGCACGGTCGGACCGACGAGATCGGAGCGATCGTCGACGTGATCGACGATGTCGCCGACGAGACGAATCTGCTCGCCCTGAATGCTGCGATCATCGCGGCGCAGGCGGGGGAACACGGTCGCGCCTTCTCGGTCGTGGCCGACGAGATCCGGGATCTGGCAGAACGGGTCCTCGCCAGCACGAAGGAGATCGGCACGCTGATCGGGGCGGTGCAGAAGGAGGCGACCAACGCGATCGGCGCGATCGAGCGCGGCACGACGAGCGTCGCGAGCGGTGTCGAGCTCTCGGCAGAGGCGGGCATGGCGCTGGAGGAGATCACGCGAGCCTCGCGCGACAGCGGCGAGCGCATCTCGGGAATCGTGGCCTCGCTGCGTGAGCAGGCAAAGGCGGCGGGTCACGTGGTGGGCTTGATGGAGCGCGTGCGCAGCGGCGTGGATGAAATCCGTTCAGCGAGTTCGGAACAGGATCGGGGAAACGTCGTCGTGTACCAAGGCTCGGTGACGATGCGCGAGGTTGCGCAGCAGGTGCGTGCTACGACGGAGGAGCAGGCGCGGGGCGCGAATCGCATCAGCGAGAGCGTCGAGGGCGTGCGTTCGGCGGTCGAGCAGATCAACGGGGCGCTGCAGGAGCAGTCGCTGGCGTGCTCGGCGGCCGTGGAATTTCTGGAGGAAGTGCGTGGGCGCACGCGTGCCAACGAGGAGTCCATGCAGGCAATGAACCTGGTTACGAAGGAACTGTTGCATCAGGCGGAGACGCTGCGGAATGAGGTCCGCCGTTTCCGTGTCTAAGCGGGCGAGCGCGCGGAATTGTGGCGCGCGCACGGGGAGGAGGGTTTGATGATTGCGGCGTGTCCGACCTGCGGAGCGCGCTACCGCATCGATACATCCAAGCTCCGCCCCGAAGGGTCGCGGTTGCGCTGCACCCGCTGTGAAACCGTGTTCCGCGTTCAGGCGCCGTCCGCGGAGCCGCCGCCCACGCCGTTGTTCGAGGCTCCGAGGGGTGGAGCGGCGTCCACCCCGGATCCGGCGGCGGCCGCCGCGGCCGCACCGAGAGAGTCCCGCAAGCGCGAACGGCTCGTCCTCGTCGCGTCTCCCGAAGAGAAGGCCGCGAAGCAGTTGGCGAATACGCTGTCGGAGTGGGGACTCGAGGTGATTCTCGTTCACGACGGCGTGGAGGCGATTCTCAACATCCAGCGCGCACTTCCACGCGCAGTGGTTCTGGATGCGGCGCTTCCCAAGATGTTCGGCTTCCAGGTGTGCGAGCTGATGAAGCGGAACGAGAGCCTGCGCGAGATCATGGTGGTGCTGGTCGGCGCCATCCACGACGAACGGCGTTATCGCCGGCCGCCCGAAGATCTCTACGGAGCGGATGCCTACGCCGAGCGCCATCAGTTGCCGGATGCACTGCATGGAATCCTCCAGCGCTTTGGGCTCCCCCTGCGTTCGGCGGAGGGAGCGACTGGCAGCGCTGCAGCGGCGAAGCCTGCATCCGCCGGCATTGCGATGCCCGCCGCGCGCGCGCAGGCGGTTGCGCCGCCGCCCCCGGCACCGGCTACGGAAGCCTCGGATGCGCCGATGGAGGCATCGCAGTCGCCGGAGCGCGAGCAAGCCGAGCGGCTCGCGCGCATCATCGTTTCCGACATCATCCTGTACAACCAGGAGAAATTCGATGCTGGGGTGCGCGCCGGGAACGTCGCCGAGGCGCTTGCCTCGGAGCTGGCTGAGGGACACGCGCTCTTCGCAGGGCGGGTGGATCCTGCCGTGGGCGACCCGCAGGAGTTCCTCAAACGGGAGCTGCTCCGAATCGCCCGGTCCAAGGGGATGAACTGATGCTGAACTTCGACGAGCGTGATCGCGAGAACGTACTGCGCGACCTCGAGAGCCCGGATGACGAAGTGCGCCGACTGGCGGTCGAGCGCGTGGAGTCCCTCCCGGCGAATGAAGTCATTCCACGCCTGGTGGAGCGACTCGGGGATGCCAGCTGGCGCGTCCGCAAGGCGACGGTCGAGCGTCTGGTTGCCTGGCCCGATACGGAAGGGACCGCCGAGGCCTTGATCGGCGCGCTCGCCGACGGAGAGAATCCGGGGCGGCGCAACGCCGCGGTCGAGGCGCTGATCCACCACGGCTCCAAGATGCTGCCCTACCTCGTCGCCGCCACGGAGGCGAGGGATGGCGACGTTCGAAAGTTTGCGGTGGATGCCCTGGCCGGCATCGGAGATCCCGGTGCGGTCCACGCTCTGGTGGAACGCATGCAAGACGCCGATGCGAACGTTCGCGCCGCGGCCGCCGACGCGCTCGGTGCCGTCGGGGGCGACGAGGCCGCGCGCGCCCTGAAGGCGGCGGCGACGAGCGAAGCGCAGGATGCGCTCGTGCGCTTCTCCGCACTGCACGCGCTCGCCGGGCTCGAAGTGCCCGTGCGAGCCGACGAGCTCGCCGAAGTGCTCGCGGATCCCGTGCTCCGGCCGGGCGGCCTGGCGCTGCTCGGCTGTGTCGAGGATGACGCCGCCGCCCTCGAGATCCTGCTGAAGGGGCTCGCGGCGGGCGCTCGCGCGCCGCAAGAGGCATCCCAGAAATCCCTGCTGCGCATGCTCTCGCGCGCCGACGGTGCAGCCGCAGATCGGATCGTGCAACGCATTCGAAGCGCTGTCCAGGAGAATCCGGAAATTGTCACCAACACGATCGAGCGTCTCGGCAACTCGGATCTGGCCAGCCAGCTCGTGCTCATCCAGTTCCTCGGGCTGCTCGAGGACGAGCGCGCGGTCGTTCCCGTGCTCCTCGCAGGTCGCGACGAGGCGCTGTGCGAGATAGCGCTTGGGTCGCTTCAGTCGATGGGGGAGATCGTCGAGGACGCGATCGAAGCGGCCTGGCCCGGTCTCGACGCGGAGGCGCGCCACGATGCCTGCGTCCTCTTCGGGGAGACGCACGGAGAGAAGAGTGCCGCACGCCTGATCGCTGCCCTCGACGATCCCGATCCGGCGATTCGGACGGCAGCCGCTCGATCTCTTGGAACGCGTGGTCGGGCGGACGGGCTGGCGCCGCTGATTCATCGCATCGAGATTTCGGCGGTCGAAGAGGATCTGGAGGGCGAGGAAGAGCGCGTCGCAGCCACCGACGCCCTGATCGACATCGTGCGCTCGGCCGAGGGCTCCTTCGACGCCGACGGTCTCGCGGATCGGGCGATCGAGCTTCTCACCGCACTTCTGAATGGAGCCGCGGACTCCGTGCGCCTGGCGGTCGCGACGGTGCTCGGCTGCATCGGGCGCCCCCAGGATCTCGAGGTCATCTCCCTGCTCCTCAAGGACGCGAGTGCCGAGGTTCGGCGCGCCGCGGTCGATGCACTCTCGCGCCTCGATCAGGGCTCCGCGGCCGAATCCCTGCGCCTGGCGATCGCGGACGAGTCTCCCGCGGTTCGCATTGCGGCCGCCTCCGCACTCGGCGCCTCCGAGCACAGTGATCTCTTCGAGGATCTGCATCGGCTCGCGGAGGACGAAGACGCCCGGGTGCGCGCAACCGCCGTACACGTCCTCGGCCGGCGTTTCCTCACCGACGGGGATCCGAAGCGCCGCGCCGCGGCCATGGCGGTGATGCACCAAGCGCGAGACGACGATGCGCCGGTTGCGCTCGCTGTCGTGGAGGCGGCGCGTGAAATCGGTCCGTCTGCGGCGACGCACGTGGTCCCGCTGCTGCGGCGAGCCGAGCCCGAGGTGGTTCGGGAAGCCATTCGCTGTCTCGGGATGCACGCGGGCGGTCGAGAGCTCGACGCCGTCCTGCCGCTTGTCTCGCATCCGGATTGGTCGGTGCGGGCCGAGGCGATCCAGGTGCTTGCCGAGCGGGGCGTGAAGAACGCGGTGCCGGCGATTCTGCGCAGGCTCGAGTTGGAGCAGGACGAGTTCGTGCGCAGCGTGACGCTGCGCGCGCTGGACAGGCTCGAGGGTTGATTCGAGATGATTCACGCCGAGTCCGGCCACGATCTCGCGATGACCGACGGCGAGTTTCGCATGTTCGCGGAACTGCTGCGCACTCAGTGTGGTCTGCACTTCGGGCAGGAGACGCGATTTCTCTTGGAAAAGCGAGTCAATCGCCGCATGGAACAGCTCTCGCTCACCAACTACGCCGCGTATCACTACGAGCTTCGCCACGCGTCAAGACACGACGGCGAGATGGCGCAGCTCATCGACGATGTCACCACCAACGAGACCTACTTCGTGCGCGAGCGCGGACAGCTGCGCGCGCTGATGGGCGAGATCTTTCCCGAGGTGCTCATGCAGCGCCGTGAACGCGGAGGAGGCCCGATCAGCATCTGGTCGGCCGGATGCGCGAGCGGCGAAGAGCCCTACAGCATCGTGATTCTCGCGCTCGAAGCGGGCTACGAACCCGACAGCGATTTTCGCGTCTACGCATCCGACATCTCGCGTCGCATGCTTCGCAAGGCGCGGCAGGGAATCTATCGGCAGAGCTCGTTCCGGGAGATGGAGGGCTCGCTGCGCGAGCGATATTTCGAAGAGAAGGACGGGAGCTGGAAGATCTCTGACGAGATCAAGCGCTGCGTCGACTTCATCCACATCAACCTGATGGAGCGCTCGAAGATTGCGCTGCTCGGGGCGATGGACGTGATCCTCTGCCGCAACGTGATCATCTACTTCGATCCGGCGAGCAAGCGGAAGGTGATCGAGACCTTCGAGCACAAGCTGCGACCGGGAGGCCACCTGCTGCTCGGACACTCGGAATCCCTGATCAACATCTCGAGTTCTCTTGAGCTGCGCCATCTGCAAACGGATCTCGTGTATCGAAGACCCGTGATGGGCTTGTCCACGCCGGATCCGTGGCACGCAGCGGCGCAAGCTGCGATCGACAAGGTGGAGCGTACGTCGTGAAGCTGAATGAGCGCATCCGTGTTCTCGTGATCGATGATTCGGCGTTCAGTCGACAGGCCATCACGCGAATGCTTTCGAGCTCGCCGCTCGTGGAGGTGGTGGACGTGGCCCGCGACGGCGAGGATGCGCTCCGCAAGACCTTCCAGCTCGAGCCGGATCTCATTACCCTCGACCTCGAGATGCCGAAGATGGACGGATTCACGTTCCTTCGCATCGTGATGAGCAAGCGCCCGACGCCGGTGATGGTGATCAGCGGGCGTTCGGAGGAAGACGCGGTCTTCAAGGCGCTCGAATTGGGCGCGGTGGATTTCATCGGGAAGCCGATGCCACTGGCGGCGTTGGAGCTGGAGGGCATCGAGCAGGAGCTGATCCGCAAGGTCCACGCGATTCGCGAGCTGCGCATCGAGAAGGTGCGGGCGCGCGTCGCTGCGATGCCCAGTCTGATCGGCTTTGAGGATCTGCACGCGCTGCCGAGGGTCGTGGTGATCGGCTCGTCCACCGGGGGCCCGGCGGCGCTGATGCAGATCTTCGGGTCGTTTTCCGAGGCCCCGGCCTGTGCATTCGTGGTCGCGCAGCACATGCCCGAGGGATTCACGCGGGGATTTGCCAAGCGGCTCGATCGACTCACGACGCTCCGAGCCAGCGAGGCGCAGGGCGGCGAGGAGCCCACCCCGGGAGCCATCCTCGTGGCACCGGGAGGGCGCCACCTGGAGCTCGAAACCTATCGCGGCGCGGTGCGCACCTGCGTATTTCGCACCGGTCCGGGCGATAAGTACGCGCCGTCCGTCGATCGACTGTTCGAGTCGGCAGCCAAACACTACGGACAGGACGTCGTAGCGGTTGTGCTGACGGGCATGGGGGACGATGGACGCCGAGGTGTGCAAGCGGTGAAGAAGGCGGGGGGGCTCGTGATCGCGGAATCCAGGGAGACCGCGGTGATCTTCGGGATGCCGCAGCAGGCAATTCGGACGGGAGTGGTCGACAAGGTGCTCCCCTTGGGTGATATCGCGGCGTCCATCCAGAGTGGTCTCGGGCGTGAGGTTCGGACTGCGCCGCGCAGCAAGCGGGCGTCGGGACACGCTCAGCTCTCGGCCGGAAAGGGACGGCTATGAGTGAAGAGAAGAAGATCTTCGGCCGAGCCGACGAGTTTCTGGCTCTCTTCAAGAGGGGCGCAGAGTTTTCGAAGGAGCTCCTCGTGGAAAACGAGCGTCTCCGCACGGAGCTGGCTCGGCTCGAGGATCGCCAGAATTCGGCGGCGCAGACTCCGGAAGACTGGTCCAAGCTGCGCCGGGAGCTGCTCGAGCGCATTCGCGTTCTCGAGCGCGAATGCCTGAATGTGCGCGAGCGTCTCGGTCAGGTCGAGACGGAGAACAGCCAATTCGCGCAGCGCTATGTGGAAATCGAGGAAGAGAACAACAATCTCGCCAACCTCTACGTGGCCAGCTACCAGCTGCACTCCACACTCGATCTCGACGAAGTGTTGAAGATCATCATGGAAATCGTCATCAACCTCGTCGGCGCCGAAGTCTTCGCCATCTACCTGCTCGATGAGGAATCGGGCGCGCTGGGCGCCGTGGCCGCGGAAGGAGCGGCCGTGGCCGATTTCCCCAAGGGTCGTCTGGGCAGCGGCGCGTTGGGCAAGGCCGTGGCCGCGACCGAGGCGACCTGCTGGGATCCCGGACAGTCGAAGGACCTGAATCAGCCCATCGTCTGCGTGCCGCTCGTCGTGCAGAGCCGTCCCATCGGCGCGATTTCGATCTACAGCCTGCTCCAGCAGAAGGACGGGTTTTCCGCGCTCGATCACGAGCTCTTCAACATGCTGGGAGGGCACGCTGCGACGGCCATCTTCGCGGCGCGCCTCTATTCGCAATCCGAGCGCAAGCTCAACACGATTCAGGGTTTCATCGACCTGTTGACCAACTGAACCGCTCTTGTTCGGGCGATCAGATCACGAGGACACAATCATGGGCCAGCAGCGAATTCTCATCGTTGAAGACAGCCCGACCATGCGTCAGCTGCTCGTCTTCGCACTGCGTCGGCTCAAAGGCGTGGAAATCGTCGAGGCGCAAGACGGAATGGATGGTCTGCGCAAGGTTTCGAACGATCACTTCGACATTGCACTCATCGACATCAATATGCCCGTCATGGACGGCCTCAAGTTGATCCGGTTGATGCGCAGCGAAGAAAGCCTCAAGGAGATTCCGATCGTGGTGATCACCACGGAGGGCGCCAGCGAGGATCGCGAGCGCGCCCTCAGCCTCGGTGCGAACGAGTATCTGACCAAGCCGATCCAGGCGAACCGCGTCCTCAGCGTCGTGAAGGGCTTGATGAAGCTCTCGTAGCGCGCCGACGTCGAGCGGCACTGGATGCGATTCGGGGCAGCGTGGGGCTGTGGTATACCTGCCGCCGAGATGTCGTGGAGAAGCCGGATCCTGCTCGGCTGCCTCGCGCTGGCGGGCTGTGGCTATCAGTTCGTCGGCGCTGCGGGTCCGCTGGGCGGCATCGAATCGGTGGCGATTCGCACGCCGCGCAACGATTCGTTCGAGCCCGGTGTGGAGTACCTGGTGGCGGACGCGCTGCGTCGCGAGCTCCTGCGCCGGGGCAGCGCGGACCTGAGCGAAGATCCGGAGGGCGCGGATCTCGTCGTGACGGGCAGCGTGCGTCCCCTGCAGGTGGTCCCCCGCAGCTTCTCGTCGGTGGTCCTCGTATTCGAGTACGAGGTGACGATGACCGTGGATCTGGTCGCCCGCCGGCGGGACGGCAGCGAGCTGCCCGTCGAGGAACGGGCGCTGCGCGAGAGCGAGCGATTCCTCGCCAGCGCGGACGTGGAGGTGCAGCGCAAGAATCGGCAGGAGGCGCTGCGGCGCCTGTCGCAGGTCGTGGCGGCGCGCTTCTTCGATTCGATCGCGGAGGTGTCCCTGCAGTGACGCCGCAGGATCTGGCTGCTGAGCTGGCCGAGGGGAGGCTCAGGCCTGCCTATCTGCTCGCCGGCGAGGAGCCGCTGCTGCGCGACGACGCGCTCGCGTCGCTGCGCCGCACCGTGTTCCCCGCCGGTCCCGTCGCCTTCGACTTCGATCGCTTCGAGGCCAGCTCGCTCGACGCGGCATCCCTGGTGGACGCGGTGCGCACGCTCCCGGTGCTGGCCGTGAGGCGCATGGTGGTCGTGGACGAGCCGGACGGGCGCCGAGGGGGATCGCGCGGCGTGTCGGACGCGCTGGCGGATCTGGTGGGAACGCTGGAAGAGGAGGGCACGGCGCTGCTGGTCGTCCTGGCGGCGCGGCCCGATCGACGCGCGCGCTGGGTGAAGGCGTTCGGGTCGGCGCTGGTCGACTGCAGCGCTCCGACACGCGCGCGCGACCTAGCCGTGTTCATCCGCGCCGAGGCCGCCCGCCAGGGGGTTGCGCTCGAGCGGGGCGTCGCGGAACTCATCGCCGAGCGCACCGGGCCACAGCTCATGATGCTGCGCCAGGAGATCGCCAAGCTCGGCCTGCTCGCGGCTGCGGGAAATGCCGTGACCCGGGCTCACGTGGCTGCGGGAACGCCGGATGTTGCCGAGGAGTCGATCTGGGATTGGACGGATGCGATCGGGGAGGGACGCTGCGCCGACGCACTGCGCGCTCTCGCGCGGCTGCTCGGTGCCGGCGCGCCGCCGCCGGTGCTCCTCGGCTCACTGGTTTCCCATTTCCGGCGACTGCTGCGCGTCGCGCACGGGAATGCGGTGCCGGGGCCGCCCTTCGCGCGCAAGAAGCTCGAGAATCAGGCGGCACGCTACGGAGCACGCCGGCTGCGCGCGTCGCTGGACGCGATCCATCAGACGGATCTCGCGCTCAAGGGGGCGGGCGCGCTGCGCCCGGAGCTCGCGCTCGAGCGGCTCGTCGTGGCACTGGCGAGCTAGGCGACGGCAGCGCGGGCGTTCGGTTTCGCGCGCTTTCCGCCCCGCGCTCTTCGGCTGTGCGCGCGGGCCGTCGTGCGACGCGGGATCATGCGTCGAGCTTGTGCAGTCGCTTCGCGAGCCGCGAGATGTGGCGGCTGGCCCGCTTCTTCGGGATCACGCCCTTGTTCGCGGCCTTTCGGATCAGGCGCTCGGCACCGCGCAGTGCGTCGGCGCAGTCCGCCGCCTTGCCTCCGTCCAAGGCCGCGCGCGTGTTCTTGACGGCCGCCCGAACGGCGCCGCGGACCTGCCGGTTACGCACGCGCTGCCGGAGGGCCTGTCGCACCCGTTTCTGTGCGGATTTGTGGTTCGCCACGCGGAAGCTCCCTGCCGAAAAACGCGGCGCATCATAGTCGCGCGCCACGCGCGTGTCGACCCGACGGCGCCTCTGCCGAAGTTCAGGTGGGCCTGCGATCCGCCGATACGCCCTGCGAGGGCGGGGATTCCCGGAGGGGGAAGCGGTTGTGAGCAAGCGTCGTGTTGCCCGGATCTGGCCTCTGGCGCTCGGGCTTGCATGGCTGGTGGCTGCACCCGTGGCGGCCACGGCCGAGCCGGCGCACGAAGCGCCGACCGATGCAGCAGCGCAGATGCCGGAGCTCGTCCCCGAGGGGGCCTCGCTTTCCGGGGGCACACTCGAGCCGACCGGGAGCGGTGTGCTCGTCGCGACGCGCTCGCTCACCCGCATCGAGCGCGCCTGGCATGCGCCGGCGGCGAGCCTCGAGCAGCGCCTCACGCGCATGCGTCGCACGGCCCTCGAGCTGGGCGCTTGGAACCTCGACCCCGCCGCGCACGCGCTGGTGACGGGCGAGGTCGACGGCCAGGCACTGGAACGCGCTCGGGGGGCGGTCCTGCTCGCTCCCGATTCTCCGACGGCCCGCATGGCATTGGCCCGGGCGCTGTGGCTCCACGGCGATGCGCCCATGTCGGCGATTCGCAGCGTGATCGAGGCGTTGCGCGCGATCAGCCGGCATCTCGAAGCTGCGCTCTGGTTCGCCGGCTCGGGTCTCTACGTGCTCGCCGTGGCGCTGGTCCTGGGAGGGGCGCTCACTCTGCTGGTGGCGTTCGCCCTCGTCGCGGCACACGCCGCCCACGATCTCGGGCACCTGGTTTCCTCGAACACGCCGGCTTTCGGCGGCTATGCCCTGCTGGCGAGCCTGCTGCTGCTGCCGCTCGCGTTCGGGGAGGGCGCGCTCGGGATCGCGCTCGTCGCGTTCGGCGTGACGCTGCCGTACGCGCGCGCGGGCCAGCGCGTGGCGCTGGTTCTGGCCGCGGCCGCGATTCTCGCCGGGATCTATCCCGTGATCCGCTCGGCGGGCATGATGTTCGAGGCCTTTCCGTCGGATCCCGTCGCGCGCGCGACCTACACCATCGCGCACGGATTCGCCTCGCCCGTGGACGTGGCGCGACTCGAGGCGGCCGCCGAGCGCGACCCGCTGGCGGCGCGCGGCCTGGCCATTCACGCGCGCCGGATGGGGAATCTCGGCCAGGCCGACGCGCTCTATCAGCAGCTGCTCGAGGACCGACCCGACGATCCGGTCCTGATCAACAACGCGGCCAACGTGCGGCTCGCACTCGGCCACATGGAGAGTGCGCTCGAGCTCTACCGGCGCTCGATCGAGTTCGAGGCATCTCCCGTCGTCCTCTTCAATCTCTCGCAAGCCTACGGTCGGGCATTCCAGGTGGACGACCTCAACCACACGCTCGAGCAAGCGCAGCTCGTCGACGCCGAGCTCGTGGCCACCCTGACCACGCTCCAAGGCGGCGCTGCCGAGGAATTCGTGGTCGATCTGGCACTCCCGAACCGCCTGATCTGGGATCGGATTCTCGCCTCCGAGCGAGGGGAGGGGATCGCCGCCGAATTCCGCGCCCCGATCGCTCCGGGCAGCCTCGGTCGGGGCGCCCGGAAGCTGGGCGTCGCCGTGGCCGCCATCGCGTTGATCGGCACGCTGATCGGCATGCGTTTCCAGGGTTCCGGGGGATGCGGTCGTTGCGGCGGGCGCATTTGCTCGCGCTGCGGGGAGAGCGGCGAGCCGGGCGATCCCTGTGAGGACTGCAAGCGCTTGTTCCAGCACCCGGAGAAGACCGATCGGGCGCTCCGCCTCGAGCGCGTCAACGCCCTGCGCGCCCGGGAAGAGCGCATCGAGCGCATCACCGCGCTGGCTTCGATGCTGGTGCCCGGCGCCGCGGGAATCCTGGCGAATCGGCCCCTGGCGAGCCCGATCGGCGGATTCTGCTTCGCCCTCGCCCTCGCCGCGCTGCTGTGGCGCGATGGCGTGGTGCCCGATCCGCTGGTGGCGGGCTCCGCGGCGCCCCTCGCCTTTCTGGGAGTCTCCGTGCTGGCCCTGATCGGATACTTCACCGTCGCTGCGACGACACTCGCATCGCGCAGGAGTCGCTGACCATGGGCGTGGGTCTGAGCGGCAGTCTCGAGGATTTCGGCATCGCCGATGTCTTCCAGCTCATCGGCCAGCAGCGCAAGACCGGTGTGCTCGAGCTGAAGGGCGAAACCGGGCGCGTGCAGCTCGTCTTCGATCAGGGGCTCGTGGTCTGCGCTGCGCCCGTCAACGCGCGCGCGACCGATCCGGATCCCCTCGGCGAGATGTTGGTCCGCTGCGGGCTTCTCACGCGGGAGCGCGCCGACGAGGCGAATGCGGCATGCCGGAGCTCGGCGCAGACCGTGGCGCGCCGGGTCGCGGAGTGCGGATGGGTGAGCGCTGCCGACGTCCAGCGCATCCAGCTGCTGCTCACGCGGGATACGATCTTCGAGGTCCTGCGCTGGAAGCGCGGCTCCTTCGATTTCCGTGCCCAGCAGGAGGTCGTCCACGATCGGGATCCGAGCGAGCTGCTCGGAGCGGAGCAGATCCTGATGGACGGCCTGCGCATGGTCGATGAGTGGCAAAGCATCCGGGAATTCACTGCCTCGGAAGATACGGTCTTCCAGCGCGCGGGTCGTTTCGAGACGTACCGCAGCAAAGCGCAGGGCGCTTCGCCGACCCAGATCCAGAACGTCGAGACCGTGTTCTCGCTGATCGACAGCAGGCTCTCCGCGCGGCGCGTGATCGATCTCTCGCAGCTGGGCAACTTCGAGGGGACTCGCGCCCTTGCCGAGCTGATCCGACACGGTGTCATCCAGAGACTCGATCCAGAGGGCGTGCGTCAGCTGCGCCGGCACCTGCGCCCGGCGGGCAGCGCGGCCGCAGCGGTGCGCCGCTGGGTCGCCAGCGTCGTTCCGCTGGCGCTGCTGCTCGCGACCGCACTGGCGACCCAGCCCCGAGGCGCCGCGACGCGAGAGACGGCAGCGAAGGAGTTCGCGGTCGAGCAGCCCCGACTCGAGAGTGTGCGCGAGGCGTATGCCACGCGCCGGCTGCTGAATGCCACGCAGGTCTACCTGCTGGCCGAGGGCCGCTGGCCTTCCCGCGTGTCCGAGCTCGAGGACCTGGACCTCGTCGAGCCCGAAGCGTTGGCAGCGCCCGCGGGCCGACCCTACTATTCCCTGAACCGACCCGATGGGTTCGTCCTGCTCGCGCCGGAGCGCTGAGAGCGAGGCTCAGCGACGCGGGCGCCGGGACGAAGATTTTAGAGGATCCCCTGGCCCACAACGATTCCACGACTCGCCAGACCCTGATCTTCGATGACAACGCCACCGCCGCCGCGCTCTACGGCGAGAATGATCGAACGCTGCGCATCCTCGAGCGCGAGCTCTCGATCGATGCCCGCGCACGCGGAAACGAAGTGCGATTGGTGGGCGCGGCATCGCAGGTGGCCACCGCGCGCAAGGTGCTGGAGCAGCTCTACGGCGTGCTGCGATCCGGCAACCCGGTGAACGCGAGGGACGTGCGGGAAGCCGTGCGCATGGTGGCTCAGCAGCCCGATATCGACCTTCAGGACGTGTACCAGGATGTCCTCGCCGACGTGGGGACGCGCCGGCACATCGCCGCGAAGAATCTCGCTCAGCGCCGCTACATCGATCTGATGCGCAAGCGCGACGTGGTCTTCGCGGTGGGACCCGCGGGCACCGGCAAGACCTATCTGGCCATGGCCGTGGCCATCGCGTCGCTCAACCGGCATGAAGTCTCTCGCGTGGTACTGGCGCGCCCGGCGGTCGAGGCCGGCGAGAAGCTCGGCTATCTGCCCGGGTCGATGGCGGAGAAGGTCAATCCCTATCTGCGACCCCTCTACGATGCGCTCAACGACATGATGGAATTCGAGAAGTCGAGTCGACTGATGGAACGCGGCGTGATCGAGGTGGCACCCCTCGCCTTCATGCGCGGCCGGACCTTGAACGACGCGTTCGTGATCCTCGACGAAGCGCAGAATACGACCTCCGAGCAGATGAAGATGTTCCTCACGCGCCTCGGCTTCGATTCGAAGGCCGTCGTCACGGGAGACATCACGCAGATCGACCTGCCAGCGGACAAACGAAGCGGCTTGGTGGAGGCGCTGGGCATTCTCGAGCACGTCGAGGGAATCGGATTCATGCGCTTCGGCGATGAGGATGTGGTGCGCCATCCCCTCGTGCAGTCGATCATTCGCGCGTACGACCGCTCCGATGTCGGACGCGTCGATCCCGCCGCGACCGCTGCACCGGCCACAGCGCCGCGAAATGGCGGCGCGTCGAGTGGCGAGGATTCCGTGGACGGATGACGGTCCGTCTTCGGGGGCGGCGGGGCCTGCCGCGCATCGACCGCGCGCGCATCCGCGCGCGCGCCAGGCGCGTTCTCTGCGCGCTGGATCAGAGCGGTTCCGAGCTCTCGATCTTCCTGGTCGACGACGCCTCCATCGCCGCACTCAACGCGACCTATCGCGGCATCGAAGGGGCGACCGACGTGCTCTCGTTTTCCCTGGTCGAGGGGGTGCACGCGGATCGCCGCGGCGAGCTGCTCGGGGATGTCATCGTGAGTCTCGAGACCGCAGCGCGTCAGGCGCGCCGCGCGCGCCGCTCACTCGAGGATCAGGTGCTGCGACTGCTGATCCACGGGACGCTGCATCTGCTCGGTCACGACCACGAGCGCGAGGCCGAGGCGCGTGCGATGGCTGCGGAGGAGCGCCGCGTCTGGCGTGCGGTTCGCGCATGACGCAGCGCTTTCGGTGGGCACTCGCGGCCGCCTATGTCTTCTGCACCTTTCTGTCGTTTCCGCATCCGGTGGGAGATCGGGTGCTGGATCTGGGCGCGGGCCTGGCGTGGCTCGGGCCCGCGTTCCTGCTGCTCGCCGTGCGCGGGCTCGGCCCGCGGCGCGCCTGGGTCTGGGCCTTTGCGGCGGCGCTGGTGGCGCACGGCGCGCTGTTTCACTGGATCTATGTGGTAACGGTGGTGTACGGCTACGCCCCGATCGCCGTGGGGTTGCTCGCTCCGCTGCTGCTCGGCGCCTACGTGGCGCTCTTCGTCGCCGCCTTCGCGGCGAGCCATGCCTGGCTCGCGCGCTGGCGACTGGCCTCTCCGTTCGCGGTGGCCGCAGTCTGGACCGCCTGCGAACACGCGCGATCGTTCGTACTCTCCGGATTTCCGTGGGCGACCCTCGGTTACGCACAGCACGAGAACACCGCGCTGCTGGGCCTGGCCGCGTTCCTCGGCGTCTACGGTCTCTCCTTCGTGACGCTGCTCGGGGCGGCCGCGCTGGCCGACGCGCTTCTCGCCATCCGGCGGCGCGTCGCACCCGGGCCCGCGGTCTGGGTCGCGCTGGGCGGCGTGCTCGGCGCCCACGCGCTGGGCTTCGCGGCGCGCGCGCCCGTGGCCGACGCGCCGCACGCGACGTTCTCCGTGGCCGTGCTCCAGGGAAACATCGATCAGGGTGTCAAGTGGAGTCCGGAGTGGGCGAGCCGGACGCTCGACATCTACGCGTCGCTCACGCGCGACGCGACCGGTCGGGGCGCGCGCCTCGTGGTGTGGCCCGAGACCGCGGTCCCGGGATCGCTCGAATGGGACGCGGCGCTGCGCGGGCGCGTCGAGTCGCTGGCGCGCGAGAGCGGCGCCGCGCTCGTGGTGGGCGGTGTCGGGCTCGAGTTCGGCGCGGGCTCGCGGCCGTCCGCCTACTTCGACAGCGGCTTCGTCGTCGGCGCGGACGGCGTTCTGCGGGATCGCTACGACAAGACCCACCTGGTGCCGTTCGGCGAGTACGTACCGCTCCGATCGCTGCTCGACGCCTTCTTCCGGGCGCTGGCCCGCGGCATCGCGGAGACCGGCGTGACGGCGGGCTCGGCTCCCCGCGCCGTGGAGATCCCGGTGCCGGGAGCGAGGACGCTGCGGGCCGGTGTCCCCATTTGTTACGAGCTGCTCTTTCCGGATGTCGTGCGGCGCCTCGCCGGCGACGGGGCGGAAGTCCTGCTGGCGATCACGAACGACGCCTGGTACGGGCGCACGGGCGCTCCGCATCAATTCCTGGCGATCACCGCGCTGCGCGCGGCCGAGACACGGCTGTGGGTCGCGCGGGCGGCCAACACGGGCGTGTCCG
>Ga0224512_10002591_pt1 | contig 16477 bp, 12 predicted proteins | sample SF_May12_sed_USG_4_FD_169103 | JGI IMG/M metagenome (GOLD analysis project Ga0224512, IMG submission 169103) | Sediment microbial communities from San Francisco Bay, California, United States - SF_May12_sed_USGS_13 | ecosystem: Environmental > Aquatic > Marine > Sediment | place: USA...
CGATGATGCGCCCCGGGGTCTGGCGCTTGAATTCTTCGCGGGTGGCAAAGAAGGCCGCGTGGGGACCGCCGTATCCCATGGGCACGCCGAATCTCTGAGCAGACCCCACCGCAATGTCCGCCCCGAGCTCGCCGGGGGGCTTCAGCAAGACCAGGCTGAGCAAATCCGTGGCGACGGTGACAATCGCGTTTTGCTTGTGGGCAAGCTGGATTGCGTCAGTAATGTCCCGAACCGTTCCGCTGGTACCGGGATACTGAAGCAGCGCACCGAAAGCTTCCGTACCTTTCAAATCAGTGGCCGGATCACCTACCAAGATTTCAAAGCCCAGCGGGCGGGCGCGCGTCTGCACCACTGCAATAGTTTGCGGATGGCATTCGGACGAAACGAAAAAAACGTTCGATTTGCTTTTCTTGTTGACACGTTTGCTCATGGCCATGGCTTCAGCCGCAGCGGTGGCCTCATCGAGTAGCGAAGCGTTGGCGATTTCCAGACCCGTGAGGTCGATCACCATTTGCTGAAAGTTGAGCAAGACTTCCAGGCGTCCCTGACTCACTTCGGCCTGGTAGGGCGTATAGGCCGTGTACCAGCCCGGGTTTTCAAGCACGTTGCGGAGAATTACGCCGGGAGTGACGGTGCCGTAATAACCCATGCCAATCATGGATACGAACACACGGTTTCGATCGCTCATTCGGCGAAGGTAAGAAAGCGTGTCGCGCTCAGACATGGGTTCCTTGAGACTCAGAGGCCGGTCCGTGGCTATGGCGGTCGGTACGGCCTTTTCCGTAAGAGCATCGAGGGACTTTAGCCCTAAGGATTCGAGCATCTGCGCAATTTGGATCTTACCTGGACCGATGTGCCTGCGCACGAAGTCTTCGCGCATCTCAAGATCGACCAGCGTCTGCCGTTTTTCAGCCATTAACTAAAGCTCTCAAAACTGTTTGATCGTCGAAAGCACGGCAGTGTTTTGGCCCGTGCTCGTAGAATCTCAATCCAGCCCGTCAACGTATTTTTGATAAGCACCCTCGTCCATCAGTTCATCCAACTCGGAGACATCTTGCACCTTGATTTTGATGAACCATCCGTCGCCTTGAGGATCGTTGTTGACGATTTCCGGCTCGTCGGCAAGAACTTCGTTGACTTCGATAATGGTTCCGCCAACTGGCGCTTTGAGCTCGCCGGCGGCTTTCACCGACTCGATGACCGCCGCTTCGCTCCCCTGGGAAACTTCAATTCCGACTTCGGGAAGCTCAACGAACACCAGCTCGCCGAGCTGATCTTGAGCGTAGTCGGTAATTCCACATACACCCGTGTCGTCATCCTCCATACGAATCCATTCATGGTCTTCGGTAAATTTGATATCACTCATTTTTAATCTCCACGAAAACGAAGAGGATCTGAGCCCCGATATAACGCCGCCGGAAGCCGCAGATTTACCCGCGATAATATCGCGGCCTGACGAACGGCAGCTTTGCCACTCGAACCGGCCGGACCCTGTCCCGCACCGCTGCGTTCAGGCGGGTGTCTTCAGCGCCATAAGAGGATTCAACATAGGCCATGGCGACCGGGCCTCCCACGGTCGCACCGTAACCGCCGCTGGTGATCTTGCCAACCGTGCGGCCGGACTTGTCAACAAGTTCTGCCCCGCCGCGTACCGGCGCCCGGCCTTCGGCAAGAATGCCCACCCGCAGCCTGTCGGTTCCGTCCTTGAGCTGACTGGAGATGACCTCAAAGCCGGGGTAGCCGCCGGACCGGTCCCCGCCGGGCCGTCGAACCTTGGAAAGTGCCCACTTCAATTCCGCCTCCACCGGGGTAGTGGTTTCATCGATATCCTGGCCATAGAGACACAGACCCGCTTCGAGGCGCAGGGTGTCCCGGGCGCCCAGGCCCACAGGTCGCACAGCCTCCTGGGACAGAAGCGCCTTGGCGAGATCCATTGCCGCTTCTGCAGGCAGCGAGATCTCGAACCCGTCCTCGCCGGTATACCCGCTACGGGTGACGAAGCAGTCAATGCCGGCCACGTCCATTCTGCCTCCCTGCATGAAAACGAGCTCCCCGGACTGCGGCGCGATGCGCTTCATGACTCCGGCCGCGGCCGGGCCCTGAAGCGCAAGCAAAGCATGATTGTCCAGCACTTCCATGCTGCAGTCTCGGTCCAGGTTCGATTCGAGGTAAGCCAGATCCTCGGCCTTGCGGCTTGCGTTGACGACAAGATAGAGATGACTGCCAGCGTTGGTCACCATGAGATCGTCGAGAATGCCGCCCCCCTCATTGGTAAACAGCGCGTAGCGCTGGCGATTTTTTCCAAGCCCGATGACATCCACCGGCAGCAGCCGCTCCAGAGACTTCGCCGCGCCTCCCCCGGTGAGCTTCAGCTGACCCATGTGTGACACGTCGAAAAGCCCGGCCGCTTCGCGGGTGTGTGTATGCTCCTTGAGAATCCCGTCCCGGTAATTGACCGGCATGGCATATCCGGCGAAGTCCACCATCTTCGCCCCGTATTGCCGGTGTATTTCGAATAGCGGGGTTTTTTTCCAGCCCGCGGTTTCTGCGGAATTTTTGTCCGCCATGAGTCACTCCCCTGGCCGGCGCGACGTTACCACACTCGTGCGCAGCGCGCACAGCATCAGGTCGTGATACGAGATGCGTGATGCGACTTTAAACGAAATACCTGTAGGCGCGCGCTTTATCGCGATTAATGAATGATTGCGAATCAGTATGTGGTATGTAGTATGTATGGAAGCCACGATGCTCCCATCGCTTTGTCCCCACATACTACATACCACCTACTACATACTCTCTTCCCCATACGACATACGATCCTGACATCACGCCGCAAAATCCCTCAGCAATACCCCCGGCAAAGCACCTTCTGCGCATATTCCAGACTCATCGAAAATTCGCTTTCCATTCACCCATACGCCGTGGACTCCCACAGCATCCGTGGTCAACCGACGCGCGCCGCCCGGTAAATCGAACGCGCGGCGCGCGGGCCCGCGATTGACTTGCGCCGGATCGAATAGCAGCAAATCGGCAAACGCCCCTTCGCTGAGCCGACCCCGATCGCGGATGCCGAAGATCTCCGCAGGCTGACTGGTCAGGCGGCGCACCGCTTCCTCCAGCGGCATGAGCGACTTTTCCCGCACCCAGTATCCAAGCAGATGCAGGCCGAAGCCCGCGTCGCAAAAGAAAGTGAGATGGGCGCCGGCGTCAGACAGGGCGATGGTGCTGTAGGGATCGGTGAGCAAACGTCCAACGGCCTGCTCGTCGGAGTTGAGCAATACGGCGGCAAAGGTCGTCTGAAATTCCTCGTCGAGACTCAAATCCAATAACCAGTCGAGGGGATGGACTCCGGCTTCTTCAGCGGCGACCTTGACAGTCTGGCCCTCCAGCCAACGATTCTCGGGCTTATTGACCTCCACCACTTTGAGCTTGTCCCATTCGCCGTTGAACAGTCGCACGGCGACGGGTTCCTCCAGATCCTTGCGCACGCGTGCGCGGAAATCCGGATCCCGCAGCAGCGATCCCAGCTTGTCCCCGGCGTCCATGGCCGGTCGCCACGACGCGATGCCCTCAAAGGGATACGGCGCCTCGAGGGTGAACTCCATAGTCAGCGGGCAGCAGGACACCTGACCGAAAAGCTTTCGTCCCCGGGATTGGGCGGCCGCAATGCGCTCCAGATCCTCGAACACGGCGTTGGGCCTGGTGCTGTTGTGGAGAAGCGCGGCGATGACTACCGGTCGTCCGCTGTCGGCGGCGAGGGATTCGAGAGTGTCCACCGAAGTACCGCCGCCCTTCGTCAGCATGAACACACCGCGATTGCATTCACCCAGCACGCCGACCAGCGTGCTCATCTCGCGTTCATCCGCCAGCCTGGACGGCATCGGATCACCGCTGGCGCCGTTGTGGGAAGGCGAGGTGGAGGTGGCAAACCCGACCGCCCCGCTTTTCATGGCGTCGCGGACGATCGCCGCCATCTGCCGGATTTCCTCGTCGTTGGCGGCGCGCCTGGGCGCGTCTTCACCCATGACGAAGGTCCTCACCGAAGAGTGACCCACGAACGCTGCCACGTTGGGGCCCGTTCCGCGGCGTTCGAGGATTTGAAGATATTCCGGGAAGCTCTCGAAGCTCCAGTTGATTCCGGCCCGTAGCGCCTCCATGGACATCCCCTCTACGCGGACCAGATTGTGCATGGTGAGATCGCGGTCTTCCGGCTTACACGGCGCGATAGCGAATCCGCAGTTGCCAATGACCACGGTGGTCACGCCGAGACTGGGGGACGGATCCACCATAGGATCCCAGGTGATCTGAGCGTCGTAGTGGGTATGGGTGTCGATGATCCCCGGCGCCAGAACGAGGCCGCCGGCGTCGATCACCTGGCGGGCCGGCCCGACGTCATTTCCGATTGCGACGATGCGATTTCCGGAAACGGCCAGACTGCCAGGCGTTAAAGGAGACCCGAGTCCGTCGCAAATAAGGGCGTTCTTTATGATCAGATCATGCATGCGATTTAGGACAGCGGGCCGCCGGGATGCTCGAGGCGCGAATTATATACGCGCGCGCCGCGTGCGTGCGCCAACTCGTGCTCTCCCCCGGAATTAGATTTTCCATTGCCAGGGGTGGACGGCGCACCCTATGCAAGCTTAGGCTGATCCGCGTAAAGATCCGTGGAATCCATACATGCGTCATAGTCCAGATGAAACCTAACGGACCAGAGGTAGAAATCAAAACGCTGGATGGGGGATTCGGCGCGGAGATTATCGGCGTCGATCTCGCCAACCTGCAGCGGAACAGGGAATCCGTTTCGGTGCTCGAATCCGCCTTTCTCGATCACCGTGTGGTGGCGGTTCGGGACCAACAGCTCGACGTGAACGACATTGTCGCGGTGAGCCGCTGCTTCGGACCTCTCGAACCCCACGTGCTCGATCGCTTCCACCATCCGAAAACGCCGCTGGTGCTGGTGCTTTCCAACCGGGTGGATGAGGAAGGGCGTGCGATGGGATTAAAGGACGCCGGGTCTTTCTGGCATTCCGATGTTTCGTTCAAGCAGCGACCGGCGAAGGCGACGCTGCTCTACGCCCTGGAAGTACCCGAAGAAGGCGGCGATACCCTGTTCTGCGACATGATCTCGGCCTACGACGCGGTGTCGGCGAGGCTAAAGCAAAAGCTCGAGGGCTTGACCGCGGTGCACGACTACGCCAACAGGGACCGAGTGGCCCACCGTACCGGCACCAAGCCCAGGCTGGATGCAGGGAACCTCAGCCGCGTGCCACCCGTACGGCATCCCGTCGTTCGGCGCCACCCGGTGACCGGACGCAAGGCCCTGTACGTCAATCCCACCTATACCGTGTGCATCGAGGGTATGGACGCCGTGGAAAGTGAAGCGCTGCTGAAAGAGATCTTTGATCACTGCCTCGACCGTCGCTTTCAGATGCGTTACCGCTGGCGGCCGAAAGACGTGGTCATCTGGGACAATGCCGCGGTCATGCACGCCGCAACGACTCAGAATCTGGATCCTTCCAAACACCGCACCTTGTGGCGGACGATTATCGTCGGCGGCCCGACGAGCTGAACATTTTCAAACCCCGCTTGAGCGGCGCTTGGGAGGTAACTGCGAATGAAACAAGGACCGGCCGGCCCAGTCTGGCTCGACGAACGAATACAGCGGGGCGAGGTGATCATTCTCGACGGAGCCACCGGCACCGAGCTCGAGCGCAGGGGCGTACCCATGCATGGAAAGGTGTGGTGCGCAGAGGCCACCCTCACCCACCCCGAGGTGCTGCGCGCCGTGCATGAGGACTACATCCGCGCCGGCGCGGACGTCATCATCGCCAACACTTTCGCCAGCGCCCGCCACGCTATGGAGCCCGCGGGTCTGGGAGACAAGGTCGCGGCGGCCAACCGGAATGCCGTGGATATCGCACGTGCCGCGCGGGGCGCGGCGGCCGATGGGCCTGTGTGCATCGCGGGATCGATCTCGGATTTCACCGCAAAGGCACTGGACCCCTCCTGGCTTGAGCCCGATCGCCTGCGGCAGACCTTTCGCGAACAGGCAGAGCTTCTTGCCGAGGCGGGTGTCGAGCTGATTGCCCTGGAAATGATGCAAAAACCTGAAGTTGCGGTACCCGCGGTGGAAGCCGCCCTGGCCACCGGACTGCCGGTCTGGATCGGCGTGAGCTGCCGGCTGCAACGAGACAGCGGCCGGTTGACGCTTTACAACTACGACGATCGCGATCTGAACGAACTGCTGCAGGCGGTTTCCGATCTCGGCGCCGGGGCGTTCACGGTGATGCACTCCAAGGTGGACGACACGGAAGCGGGGCTCCGGGCGGTGCGTGAGTCCTGGTCCGGGCCGCTAGGCGCCTACCCGAACTCCGGACACTTCGCCATGCCCAACTGGCAGTTCATCGACATCACTCCGCCGGACGTCTTCCTCCAGCGGGCGCGCGAATGGGTCGACCTCGGGGTTCAGCTCATCGGCGGCTGCTGCGGACTTGGTCTCGAGCACATCGCCGCGCTGCGCGACGGATTGCCACGAAAAATTTCCTCCACGAAAACGTAGCTCAGCCGAGCACGCCGCGGGCGTTCGGCAACGCGATCGGGAATGATCCCGGAGTTAACTAATTGACTCTCGAGCAAGGAGGCGTTCGATGCTGAGGAGCATGCACTCATCCGAGCGGCACGCAACCGCAACTCGTTCACGGGGGACTACCGATTCACCCAAGAGATGCAGCGGCGGATTGACCGTCGCATCGAGTTTCGGGGTCGCGGCGAGCACCGTAGAATTGGCAAGATTTCGTAGCGACCAGGGGGAAAAGGGCTGGATACGGCTCGTCAATAACCGCGGCCTTCAGGGAAAAGGGCTTTTATCCTTCTTCTACCTATGAAACATGTCTGGATTGCGATAGCCGGTTTGTCCGCGTTGATTATTGGCCTGTTGCTATGGTCCGGCATTTTTGACAAAGAATTCGCCGAGAAAAGTCTTGGGGTAATCGTCGTTTCCGAAGCGGAAGTCAAAGCGCCGAATCTAAAGACGCGTTCCCAATCCGATTACGTCGGCGGCAAGATTTGCGCGACCTGTCATGCCGGGCAGGCCGAGCTTTGGTCGGGTTCGCATCACGATCTGGCGATGCAGCACGCAAACGATGATTCCGTGCTCGGGAATTTTTCTGGCACCACTTTCACCCACTTCGATGTCTCGTCGACCTTTTCCAGGGACGGCGAATCGTTCATGGTTCGCACCGACGGACCCGACGGCGAACTTCACGACTACCGGATCAAATACACATTCGGGGTGACGCCCTTGCAGCAATACCTGGTTGAATTCCCCGACGGGCGGGTTCAAGCGTTGAGCGTCGCGTGGGACAGCCGCCCCGAGGGCGAAGGCGGCCAACGCTGGTTTCACCTATACCCCGAGGAGCCGATCGCGCGCACGGACCCCTTGCACTGGACGCAAGCGAGTCAGAACTGGAACTACATGTGTGCAGAATGTCACTCGACCAAGCTGCGCAAGAATTACGATGCAGCATCGAATCGATTCAACACCACCTGGGCTGAAATCAACGTGTCTTGCGAGGCCTGTCACGGTCCCGGTGCGGCACACGTTGAGTGGGCTGAGTCGGATAGGGCGGCGGACCCCGCGTATAAGAATAACGGTCTGATCATCGCCTTCAATGAGCGCCTCGATGTGGCCTGGCAAATCGATCCGCAGGTTGGCAATGCCGTGCGCAGCAAGCCCAATTCAGACAGAAAAGAAATCGAAGTCTGCGCCCGCTGTCACTCACGTCGCAGCATCCTGTCAGAGGACTACGTGCATGGGCGATCGCTGATGGACACACATCGCCCTGCTCTGTTGTCCGAAGGGCTCTATTATCCCGATGGCCAAATCCAGGACGAGGTCTATGTCTATGGCTCGTTCCTTCAAAGCAAGATGTACCACGCCGGCGTCACCTGCAGTGACTGCCATGAACCCCACAGCCTGAATTTGCGCGCTCCGGGAGACCAGGTCTGTATGAGCTGCCACTCGGCGGAGCGTTTCGCTTCGCCGGCGCATCATTTCCATCAGGCAGGGAGTCCAGGTGCGCAATGCGTTGAATGTCACATGCCTGACAAAAACTATATGGTGATCGATCCCCGGCGCGACCACAGCATCCGGATACCCAGACCAGATCTGTCAGAACGGCTGGGCACACCGAACGCCTGCAGCGGATGTCATGTCGATCAATCCAATGCCTGGGCCTCGGAGCAACTGGTCGCATGGTATGGCAAGCCGTCCAACGGTTTTCAGGACTTCGACGACGCGTTACATGCAGGACAGCTTGGGGCGCCCGAGGCCCCCGGTCTTTTGATCAAGCTCATCGCCCGGGAGGATCAGCCCGGCATTGCGCGCGCCACCGCGGTAAGTTTGCTGGGACGCTACCCGATACCGCAGGCGCTGCAAGTGATCAAGGATTCGCTTCATGACGACGACTCGCTGGTCCGACTTGGCGGACTCGAAGCGGTCGCCGCTTTGTCGCAAGACGTTCAGCTTCAGCTTTCGAAGCATTTGCTAGACGATCCGGTCCTTGCGGTTCGTATTGAGGCAGGCCGGCTGCTGGCATCGGTGCCTGCCAATGCGCTGGCCGCGGACCAACGCACGCGGCTCAATGCCGCGGTCGACCAATACATTGCAAGCCAACAACTCAACGCCGACCGGCCGCAGGCACAAATCAACCTGGGCAATCTCTATGCGCGGATCGGACAGCCACAAGAAGCCGAGGTCGCCTATCGGCAGGCCATGATGCTGGATCCACGCTTTGCGCCGGCCTACCTGAACCTGGCTGATCTTTACCGCCAGACCGGGCGGGAGGCCGAGGCACAGATCGTCTTGAGACAAGGTCTCGAAGCGCAGCCTGACGATGCAAACCTCAGTTACGCGTTGGGACTGGCATTGGTGCGTGGCAAGAATATGGCAGCCGCCACCGAAGCTTTGGCGCGGGCCGCGGAACTGGCCCCGGACAATTCACGTTACCCCTACGTTTATGCGATTGCGCTGGACGCCGCCGGCAACACATCAGAAGCGCTCGAAGCCCTGGAACAGGCGCACGATCGTCACCCATATGATCAGGCCATTCTCGAAGCGCTGGTGAATTTTGCGCTGAAGTCAGGAAAAGCCGATCTTGCCGGAACTTATAGGGCGAAAATCGACGACCTTCGCCGCAGAGCCATGAGCGCGCTGGGCGAGGACGAATCATCTTGATCAGCAAAGATTCAGTATTTCAGGCTCTGGTTCTGTCGGGCAAAGGACTACATCCGCGCCGGCGCGGACGTCATCATCGCCAATACTTTTGCCAGCGCTCAGCCGAGCACGCCGCGGGATTTCAGAAACGCGATGAGCCGGTCAACGCTCTCTTCCACTGAGATTTCGTGGGTGGGCAACACCAGGTCCGCAGACGCGGGGGCCTCGTAGGGCGCGGTGATGCCCGGAAAGTCGGTGATTTCGCCCGAGTCCGCGAGGGCATACAAACCATCCTCGTCGCGCTCACGGCATACTTCGAGAGGCGCCGACAGGTGCACCAACAGCATTCGCCGATCACCGATGACGCCGCGCATACGCAGCCGGATATCTTCGCTGGGGGAGACGAAAGCGCACATGCAGAGTAGCCCGGCTTCGTTGATCACGCGGGCCATCTCCGCGGCGCGCCTGAGCGCTTCGGATCGTTCCGTACGAGTGAAGCCCAGATCACGGCTGATCCCCAGCCTCAGATTTTGCCCGTCGAGCACGTTTGCAGCGTGGCCCATGTCGAACAGCCGGCGCTCCAGGGCGTAAGCAATGGTTGTTTTTCCGGCGCCGGAGAGACCCGTGAGCAGGATCGTTGCCGGCCGTTGACCGAATCGCGCGGCGCGTTCCTCGCTGCTGACGCGGCTGGACTCACTGTGCAGGGCCGGGCTGGAAGGCGCCGTGTCCCAGTGCTCGGTCCACTCCTGCACGCGGGAACGATCGATCACCATACCGGCGCCAACGGTCGCGTTGCTGAGCCGATCCACCAGTATGAAGGCGCCGGTAGCGCGATTTGCGCGGTAGGGATCGAAGGCAATTGCTTCATTCAAGGACAAAGTGCAGCGTCCGATTTCGTTCAAAGCCAGTTCGGAAGCCTTCTGCCGATGGAAAGTGTCGACGTCGATACGATAGCGAATGGATGACACCGCGCCGCCCACTTTTTTGCTCATGTGTTTCAGCTCATAGCGCTTCCCCGGCACCAGCGGCTTTTCGTCCATCCATACAATCATGGCGTCCACGGTTTCGCTCATTCGAGGCAGGTTCCCCGGATGAACCAGCACGTCTCCCCGGGCGACGTCCACCTGGTCATCCAGGACGATGGTCACCGCGTTGGGCGCAAACGCTTCTTCTAGCTCGCCGTCGTAGGTCACGATGGACTTGATCCGGCTTCGGCGTCTGGAAGGCAACACCATGATTTCGTCGCCTCGCCGCACCACGCCCGAAGCAACGCTGCCGCAATAGCCCCGATCTCCGCCCTCGGGGCGGCTCACGTATTGAACCGGCAGACGGAAATCGATGAGATTGCGATCAGTAGCGACGACCACGTGTTCGAGATAATGCATCAGCGTGCCGCCGCGATGCCAGGGCATGTTCTCGCTGGAATTGACCACGTTGTCGCCGTCCCGCGCGCTGATGGGTATGAAGTTGATGTCCCTGAGCTCGAGCCGCGCCGCAAAGCCGGTGAAATCATTCACGATCTCGTTGAAGCGGGCTTGCGAATAATCCACCTGGTCCATTTTGTTCACGGCAACCAGAACGTGGCGAATTCCGAGCAGTGAGACGATGAAGCTGTGCCTTCTTGTCTGTACCGTAACGCCGTTGCTTGCGTCGACAAGAATGATGGCCAGCTCGCAATTGGAAGCGCCGGTGGCCATGTTGCGCGTGTACTGCTCGTGGCCCGGCGTGTCGGCGACAATGAATTTTCTCGATGCGGTGGAAAAGTACCGGTAGGCGACGTCGATAGTAATGCCCTGCTCGCGTTCCGCCTTGAGGCCGTCTGTAAACAGCGACGGATCGAAACCGCCGTCCACGTTCCCCCTGCGGGCGGATTCGGCGGTCACCGCCGAGAGCTGATCTTCGTAAAGCAGATGGGAGTCGAACAGCAGTCGCCCGATGAGCGTGCTTTTGCCGTCATCCACGCTACCGCAGGTGAAAACGCGAAGGATCTCCTTGCGCTCATGCTGTGCGAGATATTCATTGATATCCACAGCTTCGAGTTGCGACGTGTCCATAAGTCAATACTTCCTGTATGCCCTGGGCCGCCCCGCAAACTCCATCAGTCCTGATCTAGCAAGATTCATCAGAAATAGCCTTCGCGTTTTTTTTCTTCCATAGATCCCGCGTGGTCGTGATCGATCAACCGTCCCTGGCGTTCCGAGCTTGTTGAAAGCAGCATTTCACGAATGATTTCCGGAAGCGTCGAAGCGCTTGATTCCATTGCGCCGGTCAGCGGATAGCAGCCCAGGGTGCGAAATCGCACCTGGCGCTTCCGCGGCTTCTCTTCTTTTTCGAGCGGAAATCGGTCATCGTCGACCATGATGAGACGGCCGTCCCGCTCAACCACGGGCCGTTTCTTGGCGAAATAAAGCGGCACCACCGGCAACTTTTCGTTATAGATGTACTGCCAGATATCGAGCTCGGTCCAGTTGGATAGCGGAAACACGCGGATACTTTCGCCCTTATTGATGCGGCCGTTGTACAGGTTCCACAGCTCCGGTCGCTGGTTTCTCGGATCCCAGCGGTGGTTCTTGTCGCGGAACGAGTAGATGCGCTCCTTGGCCCGGGAGAGCTCTTCGTCCCTGCGCGCTCCGCCGAAGGCTGCATCGAACTTGTACTTCTCTAAAGCCTGGAGCAGCGCCTCGGTCTTCATCACGTCGGTGTGTTTCTTGCTGCCATGGTCGAAGGGATTGATGCCCGCCTTAACGCCGGCCTCGTTGATGTGAACGATGAGCTCGAGCCCCAGCTCTTTTTTAATGTAATGGTCCCGGAACGCGATCATCTCGCGAAACTTCCAGGTGGTGTCCACGTGCAGCCAGGGAAACGGCGGCCGGGACGGATAAAAAGCCTTGATCGCCAGGTGAGTAAGAACGTTCGAGTCCTTGCCGATGGAATACAGCATCACCGGTCGCTCGAACTCGGCGGCGACCTCACGGATGATGTGGATGGACTCCGCCTCGAGTTGCTTGAGATGGGAAATGTTGAATTCTGTCATAGTTGACTGAGAGGGACCTGTTTACACCCGTCCAGGGCGATTTAGATATTGAGGGAGGAACGGGGTTCAGTATAGGTGACCCGCTAATGCCCTCCAATGGTATGCGTTGGAAGACGCCTCTCCCCGAGGACTTACTCAGACCCGCTGCGTCCCGTGATACAGATTGACCACGTGGCGGGCTTCGGCGAAAAACAGCCAGCGTTCCATAAGCAGTCCGACGTAGGCAGCCACCAGGGCTATGGGAAACACGATCGCCAATCCTGAGCCATCGATCACCAGCCACACCGCGACCGCAGGAACTACAAAGGCGAGTATCAGGGTAAGAATACGCAAAATCATCAGCGCGCCCCGGAATACCGTAAACCCGAACTCATCGGTGAGAAAGGTGCCGGCGGAATGCCCTACGTCCAGCAAACGCACCGTGGCATGTTTAAAGCCGGTGGCGGTGGCTATGGAGGGTCCAGACGGCGCGCTGAACTTCAGGTAATAGATGAGCTTGCCGATAAACGCTACCGCTACGGACAGCAACGTCGACCAAAGCAGCGCGCCCGACGCGCCGTCGCCAAAGGCGAGCACGGAGCTAAATCCGAGAAACCCGATCATCAGCGACAACAGAATGTAGTTCGCCGGCGTCAGGCTGGTGTGCCATTGTGGAATGGTGCGAAGGCAGGCGTAGATCATTGCGGTGGAGAATACCGTTGCCAGGGCCAGGATCATGGTCAGGAAAGCGAAAACGGCAACAACGCCAGCGCCCCAATCCAGCCACACGCTGACAAACCAAACAAGCGCTATGGGATAAAAAGCCACCGCCAGCACGGCTTCCCGAGAAAGCCACGACGTGCGAAAGCGGCTGAAGGCACGCCAGGCGTTTTTAGGGTTGGCCAGATGCAGGCTGGATGCGCACAGCCCCAGGGTAACGGCGACCAGGCCCGCAGCGGCCGAGAGCAAAATGTCGCCGTTTTGAAGCTGAGCGCCGCCGATACCCGCTGACACCAGAGCAGTCACGACCACGAGGCCGTAACCGGCTCCCGCCGTTACGGTAAAAAAGACGATGGAGAGCGCCGGATGCATAACGAATCGCCTAGGGCCTACCGCCTACGGCTTCCGGCCTGCTACCCGCAACTCTGATCCGGTCATCAGCGGGCAATGCTTTCATTGACCCAGTGCTTGACCCGATCCACAAGGCTTGCGCCCTTGTCGTAGGCCGGAACGGCGCGGGCCTCCCGCGGCGGCAGGTACTGATTGACGGGACGGTAGCCGAGCTCGGGCATCAGCGCGCGCCCGCCGCGCGCGGCAACCGTTTGGCTCACTTCGGAATCAGGATCGTCCAGGTCACCAAACATCCTGGCATGCGTGGGACAGGTCAGGACGCAAGCCGGCTGGCGTTCTTCTTTCGGCAGCGCAGTGTCATAGATGCGGTCGATGCAAAGGGTGCACTTTTTCATCACCCCTTCTTCGCGATCGAGCTCGCGAGCGCCGTAGGGGCAGGCCCAGGCGCAATAGTTGCAGCCCATACATTTTTCCGGATCCACTAGCACGATACCGTCTTCGGGCCGCTTGTAGGACGCGCCGGTCGGGCACACGTCAACGCAGTAGGCGTCCTCGCAGTGCATACATGACATTGGAAAGTGAACCGTCTTGCTGCTCGGATAGTCCCCGATTTCGTAATTACGGATACGGTTGAACCAGACGCCCGACGGATCGTGACCGAATGGTGCGTAGTCGGAGAGCGGCCCGCTTGTGCCGGACGCGTTCCACTGCTTGCACGCCACCGCGCAGGCGTTGCAGCCGACACAGGTGTCGAGATCGATGACGAGTCCGAGCCGCACGATTTTCCTACCTCATCAGTTCCGCGTGAAAATGTCTTTCAACGAGCGTATGAGCTTCACCGGAGCGTGGGTGTGATAGCGCAGCACCTTGGCCGCGGCTTCTTGACCCGGCAGTGGTTTCATGACGCTGAACTTTGGCCAGGAGCCCTTCTCCCGCGGTCTCGCCTTGCGGATTCTTACCTTCAGGTCATACCAGGCGGCCTGCCCCGTAACCGGATCGGAGTTACTGAACTCGTGCTCGTCGTCGGTTGGAAGCAGCTCGGAGATGATGTGATTCAGGATAAAGCCTTCGGTTGCCTCGTTGGCGTCGGGCTCCAGGGCCGAGGCGCCGGGCTGCCTGCCGATGGCGTTCCAGGTCCATACCGTGTGCTCCTCGACGCCCTCCATGAGCTTCAGCTGTACGCGCACTTTTCCGTTTCTGGATTCCACCCATACCCAGTCATCATCCGCCAGCCCCATTTGCTGCGCCCGTTTCCTGTTCATGTAGAGGAAATTCTGCGCCACGATCTGGCGAAGCCAGACGTTCTGAGAATCCCACGAGTGATACATGAAGGGCGGACGCTGGGTGATCGCGTGAAAATCGTACACCTGCTCGTTGATCTGCTGCATTTCCAGCGGCTTGTAATAAAACGGCAGAGGATCGAAGTAAGTCGCCAGTCGTTGCTTTTCCGCCGGGTCCTCAGGCTGCGGCCCGTCGTAGAGTCCCTGTCCGGCGAGGCGAAATCGCTGCAGGTACTCCGAGTAGAGTTCCATGACTATTGGGTCGGCACTGGCGTTGAAACCGGCGTCCTGGGCGAAATCGAGGTAATCACGGTTGGCGAATCGATAGAAACGCATGTGCTCTGGCAGGCGATACTCGTAGAAACACTGGTTCTCAACGTACCGCTCCCACTGATTCGGATTCGGGTCGCCGCGCAGATGCGCCTTGCCGTCCTCACCGCGCCAGCCCGCAAGAAAACCGATACCCGGAGCCTTCTGGAAGCGCACGATGAAATCCCGGTAACCCTCGTATTTGGCGCTGCCGTCTTCGTTGACAAAAGCGGGAAATCCGAGCCTCGCGGCAAGCTCAATCATCACCTCCTGCCAGGGACGCACGTCGCGATCAGGCTCGAGCACCGGCGAGCGAATCGAATCGCAAATAGCATCCGGCTCCGAGATCGGCCGATCAAGCAGCGAAATGCAGTCGTGCCGCTCCAGATAGGTGGTGTCCGGCAGCACCAGATCGGCGAAGCCCACCATCTCCGAGTGAAATGCATCGACCACAACCAGGAACGGCAGCTTGTACTCCCCGCTTTCGTCCTTCTGCTTGAGAAGGTCCCGAACCTTGGCGGTGTTCATGCTGGAGTTCCACGCCATATTGGCCATGAATATGAGCAGCGTGTCTATGGAATAGGGATCACCTTTGACGGCGTTGGTAATGACCATGTGCATCATGCCGTGGGCGGCCAGCGGCGCCTCCCACGAGTACGCCTTGTCGATACGCAGCGGCCTGCCCTGGTCGTCTATCACCAGATCCTCGGGCGCGGTAGGGAATCCAAGGGGCGGCGCCTTCAGCGGCTCGCCGGGAACGACATCTTTTGCCGGCTTGACCGGCGGCGGGATATGTCTGGGAAACGGGGGCTTGGCGCGGTGACCCCCAGGCACGTCGATGGTGCCCAGGAGCACCTGCAGCAAATGTATGGCGCGGGTTGTTTGAAAACCATTGGAGTGCGCCGAAACACCGCGCATGGCGTGCATTGAAACCGGTCTTCCGAGAAATCGATCGTGGCTACGCCCCGCCCAGTCGGTCCACGCGCACTCGATCTCTATAGGCTCCTCGAAGGCGACGTGGGCCATCTCCAGGGCAAGTCGTTCGATGGTCGCGGCCGGGATGCCGCAGATTCTTTCCGCGCGCTCGGGCGCGTATTCCTCGTGCAGATAGCATTCTGCCAGCACGGTCATCACGGTCTTTGTGGGACGGCCGTCGGGGGCGGAATATTCGCCGAACAGCGCGGGCCTCACCTCCGGCAGCGTCCCGTCCGCGAAATCCTTTCGCTCCACGTCCCACACCAGCGGATGGCCCTTGATGTTCCTGAGAAGAAGTCCGTCACCGCTGGCGCCGGGCGTATCGACGACCAGATGGGTTGCGTTGGTGTAACGGATCAGATATTCGCCGTCGAATAGCTTGCGCGCGAGCAAAACGTGGACCATGGAAAGAGCAAGCAGCGCATCGGTTCCTGGCCGGATAGGTACCCACTCGTCGGCAACCGCCTGATATCCGGTTCGAACTGGATTGATGGCTACGAACTTTCCGCCGTGCCGTTTGAGCTTGTCGATGCCGAGTTTGATCGGATTCGACGCATGATCCTCAGCGACGCCCCAGAGAAGAAAATAGCGGGTTCGGTCCCAATCCGGATCGCC
>Ga0224512_10002592_pt1 | contig 16470 bp, 16 predicted proteins | sample SF_May12_sed_USG_4_FD_169103 | JGI IMG/M metagenome (GOLD analysis project Ga0224512, IMG submission 169103) | Sediment microbial communities from San Francisco Bay, California, United States - SF_May12_sed_USGS_13 | ecosystem: Environmental > Aquatic > Marine > Sediment | place: USA...
GCAACGGCTCAGACATCACCGTAGTGTAGCGTGCCCGGCTATGCTTGTTGAAGCTTCAAGCCATTGACGAGGCCATGCACGACTGCACTAGCCCGAATGGCGGACGCGACTCCGTTCATGCAGGCGAAAACTCGTCGCCGCGGACGCGGCTCTGGGCTGAGGCGACTGGCCGGCTGCGGACTAACCAGAAATCGAGATCAGAGGCCACCCGCAGTGCGGCGTTCTCTCCAGCTGCGCTGTTCCTGAATAGTCTCGCTGGATGACAAGCGCCCTAAAACAACCACCCGATCGCGGCGGTTTTTCGAATCCCTGCGATCGGCATAATGTTCGAAACGGCAATTGCACGCGGATTGATCACAGTCCGGCAATGGCAAAAGCGGTGCCTCACTCGATAACAGGCGTTGTCCGGCGAATTTGCGGATCGCGTGACAGGGACTGTCGTCCATGCAAATCGACACGGCGTGGAAATGCGCCTCGGATGGCGCCGGCATGTGCCCGGACGAACCACTGACCGCAGAGGGGTGCGCATGGGCGGCGCGGCGGCGCGACGCGAACCTTGCCAGACCGATGCCGACCAGTGTACTGAAAATTATTATTGTCAGAATTATCGTCAACATAAGCATTAGTCTGCCGAATTTTCTCGAGCCAGTCGTTGACCGCGTTCTCAAATCGGCAAAGGCACGACCCCGCCAGCGCTGGCTCTGAACACCGGCAAGGATTGTCCTGCAGGTCTATGCGATAAAGAACAATCGAGTTTGAGAATTACCGTTTCGAAGTAAGTTCACAGCGGACGCCACGGGGATGGCTATTCCCATTCGGCAACATCCGGTTCGGGAACCAGGTATTTACTGCGTACCCACCCGGTTGAACGGCTTTCCATCGGACCCGCACCGAAGCCGACGAACGCCCAGGCACCGTTGTCGAACAGCACTTCGACTGACTCATTTGGCCTGAGATGCGCGACAACTTCGGAGTCTGTGCTGCCGGACGTGCGAACATTGAGCGTCACGGCATCGACGCGGCGATATTCTGGTACATGGTCGTGGCGCAGCCCGATCCGATCCCGGGCGCCGATTAGCCCGGCTTCATCCTCGCCTTGGCCGCGGAGTTTGAGTGCCCTCTGAACCTTCTCCAGATTTTCGTATGCCTTCGCATAGTAGCTCGGCGAAAGCCGGACGGCTTCTGATAATAAGCGGGCCGCGGCATCCAAATCGCCATTCTGATAGGCGAGATAACCTACATCGTTGTATGCCTGCGGTCGCTCGTTGACTTTCCGCAGAATCACCACCGCCGCATCATAGTCGCCGCGGCGTGCATAAATTAAACCCAAATTTGCGACCGCCCGCTCATAGCTCGAATCGACGCGGAGCGCATCCCGGTAAAGGTTTTCCGCACGTTCGAGATCGCCAGTCAAATAATGAGAATACCCCAGATTAGTCAACACCATCGCCGATGCAGGGTTATGCGTCAGCGCCGCCTGATAATGTGCGATGGCGGCCGCGTAGTTGCGCTCGGTATCAGCGAGCACCCCCAAAGCATTGTGAGCACCCCAGCGTGCCTCGTCGAGTTCGATCGCGCGCTGCAGGTATTGTCTTGCCAGGGCCACCTGCCGGGCGCCGATATACAGCACGCCCAACTCCTCGTGCGCGACAGCATTGTCGGGATCCAGCTGCAGGACCTGATCGTAGGCCTGGCCGGCGACGGAGGTTTTACCCAGGTGGGTTAGTGTCTTGCCGAGTTTGAGCCAGGTTTCCGGATTGTCTTCGAGCGTTACGGCCTGGTTATAGATGAATTCGGCCCTTGAATAGTCGCCCATGTCGAACGCGGCGTCGCCGGCGGCGATGATTTCCGCGGTCGAAAAACCGTCGAATTGCGCCGACAAGTCAATCTGTGCGTCATCTTCGCGTGTATTGGTCGACGGTCCGGAAGCACAGCCGCCCAGCAATGCGGCAACGGCCACTGCGGTTGCTAATTTAGAACGGATTGGATGAGATCTGACGTAAGCCTGGGCAGCCATGATTCGCTCCTTAGATTACGTCGAATTGTGACCGACGAAACGACCCCGGTCGGTCGAATGCGTCACATTCGGCGACACATTCAGGCGTGATCAGCCACCCGTATCCATGGCCCCGAACACCTGGATCAGTCGCAGTACCGCCGGGCCGATGGCCACAATGAAAAATGACGGAAACAGGCATAGTACCAGCGGGAAGATCAGTTTCGTGCCGATTAACGCGGCCTGCTCCTCGGCGGCCTGCATACGCTTGTCGCGGAATTCCTCCGAATACACCCGCAGCGCGTCAGCGACGCCCGTACCAAATCGCATGGTCTGCACCAGCAGGCTGACGAGGCCGCGTATATCCGCAAGTCCGGTGCGGTCGGCGAGATTCTTGAGGGCCCGGGAACGGTCAACACCGGCACGCATTTCCGCATTGACCAGCGCCAGTTCAGTCGAGAGCTCCGGGTGGCTGACCATGAGTTCATCGGCCACCCGCTGAATTGCCGCGGCCAAACCCAGACCGGACTCGACACAAACGACCAGCAAATCCAGCGCATCCGGAAATGCGCGGCGCAGTTTCGTCATATGCCTGTCCACCATCTTGTCCAGCACGTAGCTCGGCAAAACCAGGCCCAGGCCGGCCGCAGCCAACCCGTAAACCATCAGTTCGGCACTCGACTGCTCGGGTAACCAGCGCGACGCAATAAGCACGCCGATCGGCAAACTGATCGTCAACAGGGCCTTGATACCGTAAAAAGTCTGTAACGCATTCGGCCCGCGATGACCTGCATACGACAGCTTCCTGGTCAGTGCACTCAGCTCCTCATCGGCCTTCGGCATAACCCAGTGGGAAACGGTCCCCATCATGGTCCTGACCTTGACTAATATCCGGCCATCCAGTTCCTCGTTGTCTTCTTCTTCGTGGAAAAAATGATCGAGCCGCCGACGAATCGGATTGGTCGCACCCATGAATACGAACGAGAGTCCCAGCGATAAGACAAAGATCGTGACCGCAACGAGAATCACGAACGCCACCTGCTGGTTCTGAAAATTAGCCAGTAAGGCGTTCAGCGTGCTATTGATTTGGTCCATCGTATTCCTCTACATGTCAATGCGAATGATCTTGCGAATCCAGAAAATTCCGACGATGCCCATCACGCCACCACCGGTAATCAACTTTACGCCCATCGGATCATCCAGCAGCACCGGAAGATATTCGGGGGTGGTCACCGTAATGACTATGAACAGGACGAACGGCACCAGCGCGAGAATCCATGCTGACAGACGCCCTTCGGCCGACAAGGTGCGGACTTTACGGAAGAATTTGAATCGCCCGCGGATCACCGCGCTGATCTGTTCCAGGATCTCGGCCAGGTTGCCGCCGGTTTCCTTTTGCACCAGCACGGCCGTGACGAAAGCCATGACCGCCAGGCTCGGCATACGTTGCAACAGGCCGAGCATGGCACGCCGCGCGTCATTGCCGTAGTTGATATCGGCAAACGTCATTTCGAATTCGCGGGCGACCGGATCATCCATGTCTTCGGCGACGGATTTCAAGGTGGCCGCGAACGGCAGACCAGCCTTCAGCGCGCGCTTCATCGAATCGATCGCATCGGGAAGCTGCTCCTCGAACTTATCTATGCGGTCTTTACGATCGCGGGTTATCTTCAGATACGGTAACGCAAGACCAAGACAACCGGCGACAGCTGCCCAGATGATGGAGCGCGTGAATGACCACCCGACCGCGGTCAAGGCAACACCCAACACGCCGGACAGCAGCACGACCCGATAAGCTACGGTCGAATAGCCGGCCTGCTCCAATAACCGGGCGATACGCTCCATACCCGGAAGGGATTCGAGCTGGCGCTCGGACGGTGAGAGGCGCCGCAGATATTTTTCGCGCAACAGCGATGAGTAGGAATCGTCGTCCGATGTCGATTCGATTTCCCTGAGCCGCTGCTGCAGTCGCTTCCTGACCTTGCTGTTGTCGCCGAAGGCCTGCACCGCGACACTCTGTGACAGCAGGAATACCGCGACACCAACCATCGCTGCAAAGATCATTAATTCATTTGACATACCGACCTACCTCTTAGTGATGGTCCAGCCCAAAGAGTTCGATCGGCAAATCAATGCCGCGCCTCTTGAGGTCACGGTGGAACGACGGAATGATGCCCGTCGGCCGCAACTCGCCAATGACCTTGCCGTCATCATCGATACCTTCCCGGTTGAAGCGGAACAACTCGGACATCGTGATAATGTCCCCTTCCATACCGACGATTTCCTGGATACTTGCCAGACGCCGGCGGCCGTCTTCCTGACGCTCGACTTGCAGAACCACGTTGATGGCCGAGGCAATTTGCGCACGCAGGCCCATCGGCGGTATCTCCACACCCGTCATCGACACCATATTCTCGATGCGCGTCAGGGCGTCACGCGGCGTATTCGCATGAATCGTGGTCAGCGAACCGTCATGACCGGTGTTCATGGCTTGCAACATGTCGAGAGCCTCACCGCCGCGCACCTCACCGAGCACGATGCGCTCCGGGCGCATTCGCAGGCAGTTGCGAACCAGGTCGCGCTGCGTGACTTCGCCCTTGCCTTCAATATTGGGCGGGCGTGTTTCGAGACGCACCACGTGCGGCTGCTGCAGCTGCAGCTCGGCCGAGTCCTCGATCGTCACAATGCGCTGGGTCGACTGGATGTAACCCGACAAGATATTCAGCAAGGTCGTCTTGCCGGCGCCGGTGCCGCCGGACACGAGGATATTCAGGCGCGCTTTCACCATCGCCCCCATTAACTGTGCGGCCGCATCGGTGACCGTTCCGAGGCCGATCAGATTATCCATGCCCAGCATTTCGACGGAGAATCGCCGAATCGAGACCATCGGGCCGTCGAGTGCCAGTGGCGGGATAATCACGTTGACGCGCGACCCGTCTGCAAGTCGCGCATCGACCATCGGCGAAGATTCATCGATACGCCGGCCGACTGCTGAGACGATTCGATCAACGATATTCATCAGGTGCCCGTCGTCGTTGAATTCAACATCAGTCAGTTCGAGCATACCCGCGCGCTCGATGTAAACGGACTTTGCGCCGTTAACCAGGATGTCTGAAATGCTTGCGTCCGCGAGCAACGGCTCGAGCGGCCCAAGCCCCATGACTTCGTCTTCAATGCTGCGAATGACCCTTCTGCGCTGTTCCAGATTCAGGGTGGCCGACGAATCGTTCAGCAGTCGCGTCGCAATTTCGCGAATCTGTGTACGCGCCTGCTGCGCCGGAATCGTGCCAATCAGGGATAGATCCATGACCTCCAGGAGTTTCTGGTACGTCTGCATCTTCCATTCATTTTCTAATGGAGTCAGGGATGTCGCAGCGACTTCATTGTCCACTCCAAGTCTTGGGCCAGCTCTGAATGACGATGATCTTTCGTCCTCAGCAGGCCGGGAAATTTTTGACTTCAGATCAAGCGCCATGTCGATAACCCCGCATCATTGTTGAGACAGCCTTCGAGAACAATCCCGTTTTACCGGTACTTTCGCGTCCGCTGATTCGATTCGCCAATTTTATAAGTCCAGTTGTAACCGCCGAGTTGCGTGCGTGCTCAAGCATGGGAATACCCATGTTCACGCTCTCGGCAGCGTCGCGGTAATCGTTTGGCACGAGCAATACCTTTTCCTTGTCGATACCCAGTGATTTGCAGATATCATCGAGCTCGACAGGGTTAGTCTTGTCGTAGCGATTGACGACCACCATGACCCGCTCCTCCGGAACCGCAAGCTGGCTGGTCAATATCTTCCGCAAGCGGCTGGCGTCCCTGATGTTGGCCAGATCCTGCTGCACGACGAGCACGACCCGGTCGGCGCGCTCATAAACGGCGGCGCTGACGTCGTCGATCTGCCGCGGCTGGTCGACGAACGTATAGTTGTAACTGGCTTTGGTAAGGTCCAGCAGATGGCGGAATCGGTCCAGCGGGATGTCCCGGGTCAGCACGAGTTCTTCGTGCAGCGGCCCGAGCAGCGACAGGCCGCTGGAATGCTTTGCCATATAGGCATCCAAAGCGACCGCATCCAGGTCTTCGGCCATGTCGAGAGCGCCCAGCAGACCGTGTTGGGTCTTCAGATCGAGGTATTGACCCAGCGTGCCGAACTGCATATCCAGGTCCAGCAGCGCAACCCGGTAATTCAATTCGGCAGCCATGATATGGGCAACGTTGACGGCCAGGAACGAACTGCCGGATCCGCCCTTGGCGCTCACGACCGTCACCAGGCCACCGTTTTCATCCGCGACATGGTATCGCAGGTTCTTCCAGACGCCCTCGACTGCTTCAAGGAAATCGGCCGGGCTGACAGGGTGCTCCAGGTAATCACATGCGCCGGCTTTCATGGCCAGGCGCATCAACCTGGTATTGCCCTGCGGGCCAATCACGAGGATTTCCGGCCGCAGTTCCGCCGGCCGCTCGACGAGACAAGCCAACTCCTCTTCGTTACTGATATCCATATGAAAGACGAGTAAGTCCGGGAGATCAGGCACGCCATGCAGCGGATCTGCATGGCCATTGCTGACATGCCGCACTTCGGTCTCGAACCTTGGATCAACGATGCTGCCCTGTAACGCCGACAGAGCTGATTTATCGCGTCCGGCAATCAAAATTTTCAAAGAATTATCCACGTTTCACATCCCACTCATGTTTCATTCAATATTTACCGAGTTCCCCCCGGTAATTAGCACGCCTGTATGGGTTCATTGCGCGGAACCCCAAGACTCTCTCTTGGAAAAGTCGACGGCTGCGGCGGCATGTTGAAGGTCAAGCCACCGGGAAATATCCATTGGTGCACGTAGTTCTGTATCTGCACGCGCACGTAGGCGATCGTGGCGTAAACGGCAGGATCAGCCAGATTTCCACCGATCGGGGTCCCAGCCACGTCCAGATATTCGAGCAGAACATTGCCGGTCGTCAGGTTGTTGACGATCGGACTATTCGTGCCACCGGACGAATTGAATACCGCCATCTGCGCAATGGCCGGATCGTTGACCGGACAAACTGCCGCCAGACGCGCGCCCCGTCGAGTCGACTCGCCGAGCGTGTTGATCACAAACAGCAGCCGGCTGACTTCGATGACGCCCAATAAACACAGCATCATTACCATCCCGACGATCGCAAATTCGACGGTTGTTGTTCCTCGTTGACGTTTCATGTTCATAAGACTTTCATCGTGACCTGGGCCTGCAATGGGTAGGTCGTCGCCAAATCGGATCCATAAAACAGGCCCGGCAAAACCGCACCGAGCATGGGTTGATAGGTATAAGAGACGTTCACCGTGATGTCGTTCGTACCCCCGGGGTTGGCGATCGTCACATCACCCGGAACCAGCCCGGGTAGCAACGGAGAACCGGAGTTTCCAACCTGGCCGTAGACCACGAGATTCTGGGCTTCCGCGTAAACGGCGGCGGTAGTCGATACATCGATGGTTTGCGACGCGCCATTCAATGCATTGGCGGACACATAACGGGCGCTGTCGCGCACGGCTCGCGTCAGGGTATTGAATTGCAAGAAAGCGCGGCCGAGTTCGGCCACGACGAGGATCAGTACCACCAAAATCGGCAGCACAATCGTGAACTCGACAATCGCCACCCCGCGCTGACGGGCCGACCCATTAATCAATTTTTTCGGCGTGCGTAAAATCATCGGCTATGCATCATTGCCGTCAGAGTCTTTATATAGTTGAATGATCTTCGGTCCGGGCACAGTCGTCGGATCAGGTCCGGCGAAGCCGGGCGTTGAGCATTCTTCGGCGAATTCTCCGAAGATCTCCGCTTGCTGACCGTTTTGAATCGATTTCTGCAGCAGGAAGAAGCAGCCGAAACTCAAAATCGGCAAGTCCTGCGCACCGCCGCCGGCATTAGTGCAATCGGCCACGATGACCGGCAGCGTGCGCCGATCATATGCGCCAGTGGGCGGTGGGAAGTCCAGATTGTTAGCCGCAACCTGAGCATCATAATCGTCAAGGTTGAAATCGAGCTCGCTTCCCGTGGTCACGCAAGTCCCATTCAACTTCAGCCCGCCCGGGCAAGCCGGATCATACTGGTTGCTCGTGGGCACGCTGCAGCCGTAAGTGAGGCCCGGCTGTGTTTGCTCCGCGATGATGACGTCCGGTGGATAATCGCCAGGCGATATTGGCCCGGTGAATTGATTGAAGCGTGTATTGATGCCCTGCACGACCGGACCCACCTGATTGCCGGGCTGGGTCGGAATCGTGTCGTCATCGTAAGTACAGCCGTTGTAGCCGCCCGCCAGATTTTCGCGCACCACGTCCGCACCGGTACCACCGAGCGCTGCCAGCTGGAAGTTGCCGGGCCCAATCTCAGGCTCCTGGCAGCCGGGATCGGTGCCGGCCTTCAGTCTCTGGATCTCGCCGTCTACGTAACCCCAGTACGTGGGGGCACCTTGCGCCGGATCCTGAGTCGGGTCGCCGCAAATGATCAACGGTACGAGGTTGCAGGAGTAGTTTATGGTCGGACTCGGGCCGGCCACGGCCGTGGCGCCGACGGTTTTCTGATTGATGCCGATAACCTGTATCAGCCAGGCCGGCAACACGAAACCGTTGGCGATTACGCGTACATACATCGCCGGCACCGTGCCCGGCACAAACGGCGCGACCGTGTTAGAGAACTGCACGATCGGCGTCATGGCAGCGGCGTTCAACTCGAAATTGCCGGGGTCGTCTGCGTTGTCATCAAACATCGCCTGCACGGCCGCTGCCGCAAGACCCGTATCGGCCGTCTGGTCGAGAATCTTCGCCCCGGCCAGTGCCGCCGCATCCACGGTATTCTGCAGGCGTGTTTTATTGATGAGCTGATGCGACACGTCCAGCGCGAGACCCGCGCTGGCCAGGATGGCGACCATCGCAACCGCCAGCAAGATCAGCACGGCGCCCCGCTGGGACGCCGGACCGCCGGCAAATACACCTACGCGTCTATTATTATTCATCGCCTTCACCAGTCATTACTTAGCAAATGGATTCGACTGTACTTCCGAACGCGTGGGTTCCGGTGCAGGTTCGCGATAGGCCTCGATAACGTGGTTCAAACGCTCGCCGTCACCGCTATCGATCGCGTTAGGATCGGGTAACATCGCCGCGTTCGGATCGGCCATTTGCGACTGACGCATCAAGCGCACGGAATTACCGTAATCGCGTTCAGTCCCGGTCTTCGTTTCGCAGCCGCTGATGGAAAGCAACGCAAATGCCGCAACCGACGCAAAAATCATTGTTAGTGCTCGCATGGTTTAGTCCTCTGCTTAATTAATCTGTTGACCGTATTCGCCTTCGACCCCACCCTCGTCATCGGCGGTGGCCGGTGGCGCAGAATTTCTCGGGCTCTTGCCTTCCAGGCGACCCATCAGATAGAAATCCCAATCGTTCGGCTCTACATACTTGTCAGTCGGCAGACTGATGTCTTGCGGCGCGATCGGCTTCGCCAGGTGGGGCGTGACCATGATCACCAACTCGCTTTCACCATTCTGAAATTGCTGACTGCGAAATAGAGCGCCGAGCACCGGAATATCGCCGAGCCCCGGAAATTTTCTGACTGTTTCGCGGGTCTCTTCACTGATCAAACCAGCGATGCCCATGGTCTGGCCATCTTTCAATTCCACGGTCGAACTGGCGGTGCGATTACTCAGCGTAGGTCCAAATTGTGTCTCGCCGGTGATCTCGCTGATGTCAACATCGAGTCTCAGATTGATATGGCCGGAGCCAAGCACGACCGGCAGAAAGGTCAGCTGAATACCGAATTCCTTGTATTCGATCGTGACCTTGTCCAATGACTGTGGTACCGGAATCGGGAATGAGCCGCCGGACAGAAAGTTCGCTTCGGTGCCGGTCAGTGTTGTCAGGGTCGGTTCGGCCAGAATCCGCGCCAGGCCCTTTTCCTTGGACGCAACCAGCGCCAGGTCGAACAGGAAATCGTTGCTCGTAAAGCTACCGAACAAAGCCGTATCACTGAGGGCGGGGCCGCCGAGGAACGCGGGAACGAATGACTTGTCAGCACCCAGCGGATTCCAGCGGCTGCTGCCGGACCAGGTCGCCTGGAATGCCGTGTCCCAGCCACGGAGTTCCTCGCGTGAAATTTCCGCGACCTTGACTTCCAGCATGACCGTTTGGCCACCACCGACCTTCAATAGATTGATAACCTCGCCGACGGCGCGGTCTTCGCGCGTCGAGCGGCCTTCCTCGACATCAAATGCCTGGTCCTCGACAGCCGTGGAAATCTGCTGCAGGTAGCCGTCAGCCAGGCGCACCGCGGCATTCATCGCGGTGACACTGGACGCCGTGCCCGTCAATACGATGTTGCGCTGAGTCGAGTAAACGGCAATCGATTCGTCGGGAAGAATGTCGTACAGCTTGCCTTTCAGTGACTCGAGGTCATGCGTGACTTCGACGCTCAAGGTGCCAATCAGCACATCCTGCCGGTCCCATAACAGCACATTGGTCGTGCCAATATCCTTGCCGAGCACATAGAGCTGCGTGGCACGCAGAATCAAAATGTCGGCAATGTCCGGGCTACCGACCGAAATTCGTGCGGCCTCGCGGTCCAACTCAACGACATTGGACTTGAACAATGGCACGACCAGATCCTGGTTACCGCCCTGGCCCAGACGTACGCGCGTATTGGCGTTTTGCGCCCAGGCATTTACGGTCATCAGCATCAGCGCGAACGCCAATGTCAAACCTACGATTCGCGATGCTAAAATGTTCATCGTTTGCATTACCCTATTCCTTGTCAAAAAACAAAATTGCCTGATATCCAATCCGGACAATCAGCTTAGTTATTCACCTTGTTTTGGCTGACTTTCGTGCCCTTGATGATGGTGATCGTCTTGGTCGTCGACGGGCGATAAACTCTCTTCGGTGCGGCTTTAGGCGCAGCCTTGGCGACTACCGGCACTGCATCATCGAGCGGATTGCGCAGCGTCAGCTGAATCGTGCCTTCCTCTTTGCGCGCTACGAGAATTTCCGCCTGCTTCGGCGTGATTTCGATAGTCACGGCGCGGACCACGACGGGATCGCTTTCGTCAGTCCTGGCGGTCTGATCGACAGCCAGCACCTTGACGTTGCGGATGATCGTCTCGCTGACGGCGCGCTGCGTGCTGCGGACCATGCGGGTCGCCAGCACATCGACATAGTTGCCTGGCAACAGGAAGCCAGCGACACCGATGACATCGTCGACCCGAACCGTGAAGGCGCGCTTTTTCTCTTCGACGAGTGCCGACAGCGTGCTGCCGGAAATGTGCTTAACAAAGCGTCCGCTCAACAGCAATTCGCCCGCCAATATCTCGGCGTTAGCTATCATGCCTTCCACGTCTTCCAGAGTGCGGACCGCGCCCGACGGTATCGAGCCTTCCTCCATGTTCACCATCGTCACATGGCGGGCTTCGATCTTCGTGCCATGCGGAATACCGATCGCGGCGGCCGCTACTTGAGCCCCGGTCATCCCATTGTCGTCTGTCGTGCTATTCTGAATGTACTGATTGGCAAACCACGCGGCGCCAACGGCCATAACAAAAGATAACACGATCAGGACTAAGCCTTTTTTCTTAAACATTTTCACCGCCTCCATGGTCCGACGCTGTACGTCGGGAATAATTACCCAGGTTCATTGATACGAAATAGTTCTTCCACGCCCAGTCGATATGGTCTTTGCTCACGAGGCGCTCTTCGCCGTGATAAGTGGCACGGTCTACCGCTATGCCGAGCAGATCACGCGGATGACAAGGCAGCATCGGATGCTGGTGATGCTCGTATAAATTGTCGATCAGGAACGAGAACACGTCCGGTTCGCAACGGATGTCGTTCTGTTCACAGAACTGATTCCAGATTGCCTCGAACTCGTGGACCCGCGGGTATGGAAATTCAATCTTGTAGCCGATGCGACGCAGGAACGCTTCGTCGGCCAGGTCGAGCGGATGCATATTCGTCGAGAACAGCATGACCGTATCGAACGGTACGCTGAAGTGCCGGCCGGAACCCAGGCTCAGGTAATCTTTCTTTTCTTCCAGGGGTACGATCCAGCGATTGAACACCGTCTCCGGCGCGACGCGCTGTCGTCCCATATCGTCAATCATGAACAGGCCGTTGTTCGCCTTGAGCTGCAGCGGCGCCTGGTAGCGCCGCGTCGATGCGTCGTAACGAATTTCCAGCATGTCGGCTGTCAATTCGCCACCGACAATCACGACCGGGCGGTTGCAACAAGCGAAGCGTGGATCGTAACCGCGCTCCAGCATAAGCGCCGGCTTCGCAGTTTTCAGAGCAGCGATGCGGTGGATGACCGGATCGAAAACTTCGATCACGTACTCGCCGATCGCGATGGCATGTGGCACCAGCGTGAAATCGGGAAATAACTTCGATAGTTTCTGAGTAATGTAGGTCTTGCCGGTGCCGGCGGGGCCGTAAACAAAAATCGCGCGGCCTGACGTCAACGCCGGGCCAAGCTGATCCAGCAATTCATCGCGAATAATGGTTTCCGAGAAAGCCTCGACCACCGTGGCTCGATCAATCTGGTAGTTATGTATTGATTGTGCATTGGTGACTGCGATGTACTTGTCGAGAGGCACCGGGGCGGGCCCTATATAGCCGCTACGTGTCATCGCGTCCAACGCCGAAGCGTGGCCGCGCTGCGTCAGTGCATAACGCAGGCTGGCGGCCGGACCGTCACTCTGCGAAGCGGTCCTATCAGTGCCAAGAATTTCGATACGCGACTCTTTGCGCATGAAATTCAGCACGGCTTCGATAATCGGCCCGGACAACGCGGTTCGATCCGCAAGTTCGGAGATGGTCAGAACGCCGCCATTAAACATGTGTTTAGCGAGCAGGTCTGCAAGGAAATTCTCGCTCAATCCTGACTCCGCAATCGTGATGGGCCGCGGTGCGAGCTTCTCCAGACGCATTAGCGTGACATCCTCGAGGTTCGGCGAGTTCCCGCTCGCTGCCAACGGTTCGACTGTTTGTGCTTGTTCGACTTGTTCCATAATTAGCCCACCAATGAACCAAGGGTTGATAAATATCCGAGCTGCCACAACGCGATGCCGCAGCCTGCCGCAATGGCCGGCGCGTAGGGAATTCGGGTGGCGCCATTTTTTTCGACCAGAAAATTCGGCCCGGCATCGGTCACCGGCTGATTTTCAGCCGCGCGCGACATCCGGTATTGCATGACGAAGTTGCGGAACTGCACGGCCGCGATGACCAGCACCAGGCCGGCAATCAGCGCGAGTGCACAGGCCATTACGGCGCCCAGTGGACCGAGCATGCTGCCGGCCGCACCCATGAGCTTGACATCGCCGGCACCCATGCCGCCGCGGATATAGAAGGGCAGAAAGAACAGCAGGCCCGTGGCCAGGCCACCCAGGGCGAATAGAATGCCCATCGGACCGTTAGCCGAGACCTGCGCAACCAGGCCGGTAATCAGAACGGCGATTACCAGCCAGTTTGAAATTCGGTGTTCGTGTATATCACTCCAGACGGCAAGCCCGAGCATGCCGCAGAGTAAAATCGTGGTGAGCGGTGTCAGCATCTGTTCCATCAAAGTTTATGAGCTATTGGAGTTACCGATTCGTTCAGCGTGCAAATTGGCTGACCATTACCTGCGTCAACCGTAAGGTCGGAGCAGGGGTGGAACACCCACCCCTGCTTCTCGACATGTCGTGAAGATATTGGACTGCCGTTTACGGAAGCGCGGCGTTGATCGTGTTGATCACGCTACCAACCGTAATGCCAAGCGCCTGAAACGCAGCAATCACAGCAGCGCCAACCAAACCGCCAGCAATAGCGTATTCGACGGTAGTCAAGCCTTCTTCCTCACGCAGGAATTGCATTATTTTCTTCATCGTTATCACCTTCTGACTTCAGATAACTTCCGTGGGACGGGATTGTCTACACGGCCAGCTTCGAACTATGTTGTCGGAGCACGTGGGCATTTATACGGAAGGCAAGCGGTGCTTAACTAGAATTATTTTGCGGACCGCATGAACGAAAATGAGCCAAACTAATTAGCTTATGTTATGCGTGAATTGCTGGATTGACTGTTCCCCAGACAGACCGCCAACTTTCAGGTTTACCGGGCAGCCATAAACAGGCATTAGGTTAAGCAGCCAGCGCCAATCCAGACCATCCAATTTGAGACCTTGCTCTCATTGTCACCACATTGAAACGACAATTCAGACGTCGATCGGGTGTCCGATAGCCAAATTTCCGCACCGTGCGTGGCTCACGGTTTAACAATGCGCTTTACGATAATCTCTCGGATTCCCAAAACGGATTGAAAAGGTCTTCAGATTCCTGCCGGCATGATTGATAAACTGACAATGCTCTGGGTCGATTTACGGGTTTCCGAAGAAGTTGAAACCCTGCCAATCGGCATCCAGGAATTTTTTGAGGTCTGCCAATGCGAAACCTCGGATGATATTGACCGGATGCTAAACGGGAATTTGCCCGACGTGATCTGCTTTGATTTCGATTATCCGGATCGGGCCGGCCTGCAGTTTGCCCAGGAAGCAAAAAAGCGCTACCCATCGATTCCGATGATATTGGTCACGCTGCAACACTCCGAGAAGATGGCCGTCTGGACATTTCGCAGCCGCTTCGCCGATTACCTCGTAAAACCCATACCGCTCGGAGAACTGACCAATTGTCACGGGATGCTCGCCGACATCCGCGAAGCCAAAGAAGGCCAACAGCAACGCCAGGCGACAGCGACAACGCCGCCGATTCCAACGGAGACGGCATCAACGGCAAAGACCAAGGACAGCGCTTTCTTGCCCGCCATCTATTACGTGGCTCAGAATTATCGGGAAAAGATTCAGAATATCGAAGTCGCGAATCTGTGTGCCATGAGTCCATTCGTATTCAGCCGGAAGTTCAAAGATGCGTTCGGTATCTCCTTTAGAGATTACGTCGTGCGTTACCGGCTGCGTGCGGCTTGCGCCTTACTAAAGAATCCTGGTGCGAGCGTCACGGATGTGGCCTTTGCGGTCGGCTTCAATGATGTCTCCTATTTCAGCCGCATGTTCAAACGTCACTTCGGCGTTCCACCGTCCGAGAGAAATGACTCGAAAGATTTCGATTCACTCGATGCATCACCCACTGGACTGCTGCAAATTCCACCCGGCTTGATACGAGACAAGCACCGCTAGCAGCTCGACCTGTTTCTGTTAGCTGTGTCACATCGGCCACGCTGAACGCACCTCTATACTCGTGGCAGCATTTTGGCCAAGATCCGTTTCCGGGTCATGGCATCGATCGTGGAAAAAATATGACTGCACAAATATCCCTCACCAAAAGGCTGGCGGTCTGGACGGCAGTGCCCGTCGTGGAAACCTATTTCTCGCTGAATTCCTTAATGCGCCATGAAACCTGGCAGTATTTTCTCGAATTTCTGGTCTTTATTGCGCTCGGCATCCTGCAATGGAAATTTGCCAAACCGAAGTGGTTGCAGAGTCTTCTCTGGCCGGCGCTGATCGCCTTGTTTTTTGGTTTGGTATTCAAGGGCCCATTGGACAAGACACTGTGGGTCACGTTTTATGCCCTGGGCCTGGCGCTGCTGACCATCGAAGTCATGAAGGACTTCAAGGACAAATTGCAGCCACGGCCCGCCGTCGCCCTGCTGATCGCGATTGGCGCGGTGGTGTTTCTGCGCTTCATGAGCCTTTCGGACACCACCGAAGAACTCGATCAGCAAACCAATCAGCTCACCGCAGGCGCCAGCGCAAGGTTACTGAGTGACCTCGGCTTCGGTGCTGGCAGCCGCGACGAAAAAATCAGCGATGGCACGCCGATTATCGTGATCAGCATCGACACGCTGCGTGCGGACTTTGCCTCTCGGATGTCCAGCTGGAAACGCCTGGCAGCCCTGGGCGGCTGGTGGGAAAGCCCGATGTCGACGTCGTCCTGGACGCTGCCGTCGGTGGCGAGCCTGGTGACCGGCCGAATGCCCGGTGAGCATGGCGCAGGCTGTTTCTGGGATCAGTGCCAGGGACTGCAGCCTGATGTCGGAACGATTGCCGAGGCCCTGGACGAGCGCGGCTATCGCACGGTCGCCGTCACTGCGAATCCGTGGCTGACTCAGGAGACCGGCTTTGCGCGCGGTTTTGACGATTATTTCGATTTCAGCGGTATTACGCCGGTCTGGTTCACGACGTCCGGTCCGCAGCGAGGCAAACATCACCGCCAGGATGGCGTGCGGGTGGTTGATAAAGCCATCGACGTGATTGACGAGTTGCCCGATCGTGGTTTCTACCTCTGGGTTCACCTGATCGATCCCCACATGCCGTACCTGCATGCCGACTGGCCAAAGGGCCCGAAGCTCGTAGCCCCGGCACTCAGAGGTGCGCCGCCGGCGTCCATAGAAGCGCGCACCGAAATCATCAACAGCTATCAGGCCGAGGTTGATCACGCCGATAAACAGGTAAACCGGTTATTG
>Ga0224512_10002593_pt1 | contig 16466 bp, 13 predicted proteins | sample SF_May12_sed_USG_4_FD_169103 | JGI IMG/M metagenome (GOLD analysis project Ga0224512, IMG submission 169103) | Sediment microbial communities from San Francisco Bay, California, United States - SF_May12_sed_USGS_13 | ecosystem: Environmental > Aquatic > Marine > Sediment | place: USA...
CGGTCGACGTATCGACGTTGCGCACGTCAATGAGCCGGCGTACGCGCAACCGGTACTTCTGGAAGCCCTCGCGGTTCGCGCGTAACGTCTCCTCGTCATCCGTACCGGAGGCTGTGTAGCCGTAGTGCACGGGCAACATGCGATCTTTCGCCACAGGCTCGAACGCAAATACGTTGAGCGCCTCCTCGGCGGCGCGAATCAGATCGGCTGGCAGATCCTGGGCGGACGCGAGCGCGCTCGCAAAATACGGTACTAATCCTGAGCCTGCAAGCACGGGCGTGCTGGCGAGAAAACTCAGGAACTGACGCCGGCTCTCAGCCGACCCGTCGTTGGCTGACATCGTGACCCCCGCTGTCGTTATCGTTCGTTTGGTCTACGGCTCGATTGTACTCCGAGCGGCGCGGGAGGCACGAGCCGGGCCTACGCGGCCCGGCTACGCAGCTTGTCAGAGGCTCGGGATCAGCTTGTTGAGCGCCTCGCTCGGGCGCATGGCGGCGGACGTCAGGACCGGGTCGGGATGGTAGTAGCCGCCGATATCGACGGGCCGGCCCTGGGCCGCATTGAGCTCGCCGATGATCTCGATCTCGGCCTCCATGAGCTTGTCGGCGAGCGCGCTGAATAAATCCTTGAGCTCCTCATCCTCATCCTGAGCCGCCATGGCCTGGGCCCAATAGAGCGCGAGATAGAAATGGCTGCCGCGATTGTCGAGCTCATTAACCTTACGCGAGGGCGATTTATTGCTCTCGAGGAAACGCCCGTTGGCTGTATCGAGTGCCTTGGCGACGATCATGCCCTTGGCATTGTGGGTCTTGCGCGCGAGATCCTCGATGGACACCGCCAATGCGAGAAACTCGCCGAGCGAATCCCAGCGCAGATGCCCTTCCTTGACGAACTGCTGCACGTGCTTTGGCGCGGAGCCCCCGGCGCCGGTCTCATAGAGTCCGCCGCCGGCGAGCAGCGGCACGATCGAGAGCATCTTCGCGCTGGTGCCGAGCTCGAGAATCGGGAAGAGATCCGTCAGGTAGTCACGTAACACATTGCCCGTGACCGAAATCGTGTCTTCACCTGCGCGCACGCGTTCGAGTGTCGCACGCATGGCCTCGACGGGCGCGAGAACGCGAATGTCGAGCCCGCTCGTGTCGTGATCCTGCAAATACCGCTCGACCTTCTCGATCAGCGCAGCATCGTGGCCGCGATTCGCATCAAGCCAGAAGATCGCAGTAGCGCCCGTAAGGCGCGCCCGCTCGACACCGAGCTTGACCCAGTCCCTAATCGGCAGGTCTTTCGTCTGACACATGCGCCAGATGTCGCCCTGCTCGACGGCATGCTCCAGTAAGACATTGCCGGCTTCGTCGGTAACGCGCACGGTACCGGCGGCCGGAATCTCGAACGTTTTATCGTGCGAGCCATATTCCTCGGCCTTCTGCGCCATGAGGCCGACGTTTGCAACATTACCCATCGTCGTAACGTCGAACGCGCCGAGCTTCTTGCAATTCTCGATGGTCTCTTGATAGATGCCTGCATAGCAGCGATCGGGGATCATCGCTTTCATGTCGGCGAGCTTGCCGTCGGGTCCCCACATCTGCCCCGACGTGCGAATCGCGGCAGGCATCGATGCGTCGATGATGACGTTGCTCGGCACGTGCAGGTTCGTGATGCCGCGATCGGAATCGACCATCGCGAGCGGAGGACGCGTAGCGTAGACGGCCTGGATATCGGCTTCGATCTCGGCCTGCTTATCGGCGGGCAGTGTGCCGATCTTCGCGTAGACGTCGCCGATGCCGTTGTCGGGGTCGATGCCGAGCTCCTCGAACGTCGCCGCATGCTTGGCGAACACATCTTTGTAATAGACGCTTACGGCATGACCGAAGATGATCGGGTCGGAGACCTTCATCATTGTCGCCTTCACATGCAGTGACAACAGCACGCCTTCTTGGGCTGCCGCGTCGGTCTCGCGTTCGAAGAACGCACGCAGCGCATTGCAGCTCAGGACGGCTGCATCGATGACCTCGCCCTCGAGCACGGGCACGGCGTCCCTGAGCACGGTCGTGTTTCCGCTGTTGTCCGTGAGCTCGATCTTCAGATTGCCGGCCGTGCCGATGACGGCGGAACGCTCGCTCGAGAAGAAATCGCCGTCGCTCATGTGTGCGACGTGGGACTTGGACTCAGCGCTCCAGTCGCCCATCGAATGCGGGTTTTTCTTCGCGTATTGCTTAACGGGACCGGCAACGCGGCGATCGGAGTTGCCCTCACGCAGCACGGGGTTGACCGCGCTGCCCAGCACCTTCGCGTACCGCGCCTGAATTTGCCGTTCGGCATCGGTCTCGGGATCCTCGGGGTAATCAGGTAGATCGTAGCCCTGGGATTGCAGCTCTATGATCGCGGCCTGCAGTTGCGGAATCGACGCGCTGATATTCGGCAGCTTGATGACATTTGCCTCGGACTCTTTCACGAGCTCGCCGAGCTCGGCAAGATCGTCGGGTTGGCGCTGCTCGTTGGTGAGTTTCTCGGGGAACGTCGCGATGATCCTGCCCGCGAGGGAGATATCACGCAGCTCTATGTCGATCCCGGCGGGCACCGTGAATGTCTTGATGATCGGCAAGAATGAATAGGTTGCCAACGCGGGCGCCTCATCGGTGTGCGTGTAGATGATCTTTGCAGTGCTCATGGCTTTCCTTAAATTGCAGCCGCGGGCAGCGAACGATGCGCAAACCTACGGCCCGTCCAGGCCGGCGCAGCGGCCGGTTTCGTCGGACTATGAATAGTGGGCAAAGCGGCGCCAGGCAGACTTTCCCTGGATTCGGCGCTCAGCGTCAGTCGCAGCCCGCCATTATAGTCGACTCACGGGCTGCGTTGGATAGGGGCTGATACTTACTGGTTGGGGTCGCGGCCGCCGTCACGGTTGCGCCGCTGGCGGGCTTCGATCGTCATCCCGTCAGCCGGGCGCGTCAGTCTCGTCATCTGAATCTTCTTCAGATTCGTATCGACGGCGCGCCGTCCGACGATGACGACCTCATCCCCCGGATTGAGGTCGTAAACGACCGGTTCCCCGCCGTCACGGCGGCGCCGGCCGCGCCATTCGATGGTCCACGGCTCGAGCTCGCCAGCCGCGTTAGCGATCTGCACGTGCACGGCGTTGTGGGGGTTGCGGAACGGCTCGCTGGCAATCGTCGCATCAATTGTGACGTCCTCACCGCCACCGTAGACGGCCCGCCAAGAGTGGTGCGCTTGGACGACGAGCGGCAGCCCCAAAAAGCCGAGCATGATCAATAATCGCTGGTGATTCGCCATGGTTCTATTTTTCCTCACCTGTATAGCGCAGCACGCGCAAGCCGGATGTGCCATCCGAGAGATACAGATGCCCCTCGGGGCCGAATATGACGTCGTAGGTGTCCGACCCCGAGTAACGCGGATCTTCGCTGCCGAGCTCCTTGTCGACCCGGTAGTTGTAGTGTCCCGCGCTGACAGGATTACGCGGGTCGGAAATGTCGATGACCTGCAGGCCGTTGCCGTACCACGCCATGAAATAGAGATCTGTGCCGAGCGGGTTGCCCAGATGCGAGGAGGGTCCGCGGCGCGGGAACCGTGCGGGATCGGCCGTGCGCCGCGGCTCTCGCGCATCGCAGGCGGCGTTCTCGGGTGTGCGGTAGTGGCTCAGGATCCGCGGCTGCGTAACGTCAGCAACGTCGACGATGCGCACGTGCCCATACGGGCATGTGAAGTACTCGTCTGACACCATCAGTAAATCCGTGCCGGGCACGCGCTTGGCCGCATGCGTATTGCCGCAAGCAAAGACGTCACTACCGGCTGCGGCGCGGCAGGCCTCGGCATCGGGGTTAGTGGGATCGAAGCCCGGATCGAGATATGGCAGCCGTGAGAGCAGCCTAGGCCGGGCCTTGTCGCTGACGTCGAGAACGACGAGCCCAGCCTGGTGATACGACAGATAAGCGACATCGTCCTCGACCGTCGCATAGTGCATACCGACATGACGCGTTAGCTTGCCATTCTCGGCAGGACGAATTGGATTGCTGAAGCTACCCTGCTGCACCCAATCGCGATCGGCATCTTCCTCTGGTGTCCTCTGCCCTGGCAGCCACCACTTGCCGGCCTCGCGCGGATTCGCCGGGTCCGTCACATCGAGAATGACGAGAATCTTGCCGATGAAGCCTTCGTACTCGCTGCCGAGATAGAGGTAATCGCCCGAGAAATTGAAATGGTGCACGCCGCGCGCGTCCGGATTGACACCCGTCACGGCATCGGGCGGCGATACAGGCGCCTCCCAGTACGACAGAAATCTCGGGTTGGCGCGGTCGGAGATATCGTAGAACTTCACACCGTGGTAACCCGCCTGGCGTGTCGTACCATCGCGAAAACGCTCCTGATTAATGGCTAGAAAATTACCGCTGCCCTTCTGCACGTAGTGGCTGTGTGTGTTCCAGCCCGGGTCCCAGCAAGCGGGCGCCGTCTCCCCGGCTGCAATCGCCGGATCGTTCCAGTCCACGCGGCACGGCGTGCGCACAGGCAGATTCGGATACGGATAGTCGGCCGACCAGACGATGTGGCCAATGGGCGGCGATGGTGAGTTCACGGTGTCGTAGGTATGCACGCTGGTGATGCGCTCGGGCGTTACTGGATCCGCAACGTCGACGATCGTAAAGCAGCGGCTCGAAGCTGGATCCTCGGCCGTCAGCGGGCTGCGCGCGTAACAACCCGAGTAGAGGAAACGTCCATCGGTGCTCGGCCATGGCGAAAGCTTGGAGAACGCGCCGAGATCGGTTGCCCCAGCGCTCGTCACACTCGTCCCGACCCGCTCGATATTCCAAGCGCTCTCGGTGGGCCCGGCCGCGGCGAAGCGCATCGCGACGATGTCCCCTGTGACCAGGACGACGATTGCAAGACCGAGTCTAAGCTCCGCTATCGTTCTCATTTCCGCCCCCGAGATCCGATAGAAATAATGCCGGGTAACCCCGTTTGTCGGCTGACTTCGAGTATGCCCCGCATCGATCGTAAGTCAAATAGACGCCGCTGCGCCGGCGCCGTACGCCGCATCGAACCGCTCGAGAATGGGCGCTCGCTGATTGACAATTTCCGTGCGAGACGCCAAGTTTGCCGGGTGCGACGAATAGTAGGCGCCGGATAACAGGCGCTCAGGACCGGCGGTAACACAACGACGCAGGGGATATCTCATGAGAACTCGAGAAGTGGCAGCGCGGCTGCGCGCAATGACACAGATCCGTATCGGCATTGTGGCTACCGCAGCGGCGATCGGCCTGGCCGCGCACGCGCAGGTCATCCCGGGACAGGCCGTGGATGAGAACGGCGCGCCGCAGTACATCGTCGACCCGTGGTGGCCCGGGCCGCTGCCAAACCGCTGGAGCATGCAGCAGGTCACGGGGCTCTACGTCGATCATCTCGACCACATCTGGTTCCTGAACCGCGGCAACCTCGCCCAGGGCGATGAGATCGGCGGCGGCGGCAATCCGCCGCGCATCGAGTGCTGCGTGCGCGGGCCCGAGGTCATCGAGCTCGACCAGGACGGCAACGTGCACAACGCCTGGGGAGGGCCGAGCTTCCACCCGAAATGGCCGCGCAACCTGCAGACGGTCATCGCCGATCGCGAGGGCTACGTCTGGGTCGGCGGCATGGCCCCGCAGGACAGCATTCTCAAATTTACGCGCGACGGCGAGCTCGTCTGGGATTTCGATCACCGTCCGCCCGAAGGTGTGACACTCGAAGAGGACAACACGCAAACGGACATGCTCATGGCCAAGGGCCGTTTCCAGCTCGACCAGGACGCGCGCGAGATCTACATCATCAATTGGAAGCGCGTGCTGGTCTATGACGCCGACACGGGCGCGTTCAAGCGCGGCTGGGGCGGCCACGGCATGGCGCTCGAGGACATCCCGAACGATCCGATACCCCCGTACGACTGGACCGGTCAGCAACCGCCGCACGTCGAAAGTTTCGTCCCGGACATGCACTTCCTCGAGATCTCCAACGACGGGCTCGTCTATGTCGGCGAGCGCGGCCAGAACCGCATTCAGGTCTTCCAGAAGGACGGCACGTGGGTCGAGGATTTTTACGTCGGGGCGCACACACCCGCACGCGGCCCGGGCTGCGGCGGCTTGCGCGACACCTCAGCGCCGCCCTGCGGAACGATGTACAAGCTCATCATCTCGAAGGATCCCGAGCAAAACTATCTGTTCATGGCTGACGGCACGAACAATAAAGTCTGGATCATCGACCGCCGCAGTGGCGAGACGTTGGGCTCGTTCGGACGTAATGGCGGCTATGCGGGTGAGCTTCACTGGGTCAACGCGATCGGCATCGATACCGACGGCAATATTTATACCGGCGAGGTCGAGCACGCCAAGCGGATTCAAAAATTTCTGCCAGTGATGGCGGAGCGCTGACGGTACTGTAAGCCTAGCGTCTAATCACCTGTTCAATACAGGCCATCCGGCGCAATCGCAGCGGCCAGCCGTACCCGGCTCGCTGCCCTGCACTGCGCCGGTCGCCGGAACGTTACGGGAGGCAGGCATGCTCGATCGAAGATCATTTCTGGCGACGGGGGCTTACGCCGCAGGCGGACTGTTGCTGGCCAGCGCGGGTGGCGCCGTGCTCGCGCAGGACCGGAAGATCGTCCGGGTCGGTGGACGGCGCGTCACGGTAGTCGACATCCATGCACACTGCGACTTTCCCGAGGTCGCGGATGTCATTCGCGGCACGAGCATGGCAGACGCGAACTTGAGCCGGGTCCTCGGCCCCGAGCGGATTGCGGACATGGACGCCTGGGGCATCGACGTCGCTGCCCTGAGCGTCAACCGGTATTGGTGGTACGAGGCCGACCATGAGCGCGCGCGCGAGATCGTGCGCATCAATGACGAGCAGCTCGCCGCCTGGTGCCGTCGGCATCCCGATCGTTTCGTCGCGCTCTCCTCCCCGGCACTGCAGTTCCCGGAGCTCGCCGCCGAGCAGCTCGAATACGCGGTGACCGAGCTCGGGCACCGCGGTGGCTCCGTCGGCGGCCATGTCCAGGGCGAACAGCCCTCGCTCGCGAAATACGATCCATTCTGGGCCAAAGCCGAAGAGCTCGGCGTGCCGGTCTTCATGCATCCCCAGGGAGCGCCAAACATCATTCAGCCGGGCGCTCTGGCCGGACCCGGCGGCCTCGGCAACGTCATCGGCAATCCGCTCGAGACGACGCTATTTCTATCGCGCATGATTTTCGACGGTACGCTGGATCGGTTTCCGACCCTCAAGATCTGCGCCGCGCACGGGGGCGGCTTCCTGCCCTCCTATATCGGCCGCTCGGAGGTCGCCTGCGACCGCAATAACGCGCGCTGCGTCAACACGCGAAACGCCGGGGAGTACTTCACAGACCAAATTCTCGTCGACTCGATGGTGTTCAACGAGGAAGGCATACGCCATCTCGTCGCCGTGGGCGGAGCCAGCCAGGTTGTCTACGGCACGGACATGCCGCACGGCTGGCCCGATACGCTCGAGCTCATCGTGCAGTCGCCGTCACTGACCGATGCGCAGAAGACGGCCATTCTCGGTGGCAATCTGGTCGAGCTCCTCAGAATCGGCTGAATGGAGGATGGCTCAGAGGCGTTTGGGTGCTCCGACGACGGCCCCGGCCACGCCAACGTTAGCGGACAATCATGAAAACTGTGTGGCGCACCGGGTTTTTGTTGAATTAACCCGCCGTTCGCTCAAAGAAAACGAAACAGCGATAAACCCTGCATGCGCGCGAAGGCCTGCTGGGTTGCCTCGAGCCCGAATAGCTGCTGGCTCAGGGAGCTGATCGCCTCGGCATAATCGACGTCCTGGATGCCGGAGAGCGTTTCGCTGAGCTGCACGCTGAAGCCTTCGTTCAATGCGATCTCGGAATCGATGGCACGCAGGCGCGCACCTATCTCTCCGCGTATGTCGATCACGTGCTCGAGCGCCAGATCGAGATCCGCAAGCGCTTGGCCGACCTCGTTATGCAGGAGCGCCTGGCTGGAACCGGAGGCTGTGGGTGTTTCGATCGCAGCGATCAGATCGGACACCGTCTCGAACAGACTCTGATTGACGCTCGGACTGACCGTGAACGTATCGTTCAGGGCGGGATCGCCATCGAGCTCGACCTGGATACCGAGAAAACTCAGTGTCTGCGGTCGCGAATAGGTGCCGGCCACAACAAGCCCGCCGCCGCTGTCACGGACCTCGTAATCCGTCGTGGTAACGAATTCGATCGTGTAGGTATCGGGAACGAACAACGCCGGATCGACGACGGTGCCTGCGCCGAGAACGCCCGTGCCGGTATTGGCAGGGTTTGCAGCCAGCGAAAACGTCCCGTTGCCGTTGCGGATTCTCTCGAACACGGCCAACCCCGAGTCGCCCGTCGCGAGCAATCTATGATCGGAAATCATGACGCTGTGCTGGCCGTCATCGCCCGCGTAGCTGATTCCCCCCGCGGTTTGAATGAATGGCTGAGTTTGCTCGCTGAATCCGGCAAACAGATAGCGCCCCTGTCCGTCCGTGGAATTCGCGAGCGCCAGCAGGTTGGTGAACTGCTCGCGGAGCTCGACGGCGATGGCGTCGCGCGATCCCTGGCCCGCCGTTGCGTTGTTGGCTTGAATCGCGAGCTCGCGAATGCGCTGCACGCCGTTCACGACACCGACGAGCGTTTCCTCCTCGATGCCTAAGCGGTTCTGTGCCAGCAAGGCATTGCTCTGATATTGATCCATTCTCGCCAGCGACGCTTCGATCTCACGGAGCTGCGCGGCTGCGAGCGGATCGTCAGACGGCTGATTAACTCTGCTGCCCGTGGAAATCTGAGTCTGCGTCTGCTGCAAGCGCTGCTGCGCCTGCTGCAGCGTATTCAGGAACGCCTGGCGTAGACTGCCGTTGGTGACGCGAAAGCCGCTCATGACCTGATCGCCGCTATCAATGACTGAAACAGCAGATCGGCAACGGCGATCGTCTTTGCAGCCGCTTGATACATCTGCTCCTGCTCGAGCATTCGCGCAGCCTCTTCGTCTAAATTGACGCCTCTGACGGATTGCAACGACTGTTCGGCACGAACGCGTAGCGCGTCCTGCGCATCGCGTTGATAGCTCACCTCGGCAGTCTGTGCGCCGACAGCCGTCACGAGCTGCGAGACCGCGTCCTGCAAACTAGCGACACCGCCATCGAAGAGGCCTGCGGCCAGCGTATCCGCCAAACTCAGCGCATTGCGGTTGTCACCGACGCCGCCCGAATTGGACTCGATAATGAACTGGTCACCGACGGACGGAGTGCCCGAGATCTGCACGCGTGCACCGTTGACCACGATATCCGCGCCGCTCGTGTAGGCGAACGATCCCGCGCCATTGATGCTGTAGGTGCTTGCCGTGAGGAATTCGATCGTCGTTGTGGTCAACAGGCCTGGATCGGTGATATCGGCCACTTCGCCCGCGGAGATCGTCGCCGCGCTGCCGTTACCCGTGCTCGCCCGCGTACGAATCGGCGCTGCCGCGGCAACCGCGGCCGGGTCGGTGATCGAAAGAGCGACCGTCCCGGCCACCTGGGCGAGCGGCTCGACGAGAAACCGATCGCCCGCAATAGGCGCTCCGGTGACGACTATCGCCAGGCCGTTCGCGCGCAACGGATCCGCCACGCTGCCAGTCCCGGTCGTCGGAACGAGCGCACCGGTGGCGACGTCGATAAGCTGATAGTTAGCGCCGTCGTAGGACAGTTGATAACTCGACGGCTGCAGCGCACCGACATCCTCGATCACGACGCTAGCGCTAGCGCCCCCGCCGTTACCAGCCGCCGCAATCGCGACGGGTCCGGCGATCGAAAAGAAATCACCGCCGAGCTGTCCGTTCAGGTCCATGCCCTCACGATGCGTGGCATTGAAGCTGTCGACGAGCCCGACCGCAAAAAGCCCGATCTCGTTACGCACCGGCTCGAGCATCTCGCGACGAAAGTCGAGCAAGCCACCGAGCTTGCCACCGGTCACCAGTGAGGTAATCGTGAGGTTTCCACCGGATGCCTGCAGGACAATGTCCTGTTGCTGAGGACCGAACTGGCCATTCTCAACCGCCAGTTCCGAGCTCGCCGTGCCGATCACGAGCGACTGACCGGAACCGATGAATACGCTCACTGTGCCGTCATCCTGCGCAACCGTCTGGACGCGCACGAGCCCTGCAAGTTGCTGTATGAGCGCGTCGCGTTGATCCGCGAGATCTGCGGGCGGCTGGCCGTTGGTTCCGACCGAAAGCGCCTGCAAATTGAGATCCGCGATCGCGCGCCCGAGCGCATTGATCTCCAGCACGGCAGCTGACGTCTCCGAGCCGACCTGCCGGGAGACCTCATCGAGGCGCGAGTCGAAGTTCTGCAACATGGAGATGAGCTGGCGTCCCTCGCTGAGCAGTACCTGACGCGCCGCCGTCGACCCCGGGTCGTTGCCGAGATCTTGAATGGCATCCCGAAACCCCTGAAATCTCGCCGTGATACCGAGCCGGCTATCGGCAAGCAGGTCGTCGATCGTCGAGGCGAGGCGGGCGAAGGCTTCACTGCGCTCGAACGCTGCCTCGGCCGACTGTAGCTGCGTGACGAGAAAAGTGTCGGAGATGCGGCGAATCAGCCCGACATCGACACCTGAGCCGATATAGCCGCCACCGAACCGCTCCATCGGCCGCTCGCTGAACTCCAGGCGCTGACGGCTATACCCCGGCGTGTTCGCATTCGCGATGTTGTTCGCGGTCGTGGACAGCGCTCGCTGCTGCGCCAACAGCGCCGAGAGTCCGATTCTTAAAATATCTGGCATATATCGTACTGTCGTTCGGAAAAGCCGTTGCTGACTACTATGTCGACTCGAGCCTGCCAAGCTTGAGTCACAGCGTGTCGGCGAACGCCTCATGCAGGCGGTCACCCCGGTAGACGGCGAGCCATTTATTGCCATAATCCGGATCGGTCGCATAGCCGGCGCGCGTCAGCCCCTCGACAAAATTCTCAGGCGCAAGCTGCTCGCTCTCAGCCCCACCGGTACCCGTCATGCGCTTGACGAGGCCGACGTAATCGGCCACGCCGCTGGCTAGATCCGGATACGCTCGGAATTTCTCGAAGCGCCGTTCAGCCACACCCCCGACGAACTCCAGCGTATGCTGCGCGACCGTGTCGCCATCCCAGTCCGACCCGGCCTTGATCGCAAACAAATTGAACGCCGGTAGCCCGTTGGAATGACTCAAGGTTGCTCGTCCCCAGCCGGATTCCAGAGCGGCCTGGGCGACAAGCAGCTTTGGATCTACGCCCAGCGCGTCTGCCGCACTGCGTGCGTGCGGCAATAACTGCTCGACGAAGCCGCGCGCGTCCGGTGGACCATCGAACCGCGTCCGCCTCGCCATCGTCATTCCCTCGGCGGGCTCGGGACCGGCACCGAGCATTTTCGCGAGCCCGAGTCCGCCCTGGCGTGCGAGTGCAAGCGAAACTTGCTGATCCATGATCTCGAGATAGTGCTGCGTGTTCGGGCCATCGAACAAGCCCTCGCCGGATCCCGCATCGCGCGCGGACTTGAGCATGAGATTCATGACCAGCGCCTCGAATTGCACGGCGACTTCGCGCAGCGCATCGGGATCGTTACGTTGCACCCGATCGCGCAGCGTGTTCATGCTTGCCAGGGCATTGAGCTCCGACGGCGAAGCGGTGACCATCGTCATCAGATCACGATGAGCTGCGCGCTCAGCGCCCCAGCTTCCTTCAATGCCTCGAGAATTGCGACGAGATCACCGGGTGCCGCACCGACCTGGTTCACGGCTTCGACGATCTCGTTGAGCGTCACACCGGGACCGAAGAGGAACATACTGCTTTCTTCCTGCTCGACATCGATCTCCGAACGCTCGACGATGGCGGTCTGGCCTTCGGAAAACGGGCCGGGCTGACTGACGAGATCGAACTCGGAGATATTTACCAGAAGGGAGCCGTGCGCCACTGCAGCCGGACGCACCCTGACCTGGCTGCCGATGACTACCGTGCCGGTCCGTGAGTTCACGATCACGCGCGCGGGCGCCTCGGCAGGCTCGACCTCGAGATTCTCAATATGCGAGAGGTAGCCAACCCGCTGGTTGAAGTCAGCCGGTGCACGCAGGTGCACGGAGATCGCATCGATAGGCTGCGCGACGCCGGGCCCGAGGGAATTGTTGATCGACTCGGCCAGACGATGAGAGGTCGTGAAGTCCGGCGTGTACAAGTTGAGTATTAGCCCGTCACTCGAGCCGAGCGACGTTGGCACGGTGCGCTCGACCGTCGCGCCGCCCGGTATGCGGCCCGTGGTAGGAATATTCACGGTGACGCTAGAGCCGTCATCTCCGGCAATACCGAAACCACCGACCGCGAGGTTACCTTGCGCCATCGCGTAGACGTTGCCGTCTGCCCCGCGTAGCGGCGTCATGAGCAAGGTGCCGCCACGCAAGCTTTGCGCGTTGCCGTTCGAGGATACCGTCACATCAATCGTCTGTCCGGGCTTTGCGAACGGCGGCAGCTCGGTCTGCACCATGACAGCTGCGACGTTACGCAACTGCGGATTGACATTGGCCGGCACGAGCACGCCGAGCTGGGCGAGCATGTTCTTCAGAGCCTGAATCGTGAACGGGGTCTGGCTCGTCTGATCTCCCGTGCCGGCGAGCCCGACGACAAGACCGAAGCCTACGAGCTGATTACTGCGCACACCGGCCACCGTTGCGATGTCCTTGACACGCTCGGCTTGCGCTGCGGCATTCAACACCAGCCCGGCGAAGAGAACTAGGAACTTGGCGGTTCGCATCATTATTGCTCGCCTAGAAAGGGAACCATGGAGAGTTAAAGAAGCGCGTCAGCCAGCCGGGCTCGTTACTGTCTGCTAGCGTACCGACGCCGCGATACTCGATACGCGCATTGGCGACCTGTGTCGAATCGATGCTGTTGTCGGGCCGAATGTCGACCGGACGAACGATTCCAGTCACCCGGATCAGCTCCTCGCCGCGGTTGATTGCAATCCATTTCTCACCGCTGACGAGCAAGTTGCCGTTTGCCAATCGCTCAGAGACGCTAACTGTGATACTGCCGTCCAGCCGGTTGCTCTGGCTCGAATCGGACTCGCCCGAGAATGAACGGTCGGCCTCGATCTCGTTGTTGAGTATCTGCGTCCCGCCGCTCGTGACCGGCCGTCCGGCGATAGTCGGCGTACCCGTATCCAGGGACGAACCCTTCGTCGAGTTAGTGCTCGACTCGGTATCGGCGTTCATACGCTCGACAAGGTTGATCGTCAGAATGTCGCCGACGTTACGCGCCCGCAGATCGGCAAACAGGTTGAAGCCGCTGGCGTAGATCGCGCCCGGCATCGGCGTGGCGGCCGGCCTCGGTATCGGCGGGGACTCACTCGTTCTCGCCACTTCCCGCGACAGACGCCCGCAACCCGACAGCACGGCCGCGGCAATCAGAAAACTCGCTAGTCTGAGCAACATTTCCGCCGACCTCTAGAGGTTGTTCGTCACGTAACGGAGCATCTCGTCCGTTCGCTCGATCGCCTTGGAGTTCATCTCATAAGCTCGCTGCGTCTCGATCATGTTGACGAGCTCCTCCACAACGTTGACGTTCGAGGTCTCGAGCGCACCCTGGACGAGCGTGCCGAGGCCGTTGAGCCCCGGCGTGCCGGGTTGCGGCGGCCCGCTCGCTACGGTCTCGAGGAACAGATTCTGGCCCCGAGCCTGTAGCCCGGCAGGATTGAGGAAATCGGTGACCTGGAACGTGCCGATCTGTAGCGGGTCCGGCGAGCCCGGCAGTAGCACCGAGACCGTGCCGTCGACACCGATCGTGACACTCTGCGCCCCAGGCGGCACTGTGATCGCGGGCTGCAGCGTGTAGCCGCTCGAGGTCACGATTTGTCCATCGGGGTCGAGCTGAAACGTGCCGTCGCGCGTATAAGACAGCGTCCCATCGGGCAGCAATATCTCGAAGAAACCCCGGCCCTGAACGGCCAGATCGAGCGGGTTATTCGAGTTGATCAGGTTGCCCTGATTGAACTGCCGGTCGGTCGCCACGACGCGAACGCCGGTGCCGAGGTTGAGCCCGGTCGGCGACTCACTCTGCTCCGAGGTCAGGCCACCAGCCTGAACGACGTTCTGGTAGAGCAAGTCCTCGAAGATCGCTCGCGATTTCTTGTATCCGGTCGTGTTGACGTTGGCGAGATTCTGCGAGACGACGGCCATGCGCGTCTGTTGCGCCTCGAGACCGCTCTTTGCAACCCACAATGAATCCATTCTGATTTCTCCTGAAAACGGTTAGCTACTGCGCAGCAGCTCGGCAGCCTTGGATGCATTCTCATCCGCGAGCCGCATCATGCGGACCTCGATCTCGAAGCGGCGCGATAGCTCGATCATCTCGATCATCGACTGACCCAGGTTGACGTTGCTGGCCTCGAGAAAACCTGAAATGAGCTTTACAGTCGCGTCCGCCTCTGCCGCCGCGCCATCGGGGATCTGCACGAGCCCATCGGGACGCTTGAGCAGCTGGGAACGTTCGGGATTGACGAGCTTGATGCGCCCGGCCCCCGCCATCGTCTGCGGACCTTGGCCTTGCGGCACGACGGATATCGTGCCGTCACCACCGACCATGATTTCGGTGAACGGCGGAATCGCGATCGGCCCGTTATCGCCGAGAACGAGCTCACCAGTGCGGGTGCGTAACAGACCGAGCGCATCGACGTTCAATGCACCCGAGCGCGTGTAGGCCTCGGTCCCGTCCGCAGCCTGCACGGCGATCCAGCCTGCGCTATCGACCACCACATCGAGCGGTCGGCCCGTCTCGACGAGTGTCCCGGTCGAATGATCGAAGCCCATGCCCGAAGCAATCGAGTCGACCCGCGAAGGCATGCCGGGTCCCGGAACGGGACTCTCCGTGAACCGCGCCAAATCGGCCCTGAACCCATACGTATTCGAGTTGGCCAGATTGTTCGAGACAAGACCCTGCGCCAGCATCGCCTGCTTGGCGCCGGTCATCGCAACGTAGACGAGTCGATCCATGGCTGGGCTGCGCTCCGAGTCAGCCGTTAGCGGATATTGATGATGGTCTGCGTGACCTGATCGGCCGTGGAGATCATCTGCGCGTTGGCCTGGAAACCTCGCTGCGCTGTGATCATCTGCACGAGCTGCCCGGTCAGATCGACGTTCGAGGCTTCGAGCGCGCCGGATTGAATGAACCCGAAGCTCGCCGTGCCGGCTGCGCCGCGGATCGCATCGCCCGACGTGAAGGTCTCGCCCCACGACGTGTCGCCGAGCTGCCTCAAACCTTGCGAGTTCGTGAAGTTTGAAAGCGCAACCTGCCCGAGCGGCTCGGAGCGGCCATTCGTGAAGCGCGCGAAGATGATCCCCTCGGGATCCACGTCGATGTTCGACAGACGTCCTGCCGCAAAACCGTCCTGACTCAGCAGATTGACGCCGAATTCCGAGCCGAACTGCGTGGACTGCGTGAAATCGGCCGTCATCGTAATATCGGCCGAGCCGTTGCCAGGTGTATACGCCGGCAGCGGAATCGTACCGGTTGCGGGAACGGTCAACTGACCGAGGTTGTCGTAGACGAGCGGATTGGCACCGCCAACGGCGTTGCCGTCGATGTAAAAATACGCATCCCAGGTATTCGGCACGGCATCGCGCACGAAGTAGACCGTTGCCGTATGCGTCGCGCCGAGCGAGTCGTAGACCGTCACCGCCGTAGAGTGGTTGAAGCTCGAAGCGTTGGCCGGATCGAAAACACCGATGGCCGGGGGCAGAGCGGCCGCCGGCAAATTGACGCCGAACGAAGACTGCGTCGTCGCCTGCGGCGGGCTGTCCGTCGTGGAGAGCTGCAGATCGGACAACGTGCCCGTATTGAAGCTGCCGTTGCTGGCGGCCGGGAAGATCTGCAAGCGTTGATTCTGACTATTGGTAACGAAACCGTCCCGGTCCACGCCGAAAGCTCCGACACGGCTGTACGTGATCGAGCCGGCGTCGCTCATCGTGAAGAACCCCTCTCCGCTGATCGCCAGATCCAAGCCGCGGTCCGTGAAATCGATACCGCCTTGCGAGAAGGTCTGACTGACGTTAGCCAGGCGTGTACCGTTACCGATCTCCTGCGCGCCTACGGCAAACACGTCCGCGAACTCCGCACGTGAAGTCTTGAAACCGATCGTGCTGGCATTGGCAATATTATTCGCCGTGACGTTCAAGTCAGCCGAAGCTGCGTTCAATCCGCTCAAAGCAACTCGAAATGGCATAGTGTTCTCCTATTCGAATCTGGTGTTGACTGAGTTACCCGATCTCACGGATCGAGTCGAAAGGCACCTCGCGATCACTGTCGAGATGCACTGAGAGTCCGCGCGGCCCCACGCTCACGCTGTTGACGAGGGAGTTAACGAGCACGGGCGCGCTCTGCATCCCCGTGCTCTCGAAGTACTGTGCGGTGATCGTGTAAACGCCCGGCGT
>Ga0224512_10002594_pt1 | contig 16458 bp, 13 predicted proteins | sample SF_May12_sed_USG_4_FD_169103 | JGI IMG/M metagenome (GOLD analysis project Ga0224512, IMG submission 169103) | Sediment microbial communities from San Francisco Bay, California, United States - SF_May12_sed_USGS_13 | ecosystem: Environmental > Aquatic > Marine > Sediment | place: USA...
AGGTCGTGCATCGCATGCCCCATTTTGTTTAGGCACTGTTCTTTCGCCTGCCTCAGCTTGCCGTTCTCATCAAACGCATCGTGTTCGAAAAAAAAGCGAATCTTGTCGCCCGACTCTTCGAAGTACGTGTCATCGAGCTGGGTTTGCTCCGTGGCCGAGAATACGTGCTTGACATCTGCCGCGTCGAAAGCGTCGATGAGTTCGAGCGTATGCTCGCGCAACTGCCGGCACTTGCCGGGCGCAACGAATCCCTCGAGGATCAGAACGCCCGCCTTTGCGTAGTCAGCAAGCATCTGTTGCGTCAGGTGCCCGCCTGCCGGCGCGGCATATTTGGGTAGCTCATTCATCTGGGTTCCGGATCGATTGCAGTTCGATGTGCGTCTGAATGTGTCTGATCGTTGTCCGACATGCAAGCAGGCCCGCCGCCTGCCGCGGAATATGTCGGTAACAAAGTTCAAAGTCGTGGTGGCCGACGGCTCCACCTGAGCTATACTTTCGGCAGAAACAAAATCACCCGTAGTAACAATCAACAATAAGGGGAGTTGTTGTGAAAATTCCGTTTAATTTCATGCATTTAAATGCGAGGCGTGCGGTTGTTGCCGCGGCCATGGTACTGCTCGCCGGCGCGACTTTTGCGCAGGGAACAACCTCTGCTATCCGCGTTCTTGTGACCGATGACGCCGGCAGTCCGCTCGGCGGCGTGCAGGTCGCCGTCACCCACGTGCCAACGGGGCGCTCGCAGATCAGTGCCTCGAATAGTGCGGGCATCGTGGATGCCCGCGGACTGGCGATTGGCGGACCCTACGAGGTTGCGGTTGTCAGCAGCGGCGAATACGCGGCGGACGTCCTGCAAGATATCTTCGTCGAACTGGGCAGGACCGAGGTCGTGGAGCTAGGCGTACGGCCTGCGATCGAAGAGGTGGTCGTAACGGCTCAGGCGCCGACCGAAGAGGTCGAAATCGGTGTCGGTGCGGCCTTCGATCGATCGACGATCGATGGTACGCCGTCACTGTCACGGGACTTCATCAGCACGCTCTCCAGAGACCCGAAAATACTCGTCGATAACAGTGTCGCTCGCGGCCCGGCGGTATCGATGGCCGGCCAGAATTTTCGTTTTAACAGTGTCACCATCGACGGTGTTGCCCAAAACGACAACTTTGGCCTGTCGAAAAACGCATCGGCCACGCAGCGCACCCCGATCTCGATCGATGCTATTGAAGCAATCAATGTCAACATCGCGCCATTTGACGTGACCTACGGAAACTTCATCGGCGGTAACATCAATATCGTCACCAAGTCCGGTACCAACGAGTTCGAAGGCAGCGTCTACGCCTTCAGCACTGATGACAGCCTGACCGGTGACAAGTCGGACGGTGTCGACCTCGCGATCGGCGATTTCAGCGAAGATTACTACGGCTTTACGCTGGGTGGCCCGATCGTCCGGGACAACCTGTTTTTCTTCGTAAACTACGAGAAATTCGAGACCGACCGGCCCTCGAATACGCAGACGATCGAGAACATCGCCGGTGTCACGCAGGCGGATGTCAACCGCGTTCGCGATATCCTGAACACCGAGTACGGCTTCGATCCGGGCCCGTTCGCGGCTACCGATACCGATGAAGACGAAAAAATACTGGTCAAACTCGACTGGACGATCAGCGATAATCATCGCGCGGTTGTGACCTACCAGGTTGCCGACGGCGATGTGCTGTTCGACGACTTCCCCGAGCAAGCCTCGCTGCAGTCGAATCGCTATAACATCAACGAAAAACTGACGGCGTTTTCGGGGCAGCTATTTTCGAACTGGACCGATGAATTCTCTACCGAACTGAAGATCGGTTCCAAGGACGTCGAGAATCGTCAGATCAGTGTCGACACGGTGAACCCGGATTTTGCGATCACGGCACCGGGCGGCGGCCTGATCGCGGCCGGTGGGGACCGGTTCCGGCACACCAACGAGCTCGACAATGAATCGGCCCTGTTTCGCTTCAGGGCCGACTATCAGCTCGGCGACCATCTGCTGACGGCAGGCTTTGAGCAAGAAGAGTATACGGTTCGCAACCTGTTCCTGCCGTTTTCCAAAGGCAACTACGTATTCTTCTCGATCGACGATCTGGAGGCTCGCAACGTCGGGTTTGTCCTCTACGGCAACTCCAACACGGGTGTTGCCAAGGATGCCGAAGCCAATTTCGACCTGGCGGTCAACAGCTTCTACCTGCAGGACGAGTGGCGACCATCGGCCGACCTGACGCTCAAGTTCGGTCTGCGCTTCGATGAATACGATAACAGCGATCCCATTAAGCAGAACTCGGCGTTTCAGAGCCGCAACGGCTTTGCCAATACCGAGAACCTCGATGGCAAAGACCTGGTGCTGCCGCGCTTCGGCTTCGACTGGGCTGTCAATGAACGTCTCACGCTGCGCGGTGGCGCCGGCCTGTTTGGCGGCGGCACACCGCTGATTGTCTTGTCGAACAGCTACTCCGGTGACGGCGTGTCACGTACGTTCGCGAGTTTTCTCGCACCGTTCTTCGGCCCGCCGGTCAGCGATGGCATTGCGGCTGCGGTGGCCGAGCTGCCGGACCCGACAGCGGCGTTCCGCAACCTGCAGCAGTTTATTGGCGTAAATCCTGAGGCAGCCACTGACGCCATTGATCCAAATTTCGAGATACTGAGCACCTGGAAGTACAGCCTTGGTGCCGAGTATGTGTTCGGTGACGACTGGATCCTGAATGCCGATATCGTCTTGTCGGAAGTCAACGACGGTTACAACATTTACGAGGGTCGTCGCACCCAGGTCGGAACGGCTCCGGATGGTCGCCCGATTTACGATACACCGGCGGACGGCGATTACATCGTCACGAACACGAGCGAGGGCAGCGGCACGATAATCACCCTGGGCGTCGAAAAATCGTTCGACACGAGATATGGCTCGTTTGATATTAACGCCGGCTACACGTACCAGGACGTTGACGAGCTGCGCTCTTACAACCGATTCGTCGGCTTCGAAACCTACGCATTTGATCCGCAGACGGACCTCAATAACGGCCAGGTTGCCCCGTCCAAGTACGAGGTAGAGAATCGCATCACGGCAAACCTGATCTGGCGCAACGAACTGTTCGGCGACAACGTGACAACGGTCGGCCTGACCTACGCAGGCCGCTCGGGCAGGCACTATAGCTACGTGTTGGGCAGCGGAGGAGTCGCGACCTTTGGCGGTACATTCCTGGCGGACTACGGCAGCGAGGGCGACAACCCGGGACCCATGTTGTTCTATGTTCCGACCGGCGTCAGTGATCCGCTCGTTACGGGCGACCCGGACTTTCTTGCCGATCTCGATGCATTCATTTCGGGCGAGTCCTGTCTCAACGGAAGTCGTGGTTCGATCGTTCAGCGCAACACCTGTGAAACGGACTGGGTCAACATCTTCAGCCTGCGTCTGCAGCAGGAAATCAGGGTTGGCCGAACGGCTTTCGATCTGTTTCTCGACATCGAAAACCTGGGCAACCTGATCAATGACGACTGGGGCCGGGTAGACAGCTACACTGCCCCGGGCAACGTGGCACCGGCAACCGTTGCGATCGACGCGTCTGGTGCGTCGCCGGTCTATGTGTATACGCCGAGCGCCTCCTACCAGGGAACACCCGACACGATCGTGCCGAAACCTGCTATTGCAAGAATAGCGTCAGCTTACAGGCTGCAGTTCGGCGTGCGTTTCCGCTTCTAAGCGCGGCGCAATCATGCAGTGTGAAGGGGCAGCTTGGCTGCCCCTTTTTTGTGTCAGAATGCATGTATGAAAATTTCGACTAGGAGCAGCTTGATCGGGGCATTTCTGTCCTTGCTGGTCGCCTGTACCGGCGAGACGCCACCGGCAGAATCGCAGTCCACGCCGGCAGAATCCGTCCAGGTCGGCCTGATCGTAGGGGGTCGATACGTTGTCACGATGGACGCAACCGACACGGTTATCGAGCACGGCGCTGTCGCTATCGACGACGGCGTGATTGTTGCGGTGGGCACGCACGCCGACATCCATGCCGGGTACTCGGCGGCGCAAACACTGAGTGCTGGCAATCGCGTCGTCATGCCGGGTCTCGTCAACGGTCACCAGCATGCCGCTATGACGATCCTGCGCGGCGTCGCCGACGACCTCGCATTGATGGACTGGCTCAACAACTACATCTTTCCCGCCGAGGTCGAGTTTGTCGACGCCGAGTTCGTACGCATCGGCACCGAACTCTCGTGCTGGGAGATGATTCGCGGCGGCACGACCACCTTCGTCGACATGTACTACTACCCTGACGTGATCGCAGAAGTCATCGACAGCTGCGGCATGCGCGCGTTGATCTCGGCAACTGTCATCGACCAGCGCAGTCCGGATGCCGAGGGTGCGGATGACTCAATTGCCAAAGGCAGCGGTTTCATCGAGCGCTGGCAGGGCAGAAACAGCCGCATCACACCGATCTTCGGCCCGCATGCCAATTACACTCTGGACGCGGAGCAGTTGCAGCGTACACGTGCGGCGGCGATAGCTTTCGACGCGCCGATCAGTATCCACGTGGCCGAATCGCCCTTCGAGGTGCAGTATTCCAAAGATACGTTCGGCATGACGAGCATCGAACTACTTGATTCAATAGGCTTTTTTGACGGACCGACGATCGCCGCGCACGTCGTCTGGCCGACCGATGCCGAGATTCCGATACTCGCGGAGAAAGAGGTCGGCGTCATCCATAACCCGACGTCGAATATGAAGCTGGCCTCCGGCGTGGCGCCTGTGACCAGGATGCTCGCGGCAGGCGTTCGCGTCGGCCTCGGCACGGACGGCGCCGCCAGCAACAACGACCTCGACATGTGGGAGGAAATGCGGCTTGCCGCGCTGTTGCAAAAAATCGAACAGATGAACCCCGAGGCACTTTCGGCCGCGACCGTACTGCGCATGGCAACGGCTGGCGGCGCAACAGCGATCGGTCTCGGCGACGCCATAGGTTCGATCGAGGTCGGCAAACGTGCCGACGTCATCCAGGTCGGCTTCGACGACGTGCACCATGTTCCGACCTATGATGTCGTGTCGCATCTCGTTTACGTCACCGATGAGCAGGATGTCGAGTCCGTGGTAATCGATGGCAGGATCGTGATGCGGGACGGCGAACTGCTGACGCTCGACACCGAGCGCGTAGCCGCCGAGGCAACGGCCCTCGCCGACAAGATTCGCAGCGCGCTCGACAGGCGGAATCGATAATGCTGCGGAATACAGGTGCCATTCTGGCCGGTCTCATTACGACGTTTGCGTTGATTTACGGCATAGAAATGCTGGGCCACTCGATTTATCCGCCGCCCGCGGGACTCGACTTCAGTGACTCCGACGCAATGCGGCCCTACATTGCGTCTCTGCCGATACAGGCCTTGCTGTTCCCGATGTTCGCCTGGTTTATCGGTACTTTCTGCGGCGTACTGCTCGCACGCCAGCTGGGCACAGCCCGGCCGATCGTCTTCGCAACAGTCATTGGCATGCTGGTACTCGCCGGCACTATTGCGAACCTGATCATGATCCCGCATCCGCTGTGGTACGCGGTCATTGCCGTATTTGGCATCATCGGCAGCGCCTGGCTGGCGACGGGCGTGGGCGCAGCCAAAAAATGGGGACATTCCTGATTTAACGCGTTAAATCAGGAATGTCCCCATTTAGTCATTTAGTGCATAAGAAGCTGGTGCCGTAATCCATCGGCGACAGCCGGAAGTAAGTCGCCAGGGTCTGGCCGATGTCGGCGAAGGTCTCACGCTTGCCGAGCGCGCCTGCTTTGATTCCCGCTCCGTAGGCCAGCACCGGAATGTGCTCGCGCGTGTGGTCGGTGCCGCGCCAGGTTGGATCGCAGCCGTGATCGGCTGTAATGACGAGAATGTCATCGTCGTGCATCAGTTCGAGCAACTCGGGTAGGCGCTTGTCAAAATATTCGAGAGCGGCTGCATATCCCTCGCTGTCGCGCCGGTGGCCGTAAAGCATGTCAAAGTCGACGAAGTTCGTGAAAATGATCGAGTTGTCGGCCGCCTCGCGAACTTCTTCGAGCGTGGCATCGAACAGCGCAGCGTTACCGGTAGCCTTGACTTTTTTTGTGATGCCGCTGTGCGCATAAATATCGGCGATCTTGCCGACGCTGATTACCTCACCACCGTCGGCAACGAGCTTGTCGAGTACGGTAGCGGCATGCGGGGGCGTGGTCAGGTCGCGGCGATTGCCGGTACGGACGAAATTCCCGGCGTTGTCGCCAACGAACGGCCGCGCGATAACGCGTCCTATGTTGTAGTCGTCGACGAGCTCTCGCGCGATGTCGCACAGATCGTAGAGTCTCTGCAGCCCGAAGGCTTCCTCGTGGCAGGCAATCTGGAAAACGCTGTCTGCGGAGGTATATACGATGGGTTTACGCGTTCGTACGTGTTCCTCGCCGAGCTCGGCGATGATCGTTGTACCCGAGGAATGGCAGTTGCCGAGCACGCCCGGCAACTCGGCTCGCTCGATCAGTTTGTCGAGCAGCGCTCTGGGAAACGTGTCGGTTTTGTCGGTGAAATAGCCCCAGTCGAACAAGACGGGAACGCCGGCGATTTCCCAATGGCCGCTCGGCGTGTCCTTGCCGCTCGAGAGCTCCTCGGCATAACCGTAGGCGCCGATGATGTCGACGTCGGGCGTTGCGCCAGCCGGAAATTCGCCCGTGCTATCACGACTCGCATGATAGAGACCAAGGCGCGCCAGGTTCGGCAATTTGAGCGGCCCTGCCGCAGACTCCGCGCGCACGCCCGCGATGTGCCCGAACGTGTCGGCATCGGCATCGCCAAAGCGTTCGGCGTCCGCGGTAGCGCCGATGCCGAACGAGTCCATTACGAGAATAACAGCCCTGCCCATGGGCTTACTTTACCAGAAGAGAGTGGCGCGGCATTCGGGCATGATCGCCGGCATGGCCGCCTCCCACGGGTGCTGTCGCGGCTGGAAGCCGCTGCCACAGGTCAGCGGAGCGCTGGGTGGAGGGAGAATCGCACTGAGTGCATGTGGGTAAGCGAAGGGCGAGTATCGCTGCGCCCGGCGCGACATCGCGGCTGGAAGCCGCTCCCACAAGCAAGCCTCTCCCACAGGTCGGGGAGCGCCGGGTGGAGGGAGAATCGCACTGAGTGCATGTGGGTAAGCGAATGGCGATTATCGCTCCGCCCGGCGTGACCGATGATCGCCGGCATGGCCGCTTCCCACAGGTGCTGTCGCGGCTGGAAGCCGCTCCCACGCCTCAGGGGCTAATGGTGCGGCAGCGGCTCGGGCACGAAGGTGCTCTCGCCGTAGTACTCGACACGCGTCTCCTCGACGTAGTTACCCTCGAGAGCCATCAGCCAGATGAGTACCATGATCGCGACGGGTGGTCCGAGGATCGCGAGCTTGAGCGCGAGCCGCTCCCAACCCATGTGCATGAATATCAAGACGATGCCGGCGGCTTTCATCATCATGAACAACAGGATAAGAAAAGTCCGCAATGGGCCGTCGTCGATGAAGTCCGTCGCGTACGAGAAACCGCTCAATACGAAGAGAGCGATCCACATGATCCAGTAGATCTTCAGCGGATGTTGTTGTCCTTCCTCTGCCGTTGCCATGCGAATCGAACTCCGTTACCAAAGATAGAAAAATGCAAAGATAAATACCCAGACGAGGTCAACGAAATGCCAGTAGAGCCCGGCAATTTCGACAATCTCGTAGTTGTTCCCTCGCCGTTCATAGAAGCCATTCTTCACCCGGGTCGCCACAATCATCAGGTAAATGACTCCGGCGGTCACGTGCATGCCGTGGAAGCCCGTGATCATGAAGAAGCTCGAACCAAACTGCGCCGCGCCGAAAGGATTGCCCCACGGACGTACGCCTTCGAGAATCAGCTTCGTCCATTCAAACGCCTGCATGCTAACGAACGTTGCGCCCAGGGCAGCGGTTGCAGTCATCAGCCAGAAAGTCGCTTTCTTGGCCTTGCGGTAGCCCATGTTCACGGCCAGGGCCATCGTGCCAGACGAGGTGATCAACACGAACGTCATGATCGCGATGAGCAGCAGCGGCACGCTTTGACCAAATACGGTCAACCCAAACACTTCACTCGGATTCGGCCACGGGTCTGTCGTGCCGATGCGGACCATCATGTAAGAGACGAGGAAGCAGCTGAAGATGAACGTGTCGCTCAGCAGGAAAATCCACATCATCGCCTTGCCCCAGGGCATGCCGAAGACCTGCTTGTCCCTGGCGAAGTCGTTGACGACTCCCTTCGTGCCTGCCGGCTCCATTACCGCTTCTGACATAGATATCCCCAATTAAAGATCGACGTTATAAAGTCCGACACCCTCAGGTCGACAACAACAAGCCGAACATCACGACCCACACCAGCAACAGGAAATGCCAGTAGATCGTGCACAGCTCGATACTCTGCTTGACGTCCTCGCGGCCGCCCAGCAAACGCAAGGTCGCACGCCCCCAGACGTACATGCCGCCGAGAATATGCAGCCCGTGCAGGCCCGTCAGCAAAAAGAAAAACGCGTTCGACGGATTGCTCGTGATGAACTGCCCCGACGCGTTCAGCTGCTGCCAGGCGATGAACTGACCGACGAGGAATGCCGTGGTCAGCAAACCGGTCAGCAGCATGCCGGGTTTCAGCTTGGTCTCTAAGCCGCGAACTGCCGCATTGCGTGTCCACTGAAACGCGACACTGGCCGCCACGAGAATGCCCGTGTTTACCCACAGCAGCTGCGGCTCGGTCAGCGGCACCCAGTCGCCAAGTTCCATACGGAGCGCGTACGCGCTCATGATCAGCGCGAAGAACGACGTCACGACCGCGAGGAACGTCGTCAGCGCGACTAGTTTCGGGTTCGCATTGAACGGTGCCTGATACTCGGATTCGGCAACCTGCTCCGCGACCCACGGCTGCGTGTTGAACGACTGCTTGAGAATCCAGCCCAGCAGCGTGGCGAGAATGATCGCCAGGATGATGAGGCCGAATTCCACTAGTGCGCGCCTCCATGATCGCGGCCCGCCGGCGCGACGTCGGCCGGCACGTTTTGCGGAATGAAGTCATCGGCGTAGCCCGGCACGCTGTAGTCGTACGCCCAGCGATGGCACTCGGGCAGGTCATGGCCCCAGTTGCCGTGCTTAGGCGGCGTATCGGGCGTCTGCCACTCGAGCGACGTTGCGTCCCATGGGTTCGGGTCCGCCTTCGGACCGCGCGTCAGACTCCAGATGACGTTTGCAAAGAACAGTATTTGCGTCGCCGCGACGAACAGCGCCGATATCGTGATAGCCGCATTGAGATCCTGTGCCGAGGCGGGCAGGAACTCGGTATTGCCCATGGCAAAGTAGCGGCGCGGCACGCCCTGGAAGCCGAGGTAGTGCATCGGCAGGTAGATGGCATAGGTGCCGAGGAACGTCATCCAGAAATGCCACTTGCCGAGCGTCTCGTGGTACATCCTGCCAGTGATTTTCGGCCACCAGTGATAGATGGCGCCGAACACGACGAGGATCGGCGACACGCCCATGACCATGTGGAAGTGCGCGACGACGAAATAGGTATCGGACAGCGGCAAGTCGATCGTCACGTTGCCGAGGAACAGCCCGGTCAGGCCACCGTGAATAAACGTAAAGATAAAGCCGATCGCAAACAACATTGGCACCCGGAGGTGAATATTGCCCTCCCAGAGCGTTAGCACCCAGTTATAGACCTTGATGGCCGTCGGCACCGCGATAATCAGCGTTGTCGTCGCGAAGAAGAAGCCGAAGTAGGGATTCATACCGCTGACGTACATGTGGTGGGCCCAGACGATGAAGCTCAGACCGCCAATGGCAATGATGGCCCAGACCATCATGCGGTAGCCGAAGATGTTCTTGCGCGCGTGCGTGCTCAGAAGGTCCGAGACGATGCCGAAAGCCGGCAGCGCGACGATGTAGACCTCGGGGTGGCCGAAGAACCAGAACAGGTGCTGGAACAGGATCGGGCTGCCGCCCGTGTAGCCGGGATCGACACCCATCGAGCTGATGGCCGGCATGAAGAAGCTGGTCAATACTGTTTTGTCGAGGATCATCATGATCGCGCTGACCAGCAGCGCCGGGAATGCCAGCAGGCCGAGGATAGTCGCCATGAAGATGCCCCAGACGGACAGCGGCATGCGCATCAGGGTCATGCCTTTACAGCGCGCCTGCAGTACCGTCGTGACGTAGTTCAGGCCACCCATCGTGAACGCGACGATGAACACGCCGAGCGAAGCCAGCATCAGCAGGATGCCCCAGTCGGTGCCGGGCGTGCCGGGCATGATTGCCTGCGGCGGATACAGCGTCCAGCCCGCGCCCGTCGCGCCGCCCGGCACGAAGAAGCTGATCAGCAGGATGATCACGGACAACAGGTAGACCCAGTAGCTCAGCATGTTCATGTACGGGAACACCATGTCGCGCGACCCGACCATCAACGGAATCAGGTAGTTGCCGAAGCCGCCGAGAAACAGTGCCGTGAGCAGATAGATCACCATGATCATGCCGTGCATCGTGACGAACTGGTAATAGTTCTCGGGGTTGATGAACGAGAATGTGTCGGGAAAGCCGAGCTGCAGGCGCATCATGGCGGACAGTATCAGGGCGATCACGCCGACAAAGATTGCCGTGCCGGCATACTGGATCGCAATGACCTTGTGGTCCTGGCTCCAGACGTACTTGGTTATAAACGTTTGCGGATCGTGATGCTCGATTTCATGATCGCGATCGGCTATTGCAACGTATCCCATTCGATATCCCTCGATTCGCGGCAGGTCGCGTCAGACCTGCCAGTTTTGAGTCTTATAGCGTGTTGATGTAAGCGACAATGTCGTTGATGGCCTGGTCGTCGTGCAGCGTATCGGCCAAAAAGCCCATCTGGAATCCGTAGTAATCCTGCAGGTGCGAACCGCGGATACCGTCCTTGAAATTCTTCAGTTGTCGCGCGAGGTACCAGTCATTCAGACCGGCGGCACGCGGCGCGTTCATGGCCTGGATACCCTCGCCGTTCTGGCCATGGCAATACGCACAAACGACGTATAGTTTCTCGCCGTGGGCGACATTGCCCTCGATCGTCGCTGGTGGCTTGTTGTCGGGCAAGGTCTGGATGTGGGCAACGACGTTGTCAATGGCGGCTTCGTTCGCCAGCGTCATCGACATGGGCGCCATTTGCCGGCCGTACAGGTCGTCCTCGTGAGCGCCGCGTAAACCGTTCTGGTAATTGAGCAATTGACGTTTGAGATACCAGGCGCTTTGCCCGGCGATTTTTGGCGCGTTGAGCGCCGCCATGCCCTCGCCCTGCTGACCGTGGCACGCCGCACAAACGCCATACTGCGCCGCGCCGATCGAAGCGTTGCCCGCCGGTTTGGCCGTGATTTCGGCGTAGGTAGGCTGTTGCTCGAGCCAGGTCGCGTAGTCCCCCGGTTCATCGACCATGACCGCGCCACGCATCGTGTAGTGAGCCAGGCCGCAATGCTCTTCGCAGAGAATTTCAAAACGACCCGTCTTGGTTGGCGTTAGCCAGAGAAACGTCTGCATGCCCGGCACGAGGTCCATCTTGACGCGAAACTGGGCGACCGCGAAATCATGCAATACGTCCTTCGAGCGCAACAGGAACTTGACAGGCTTGTCGACGGGAATATGCACCTGGGGGCTGTAAACCAGCTTGTCGTCCTGACCGTTGGGGTCATCCGGGTCCATGCCAAACGGGTTGTCGGCGCTGATACGTTCGGCATCGACCTCGCCGAACTTGCCATCGTCGCCAGGGTAGCGAAACGTCCAGTGCCACTGCTGGCCCACGGCTTCGACGACATGCGCATCTTCCGGGACTTCGACGAATTTGGCCCAGACGAACAGACCGGGTGTCAGCATCGCAGCAACGCCGACTGCCGTCAGCGCGGTCAGCCAGGTCTCGAGCTTCTTGTTCTCCGGTTCGTAGGTCGAGCGATTACCTTTCTTGTAGCGAAATTTGATCACGCAATACGCCATGAACAGGTTGACGGCGACGAACACGAAGCCGGTCACATACAGCGTAATATCGACCGTGAAATCGACCATACCCCAGTTCGAGGCCAGTTCGGTAAAAGTCCAGGGGCTGAGTACGTGGAAAAGGAGGGAGCCGACAACGAGCAGGATCAAGACAACAGCGAAAGCCATACCTCATGCGTCCTTTTAATGGTCAAGGCGATTGTTGCGCGACAGCAGCGCAAGCCCCTGTCCGCGTGTTCTTATAATAATGGGTGTGGAGGATAGAGGAATCACCCCAGAATTTCCACAGCTTCCATCGCTGGAACTGTGTTCAGAAAATGGTTTCGATGTCGGCCTTGAGGGCTTCTTCCGCTCTCTTCAGGTCCGACTGCAGATCTTCGATTTCCTGCTCCAGTGGGCTGGTCAGCACGGCCGGCTTGATCTGCCATGCGATTGGCGCTAATCCCCGCTGCGCCGCAACGGTCCCGGGCACCGCTGGCAACGGCTCAGGGGCTCGCAAATTGACAATCAGGATCACGGCCACCGCGGCGGCAGCACCGGTCAGGCTGCTCGCCCAGCAGAACCACACCGGCCGCGATGCCGTGGCCGGAGGCTGCCGTTGCTCCGGCACCACGCCGGTCAGCGAGGCACGCAGTCGATCATCCAGTTCCGCCGAAATCGCGACGTCGATTTGCTCGGCGTCGTGACGGAGTCTTTCAGCTAGCTTATCCATAGGCTTCACTCTCATTAGCGGCCGCGTTGCGTTGCAGCTCCGCACTCAGCAGGCGCCGGCCCCGCAGCAGATTGACCTTTGTCCAGGAGGTCGAGCGATCGAGTACCGCCGCGATATCCTTGACCGACATGTCTTCCACGTATCGCAGCCACATCGCTGCATAGACGTCATCATTGAGGAGTCGGCGTGCGCTGAGCCAAAGATTTTCGCGCTCGCCCGCCGCGATGCATTGCTCCAGCGGATCGCATTCCGCGTCGCCGAGTTCGCCGAGTTCGACCGTGCCGATACGTTGCTGTCGGGCTGCGTTGTTAATGGCAATGCGATACAGCCAGGTACTGAAGCGCCACTGCGAATTGTAGCTGTGCAGGTAACGATAGGCATTGATCAATGTGTCCTGTAAAGCGTCCTCGGCATCGGCATAGCTTGGGGTGCGCGTGAGCAGGAAACGGAGCAGGCCTTCGCGGTAGCCGTTAACGAGACTCGTGAAAGCCGTCACCGAGCCGTTTTTTGCTGCCGTTACGAGAGCCGCTTCGCTATCCACACCTGACTCGCACCGCGCCGCTTACTCAGTCGATCACTTCAACAATGAGCGCGGGATCGAGCGCCAGTTTCAACGTCAGTATTTTATCGACAACGTTGACGCTCGTGCTCTGCAGAAAGTCGCTGATTTTCGGGTCGAGGTCATCGTTGAATATCTGCAAGCTGATCAGTCCACGAACAATACTGCCGAGCGACTCTGCCATTTCCTTTTTTGCGGTCAGCAGCTGTGCCTGGATTGCGATCTTGCCAGCTTCGTCGGCAACCAGTAACGCGAGCTGATCCGTATTGCGCAGGATGTTGGAGTCCCATCCCATCTCTTCCTCAACCTCGTTGGTGTTCAGTCCCGCCTGGATCAGGCTGCGATCGGCGCTCAATACGAGTAATGCACCGTCCTGATTTTTGCCGCCGGAAATCGTGCCCCCGGCTGCGAGCAACGCCGCCATTTCCGCCCTGGATGACGTGACGATGACCTTGTTTTTCACCGCGAAACTGAAGTAGGCGCCGTCTTGCAGCGAGTCGATGCCGAAGTCCCGCTGTTCCTTGCCGGCATCCTGAGCTGCAGCATCGGTGCTGCGGTCGTTCTTGACGTAGTAATAGGTAGCGCCCCCGGACTCGAGGCGGTCCATGCCACCGCTCGCTGCAGCCAGTCCCATCGCCTTGTCCTGCGTTGCCTGGCTGATGTTGCCTTCAAGCAGGATCACGAGACCGTCGTCAGCGGCGGCAAATGCCGTAATGCGGTCGGCTTCTTTTTCCAGGTCAACGCCCGCGTCTTCGCGTATATCGGCGAACACCTCGCCCTGCAACCAGCTGTACAGCGGTTTACCTGCCTCGGTGTCCCGCATTTTCTCGAAATCGACATGGACATACCACTTGGACCCGGCCGGCAGCTGCTCCTGCATGATGTCCGCGAAAAGCATCGACGGCGTGCCGATTATCAGCAATGACAGAAAAAATCGCATCGTGCGCATGGCGTGGTCCCCGAGGTGCCTGTGATACCTGCTTATAGCGATCGCGAGCGTGTTTGGTTACACATCGTCGCGGCAGATCCTGAAGATGATTGGCGATCGCGGTCACCGGGCCTGAAAAACCAGGCTCTAAGCATCCGGTTTGTGAGTAACGCGACTTACGAGCAGCGTTACCAGCAAGCCAACGATGAATCCTGGCAAGGCCTCGTACAGTTCATACGTCTGGCTCTTGAAAACGAGGACCCAGACGACGCTCGTCAGGAAACCGCCCAGCATGCCGGCCGCGACGCCCGCGCCGGTCGTGCGTTTGTAATACAGCAGGCACAGCACCACGGGGCCAAAAGCGGCACCCAGACCCGACCAGGCGAACAACACGAACCAGAAGATCAGGGCCTCGACTTTAAACGCGAGAGCAATTGCCGTCGCACCGATCAACAGCGTGACGACCTTGCCGTAAATGGCCAGTCGCTGGTCGCTCGTCTGGCTGCCGAATATTTTTTGCAGCGTGTCGCGAACGACTGCCGACGATGCCAGCAACAGCAGCGAATCGACGGTCGACATTATGGCCGACATGACGATCACCAGCAGCACGCCGGTGAGAATGGGCGGAAACAGCTCGCTCGAGAGCACGGGAAAAATCGTTTCGGTATCTTCGAGCCCGGGATAAAGCGCCCTGCCGGCGATACCGGCAGTCACCGCACCGATGCCGAAGCAGAGCATGACAGCGACCGATACCACGCGTGCTTTTTTCAGTTCGTTGTCATCGCGCGCAGACATATAGCGTACCAGCAGCTGCGGCACCCCGAGGAACGGCAATCCGATCGCGAGAAAGCTGACGATGCCGACCCAGCCGGCCATACCGTCTGCAGTAAACGAAAACATCGACAGAAATGCAGGATCCTCGGCGCTGAGCTTCGCCGCCACCGCGTCCCAGCCACCGGCGGCACCGATCGCAACGACGGGCACGACAATGAGCCCCAACAGCATCAGCACGCCTTGCAGCACGTCGGTGTAGGAGACCGCCTTGTAACCGCCGACCAGCGTATAACCGATGATTACTGCGGCACCGACGTATATCGCGATATCCCGATCGATGTCGATGAAGCTGCTGACGGCCTTGCCCGTCGCAATCATCTGCGCCGAGACATACGCTGTAACCATGACGAGTATGATCACCACGGCGATAGTCCGGATCAGCCGCATCGTTCCGGCAAACCGCGCTGCGAGCACATCCGGCACGGTGATCGAGTCCGTATCGTCGCTCATGCGCTTCAGGCGTCGCGACACGAGCAGCCATGACAGCGCCACACCCGTGACTTCACCGACGACGACCCAGTAGGCCTGCGCGCCGACCGCGTAACCCATGCCGGTCAGCCCGAGCAGCAGCCAGCCGCTTTCGCCTGTCGCGTTGGTGCTGAAAGCGACGACCCAGAAGGGCAGCTTCTTGCCTGCCAGGTAGAAGCCGGCGAGCGTATGCGTCTCGCGGCGACTCCAGAGAGCGAAGGCCGCGAGCAGTGCGAGATAGACGAGCGCGACGGTGATCGTGGCAGTCATGGTATCACTCCGATAACGCGCCAATTGGCGCGCCGGGCGGTGACGTCGCCGGGACAAGGGTCTCGATTATCGCCGGATCGCGGCGCCAGCGCTCGATCTGCTGCCGTGCCAACGCGTAATGCGCGCGTGACATCCGACCTGCCGGCGTTTGCGCATCGAGCCAGTCACTGAGACGATTCACGGCCTCCAGCGCAATGGCACGTACCTCGGGCGTCGCCCCGGCGTCACTGCTGAGCTGCATGAGCCGCGTCAGCACCAGAGACCCGGTTTGCCGCCGTAGCGCCGCAGCGGTCCCCTGTGCACCAGGCGCAAACCAGCCCGCATCCAGCAGTCCATCCGTGATGACTTCGAAACCGGGCCCGGCCGAGCCTGCCATGCGCGCGGCACGCTGCGGATTCAGCAGCACATCGAGCGTCAGCGTGACTGCGCTGGCGGCTGGCGCCAGCGCGTCGAATACATTGCCCGTGTTGCCGTTGAACGTCTCGCGGCCCTTTGGATAGCCCGGCGGGCGCGGCGATATCTGCTCGGCAAGCCCGCTGGGCAAACCCAGCACTGCCGGATCCAGCAACGCGAGCAACGCATTGATCGCCTGTTGCTGCGTTGCGCTGTCGACCGCGCGGACGTTCTCCTGTCCGTCGCCGCGCAGCGTGTAATTGAAGTAGCTGCCACCGATGAGTTTG
>Ga0224512_10002596_pt1 | contig 16450 bp, 15 predicted proteins | sample SF_May12_sed_USG_4_FD_169103 | JGI IMG/M metagenome (GOLD analysis project Ga0224512, IMG submission 169103) | Sediment microbial communities from San Francisco Bay, California, United States - SF_May12_sed_USGS_13 | ecosystem: Environmental > Aquatic > Marine > Sediment | place: USA...
GCCTCGGTCGGCTGCACGCTCGCCAACAGCATCGAGTTGCTGATCGCCGCCCGCTTCCTGCAGGCGCTGGGGGCCTGCGCCGGACCGGTGCTGGGCCGCACCGTGGTGCGCGACGTCTACGGGCGCGAAGGGGCGGCGCGCATGCTGGCCTATATCGGCGCGTCGATGGCGCTGGCGCCGCTGATCGGCCCGATCATCGGCGGGTACCTCACAGTATGGTTCGGCTGGCGCGCGAATTTCGTCGTGCTGACGCTGTACGGCGCGACGGCGTTCCTCGGCGTGCTGCTGGCGCTGGGCGAGACCAATCCGCATCTCGGTGAGACGACAAGCGCCGCGCAGATGCTGCGCAACTATTTCGGCTTCCTGCGCCACCGCACCTATCTTGGCTACGTGCTGTGCTTTACCGCCACCTATTGCGGCCTGTTCGCATTCATCTCCGGATCGTCCTTCGTGTTCATCGGGGTGCTCAGCCTGCCGCCGAATCTTTACGGCATGTGCTTCGCGGCCGCCGTCGCCGGCTATATCGCCGGCGCGGTGGTCTCCGGCCGCATCGTCAGGCACGTGGGGCTGGAGCGCCTGGTGCCGCTCGGCGCCGCGGTGTGCGCCGTGGGCGGGCTGGCGATGGCCGGCATCGTGCTGGCCGGCGTCGAGACCGTGTGGTCGGTGCTCGGGCCGATGATGGTCTACATGGTCGGCGTCGGCTTCGTGCTGCCGAACGCAATGGCCGGCGCGCTAGGCCCGTTCCCGACGAAGGCGGGCGCCGCCTCGGCGCTCTTGGGCTTCACCCAGATGGGCGTCGCCGCGCTGGTCGGCGTCGGCGTCGGCGCCGCATTCGACGGCACCGCCCGCCCGATGGCGGTGACGATTGCAGTTATGGGTGTGGCCGCGGTGCTGATCCACCGCGTGCTGGTTCGCGGGGCAAGCGAGATCCCGGCGGAATAGGGCCACGCCCGCTTGCCGGCAAGCACTGCGAAGAAGCTGCTTCAGGCCTCGGCGGGTTTGGGCGGCTCGCCGGCACCGCCTTCGTCGAGATACTCGGCCAGGAGTTCGGTGAGACCGAGGACCGGGAGCTCCATACCGTAGGCGTCGATCGCCTCTTCGATGACGTTCCGGCAGTTGGCGCAGGACGTCACCAGGGCCTCGATGCCCTTGAGGTCGTCGATCTGCTTCTTCTTGCTGGCGAACGCCCTCAGGCGATAATCCTCGGCCCGCGGATTCGAGCTCACGCCGCCGCCGCCGCCACAGCAGATATTGGCGACGCCGGCGTTCTTCATTTCCACGAAGCCCTCGGACACCGCGTTGAGGAGGGCGCGCGGCTGCTTTACAACGCCGCCGCGGCGGACGATCTGGCAGGGGTCGTGATAGGTGACCCGCCGCTTGTCCATGCCGCTTGTGCGGATCTTGCCCTCGCGCCGCAGCTGGTCGAGTAACTCGAGGATGTGGATGACCTTGAAGCTGTATGGGCGGCCGACCAGGTTCGGGCCCTCCCATTTGAGGGCGGTATAGGCATGGCCGCATTCCGGGCTGATGACGTATTTGACCTTGAGCTTCTCGGCCGCCGCCACGATTCGCCCGACCAGGGTCCTGGCGATTTCCTTGTCGCCCATCTGGATGCCGATATTGGTGGCCTCGTAGGCATCGGTCGAGATCGTCCAGCTGACGCCCGCCTGCTTGAAGATACGGGCCAGCGCCCCGATCACCTCATAGAAGTTGAGGATCTCCATGGCCGAAAGGATGACCAGGTAATCGGCGCCCTCCTTGTCCAGCTCGACGGGAATGCCGACCTCCTGCGCCTGCTCGTTGACGATCTTGCGCAGCGTTTCCGGCTTGATGCCCAGCGGGCTGCCGATATTGATCGCCCGATCGGCGGCGCCGGTCAGCCCCTCGGGCACGATGCCGGCGGCAACGAAGCCTTCGCGCACCTTGCGCACCATCGCGGCGATGTCGATGCCCATCGGGCACACCAGGGTGCATCGCCCGCACATATTGCAGGTGTCGTAGACCAGCTCTGACCATTCGTTGAGCTCGTCTTCCGTCACCTCGGCGGGCGCCAGCCCGAGCGCCCGCTTGATGCCCGAGAACGGGGCCTTGTGGCGCTTGTAGGCCTTGACCAGCGGCTGCAGCTTGTAGATCGGCGTGAGACGCGGATCGTCATTGGTCTCATAAAAATGGCAGGCCCGGGCGCACTGGCCGCAATGCACGCAGGCTTCGATATAGCTGGCGGCGGCGGCATCGACCGTGTCGACGAACGCCTGGACGGCTTTGGTGGCGGTCATGGCGTGATCCCCCGTCGGCCGTAGACAATTCCCGTATAGCCGCGGCTCAGGACGAAGGTGAAGGCATGCATCAGCCGGCTGAACGGGAAGTAGATGAGCCATACCTCGACGGCCAGCATGTGCAGGGCGCGCAGGCTGACATTGGATTCCTGGAGCGCGAGGCATCCGGTCAGCATGGCGATGAAGGTGAGCCACGAGCCGATGTGGTCGTCGGCGTCGGAGATCTGCCGCATGGTCGGATCGGCGATGCGCCGGAACCACAGCAAGATCAGGCCGGCAAAGGCGGCCTGCGCGGCAACGATGAACGCCCAGCGGGGCATCGCCTCCCAGCCGAAACCCAGCACCCGCTTCTCGAGAAACGTTATGTGCGGCGCGGCGAAGAACAGCACCGCGAACAGGCCGAGGTGGAACAGGTAACCGGCAAACACGTGGAGCTTGGTGCGGTTGAAGAACCCGTAGTGGGGAAGCATATGGCGGAACAGGGCCTTGAGAGCCCCGGGGAGGGCCGCAGAGCGCGGTACGCTCAGATCGGTGCGGCGGCCGAGCCGCAGAATTCCGATGATGCGCCACAATGCACCCAGGACGAACACCGCCGCAGCAATGTACCAGAGCGGTCCTTCGATGATTTCGACGAGTATCATTCAGCTGCTCCCGGCGCCCGGATACCGGCGCCTGTCTTTTCGCGTTCGGCGATCTCCCGCAGTACGTCCTCGGCCCACAGGTCGTGATGCTCGCGGGCCCAGTTCTCATCGACCGTGCCCGCGGTCATGCCCTCCAGCGCGCCTTCGACGCCGATGCTGCCAAGATAAATGTGCCCGACGGCCAGGGCGATGACGAGCACCGCCGCAATGCCGTGCAGGATATTGGCCAACTGCAGGTACTGCAGGGTCTCGGTCAGGGTCGGAAATTCCATGAGGATGCCGGTTGCGGACAGCACCAGGCCGGTGAACACGACCAGCCAGAAATAGGTTTTTTCGCCGAAATTGTACTTCCACGAGGGCGCGTGGGCGCCGAACAGGGAACCACCCTTGATAATCCATTTGGCGTCGGCGGCCTGAAAAATGTTGTCCACCGCATAGACCGCCAGCATGGCCAGAATGCCGAAGATGAAAAGCGGCCCGAACAGATTGTGGCCCTGCATCGCGGCGCTGGCCACGGCGCCGAAGGCCGTGGGCCCGATCACCGGAAGAATCACGTACCTGCCGAACAGGATGATCAGGCCGGAACCCGCCAGCAGGATGAACACCGCGGCGACGAACCAGTGAATTGACCGCTCCGCCATGGTGAACCGCGGGATACGCCTGCCCGAGCGGCCCCCTTCGATCTTGACCTGGCCGCGAAGCAGCGCGAACAGAACGGTCGCACCCAGGCCAACCAGTACCAGTATCCCGCCGTACCACGACACGGGTCCGTTCCGGATAGACCGCCATTCCTCGCCCTCGGACTGCACCAGGACCCCCGCACCGAGCCGCGGATCGCTCAGCGTGAACGATTCGCCCTGCCGCACCCGGCGCCAGAGATCGGAATCGCTTTCGGTGCCCAGCGCTTCGCCCGGTACATGATCCGCGGCCGTGGCCGGAGAGACAGCCAGCGGTGACGGCAGATTCGCGACCAGCGCGCCGGCCAGCGCGGCGGCCAAAAGAAGAATACAGCCAACGAGACGCACGTTCCTCAGTCCTTCGGTGAGCCGCCGGAGTCGATGCGCACGTCGCAAAAAAGCGATGGCAGCGGCGATGTTGGTAAATGACCCGCACCACGATCCGATCAACCGTGGTGGAGGGTTGTGTCTAGGCCGGGAGATTCCTCGTTTCATTGACGTATGTCATTTCGTACAGCACATCGACACGGGGACCGCGACCGTTTCCCCGCGTCCGCGTAACCGGCACGCGAATCGGACCTTGCCGGGACATCCGGGAGTGGCCAGGGAACATTGCTCCAGCCGCGCGGCTACACCCTAGTCCGTTGGCGCCGCTGCCACTCCCAACAACGGCTTCCGCGGGATCCCGCGCTGCGCCGGTTCCATGAACGCCTTCCAGGTAAGCGCCGGGTACGACCCGCCGCCGATGCGGTCCATCGGGGAATTGTCGTCGTTGCCGAACCACACCCCCGCCACCAGATCCGGCGTATAGCCGACGAACCAGGCATCGCGGCTGTCCTGGCTGGTACCGGTCTTGCCGGCGGCCTGGCGATCGAGCCGGGCCTGTTTGCCGGTGCCCCAGATGATGGCGGCGGTCAGCATGTCATTGATCGCCGCGACATCGGGTTCTTCCACGACGCGGCCCGGGCCGCCGCCACTGCGCCGGTACAGGACCCTTCCGTCGCCCGCGCGGATCTCGGTCACGCCATAGGGCCAGACGCCGAAGCCCCGGTTGGCCATCACCGCATAGGCCGCGGTGAGCTCCAGCAGCGTGACCTCGTAAGCGCCCAGGGCCAGCGCCGGGTCGGTGTGCAGTTCGGATGTGATGCCGAGCCGCCGCGCCGCCGCCGCGACGTTGCCGCGGCCGACCGCCTCCGACACAATCACCGCGACCGAGTTCAGCGAGCGCGCCACCGCCTCACGCAGCGAGACGGTGCCGCGGTGCTCACGCTTGGCGTTGCGCGGCGTCCAGCCCTCGACGGTCACCGGGCGGTCCTCGATCTGGTCGCCGGGCCGCAGGCCAGCCTCCATCGCCGCCAGGTAAACGAACAGCTTGAACGCGGAGCCCGGCTGCCGCAGCGCCTGGGTCGCCCGGTTGAACTGGCTTTCGGCATAGCTGCGCCCGCCGACCATGGCGACCACCGCGCCGTCGGGGCGCATAGCGACCAGCGCCGCCTGGCCGGCGTTGCGGTCCCGCGCGGCGGCAAGGTTGCGGGCGACGGCCGCTTCCGCGAGAAGCTGCAGACGCGGATCGATGGTCGTCGCCACGACCAGGTCGCCGCCTTCGTAGCCGACATAATCCCGCGTCCATTCCAGCGCCCAGTCCGCCACATATCGGCTCTGTGCGCCGGATCCCTCGCCGCGGACGACGAAACCGCCGGCGCGGGCGCGGTCGGCGTCCTGCTCTGTGAGCCAGCCGGCCTCCACCATGCTCTCCAGCACCACGCGGGCGCGGTTGCCGGCAAGCTGCGGGCTGGAAATCGGATTGTAGCGCGACGGCGCCTTGAGCAGGCCGGCCAGCAGCGCCGACTCGTAGACCGTTACGTCCTTTGCGGGCTTGCCGAAGTAGCGCCGGGCGGCGGCGTCCACGCCATAGGCGCCCTGACCGAAATACACACGATTGAGGTAGATGGTAAGGATCTGGTCCTTGCCGAACCGGCGCTCAAGCCAGTAGGCGAGCAGGGCCTCCTGCACCTTGCGGCGCAGCGTCCGCTCGGGCGAGAGGAACAGGTTCTTGGCCAGCTGCTGCGAGATCGTGCTGCCGCCGCTGCGCAGGCCGCCGGCCCAGACATTGTCCCACAGCGCCCGCGCGACGCCGCGCGGGTCGATGCCGGAATGCTCGTAGAATCGCCGGTCCTCGACAGCCAGCACCGCGTGCGGCAGATGCGGCGGCAATTCGTGCAGTTGCGCCGCGACGCCATAGAGGTCGCCGTAATGGGCCAGCACGGAACCGTCGGCCGCCTGCAGCGTAACCGTCGGCCCACGCTTGCCGGCCGCTTCCTCGAGCTGCGCGATGTCGGGCAGGTCGTAGGCGTACCAGGCGACCAGCGCCGCCAGCGCCACCATTCCCCAGACCGCGACGGCGAGCACGAGCCGGACCACCTGGCCCAGCCCGCGCCACTGCCTGCCGCCGGACGGCGGACGGCGGTGCCCTCCGGTCTGCTTTTTTCGCGTCATGACAGCCTATATAGTGTAAACCGTCCCTGCTTGCGGCGGTTAATTACCATATGCTGTGGTTCCCGCGATCACAATTTACGGCACCAATGCAAAATGAAATTGTTCCAATAAACTGTCCATGCTATTGTTTATCTACGAGTCTTGTAATATATCATTCACATACGCCATCCTGCGGGACGGAGAAAAACAGCAACACCATGACGGGTCAGAGAATTCATGGATAGCATGGTCCGCCCTTACAGCAGGGCGTTTGACATCCTTCGCGGTGCCGGGCTGCGGCCGACACGGCAACGGCTCGGGCTGGCGCGTCTGCTGTTCGAAGACGGCGACCGGCATGTGACGGCCGAGCAGCTGCACGCAGAGTCGACATCCGCGAACATGCGGGTCTCCCTCGCGACGATCTACAACACGCTCAACCAGTTCTCGCAGGTCGGCCTGTTGCGGGAGGTCGTCGTCGAGCCCGGGCGCTCGTACTTCGATACCAATACCACCGACCACCACCATTTCTTCCATGAGGAAACGGCGCAGCTTCAGGATATCGACGGCGCTGCGATCGTTGTGGGACCGATCCCGGAGCCGCCTTCGGGCACCTGTGTCGAGCGCGTCGACATCATCGTGCGAGTCAAAACGTCAGACGAATGAGCAGCTTGCGTATCAGCAGGCTATCTGTTGTTTTAAAATCATTCTAAACTATTGACAAGCTCTCCGCGTTTTGCTTTATAGGGCGAACCGGGGATTACGGCCGAAGGGCTCCGCCCCGTTCACCCGAAGGCGGCAGCCCTGCCGCTGTTATGGCACCAGACAGGAGGACACCATGTCATTGAAAGGCAGCAAGACCGAACAGAACCTTAAGGACGCGTTTTCCGGCGAGAGCCAGGCGAACCGCCGCTACCTCTATTTCGCGCAGAAGGCCGACGTCGAGGGCTACAACGACGTCGCCGCGGTATTCCGCTCGACCGCCGAAGGCGAGACCGGCCATGCGCACGGCCATCTGGAGTTTCTCGAGGAGACCGGCGATCCGGCGACCGGTGAGCCGATCGGCCGGACCGACGCCAACCTGAAGGCGGCGATCGCCGGCGAGACCCACGAGTACACCGACATGTACCCGGGCATGGCGAAGTCCGCGCGCGAAGAGGGCTTCGACGAAATCGCCGACTGGTTCGAGACCCTGGCGAAAGCCGAGAAGAGCCACGCGGGCCGGTTCCAGAAGGCGCTGGACACCCTCGATTCCTGATTGAGGGTTTCCGGCACGGACGGACAGGCCCGGCGGGGGCGCTGTTCCCCCGCCGGGCGCTTCCGCCCGGCACGGCGACTGGACAATCCTGCCGCCGTTGACTGACATCAATGAACCGCCGCGGCCGATGTGGCAAACGGCCCGGGCGATTCTTCCAACGACTAGCTTTCGCCAGACAAGGATCGATACGATGCGAGAAGGCAGCCTCGATGCGCCGGTGCGCCACCCGATTGCGTGGCAGGACGCGGAATTCTACGACGAGCAGAAACTGGAGGAGGAGCTGCGGCGGGTCTTCGACATCTGCCATGGTTGCCGGCGCTGCTTCAATCTCTGCGACTCCTTCCCGCGGCTGTTCGATCTGATCGACGAGTCGGAGACCGGCGAACTCGACAGCGTTAACAGCAAGGATTTCAAGCCGGTCGTCGACGCCTGCACGCTGTGCGACCTCTGTTTCATGACCAAGTGCCCGTACGTGCCACCGCATGAGTTCAACCTGGACTTCCCGCACCTGATGTTGCGCGCCCGTGCCGTGGAACTGAAGAACGGCAAGCTCGGTTTTATGGACAGGCAGCTTACCGAAACCGACCGCAACGGCCGGATGGCCGGCCACATGCCGGGGCTCGCCAACTGGGCCTCCAAGACGAACAACAGACTGACCCGGGGTCTGATGGAGTCGGTCGCCGGCGTCGACCGGGACGCCGCCCTGCCGAAGTTCGTCGGCAAGAGCTTCACCGCCCGCGCCAGGGCCAATCCGCCGAAGGTCAATGCGGACGCCCCGGCGCACGGCCGCAAGGCGGTGCTCTATGCAACCTGCTACGCCAGCTACAACAACCCAGAAATCGGCGAGGCAACACAGGCCGTGCTGGCCCGTAACGGTGTCGAAACCGAGGTCGTCTACCCCGAGTGCTGCGGCATGCCGCAGCTGGAACATGGCGACCTCGAGCGGGTTTCGGGCAAGGCCGGCTCCATCGCAGCAGTGTTGAAGCCTTGGATCGACAAGGGATATGATGTGATTGCGCTGGTCCCCTCCTGCGCCCTGATGCTGAAATTCGAGTGGCCGTTGATCGCGCCGGACGACGAGAATGTGAAGGCCTTGTCCGAGGCGACGTTCGATGTCAGCGAATACGTCGTGTCGATCGCATCTAAAGAGGGCCTTGCCGATGGCCTTGGGCCGCTGGACGGCGGCGTCGCCATCCACCTGGCCTGCCATGCGCGGGCCCAGAACATGGGCGCCAAGGCGGCGGAGATGATGCGGCTGCTGCCCGGTGGCGACGTGGCCGTGATCGAAAGGTGCTCCGGCCACGGCGGATCGTGGGGTATTATGAAGGACAATTTCGAGGTGGCGCTGAAAGTCGGCAAGCCGACCGCGCGCCAGGCGGCAAAAAGCGGGAAGAGATACGTCGTCTCCGAATGTCCGCTCGCCGGCACGCATATCATGCAGGGCATCGAGCGGCTCGACGGCGAGGCGCCAGATATCGAGCTTGCCCCGCACCCGATTGTCCTGTTCGCCCGGGCCTACGGCCTGGTGGACTGAACCTGGAACATGACCCGAATGGATACCGCGACGATGGCCCACAAGACAGAAATCACCCGCGACGACATCATGGACATGGCGGAATACGGCGCGATCCGCAAGGAGCGCCGGCGCACGCTGATCGAGAAGAAGAAGCTGCGCCGCATTGCCGTCGGACCCGATGCGACCGCGCATTTCGAGGACTACGACAGCATGTGGCTGCAGGTGCACGAGATGCTCTACATCGAAAAGGGCGGCGAAGAGCAGCTTGCCGATGAGTTGGCCGCCTACAACCCGCTGATCCCCAAGGGACGTGAACTCGTCTGTACCGTGCTGTTCGAGGTCGACGACCCGGAGCGCCGCGCGCAGTTCCTGGCCGGGCTGGGCGGCGTCGAGGAGACCATGTTCATCCGTGTCGACGGCGACGAAGTCATCGGCAAGGCGGAAGAGGACATGGACCGCACCACCGCGGCCGGCAAGGCATCTGCCGTGCAGTTCGTCCATTTTCCCTTTACCGATGCGCAGGTCGCGGCGTTCAGCAGGTCCGGCGCCGAGATCGTCGTCGGCTTCAAGCACCCGGGCTACGGCCATATGGTGAAGCTGTCCGACGAGACCCGGGCAGCACTGGCCGCCGATTTCGCCTGAGGGGCACGGCCGCCCGGCACGGATCCCGCGAAAACAGATACCGTCAGTCGATCGCCTCGTCGGGATAGACGCCCCAGAAATCACCGCGTTTCAGCCAGCCGCGGTAGTTCCGCACCTCGATGCGGCACCAGCCATCGATACAGTCTTCGACGTCCGCGATAATGCCAGGCCGCAACCGCACGACCGGTGGCGACGCCGCGTCGGCGCGGCGGTAAAGGGTGCGCTTTTCGCCGGTCACAATCACCGTGCGCTTCGAGGACAACATGGCCGAATGGACCCAGCCTTCCTGGCCTTCCCAGTCACGTATCTTCCGCCAGTTGTCCCACTCGGCGATGATCTCCACCGGCACGCTGGACACGACATAGGTCCATTTCAGCGGATACTGCCGGCCCGGCCCGACACGCACGTTGACCTCGTCCGCCTTGAGCGAAACGAACCGCGGCACGGGCCGCTCCCCGGCGAATGCCGGCGCGCAAATCGCCGCCGCGGCGAGCAGCGAAAGGATCAGGACCCTTTGAAACATGGCTGGTGTCTGCAGGCGAATCATCCTGCCCTATAATGGAATCATCGGCCGCGCGGTCAAGCGCCTCAGCATAATACGATCGGCGTGCACGGCCCGCGGGGCTGGACAGGCGCGCGGCGTGATGTATAACGCGGGCGAGGCAAAGTTCCGAAGGTTGGCTCATGGCGAAGGAAAAGATGAAGCGCAGGCCGCTGGTCATCGTGACCCGGAAACTCCCGGATGTCATTGAGACACGCCTCATGGAGCTGTTCGAGACTCGCCTGAACCTCGACGACACGGCAATGAGCCAGGCGGAGATCGTCAAGGCGGTCCAGGAGGCGGACGTGCTGGTGCCGACGGTGACCGACACGATCGACGCGGGCGTGCTGGCCCAGGCCGGCGAGAAGCTGAAGCTGATCGCGTCGTTCGGTACTGGCGTCGACCACATCGACCTTGCCACCGCGCGCAGCCGCGGGATTTCGGTGACCAACACGCCGGGCGTGCTGACCGAGGACACCGCCGACATGACCATGGCCCTGATCCTGGCGGTGCCGCGGCGGGTGGCCGAAGGCACGCGGCTGGTCCGGTCGGGCGAATGGACCGGCTGGAGCCCGACCTCGATGCTCGGCCACCGCATCGGCGGCAAGCGGCTCGGCATCCTTGGCATGGGCCGCATCGGCACCGCCGTCGCCAGGCGCGCGCGGGGCTTCGGCCTGTCGATCCATTACCACAATCGCCGGCGGGTGCACCCCGAACTCGAGACCGAGCTCGAAGCGACCTACTGGGAGAGCCTCGACCAGATGCTCGCCCATATGGACATCGTGTCGGTCAACTGCCCGCACACGCCGGCAACCTTCCATCTGCTGTCGGCGCGGCGACTGAAACTGCTGCGGCCGCAGGCCTATGTGGTCAACACCAGCCGCGGCGAAGTAATCGACGAGAACGCCCTGGCCCGGGCGCTGGAAGCCGACGCCATCGCCGGCGCCGGGCTCGACGTGTACGAGCATGAGCCGGCGATCAATCCGAAGCTGGTCAAGCTCGACAACGTGGTGCTGCTGCCGCATATGGGCTCGGCGACGATCGAGGGCCGCATCGACATGGGCGAGAAGGTCATCATCAACATCAAGACTTTCGTCGACGGGCACACGCCGCCGGACCGCGTCCTGGAGACCATGTTCTGAGGGTTGTTCGATCGCCTTGCGGCCGGCACCGAGCGACCTCGCCCTTCGTGACGGCGCGACGCGCATGCTCAGGGCGGGGCTTGACCTCTTGTGCCGTCATCCCGAGAGACCGTCTCGAAGGGTGAGGTCGCGTCACTGCTGCAGGAATGAACCATTGAGACCGGGCAAGTAACGCCATGCGCCGGCCGCTGAGCGCCCATCTGTATGAACTCATGCGCCTGGCAACGCCGGTCGTCATCGCGCGCGCCGGCATCCTGACCATGGCCACGGCCGATACCATCATGCTCGGCCATTACGCCGCCGCGGACCTCGCCTATTACGGGATCGGCGTGGCGCCGTTCATCGTGCTGCTGCTGATCGGCATCGGCTTGTTGACCGGCACGCTGGTGATGACGAGCCATGCCCGCGGCGCCGGCGCGCCCCGGGAGTGCGGCGCGGTGTGGCGACGGTCGCTGCCTTATGCGGTGCTGATCGGCATCGCCGGCACAGGCCTCTCGCAATTCGCGGAGCCGCTCTTCCTGCTGCTCGGGCAGTCGCCCGACATCGCGGCCGGTGGCGGGCGCGTTACGACCATTGCCGGCCTCGCGCTGGTCCCGACCCTGCTGTCCGTCACCACGAGTTTCTTTCTCGAGGGTCTGGCGCGGCCGGTGCCCGGCATGATCGTCATCCTGTGCGGCAACCTGCTCAACATCCTGCTTAACTGGCTGCTGATCTTCGGTCACTGGGGATTGCCGGCAATGGGCGCCGAGGGTGCGATCCTTGCGACCTCGCTGACCCGCCTCGCGATGGCTGTCGCCGCGATGTCGTATGTCTGGTGGATGCCGGGCCACGATGCCTTCGCCGTGCGGCAACGGCCGGCCGGGCGGTGGTGGCACGAAGGGCGGGAACAATGGCGCCTGGGTTATGCCGCCGGGGTCAGCCAGGGCCTGGAGACTGCTGCGTTCAACAGCCTGACCATCATGGCCGGGATCCTGGGGCCGGTTGCGCTCGCCAGCTATGCCGTGGTTATGAACGTGACCGCGCTGATCTTCATGCTGGCCCTTGGTCTCGGGGCGGCGACCGCGGTTCGGGTGGGGGCGGCGCGCGGCGCCGGCGACCGCCCGGGCATCGCCACCGCGGGCTGGGTCGGCCTCGGGGCGGCGGTCGCGGTGATGGGCGGCTTTGCCATGCTGCTCTACCTGCTGCCCAGCGAAGTGGCCGCGCTCTATTCCGACGAGGCCGGCATGCGCGCGGCACTGCCGGCGTTGATCACCCTCATCGCCCTGGTGCTGATTCCCGACGGCGGGCAGGTGGTGATGTCGTTCGCCCTGCGCGGGGCCGGCGACGCCTGGATGCCGACGGCATCGCACCTGATCTCGTATCTCGGGGTGATGATGCCGGTGGCGTGGCTGCTCGCCTTCCCCGCCGGCCGCGGCGTGCCCGGCCTGATCGAGGCCATCGCCATCGCAAGCGTTGCCTCGCTGACGATCCTGGCGCTGCGGTTCCGGATTGTTACCCGACGTCGGTGATCGTCGGGCTCTCGCCGCACAGCGGGCAGGCCGGGTTCTTCGGGATGGAAACGGTGCGCAGGGTGACGTCCATCGCATCGTAGAGTAGCAGCCGCCCGGCGAGGCCGCGGCCGAGGCCGAGCAGTTCCTTGAGGACTTCAGTCGCCTGGATGGTACCGAGCACACCGGCCAGCGCCCCGAAGATGCCGGCCTGCTCGCAGCGCGGCGCGATCTCCGGTGGCGGCGCCGACGGGAAGATGCATCGATAGCAGGGATTGCCAGCCTCGTAAGCCTTGATCGTCGTCGCCTGCCCCTCGAAGCGCAGCACCGCCGCGGTGACCAGCGGCGTCTTCTCGAGGTAACAGGCATCGTTCACCAGGTAGCGGGTGGTGAAATTATCGCTGCCGTCGGCGACAAGGTCGTAGTCGCGCACCAGCCGCCGGGCATTTTCCGCTGTCAGCCGCTCGTTGTACTGCACGACCTTCACTTCCGGGTTGATGGCGGCAAGGGTCCTGGCGGCGCTTTTCGCCTTCAGCGTGCCGATGCGGTCCGTGGTGTGGACGATCTGCCGCTGCAGGTTGGTGATGTCCACCTCATCGTCGTCGATCACCCCGAGCGTGCCGACCCCGGCCGCCGCGAGGTACATCAGGACCGGCGAGCCGAGGCCGCCGGCGCCGATCACCAGGACCCGCGACTGCAGCAGCTTGATCTGCCCCTCTTCGCCGACCTCGTCGAGAATGATGTGCCGGGCATAGCGGTGCAGACGCTCCTCGGTGATCTCCATGGCGTGTGTCCTCAGACGGTGATCCCGTCGAACAGTGCCGTGGACAGGTAGCGCTCGGCGAAGGAGGGGATGATCACGATGATCCGTGCGCCCTTCATGTCCGGCCGTTCGGCGATCTCCAGCGCCGCCGCAAGCGCCGCGCCGGACGAAATGCCGACCGGGCAGCCTTCGAGGGCCGCGACCTTGCGGGCCATTGAGAACGAGGTTTCGTTGGCGATCGAAATGACCTCGTCGATCAGTTCGGTCTTCAGGATCGCCGGGACGAAGCCGGCGCCGATACCCTGGATCTTGTGCGGCCCGGGCTCGCCGCCGGACAGCACCGGGCTGTCCTCCGGTTCGACGGCGACGATCCTGATATCCGGATTGCGCGCCTTGAAGACCTCGCCGCAGCCCGTCAGCGTGCCGCCGGTGCCGACACCGCACACCAGCGCGTCGAACTTGCCGCCGGTGTCCTTCCAGATCTCCTCCGCCGTGGTCTTGCGGTGGATGTCGGGATTCGCCGGGTTTTCGAACTGCGACGGCATCGCCGCATCGGGCAGCGAGGCGATGATCTCCTCGGCCCGCGCGATGGCGCCCTTCATGCCCTTGTCGGCGGGCGTGAGCTCGAGTTCCGCCCCCAGCAGTTTCAGCATCTTGCGGCGTTCAACGGACATCGAATCCGGCATCGTCAGGATCAGCCGGTAGCCGCGGGCGGCGGCGACAAAAGCGAGCGCGATGCCGGTATTGCCGGAGGTCGGCTCGACCATCACCGTCTCCTTCTTCAGCTTGCCCTGCGCTTCCATCGCATCGATCATCGCAAAACCGATGCGGTCCTTGACCGATGCCAGCGGATTGAAGAACTCGAGCTTGCCGATGATGTCCGCCTTGACGCCGGCATCCGCCGCGAGTCGCGAAAACCGCACCAGTGGCGTCGCGCCGATGGTCTCGACAAGGTTGTCGTAGATTCTGCCTCTGAATTCCGGAGAGCCCGAGTTCATCCTGTCCCCCTTTATTGGTAATTAGATCGTGAAATCTATGCTCTTCTTGGAGCGGCTGTCGATGCCGGCGTCGCGGGCCGTACGGCAAAGGGCCTCGATACTCACCGAGTCCAGCCTCACCAGCGCCTCCTCTTCCATTTCCTGCCACAATGGCTGCAGCACCACGCGTCCCAGATCGGAGGCGGTGTCTTCGTCGCCCGCGTCTTCGCCGTCCATGCCGGCGACGATTCGCACGATCTCGCCCAGCGAAATGCGCCGCCGCTCGCGCGCCAGCCGGTAGCCGCCTCGCGGTCCCCGCACGCCGCGCAGCACGTCGGCGCGAACCAGTTGCTGCAACACCTGCTCGAGATAGCGCCGGGGGATCCCCTGGCGCTCAGCGATGTCCTTGCTCTGCACCGGGTTGACACCTGAATTGTAGGCGATGTCGACCACCGCCTCGATTGCGAACATCAGTTTCCGGGTTAGCCGCAACATTCCTCGTCACATCCCCTTTGTGCCAGTCGATCCAAATCCGCCAGCGCCGCGCCGCGATTCGGGAAGATCCGCGCCGGACGCGACCTCCCGCCACACGGTGCGGGCAACGGCTGAAACCACCATCTGCGCGATTCTCATGCCGCGCGTTATCGTAAACGTTTCGCTGCCCAGGTTGGCCAGAATCACCTTCACCTCGCCCCGGTAGTCGGCGTCGATCGTGCCCGGGCTGTTGAGCACGGTCACCCCGTGTTTCAGCGCCAAGCCCGAGCGCGGGCGCACCTGCGCCTCGTAACCCGCCGGCAGCGCGATCGCGAGCCCGGTCGGCACCAGGCCGCGTTCGCCCGGCGCCAGCGACAGCAGCCCGTCGACCGCCGCCAGCAGGTCCATACCAGCGCTGTCCGACGTGGCATAGTCCGGCAGCGGCAGATCGGCGCCATGCGGCAGGCGCGTAACGGGGACGCATACGGTACTCATGACTTTCCAGCGATATGCTCGGCGATCCGCTCGGCGAGCCGCCGGGCGGCGGCGTCCTTCGACATCGGCGGCCAGTCTTCCACGCCCGCCTCGTCGATCAGGTGGATGACGTTCCTGTCGCCTCCGAAGGTCCCGGTTTCCGGCGATACGTCGTTGGCGAGAATCCAGTCGACATTCTTCTTCTTTCGCTTGGCCTTCGCATGGGCGATCACCTTCTCGGTTTCGGCGGCAAAGCCGATCAGCAGGCCGGGACGCATGTTGCCCGCCTTGGCCAGGGTTTGCAGGATGTCGGGGTTCTCGGTCAGTTCCAGTCGGGGCGGCCCGCCGCCGTTCTTCTTGATCTTCTGTGCCGCCGTGTCGGCGGCGCGCCAGTCGGAGACCGCAGCCGCACAGACCGCGATATCGACCGGGAGCACCTTCCTGCAGGCGTCCAGCATGTCGCGGGCGCTTTCCACGTGGACGACGGTCATGCCGGGCGGATCGGCGAGACTGGTGGGCCCGCTGACCAGCGTCGTCTCCGCGCCCATGCCGGCCAGCGCCCGGGCGATGGCGTGCCCCTGCTTGCCCGACGAGCGGTTCGCGATGTAACGCACCGGGTCGATCGCCTCGTGGGTCGGGCCGCTGGTGACCAGCGCCCTGCGCCCGGCAAGCGGTCGCGGCTGCCCCGGCGCACCGCCCGATGGAGTCACCGAGGCATCCTCACCGCGGAAGAACGCCTCGATGGCGCCGAGGATCTCGTCGGGCTCGGCCATGCGGCCCTCGCCAAACTCGCCGCACGCCATGTCGCCGACGCCGGGCCCGACCCTCATCACGCCACGTTTGGCCAGAGTTTCGACATTGGCGCGGGTCGCCGGATGCTCCCACATGCGCACGTTCATGGCCGGCGCCACCAGCACGGGTGTATCGGTGGCGAGCAGCACCGTGGTCGCAAGGTCGTCGGCAATGCCGCTGGCCATCTTCGCCAGCATGTCGGCCGTCGCGGGCGCGACGACCAGGAGGTCGGCGTCGCGCGACAACTCGATGTGGCCCATCTCCGCCTCGGCGGTCAGCGAGAACAGGTCGTCATAGACGGTTTCGCCGCTGATCGCC
>Ga0224512_10002597_pt1 | contig 16440 bp, 15 predicted proteins | sample SF_May12_sed_USG_4_FD_169103 | JGI IMG/M metagenome (GOLD analysis project Ga0224512, IMG submission 169103) | Sediment microbial communities from San Francisco Bay, California, United States - SF_May12_sed_USGS_13 | ecosystem: Environmental > Aquatic > Marine > Sediment | place: USA...
CGCCGTCGAGGGTATTAAACCGAAAACGTGGCAGACCCCGGTCTGCCACGTTTTTTTATGGCAGGGAAATGTGGAAAAGGGGACAGCCTGGTTTTTCATTTCATGAATCACATGTGTTTTCTGATTGCAATATTAAAAACAGACTGCCCTCCTTTTTTCTTCCGTTATATCCATTGAGTTGTCGGATACAGATGGAATAGAATTGCCATGTCCCGAATGTGTGCATAGAGGACAAGGGTGCCGTAACCGTTACACTACAAGAAGCACCCATCAGGCCGTGACCAGAACCATCAGATCGGCCGCAGCAGACCTGGTTAACTATCAAGCAGACGGTACTTGCTGTTTATGAGCGTGAGCAGTACATCGGGCGCCGCGTTCCCTGACAGTAAATGAACAAATCAATCCGGAATAAATCAGGGGGAGAATTAATGGTGCAACGCAAATCTGTGGACAGACGACGTAGTGGGACAAGACGGAAATTCCCGTTACGGGACTCCAGCGGTGAAAGGGTGAGGGAAGAACGCCGGAAACTTTCTGACCGGCGCATTGACGGCATCGGTTTTGAAATCGAGTGGCCTGACAAGATGTCGAATCAGGAGATTCCCCTGTCTGCCGGACTGGACGTGCAGGACAGTGGCATCCACCTGGGTAAAAAATACTGAATTGGTCGGATTTATTGATCAGGACGGAATAGAATGGGCCTGGTCTGCGTCAATATAGAGACGCCAAGGTAATCCGGTTAAATCACCTAAAATTAATATATTTCAGCCTTCTAATCGGTAGTCAGGATTATTCTTGTCCCCGCGGGACCTGACAGTGAATATCCTAAGTGGGGACTCAAGTAGCTGGAGGATTCACATGAAACCTGTAAACCTGTTTATGTCACTTTTGATGGCCATTGCCATGCTGTTTACGGCAAACGCCAATGCCGCTGATGTCGAAAGGTACGGCAAGCAGAAGGTCGTCTACCACATCAATTACGACGACCCCAAGGCACAGGCCGGTGCCTTGCGCAATATCCAGAACCACATCAATGCCGTCGGTAAGGAAAACCTGGACCTGAAGGTGGTCATGCATGGAAAGGGCCTGAGTATGCTGCTCAGCCCCGACGCGGCGGCCCACACCAAGCTGCCCATGGGCAACGCCAGCGACGAGATCCAGGCCAAGATTTCCGGTCTGAAGGACCAGGGAGTCGGTTTCCAGGTCTGCTCAAACACGCTGAAGGGCAAGAAGATCGACCACGAGAAGGACCTGTATGACGTCGACCAGGCGGATATCGTCCCGAGCGGCGTCGCCGAGCTGGCCCGCCTGCAGGCCATGGGATATACCTACATCAAGCCTTAAGACAGACGAATTCATCTGAAGGGGGGCATGCCGGCCAGTTTATCTGGCCGGCTTTTTTATGCCTGAATTCACAGGAACAGACCTCGTAGGTAATGGAAGCACCGGATTACGCTGTCGCTAATCTGTACCTGAAACTTCTGTACTCGGTGAAGGCAACGGGTCAGTGGGTGGCAACCTCATTACCGTAGGCGCCGCCGAGCATCGCAGTGAAAACCGGATCAAGCGAGCCGCCTGTTTGAGCGTGTCGAGCGTGAGCGAGATCGCGAGTTCGGCGAGCGCCGGTTTTCACGAGAAGCGCAGGAAACCCGCGTCAGCGGGCAAGCCTCCGGGCCCGCATTTCTTTTGGGTACTTTTCTTTGGCGGGGCAAAGAAAAGTACCTCGCCCATCAGGCGAAACACAGACACCGGTAGCCACGGATTTGCGATCGCAAATCTGACCTACAACTCCTACAGGGGGTGGTGAAGTGTTGTGGGAGGAAACTTCGCCTTGCAGGCGCGATCGGGGATGCCAATGGGTGGTTCTTTATCGCGCACGCTGGGTGCTGCTCCTACACGCGGATATACACCCAGCCTTCATGCAGGCGATCGACGATCTTCTCCAGCGCAGCGGGTATGATCTCGGCATCCGGAACCAGGCGCACCTCGATGCCCTTGAGTTTCAGTTTCTCGATGGTGCGGCTGCAGGCCAGGAAGCTCAGGTTGTCATACAGCATGGCCATGCGGTGTATCCGCTCGACGTAGGGTGATGCGTCTTCGCGCAGCAGGGCGAGCCCCTCGGCGTTGGCGACCACCTCCAGTTGAACCTTCTCCGGCGTATCCTTGTAGCTTGCCAGGAGTTCCTCGGCATCATCGAGCGCCTGCGCGAGACGTTCGGGGTCGGCAGTGCTGATATGGAAGACCACGCGCCTGTATTCATCGCCGGGGGGTGCGATCTGGGCAAGGCCGGCTGGCGCTGTCGAGGCAGAGGGGTTCAACTGTGGCTGCAACAGGACCCCGATCAGCGTACCCACGGCAAGCAGCATGACAGCCGCAACGGCCTGGACCGAGAACAGGGCCTTGTTGGAGGCGTTCCAGCGGTCTCTGTTATTGACCGGCTGCGGTGGCTCGCGGTAGGCGAGGCGCACGGAGTCCTTCAGTTGCATTAATTCGCACACGCGACAGGCGAGGGCGTCATTCTGGTTGATGGCCTCGATGATTTCCTTGCGCTCACTGATATCTATCTCGTCATCCACGAACGCCTGCAACTGTTCGTCTGAGTAGATATTGTCTTTGTTCACTTCACTCTCCTGATCCTGGCGCGTATGACCTCGTGACGTGGGTCATAGTCCGCCAGCGATTTTTTCAATGCCTTTCTGGCCCGGCAAATCCGGCTCATCACCGTGCCGATGGGTATGTCCAGTATTTCAGCGATCTCTGCATAGCTAAATCCTGCCAGGTCGACCAGGGTAATGACCTGCCGTTGCCTAACCGGCAACTGGCCGATACTGCGACGAACCCGTTCAACGATATCCTGCCGGTCATTGGTGTCCTTTTCATAGGCAAATTCCTCATAGGGCAGACTATCCAGGTCGACGGTTTCCTTCCTGCGTCGCAGGTAGTCATACCAGCAATTCGCCAGGATCTTGCTCAACCAGCCCCGGATCGCATCGGGGTTCTTCAGCTGTTTGGCATTCTTCAATGCCTTGAGCATGGCCTCCTGGACCAGGTCATCGGCCAGGGCCGGCTCGTGGCACCAGGAATAGGCGATCTGGTAGAGCAGGTCGCGGCGCTTCTCGAGTTCGTTCCTGATGAATCGGGTGTTCGAAAAGATGCCGACGCATCCTGCCTTGCTACTCAGCTTTGCCATGCTTACTACCCCATGCAGTTATGACGATATTTTTTATTGATTTATTCCTTCAGTTTATTCGGTTTGCGTCCTTATGAACACTCTGCAACAGGTTTGGAATGGTGGTTTTGGAATATTTTCACCCCGGCCGGTGTCTCCATTAAACAAGGTAAGCCCCTGTTTATTATTAATACTGTATATGCTTATTTTCCGAAACACATGGCCGCTGTGGACGGGCGCCGGGCTGGCGATCGTCCTGGCATTGTTCCTGTACCGCTTGCCGATGTTGATGGCCGGACCACAGGATATCGCCTTGCCGGACCTGGAAGGGCAGTCCCATCCGCTGAGCGAATACATCGGCAAGGGCAAGTGGACCTTCGTTAATATCTGGGGACCGCGCTGTCCGCCATGCCAGGAAGAACTCCCCGAGCTGGTACAGTTTCATGATGACCACAAGGATGCTGATGCGATCGTGCTGGGCATCGCCCTGGATTATCCCAGCTTTGGCAAGCCCGACGCGGAGGAGGTGGCCGCTTTCGTCGAGGACTACCTGGTGGGATACCCCGTGCTATTGGGGTATCCGGACATGATGGAGGCCTTCGAGGCCGGTCCGTTGGCGGGTATGCCGACCACCCTGGCCTACACCCCGAAGGGTGAACTGGTCGCAGTGCAGACCGGGATGATTACCCGGGAGATCATCGAGAATTTTATGCGCGACTACCTGCAGGGTCGTTAAGCCTTATCAAGTCGTCATTCCGGGCGATGCGAAGCTGAGACCCGGAATCCAGTTTTTATCGATCAGTTGGTTACTGGATTCCGGCTTGCGCCGAAATGACGAAGAGTAATTAATCAGACCATCCTTAATTCTACCCTGGGCGCATCAGCCCGGCCGACAGCAGGAACCTAGAGGGTGTCGAGGACTCGCTGCCGGAGGGTGCGGTATTCCTCCTCACTCAGGAGGCCCTTTTGGCGCAGGGATTCGATTTGCAACAACCGTTCCTCGGCACTGCCGGCCGGTTTGGCAGGGACGATTTCCCCTTGTATCGAAGCAGGTTTCGCTGCCGGTGTCGTTACAGACACTGGTGGCGCTGAGGGTTGTGCCTCGGCCGGCTTGTAATCAGGGTCGCACTCCAGCTGCACATGGATATCCTTCGACAGAATGTTGTCGTTGACCTGGGTGCTGTAGGGTTCACAGCCGGGATTCTTTATTGATAGTGATCCTACGTAGCGGTAGACAAAAAGCCCCCCGGTTTGAGCATCACCCCCGGTGAAGCGTGCCTGGAATACTTCATTCGGCCTGATGACCAACGGAGTCTTTCCGATCTCTACCCCTTCGGCATAGACCGAGGCCGCCTGCGGGTCCGAGTCGATGGTGATCTGCTGGCGGTTCTCCAGCAGATCGCCCCCAAAACCTCCGCAACCGCTGAGTGACGTTGCGATTAGCAGGGTGACCCAGAGTCCGCCATGGAATCGAAAGTGGAAGATTGTCATGTGAATATCCTGGTCCCGCTAGACTGTGTCATGGTTTTCGTGTGGAAAAGGCCGCTATCTTACGGCAAAAAGAAGCTGATCGCATCAAACCCGGATTGTGTTGCGGGTGTCACAAGACCTGGAAACCAGACAGCTACTGGTGCAATCAAAATTTGATGGTGAAATAGTTGGAATAAATCCCGGCGCCATCTCGTCTTCGTCTAATAATTAAAAAAACCATCGTTGCTAGCGAATAGCGTTTTTAATTTTTAACCCCTTGTTATTTGTATCAATCAGGAGGAGCTAATGCGTATACCCAAGAGAGTAACGGCCTGGGTACTGGCCGCCATCACAGGATTTGCACTGACTTCTGCGCTAACGGCAACGTCAGCACAGGCGGCGGATGAAAAACCCTTCGCCGAACACAAGGTCGTGCTGCAAATCAGTGACAACGATCCCAGCAAGCAGACCCTGGTCCTGAATGTGGCCGGCAACCTGCTCAAGGCCTATGGCAGCGACAAGGTGGATATCGAGATCGTCGCTTTCGGTCCCGGGGTGCGCCTGATGTTTGCGGAAAACGTCAACAAGGGCCGTATCGGTGGGCTGAGTGCCGAGGGGGTACGCTTTGCTGCCTGCAATAACACCATCGCCAATATGACCAAGAATCTGGGTCATGAACCGGCGATCAACCCGAATGCCGTCCGGGTCGGGGCGGGCGTTGTCCGCATCATTGATCTGACCGGGCAGGGTTATACCCTGGTCAAGCCCTGATCAAGCCATCTGTCTGGATTGAACATAAGATCCGGGTCTGCGTGCAGGGAGGAAATACGCATGCTGGCTGACGGATCATGATTTCATCAATACCAATCACTGGAGGAAATTCCATGAGGAAAAAAGTATTCAAGCGGGCAACGCTGGCGATTGTCTGTGCAGGGGGAATGTTGGCCGGGGCGACCACGCACGCGGCCGACTGGCTGTCGTTGCAGGGCACCGAGCCTGAAGGCGCTGCTGAACGCGCCAGGATCTGGGGCTTCGTGCAGCCAGAATTTGTGAGTACAGACGGTTCGACACTGGCCGCAGGTCCCTGGGCAGGTCAGGAGGCGATCTTCAACTCGATTGGCCCTGATCTGGAAACCAATGAGCAGTTTAATATCCGGCGCGCCCGGCTTGGTGTAAGGGGAACCGGCTTCCCGCTGGACAGTAACGTGAACTATTTCCTGCTGGCGGAGTTCGGCAATAACGGTGTCACCCGTCCCGGTGGCGGCAGTGTCAAGGTGACGGACGCCAGCGTCACGCTGAATCATTTAAAGAAATTTACCCGCGTGAGAGTCGGCCAGTTCAAGACCCCGGGCTCGGAAGACGGTCTGCAGGCAATTCACGTGCATAACTACAACAACTTTTCCATTGTTGCCGACCAGCTGCTGCTGGAACGGTTCCTGGACGCCGATGGTGCAGCGGCTTGTAGAGCGGCAGATCTTGATGTTGATCCAGCCGTAGATCCAGATGCAGGTAACAAACTAGCCTACCTGGGCCTCTGTCAAGGCGGTAACCAGCTGAATGGATCGGTGGGTGCCTACCGTGACATCGGTGTGCAGTTGTTCAACACCTTTACCCTCAAGGATGGCCCGGGCAAGTATCCCTGGGAGGTCAGCTATGCCTTTATGGTGGGCAACGGTAACGGCATTGCGCGCGGCGACAACGATGATCACCGTGACCTGTATGCCTATCTCTCTGCCGGGCAGGTCTTCGGGGGTAAGGGGCCGCGTCGCCAGGACTGGAAGCTCTATGGCTGGTACCACGACGGTAAACGCCACATCTTCGATACAACTGGAACCCCGGATACATGGGGAAGTAAACGGTTTGACCGGGATCGCTGGGGTATCGGCGGTACCTTGCGTTGGCAGAAATACCGTCTGTACGGTGAGTACATCGAGGCCGACGGCATGATCTTCAACGCATCCGATGGCGCAGCAGTGCCCGGATCCATCAGTAACGACGGTAGCCAGGTCTCGGGCTTTAATATGCTGACTGATAACAAGGCCGATGGCTGGTATCTCGATTTCGGTTACAAGGTCCTGCCGAACCTGGAACTCGATGTTCGCTACGATGAGCTGAACCGCGGTACGGAAGGTGCAGCATCCATACTGCGCGAGTTCGAACGCTGGACCGTCGGTGCCCAGTACTTCTTTAACAAGAAATCTCGCATCACGCTTAACTACGAATTCCGTGATACGACTGCACCCGGAGCTGCCGGTGCAGACAGGATTGTGGCAGGCACGGATGACTTGTTCTCTGCGCAGTTGCTGGTCATCTTCTAATCAGATCCGACTGAACTGAGGTACCGACCCCGGCCCGCATTGCGTGCCGGGGTTTTTTATTTCTGCCCGCTTCTGAGACAATGATCCGATTGGCGCCAGGGCTGGAGGATTCGTGATTAGACGCCATGGCAATCGCTGGCAATACATTCATCAGAATTGGCTGCGCCAAAGTTAATCTACAAGTTGATATTAATAATGTAACTTACTGAATAATATTGTCATTAATTCATAAAAATTCCTGGTTGGTTCAACCCTTCGAGCGCCTGAGCGCGGCCGCTGCCCAGGGTCGCTTCCCGCACGCCCTGTTGATCAGTGGCCAGCCCGGGCTGGGGAAGACGGCCTTTGCCGACGAGTTGGGGCGTTTTCTGATCTGCGAAACGCCAGTCAGGGGCACCCATGCCTGTGGGAAATGCACCGGCTGTACCCTGTTCGCGGCCGGCAACCACCCCGATTTCTTCAGCATATCCCCCGGGGAGGACAGCAGCGCCATCAAGGTCGACCAGATCCGGGCGCTGGCCGAGGACCTCGCCATGAGCCGCCACGGTGGCGGGTTCAAGGTCGCCATCCTGAACCCGGCGGAGGCCATGAACATCAATGCCGCCAACAGCCTGTTAAAGACACTGGAAGAACCGACCGATAACACAGTACTGCTACTGGTCAGCGCCAATCCGGGTCGTTTGCCGGCCACGGTACGCAGCCGCTGCCAGCAGGTGAGGATTCCGGTGCCCAGGCGTGATCAGGCCGTGGCCTGGTTGAAGCAACAGGTCGAGGTTGAGCAGCCGGATGTCTACCTGAGTCTCGCCAAGGGGGCGCCGCTGCTGGCGCTGCATCTGGCTCAGGGCAATGCCCTGGAGGAACGGGCCCGGCAATTCCAGGCCCTGGTCGGGATCTACCAGGGCCAGCATGACCCGATCGCACTGGCGGCGAGCTGGTCCAAGGACGAGGACCTGACGGGCCTGCGCTGGCTGCGGGAATGGTTGATGGACTTGCTGAGAATACGGCTCACCGGCCATGCCCGGGGGATCCACGGGATTGACCTGACCGAGGGACTGCAGGCACTTGCACGGCAAATGGATTGCAAGGTAATGTTCGGACAGCTGGACGAGGTGAACCGGGCGATTCAAATGGCAGGCAGCGGGATCAATCGCCAGTTGATGACTGAAGACATCCTGCTCGCATGGGCAGCACGGACATCCTGAAGGATGTTGTACAACAGGAAAGGGTAATGCAGTTATGACACAGGCAGCCGCACCACGCCAGGGGATACTTTCCCTCACCATCAAGGACAAGAGTGCATTGTATGCAGCCTATATGCCGTTCATCAGCGGTGGCGGCCTGTTTATTCCGACAAAAAAGAGCTACAACCTCGGTGACGAGGTCTTCATGCTGCTGACGCTGATGGATGAAACCGATAAGATTCCTGTCGCAGGCAAGGTGGTCTGGATCACACCCATGGGGGCACAAGGCAACCGTGCCGCCGGGATCGGTGTCCAGTTCAGCGACCAGGACGACGGTGCCGCCCGCAACAAGATCGAAGGCTTCCTCGCCGGAGCGCTCGATTCCGACCGCCCGACCCACACCATGTAAGCACCGCGTTTGCGGTCACCACAAAAGCACTTATCATTCACCTCTTGTCTTTAAGAGGTAACCCACATGCTGGTCGATTCACACTGCCACATTGACATGCTGGACCTGCAGTCCTTCGAGGGCGGCGTCGATGGGGTGCTGGCCTCGGCGCGCGAATTGGGCGTTGGCCACATGCTGTGCGTCTCCATCAACCTGGAAGACTACCCCAATATGCTGGCGCTGATGGAGGACCGCGATGAGGTCACAGTCTCCGTCGGGGTGCACCCGAATGAGCGGGGCGGGCGGGACCCGGAACCGCATGAGCTGGTTGCACTGGCCGCCCATCCCAGGGTCGTGGCGATCGGCGAGACGGGCCTGGATTACTTTCGCAGCGAAGGCGACCTCGACTGGCAGCGGCAGCGTTTCAGGAACCACATCAGTGCGGCCAAACAGTGCGACAAACCACTGATCATCCATTCGCGCGATGCCAAGGAAGATACCCTGAGGATCATGGAGGAGGAGGACGCCAGCGCTGCGAGCGGAGTGATGCACTGCTTCACCGGTGACTGGGACATGGCGCAGCGCGCCATCGATTTGGACTTCTACATCTCGTTCTCCGGCATCGTGACCTTCAACAGTGCCAAAGAGCTGAAGGAGATCGCACAGCGGATGCCGCTCGACCGGATGCTGGTGGAGACCGACTGTCCCTACCTGGCGCCGGTTCCGCACCGCGGCAAGCCCAACCAGCCCGCCTACGTGCGCCATGTGGCCGAGCATATCGCCAAACTGCGCGGCGAGACGTTTGAGTGTATTGCCGAGGCAACGACGGCGAACTTCAAGGCCTTGTTCAATCCGCCTGCGGCATTGTGAAGCGTGAGACGTGAATTGGAGCGCTTTCAGGCGCGATCGACCGCACGGAAGCAGTAAGAAGTAAAGAGTAAAGAGTGAAAAGTGAGATGTAGGGTGCCCCGTGCGCATCAAAGAATGGCCACGGAATCCGCGGAAGAACACGGAATGATAAAAACATAAAATATAAAACGTTACATGTGAATTGTAGGAGTGCCTTGCAGGCGCGATCTTTATCGCGATAATAATCACCGCGCCTGCAAGGCGTTCCTACAGGTTGCCCGTCCATGGCATATTTATCTGCCGGTAGGGTGTGTCATTCTTCTGCTGGTATGGGCCGCGGGCGGCGCTGCTCGTCCACGGCCACGTAGGTCAGTTCGGCCTCGGTGAGGTGAACCACCTCAGGGTCCTTCCCGTAGCGCTCTGCAAAGGCCTGTACCCTGACCGTGATCGAGGTGGTGCCGACGCGTGTCACCTGGGCATAACAGCTGATCAGGTCGCCGACAAAGGCCGGATGTCTGAACTGGAAGGCATTGACCGCCACGGTGACGATGTGACCCTGCGCGCGGCGACGCGCGATAATGCTGCCGGCGATATCCACCTGGGACATGATCCAGCCACCGAAGATGTCGCCTTCGGCGTTAGTGTCCGCCGGCGCGGCCATCACCCGGATGGCGAGGTGGCGGTCGTCGGGAAGCTCGATTTCGTCAGCCATGCCCCACCGGGATCGGCAATACCCGATGACACTCTGTCGTGTTCTTTAGCTGCACCCTAATTCATTACCTCAGTATCTTGTGTGACTCTACCGCCGCCCGGCGAGAAATGCGGGCTAGTGACCCGCGTACATGTCTTCGACGGCAGCGGAGAAGTGCTCCATGATGCGGTTGCGCTTCAGCTTGAGTGTCGGCGTGATCATCCTGTTCTCGATGGTCCAGGGTTCCAGGGTGCAGGTGACGCGGTGCACCTGGGCATAGCCGGGAAATTCCGACAGCAAACCGGACAGCTTTTTGCCCACCGCTTGTTCCACCGCCTCGCTGGCAAGCGTCGCGGGATCCGCGGGATCCAGGCCCATGCCGTGGGCAAACCGTTCCCACTGTTCCGGGTTGAGCACAATGACGGCCGCCAGGTAGGGGCGGCCTTCACCGGTGATCATGACCTGTTCGAACAGGGGATCGAGCGCGACGGCCATTTCCATATCTGCGGGCGGCACCTTTTCGCCATTGGCCAGGACGATGATTTCCTTCAGGCGCCCGGTGATGTAAATGTGCTTGTTCTCGATGCGCGCCTTGTCACCGGTGTGCAGCCAGCCTTCGGCATCGATCATGTCGCGGGTGGCCTCGGGGTTGTCCCAGTAGCCCAGCATCACGCAGGGGCCGCGCGTCAGAAGTTCATCATTGTCGTCCACCTTCACCTCGACGTTTGACAACGGCACGCCGACACTGGCCGGATCATTGTCATCCTCCGGGTTGACACTGATGATCGGGCTGGTCTCCGTCAGGCCGTAGCCCTGTATCAGGTTCAGCCCCAGGCCGATGAACACCTTCGCAATCGGCGTCGGCAGGGGGGCGCCACCGGAGGCGGCCAGGCGCATCTGCCCGCCCAGCTTGGCCATGATCTTGCCGGCCACCAGCTTGTCGAGCAGTGGCCACAACAGGAAGCCCGGGTGCCAGCCGCCGCGCCCCTGGCGGTGCAGGAAGCGCCGCCAGCCGGTTTCGACCGCCAGGTTGAACAGTTTGGTGGCCAGCGGTGATTTCTCGGCCAGGCCGGCCTGGATCTTGTTGTAGACGCGCTCGTAGATGCGCGGCACCGAGATCAGGATGGTGGGCCTGATGTTGAGCAGGTCTTCGCCAAGCTCGGGGATGGAACGGGCATAGGCAATAGTGGCACCGACCATCATGGGGATGTAATAACCGACGGTGCGCTCGAAGGTATGCGACAGCGGCAGGAAGGACAGCAGCATGTCGCCTCCATGGAGATGGACGATCTCCAGGGCGCTGTCGGCATTGGCCAGGATATTGCGGTGGCTGAGCATGACGCCCTTGGGACGTCCGGTGGTGCCGGAGGTGTAGACGATGGTCGCCAGTTCATCGGGTGCGCCATCGGCATTGTGCAGACCGTCGGCGTTTTCCGGTAACCAGTCCGCTGCGTAGCGCACCCGGTTCTCGCCTTCGGGCGCGCTGACCGGCTCCAGCGTAATGATACGGGTTACCGTGGCGAGCTGCTCGCGCACTGGCAATAACCGTTCCCAGTGTTCCTCGCCTTGCAGCAACAGCAGTTTGGCGCCGGCATTATTGAGTATGTAGGCACTGTTCTCGGCGCGGTCATCGGTGTACAGGGGGACGACCACCAGGCGCGATCCCAGTGCCGCCTGATCGAAGACCACCCATTCCTTGCAATTGCGCAACAGTATGGCGACCCGGTCGCCTGGCTGCAGGTCCTCGTTGGCGAGGGCGGCCTGCCAGCGCGCGACCTCGGCGGACATGTCGGCCCAGCTGGAATCATTCCATTGGCCGGTGGCCGCGTCATATTGACGGTAGGCCACGCTGTCCGGCGTCCTGCTGACGCGTTTGCGAAACAGTCCGGCCAGCGTCCCGGCTTCATCGGCAGGTATCTTGTCTGTCATTCCTTCGGCCATTTAGCCCCCCTGTGTGTTGAATAACGAGTCCCAGCCCGGGTCCGGTGTGAAGCGTTCACCGTAGCGGCTGGTGTATTGCTGCAGCCGTGCTTGCAATGCAGCCGGACCCGTGGACCGGATATGGTGCATGGGTCCGCCGCGAAAGGGCGCGAACCCGGTGCCGAAGATCATGCCGGCATCCAGCAGGTCGCTGCTCCCGACGACCTGTTCGCGTACACAACTCACCGCCTCGTTCAGCAGCCGCAGCATCAGCCTGTCAGTGATCTCCTCCAGTTGGGCATCGGAGCCCGGGGCCTTTGGTTTGACCGGCTTGCCCTTGCGGTATTCGTAGAAACCACGCCCGGATTTGCGCCCCAGCCGGCCGGTGGCCACCAGTTGTTGCAGGCGCTTCGGTATCTCGGCGTTGAAATGGGATGCCAGCACCTCGGCCACGTGCAGGCAGATATCCAGGCCGACGCTATCGGCCAGTTCAACCGGCCCCATCGGCATGCCGAACCCGGTCGCGGCCTTGTCGATGAGGCTGGCCGCCACGCCCTCTGATTCCAGGAGGACGGCCTCCATGAGGTAGGGCATCAGGATGCGGTTGACCAGGAAGCCGGGGGTGCTGGTCACCGGCAGCGGCAGGCGGTCGAGCTGGCGGGTGAAGGCCAGGGCCCTGGTCGTGACATCCGCCGCGGTGGACGCACCGTTCACCACCTCTACCAGTTGCATCTTGGCCACCGGGTTGAAGAAGTGCAGCCCCACCAGTTGTCCGGGCCGGACCAGGGCCTCGGCGAGTTCCTCCAGCGGGATGCTCGATGTGTTGGTCGCCAGGATGGCATCGGCCCGCATGCGCGGTTCCAGTTCGCGGTACAGGCTGCGCTTGACCTCGGCATCCTCGAAGATGGCCTCGATGACGATGTCGGCGCGGGCCACCCCGGCGCCCTTGTGGTCGGGCATCAGCCGGTCCAGCGCCGCCCGGATCTCGCGCGGTTGTTTCAGCTTGCGCTTGAACAGGGCATGGGCGCGCTGCATGGCCGGCGCAATGCGCTCCGGGGCCTGGTCCTGGAGGGAGACCCGGAAGCCGCGCAGGGCGCACCAGGAGGCGATGTCGCCGCCCATGGTGCCGGCACCCACCACGTGGACATATTTCGGTCGGTAGTCGCTGTCACGTCCCAGCCCCTTGAGTTGCTCCTGCAGGAAAAACACGTGGATCAGGTTGCGGGCGGTCGGATCGTTGATCAGGCGGGCAACGGACTGCGCCTCGGCCGCGAGCATGGCGCCTGTGTCATTGGCGTGTTCGCGCCAGATGTCGATCAGCGCGTAGGGGGCGGGGTAGTGTGCTTGCGCGGCGCGTTTGGCCACCTGCCGGCGCATGACCTTGGCCAGCAGCGGGCGGGCAACGGGGCTGTTGCTGAGCCGGTCCAGCCAGCCGGGCCGGGCCGCTGCAGGGGCCTCGAGTATCAGCTGGCGCGCTGCCGTGTGCAGGTGACGTTCCGGGACCACCCGGTCCACCAGGCCGATGCGTTTTGCCTGGCGCCCGTCCAGGGTGCGGCCGGTCAGCATCAGGTCCATGGCCTTGAGGCCGCCGACCAGTGGGGTCAGGCGCGCACTGCCGCCCCAGCCGGGATGGATGCCGAGGCGCACCTCGGGCAGCCCCAGGCGGGTGCCGGGATCATCGCGGGCCACCCGGTAGCGGCAAGCCAGCGCCAGCTCGGTGCCGCCACCGAGACAGAAGCCGTGGATCAGGGCAACGGTCGGAGTGGTATAGGCGGCCAGCCGGTTGAACACCGACTGTCCGAGTTTTAGAAACGCGAGCGCCTGCGCCTCGGTCTCGATGTGAGTGAACGACTCGATGTCGGCCCCGGCAATGAAGCCGTTGGACTTGTCGGACAGGATCACCAGTCCGCGGGGGCACTGGGCAGCGATTGACTGGAGCTGCTGGTCCAGTTCATGCAGGACCTCGGTGCTGAAGGTGTTGGTCCCGCTGCCGGCCCTGTCAAAGTGCAGCCAGACGATATTGTCGTGGTCGGTCTCCGCCCGGAAATGGGTGCCGGTGTCGCTCATCGCGCTTATCCCGCTGTCCTTTCAACCAGCAGCGCGCCGCCCTGGCCACCGCCAATGCACAGGCTGGCCATGCCGCGGTGTGCGTTTTCGCGTTCCAGTACGCGTAACAGGTGCAGCACGATGCGTGCACCGCTGGCGCCAACCGGGTGACCGATGCTGACGCCGCCGCCATCCACGTTCAGGCGTGCCTCATCGATGGGGGTGAACGGGGTGTCGCGGCCGAGTTCGGTGCGGCAGAAATCGGCATCCTGCCAGGCGGCGAGACAGGCCAGTACCTGGGCGGCAAAGGCCTCGTTGATCTCCCAGTAGTCGATGTCCGGGCTGTCGAACCCGTGCCGCATCAGTACCGGTGCCATGGCATACGCCGGCCCGAGCCCCATCTGGGCAGGATCCAGGCCGGCCCACTGACTGTCGATAAGTTGGCCGATTACCGGCAGGTCGTAACGTGCCACCGTGTCTTCCGAAGCGAGCAGCAGCCAGGCCGCACCGTCGGTGACCTGGGCGCTGTTGCCGGCGGTCACGTTGCCCTCCGGGCGGTCGAACACGGGTTTGAGTTGCGCCAGCTGTTCCATGCTGGAGTCGGCGCGCACCCCGTCGTCGTGATCGTAGACATTGCCGCGGCTGTCGTAGAGCACCTCGATCTCGTCAAGGTGGCCGGCCTTGTGTCCGGCATCCAGGCGCTGGTGGCTGCGCAGGGCGAAGGCGTCCATCTGTTCCCGGGTGATCCCGAAACGGTGTGCGAGGATCTCGGCCGTCTGCCCCATGGAGAGTCCCACGACCGGGTCGGTCAGGCCGCGCAGCAGGGCGATGACCGGCTTGAGGTGACCAGGGCGCAGGCCGGCAATTGCCCTGAGTTTCGCGCCGGGACTGCGTGCCCGGGAGAGGGCGGCCAGCCAGTTGACCATGGCGTGGTTGTAGAGTATCGGTGCATGACTCATGGACTCCACGCCGCCGGCCAGCACCAGACTGGAGCGGCCGCTGGCGATGTTCTGGGCGGCGTTATCGATGGACTGCAGGCCGGAGGCGCAGTTGCGTTGCACCGTCCAGGCCGGCACGCGTTCACCGCAGCCCAGTCGCAGCGCGGCGACCCGGCCGATGTTGGCCTCGTCGGGTCCGGGCATGACACAACCGAGAATGACCTCGTCGAGGTCGGTGGCGGAGAAGGGCTGGCGCGCCAGCAAGGGATGTGCGGCGGCGACCGCGAGGTCGGACGCGGCAAAAGCGCCGGGTTTCCCGCGTGCCTTGATGCACGGTGTACGGCTGCCGTCAACGACCAGGACCGGCCGGCCACCCCATCCGACTTGTTGTGCCCCCATTGTCAACGCTCCCTGGCCAGGTATCCCGGCGGGAAGTCATCAACCTGGATGACCTCCGTACGCGCCGCGATGGCGGCATGGATACCGGCCACTTCCGCTTCCGTAATCACACCGGCTGCCAGTCCGGCGTCGAGGTAATCCTCCGGGTCACCCTTGGGCAGGGTACCGGCGCGCATCGCCTCGCGCAGTTTGCGTAGCGCCGGTTCGGCTGCCATGGTCTTTATCAGCGCATCATCAAGCTGCGCCAGTGGCTGACTTTTATCCGTTGGAATATACACACCTTCGCTCAGACGGTCACGCAGCGGGGACGGGCGCAGGATGAGGTCCGCGACCTGGTGGCTGAGTGCATCACTCGGACGCCGGTAGCGCTTGCCGGCCGGAAACGTCAAGGCACGCGTCAGCGTGGCGATGAAACGGTTGGGGAAGTTGTTTAATACCTCGTTGAGACGCACCTGGATGTTGTAGAGCAGGTCATCACAGGCGCATTCCAGCAGCGGCAGTTCGTCATCCGGCGAACCGTTGTCATAATGATGCTTGAGTACCGCACTACCCAGGTAGAGGTAGCTCAGGACGTCGCCGAGACGCCCGGAGAGCGATTCCTTGCGCTTGAGTCCGCCGCCCAGTGACAACAGCGTCATCTCGGTGGTGACGGCAAAGGCGAGGCTCATGCGCTCGAACTGACGGTAGTAGTGGCCGCGCCGGCCATGCTGCGGCGATCGCAGCAGGCGACCATGGCTGATGCCATGGAACAGGCAGCGCGCGATGTTGCTCATTGCCAGGCTGCCATGCCCGAACAGGGCGGTATCGAAGGCAGCGACATCCCGGCTGGCGGTCGCCTCCATTTCCCTGAACAGGAAGGGGTGACAGCGGATCGCCCCCTGGCCGAAGATGATCAGGTTGCGGGTGAGGATATTCGCGCCCTCGACGGTGATCGCTATCGGCAGGGCCTGGTAACCACGCGCGATAAAATTGGTCGGCCCCATGCTGATGCCGCGACCGCCAAGGATGTCCATGGCGTCATTCATGACGACCCGCATGCGTTCCGTCAGGTGATACTTGACAATGGCGGAGGCG
>Ga0224512_10002599_pt1 | contig 16432 bp, 17 predicted proteins | sample SF_May12_sed_USG_4_FD_169103 | JGI IMG/M metagenome (GOLD analysis project Ga0224512, IMG submission 169103) | Sediment microbial communities from San Francisco Bay, California, United States - SF_May12_sed_USGS_13 | ecosystem: Environmental > Aquatic > Marine > Sediment | place: USA...
ATCAGCGTCTCGCGCCGCGGCCCATCGAGAGCGGCTAGGTAGGCGTCCACCTGCTCGGATCCGGCCGGCGCCGACGTATCGCGTTTGGCGACCTTGCGCTCGGGAGGAAGAGGTGCTGGCATCGCACCAACTGTACGCGATCGTCTGCCGCGGCCGGTATGGACTAGAGGCGGGGCGGGCGTGGGACCAGTACGGGGGTGCTGGCGTCACCGTGCCCTACTCCTCCTCGTCAGGTGCCGTCCGATGGCTGGACCGGTGGACATCCAGGTCGGAGATCCACGATGGGCTGTGTGGCCAATGTCGACCCCACCCGCTCAAGTTCGAGAAGGCCTTCCACATGTGGGTCTCTTCCGCCAGTGTGGCCGGCATGTCGAGGCCGACCGCCTCGGCAAGCGGCAGCCGTCCTAGGTCGATGAGCGCCCGCATCGCTCGGGCGTACCCTCCCGCCGCGGAGACAGCTCGCTGATAGAAAGGAGCCGTCAGGGCGATGCTGACGACGGCATAGACGATTGGGGTGGTCGAGCCCGACGCGATCGCAGTTGCGACCGCGGCGATGGCGAAGCCGGCCGAAAGAGCTATGCCGCCCACCCATGTGTTCGTGGCCGTCCGCCCATCGTTGAGGCCAGACACAACGGCTTCAGGTGCAACAGCCACGAGCAGATGCCAGGCATTGATCGTTTCGAGTCCGTATTGAGTTCCCCCGTAGGCTTCGCCTGAACGGAGTGCGTTGCCGAGTCGAGTGGGGAGCACGAGGCTCTCATCTCTCGGATACAGCTCCAGCTGCCACCGCTTCCGGTTGATCTCCTTTCGAGACGCTCCCTTCGAAAGGATCTCCTTCCGGAGGTCTGCCATTCGCTCGCGTTGTTTCTGGGTCCGATGGTCGGCAAGCCGACCAGGCCAGGAATACCCCTCGAGCACGCGATACAGCGGCCGGGCATATGACGACAGCACCGTGGCGATGAGGGTCGTCGCGAATCCTAAGAGCAGGGATTGGTCGAGCGCATCCCAGGTCCGGATCGCAGCGGTTACGCCCTCGTCGGGCAGGTGCGGGAACAGCGCAACTGGGAACAGCCATGCCTTAGCCGCTCCGAGCAGGTGCTCGACCGACGACGAATAGATCTCTTTCACGAGGGCGCTCCGGTCGGTCCGTCAACCCGGCGGATCCAGGTTGGTCTCGCCGGGGGGCTCCTCAGCCTCGGCTACTGCGTCCACCTGGCCATGGTCATCGTGCTCGGGCACCTCTACCCAGGTGGGCCCACCGGCGGTGTTGTCCTGGACGTCGAACATCGGAGGCTCGGCGGGTTGCGGGCCGAAGGACTCCTCGCCCCCTGTGAACCAATGCTTAACCAGTTCTACGAATCTCATGTACTCGCCTCGCTGATTCCAACCCTACAGAAGCCGGGGCGGCGAGTCTGTTGGCGCAGCAGCCCAACCGCGACCTCAGTCGCCGTTTCGGTCTGGACTAGCGGCGGGGCGGACGGGGGACCAGCACCGGGGTGCTGGCCGTGTATGCCTTGAACTCTTCGTCATCGCCCCAGCGTTTGGCAGCCCGGGCTTCGAGCATCGGGACACCGCTCACGCGTGTGATCAACAGGAAGACGAAGACCGGTGAGATGAGGGTCGCCCAACGCCAGCCGGACAGCACCGGCAACGCCATGATCGCCACACCGGCCCAAAGGGTGATCTCGCCGAAGTAGTTGGGGTGGCGTGACCACGCCCACAAACCGGAGGTGATGAACCGGCCCTCGTTGGCCGGGTCCTTCTTGAAGGCCGACTTCTGACGATCGGCGACCACTTCGATCGCGAACCCGACGACCCACACGAGGATCCCGACGATCGCCACCCAACCGATCGAACGACGCTCCATGCCCGTGATGATCGCCAGGGCGCTGGCCAGGGTCAGGAGCACCCACAGACCCTGCAGGGTCCAGGTCATGAAGAACCGCAGCGGATCCGTCTTGATCTCGTCGAAGCGGCCGTCTCTCCCGTCGCGGCGGACCCGGCGGAACAAGAACGAACCGAGCCGCAACGCCCAGATCATGACCATCGCTGCCACGATCACGGCCCGCGCGTCAGGGTCGTCGCTGAGCAACAGGGCCACGGCAGTGACGGTGACATAGGTGATGCTGCCGGTCAGGTCGTAGTAGTGCTCGGTCTTCGCGCGGTTGGAGGGCACGAACACCACCCAGTTGATGGCATACGCCAGCAGACCACAGATGGCGAACACGGAGATCGAGCCGACCTGCGTGCTGCCGTCGCTGCCGGCGAGAATCACGAGCGCACCAATCAGCAGGCTCGCAGCAATCCCGATGAACGATCTTCGTGTGCCATCTGTCATAGCGCGCATCATAGGGGGAGACCCGCCCGATCCGTGAAGCCGGGCTCTCGTGAGAGCTACGGTTTCCGAGACGACACCTGAAGAGAGAGCGAGCGATGGACCACGGCACTTCGACGAAGGACCTTCCCGCCGCTGCGCGGGTCGTGATCGTGGGCGGCGGCGTGATCGGGGCGAGCGTCGCCTACCACCTGACCAAGGTCGGCTGGACGGATGTGGTGCTCATCGAGCAGAGCAAGCTCACCTCCGGCACGACCTGGCATGCGGCCGGTCTCATCGTGTCGGGTGGCATGACCACCGAGACCTCGGCCTGGATGGCCACATACACCCGGGAACTGTACGAACGACTCGAGGACGAGACCGGACTATCCACTGGCTTCCGGCCGGTCGGGTACGTTCAGACCGGTTCGTCTGCTGATCGCATCGACAAGCTGCGCCGCGAGGCAGATTTCCTGAGGTGCGTCGGCATCGAACGAGAAGAGATCTCTCCTGCCGAGGTGCAGGCCATGTGGCCGATGCTCGATATCACCGGCATGATTGCTGGCTTCTACACCGCCAACGAGGGCAGGGCCGACCCGGCCAACTGCGCCATGTCGCTCGCCAAAGGTGCCCGTATGGGAGGCGCCCGGATCATCGAAGACACGGCGGTCGCCGGCTTCACGATGGAGAATGGTCGCGTCTCGGCGGTGCAGACGTCACGGGGTGACATCGCCTGTGAACTCGTCGTCAACTGCGCCGGCATGTGGGCGCGTCAGATCGGAGCCATGGCCGGTGTGGCCGTACCGCTCCAGGCCGCCGAACACGCCTATCTAATCACCGACCAGGTCCCGTCTGTTGTCGCCGACATGCCGATTCTCGAAGACCCCGACCGGTACGCCTATTACCGCGAAGAGACGGGCGGGCTGATGGTGGGGCTGTTCGAACCCCTCGGCGCACCGTGGAGCGTCGAGAGCGTTCCAGGCGATTTCAGCTTCGGCGAGATTCCCAACGACTGGGACCGACTCGCACCCTTTCTCGAACTGGCCATGGAGCCGCTCCCGATCCTGCGCGAGGTGGGCATCCGCAAGCTCTTTACCGGCCCGGAGAGCTTCACGCCCGACAACGGGTCGCTCATGGGACCCGCCCCCGAGGTCGAGAACTTCTGGGTGGCGGCCGGGTTCAACTCGCTTGGAATTCTTCTGGGCGGCGGCGCCGGGAAGATCATGGCCGAATGGATCGCCGAAGGAGTGCCGCCGGTCGATGTGACGGAGGTCGACATTGCCCGCCTGCACCCCTTCCAGACCACGCGGCGATTCCGGGAAGATCGTACGGTCGAGTTGCTGGGCCGCCTCCACTCGACGGGATCGTGGCCGTACGCCCAACCGGCACGAGCCCGCAACGCCCGCCGTTCGGTACTGCATGACCGATTGGCGGCGGCGGGAGCCCACTTCGGCGAATCATCCGGATGGGAGAACACCGAATGGTTCGCCCCGCCGGGAACCGAAGTCCCATACGTCCCCTCGTACCGGCGCCCCGGATGGTGGGAGTTCCACGAGGCCGAGCATCACGCCACCCGCAACCACGTGGCTCTCTACGACATGTCGTCGATGTCGAACTTCCTTGTGGAGGGCCGGGATGCGGAACGCATCCTCAACCGGTTGAGCGGCAACGACGTGGCGGTCGAACCCGGCCGGTGTGTCTATACGCAGTGGATGGGCCCGACGGGCAAGGTGTTCGCCGACCTGACTGTCACCCGACTCGCCGAGGATCGGTACATGGTCGTGGTCGCCGAAGGCTTCCATCGCCGTGTCGAGACGATGCTGCGACGGGCCACCGGACCGGACGATCGGATGTGGGTCACGGATGCCACGTCGGGTTTGGCGTTGCTGAGTGTTCAGGGGCCGAAGTCACGGTCGCTGCTGGAACGCATCACGGACGCCGATCTCTCGAACGAGGTCTTTCCCTACTTCACGGCACAGCAACTCGATCTGGAGTTTGCTCTCGGTTGGGCGTTCCGAATGAGCTTCGTCGGCGAACTCGGTTGGGAGTTGTATGTGCCCACCGAGTTCGCCCCGGGGGTGTACGAGGCTCTGGTGCGCGAAGGTGAGGAGTTCGGTCTGGTTCACGCCGGCATGGTGACGCTGGAGAGCACCCGCACGGAGGCCGGCCGCAAGGACTACGGGTTGGACATGGAGAACACCGACTCCCCGCTCGAGGCCGGTCTCGGATTCGCCGTCGATTTCGACAAGCCGGGTGGCTTCGTCGGCCGCGACGCCCTCCTCGCCGACAAAGCGGCAGGACCCATGAAACGGCGACTCGTGCAGTTCCTTCTCGACGACCCCGACCCGCTGCTGTTCGGGGAGGAACCGATCTTTCGCAACCGGGAACGGGTCGGATATCTCAGGTCGGGCAACTACGGCCACACTTTGGGTGGAGCCATGGGGTTCGGGTACGTCGAAAACGATGGGGGAGTCACCCCGGAGTTCATCCGGGAAGGAACCTATGAGATTCAGGTCGCCGGCGATCGGATATCCGCCCGCGCCTCACTGCGCCCCATGTACGACCCGTCCGGGGAGCGGGTGCGGATGCGAGAGGCGTAGTGCTTCTGGCGCGCATCCGACAGACCCGCCTGGAGGTGGCTTCGCACCGATCCTGGCTTTTCCGGTAACGAGGTCGCTCGAGTCCGACCTGCGGGCACTCTGCGATTTGGGCCGTCTTCCTCTACCGGTCGGCCTTCGCTCCGTTCACCCTGCCCACAACGTTGTCAGTGGCGGGTGGTGCGGCGTGGGATCCGGGCACCGGTTCATCCCCTCCGCCTCCCCCGTGGAGAGGGCTGGGAGGAGCCAGTGATGTCGAAACGGCAGATCCTTGTAGGGCTGATGGTTACCGCCATGGTTATCGCACCGATCTTTGTGTCCGAGCCGACGTCGTCGGCGGCGGCCGCCGAGATGTCGATCGTCGACCCGGTGGACTTCGTGTGGACGGATGCGGGCGACCACTTCGTCGGGGTGATGGAATACGGGGAGGCGACGTTCACCATCGACGGGAAGACGTTGACCACCAGAGCGTATCGACAGGAATTCGGAACGTACTCGATCCCCGGTCCGACGCTGCGTATGGTCCCGGGCAACAAGTACGTGTTGCGGTTCCGCAACCTGTTGCCCTACGAGGCGCCGAGCGGAGTCCACAACGACTTCAAGGATCCGAACATCACCAACGTGCACACCCACGGTCTGCACATCTCCGGGGAAGCGCCGGGTGACGACGTCACCCGCATGTTCGAGGGCGGCTTCGGCGGCGACTACGTCTACGACATCCCCGCCAACCACATGGGCGGCACGTTCTGGTACCACGCCCACCATCATGGATCGACGTTTCTCCAGGTGTCGACCGGTGGCTTCGGCCTCATCATCATCGACGACGGCAACGACGGAATCCCCGCCAACGTCGCAGCCATGGCAGAGCGCCAGATTCTGATCGGCTACCTGGATCCCGGCGCGGCCGGGACCGGCGGCGACGTGCTCGTGTCCGGCACCCTTCCGGCCGGATGGACCGTGAACGGAACGGTCACCGGCAACCTTTCCATGCCCCCGAACACTTGGCAACACTGGCGAGTCCTGCTCGCCGACCGCGACGCCAGGACCAAGGACGTGACCGTTGGGGCCAACTGTGAGGTGAAGTTGCTGGCCCGCGACGGCGTGTGGCGCACCAGCGCACCCAAAGACCTCTCCACCCGCACGGTGAATATGACCGGTGCGTCGCGAGCCGATCTGGCGGTTCGATGCAGTGCCAATTCGACCATCAAGGTGAACGCCACCACGGTCGCCAACGTCGTGATTGCCGGCAGCCCCGATGCCGGGCCGAACCCCTATGCGGCCGACGGCGTATCGACGTGGTCAGCCAACCGGCCCAGCTATCTCCGGGACCTGCGTGGCGTGACCACGGTCAACACAGAGAAGATCAGCATGGGCGCCCGCACGGTGAACGGCAGCAAATTCGATGTGAATACTCCGACGTTCACGTTGAACGCCAATGCGGTCCAGGAATGGTCCATCAAGGGGGCAGTCAATCATCCGTTCCATCTGCACATCTACCACTTCCAGGCTCAGGCCGGCTGCGGCGGGGACTTCGAGGCAGGTGAGTACTACGACACGATGGCCGGCAACTGCACGGTGCGCTTCGACCTGAACGCGACCACCAGTACGCCGTATGCGGGGCGCACCATCATGCACTGTCACATCCTGACCCATGAGGACCAGGGAGCCATGACGTGGATGAACGTCATCGGTGGCACACCGGCTCCGGGCTTCCCGAGTGGCGAGGGATACAGCGCCTATTACTCGCTGACGGCGAGTCCACCCGCCGCGCCGAGCGCCATGTCGGCCACGGCGGCGTCCAGTTCGGCCATCAACCTCGCATGGACGGACAACTCGAGCAACGAGACAGGCTTCACTCTCGAACGGTCGCTCGACGGCACCAGTTTTGCCCCGCTGGAGACCGTTGGGGTGAATGTGACCGCCTTTTCCGACACCGGACTGAGCGCGAATACCACCTACTGGTATCGGGTGAACGCAACGAACGGCAGCGGAACGTCGGCCTGGTCCAACACCGCCTCGGCCACCACCCTGCAGCAAGGGGGAGCGGAGGCGGTCACCGTTGGATCGGTGACCGTCACCACCGTGAGTGTCGGCAAGGGCCTCAAACAGGGCCATGCGACGGTGGTGGTGGTCGACAACCTGGGAGCCCCGGTGGCCGGCGCCAATGTGACCGGTGATTTCTCGGGGAGCTTCAATGAACCCGGGCTCTCGGGTACGACCGACGCGAGCGGAACAGCCGTGATCCAGACAAACGCGACGGCGAAGGGCGGCCTGTCCGTCACGTTCTGCGTGACGATCATCACCCACACAACGTTGACCGATTGGACCGGATCGGCCTGCGCCACGAACTGACCTCTAGCGACGCCCTTCGGTCGTCGATGGTGCATCAGCGTCGTCGCCGGCCGCTCGCAGCAGCGGTCTTCGCCGCCTTATCGCGAGATCGCGAACTCACCGATGTCCGACTTTGTGACCGTGTATGGTCGGCGCATGGCAGACACGTACACCGTTCAGCGGTCCGTGAGCATCGATGCACCGGCCGCGTCCATCTACCCGCACCTGATCGATTTCCACCGGTGGACCGCCTGGTCCCCGTGGGAAGACCTCGATCCAAACCTTCAGAGGACGTACTCGGGACCCGACGCGGGTCCGGGGGCGATCTACACGTGGTCGGGCAACCGCAAAGCCGGTGAGGGGCGTATGGAGGTCACCGAGGCCGCTGAGCCTGCAAAGGTGGTCGTCGCAGTCGACTTCCTCAAGCCTTTCAAGTCCAGCAGCATCACGACCATCGAAATGAATGAGAACGGCGAGGCCACCGAGGTCACCTGGACGATGTCCGGGCCCAAGACGCTCATGACCAGGGTCATGGGCATCTTCACGAGCATGGACAAGATGATCGGCCCCGACTTCGAGAAAGGCCTGACCCGCCTCAAAGCAGTCGCCGAGGCCGGCGCCTAACTCCAAACCGGAGCCTGGGCTCTTCTCCTATCCGGAACGACGGATGACCTGGCCTTGTCTGTGGTGCCGACAAGGCCGGTCGCCTGAGTATCTCCTCGGGAGGACTTGTTGCCGAGCACGATCTTTCCACGGTAGGCGTGGCTTTCGAGAAGTTCGTGAGCGGCTACCACCGAGAGGTAGTTCGTGTCATGGAGTGGCAGGAGGAGTAGACGCCCGAAATCGCCGCTTCCGCGGGCAACGATGAACAGAACTCCGATCGTCGGTACCGTCGTCTTGTGAGTAGGCATCAACATCCTCCGTGCCCGGATCACCCTCATCTACTCCAGTTACAAGTGCTGGCCCGGTCGCGCCTAGGGAGGAAGTTCGCGATCCGATCGGCGAACCGAAGAACGGTCTCCTGGCTCTGACGTCTGGTCTACGCCATTGGTCGGCTTGACGCCCGACGCGCTCACGGATGCGCGAAAGGGCGTTGGTCTCTGGCGTCTGAACGTGGGCGTCTCCTACCGTGGGTGTGTCGTCTACGTTCGCGGGGTTCGATGTCTTCAGTCACCGTCGAGAGCCCGGCCATCCAAACCGTTGCTCTCACCAAACGGTTCGGCGGCATCGTCGCCGTGGACCGGGTCGATCTCACCGTCGAGCGCGGCGAACTGTTCTCGTTGCTCGGACCCAATGGTGCGGGCAAGACGACCACCATCAAGATGCTCTGTTGCCTCACCCGGCCGACAGGGGGCTCGGCTTCGATCATGGGCCACGACATCGCCAAGGCTCCGCTCTCGGTCAAAGCCGTCATCGATGTGTCGCCCCAGGAAACGGCGATTGCCGGGAATCTCAGCGCCACTGAAAACCTCATGCTCATGGCAAGGCTCCACGGCTTCGACAAACGCGTGGCGCAGAGTCGTTCGGAGGAGCTCCTGGAGATGATGGGCCTCTCTGCTCGAGCGAACGAGAAGACCAAGAAGTTGTCGGGCGGTATGAAGCGCAGATTGAGTATCGCCATGGCGCTCGTCTCGGATCCTGAAGTGCTGTTCCTCGACGAACCGACGCTTGGCTTGGATCCCCAGTCACGAAACTCAATCTGGGCGTATATCGAAGGCCTCAAGGGTGCGAAGACGATCGTGTTGACGACCCACTACCTCGAAGAAGCCGACGCTCTCGCCGACAGGATCGCCATCATTGACGATGGAAGAGTGGTCGCGCTGGGAACCCCGGGCGAGCTCAAGGCCGCCGTCTCAGATACGCCGGTGATTGTGGTCGAGACGACCGGCCTGACCGAGCAGGCGGTCGACGCGCTTCGGGAAATCTATCCGCAGGTGAGACGGTTCGAGGCGGGCCTCGAGATCGAGGGCGATGACATCAGTCTCTATGAAATCGAGGACTGCCTCCGGCCAAGAGGTGTGACCATCCAGGCCACTCACCGCAGGCGGGTGACACTCGACGATGTGTTCCTCGAACTCACCGGAAAGCAGCTGAGGGAATGAGAGCGATCGCGCTGGCCAGGCGGAACTTCATGGAGGTATGGCGCGATCCCTTGTCTCTTGGCATCACGATCGGACTTCCGATTCTCATGTTGCTCGTCCTTCAAGCGTTCGGTGGTGTCGATGCGTTCTTCACGCCGACGATGCTGACTCCGGGGATCGTGCTCTTCGGATTCGTGATGCTGATGTTCAGTACCGCCATGACCTTGTCCCGAGATCGTGAGACCGCTCTCTTCTCGCGGCTGCTCACGGCCCCACTCAAGCCCAAGGAATTCGTGGCCGGCTATTCCCTTCCCTACCTGCCCGTAGCCATCATTCTGGCGGCCGCCTTGTTCGTGATCGGAGCCTTCCTCGGACTCGAGATCTCGGGGAACGCCGGGCTCGTAGTGATGGTGCTCCTGGTCATGGCCGTCTTCTACATAGCGCTGGGGATGATTCTCGGCTCGCTGCTACCGCTCGCTCCGCTTTCGGGTGCCTATGCCGTCATCCTCCTTCTCACCATTTTTGGAGGCGCCTGGATGGACCTGGCTGCGATCGGCGGCGTGTTCCAGACTATGGGGAACGTTCTGCCGTTTGCCCATGCCCTCGACGCGATCCGGGACGTGATGGCCGAAGGCGCGGGACTGGGTGACATCGCCCCCGATCTGTACTGGGTGATCGGCTATACCGCCCTGGTTGCGGTTCTGGCCGTTTTCGCCTTCAAGCGCCGAATGCTCGAGTGAGGGTGATCGTCGGACGGGATTTGGCTCACCAGGATGTCGAGTAATAGTGTTCAGGTGTGCCCGAACATCTGACCGTTGCAACTGCAGGAGAGCCTGATCTCTTAGCGACCTCGGAGAGCGAGGAGATGTATGTCATCACCCTCGCCCGAGCCGTCGAATCCGGGCGATCTGAACCAATTCCGATGCCGGTCGTCGCCTCCGCCCTCGACGTCTCGGTTGCCTCCGCCAACGAAATGGTCCGCAAACTCGCCTCCCGCGATCTCGTGACCTATGAGCCATATCGCGGCGTCGGGCTCACCGCAGCGGGACGGGCTGTCGCCAACCGGGTCCTGCGGACCCGCCGTCTGTGGGCCACCTTCCTCGCCGACCAACTGGGCTTCAGCCCGACCGAGGCCGACGACCAGGCGTGCCAACTGGAACATGCCACTGCGCCGGCGGCGGTCGACCGCCTCGCGGTCTTTCTGGGTGATCCGGAAACCGATCCTCTCGGATCTCCGATACCGGGCCGGGGTTCCTCCCGGTCCGTCGGGGTGAAGGCCACAACGCTGAGCGAAGTGATGGTCGGTTGTGATGGAGAAGTGATGGCCATCAGGACGCCGGGTGCTGCACGAGTATTCCTCGCCGGAGAAGGAATCGAGGTCGGAACGACGGTGACGATGCTCGCCAGCGGAGAGTCAGGCGTGCTGGTGAACGCCCGGAATCCCGTATCCCTGACGCACGAACTCGCGCACACGATCGACGTTCGAGTGATTGGTTCCGGCGATGCTCGCTGATCGGCTCGCATCCGGAATAGAGAACCGGGTGCCAGGATGCTGACGACCTTTGTGATCGGCCTTCGTGAGGGTCTCGAGGCGGCGTTGATCGTTGGCATCATTGCCGCCTTCATCATCAAGCGGGGTGACCGCGCTGCGCTGCGGCCGATGTGGTGGGGAGTAGCGGCGGCCGTGGCGCTCAGCGCCGGAGGTGCCCTCGCACTGCACGTGGCCAACCGTTCCTTATCTTTGAGAGCACGAGAAACGATGGAGGGCATTCTTGCCCTCGTCGCCGTCGCCGGGATCACCTACATGATTGTCTGGATGCGGCGACACGCCACTGCCCTCCGGTCGGATCTGGAGACAAGAGCGGGCGCCGCTCTGGCAGCCGGATCGGTGACGGCCATTGCCGGGATGGCTTTCGTCGCTGTCGTTCGTGAAGGCCTCGAAACGGCGGTGTTCCTTCTCGCCATCCTCGGGAACAACACCTCGCCAGTTCCCGGTGCGATCGGAGCGGTCGCCGGGATCGTCGTGTCGGTCGGCATCGGGTACGGGATCTATCGGGGCGGAGTCAGCATCGACCTGAAACGCTTCTTCCGTCTGACGGGTCTGGCCCTCGTCGTTGTCGCAGCGGGTCTGGTGGCGAGCGCCGTCCATGAGTTCGCCGAGGCGGGCTTCATCACCGTTCTGCAGGGCTCGGTAGTCGACCTCAGTTGGCTCATCGCCCCTGGCACCGTGCGATCGAGTCTGCTCACGGCATTTCTCGGGTTTCAGCCGGTCCCGACTTCCGCCGAGGTCATTGCCTGGGCAGTGTTCCTGGTCCCGATGGTGGTGTACGTGTCCGGCATCCGTGTGCGCCCGCGGCAGCGAAGTCTGGCAGCGTCGGGGCGACGGTGACGCGGAACGTATCCCGGACATGAACCGCTTACCGGCCCGCGTCGGGATCGTGCTCCTGGCACTGGTGCTCGTGGCGTGCGCCCCGGACGCGTCGAACGCCGCCCGGATCGCCGTGGAATTGGCCGACGACTCCATCACCTTGGATCCGGGCGAGGTCGGGGCCGGTCGGGTCGTGTTCGATACGCTGAATGTGTCTACGGGACTCGTCCACGAGATCGAGGTCTTCGAAGGCGGTTCGGCGGGTGCCATCCTCCCCGTGGACAATACGGTGGCCGACACGAACGGGCTCCGACTCATCGACGAGGTCGAGGACGTGGTGCCGGGAGCGAGCGCCTCTCTGGCCATGGATGTCCGGCCGGGCACCTACCTGATCATCTGCAATCTCCCCGGCCATTACACAAGCGGGATGTGGGCCTACCTGACGGTCGGCGACAACTGACCGGAGCTTGTCGAAGCCCCTGCCGGTCAGCCCGGCGCGTCGATCGGTACCTCAAACAGCCGGATCGGATCGTCGAAGCCCTTCAATGCGATAGGGCCGCGATCTCGAAAGGTCACCGGCTTACCCACTGATAGCTCCCGCACTGCGCTCGATACGAGGATCTGTCCGGGGCTGGCGTGTCCGCAGATGCGCGCCGCCAGGTTCACGACGGCCCCAAAGAGGTCGTCCTGGTGGCTGACGGGTTCGCCGGCGCTGATGCCGATACGCACCCGGGGGGCTTCTGAGTCGACTCCGGCCGCTTCGTCAAACGAACGCTGGATCTGCAGGGCGCAGTCCACGGCTCTGCTGACGTAGCTGAAGGAGGCAAAGATGCCGTCGCCGGTGTGCTTGACCTCGCGTCCACCGCACGTCGAAAGCGCCGTCCTGACGATGTCATCGTGCTGTGTCAGCACCTCCATGGCCCTTGCGTCGCCCTGCCTGCTGCTGATCTCGGTTGATCCTGCGAGGTCGGTGAACATGATCGCCCGCAGTCCGGTATCGAGTTGAGAGTCATCGTGTCGCGCAATGTCGGGTGCGTTCTTCTCCCAATCGCCCATGAACCGGCTCACGGTTGGCCGGTCCACTTCGACCATGTTGTGGGGCACCAGGCCGTGCGACCCCTTGTGGACGGCGATGGCCGCTTCTTTCGTGGGAGCGTCGACCAGGCAAAACGCTTGACCGTCGGGGCTGTTGAACCAGAAGGTGAGAAACTGGACGCCGTACTCGTCCTGGATGGCGAGGTCCTGCTGATGGGCGGCCTTGATGTCCTGTTCTGTGACCTCGCCCAGGTTCTCGTGAATGTCCATGAAGATCGGCATTGGAGCGAGCCTACCGTCTTCTGCACGAGGCGCCTCTTCAGGCCTACATCTGCATCTTGCGGGCGCCGAACGGGGTCGGTCGCGAGTTGGACCGGAACGGTCGTTGTGGAGTGTCGCGGCCGGTTCTGACTGCTGGCACCGGCGTGTCGACTATGTTGAACTGACCGACCGGCCGTGCAGTCAAGAAGCGGGCCCAACTGACACCGAGGACCCACACCGTGAGAGCCGAGATCCCTTCGAACGAGCCAGAGAGGCTCGCCGCTCTCGCCGGATACAACATCCTGGATACGTTGCCTGAGGCGGCATACGACGACATCACCCAGCTCGTCTCGGCCATCTGCGAGGTGCCGATCGCCGCCGTCAGCCTTATCGACGATGATCGCCAGTGGTTCAAATCGCGGATTGGTATGTCAGCACAGGAAACCGACCGCGACCTGGCGTTCTGTGCCCACGCCATTCTGGGCGATGACATGTTGGTGGTGCCGGACGCCACAGACGACGAGCGTTTCGCCGATAACCCGCTCGTGACCGGCGACCCCAGGATCCGGTTCTACGCCGGGGCGCCTCTTGTGACACCGCAAGGCGAGACGTTGGGCACCTTGTGCATCATCGACCATATCGAACGCCAACTCACCGAAACGCAAACGACTGCGCTGCGGGTTCTCGCCCGACAGGTGATGGCGCAGCTCGAACTACGCCGACTCGTCGGAGAGCAACGGCGCAATCGGCAACGCCTCGAACAAACCAACAATCGCTTGAGATCGGCGAGCATCACCGACGATGTGTCGGGATTTCGCAATACGCGCTTCCTGCATCAGTTCCTCGACCAGCACTTCGAACGGGAGGAGGCCGTTGAACAGAGACTCTCACTGGTCTTCTTCGACATGGACGGTTTCAAAGAAGTCGTAGACCGGCACGGCCATCTGCTCGGTGCCAAGGTCTTACGAGAGGTCGCCCAGGTTGTCGACGGTGTGCTCGATGACGACGATCACGTCGTCCGCTATGGAGGCGACGAATATGTCGTGATCCTTCCGGACCAGGACTCCGATATCGCCCTCGCCAAAACGGAGCGGATGAAAGAAGCGATCCGCTCTACGCCATTTCTGGTGAACGAGGGCCTGGACGTTCGAGTGTCGGCTTCCTTTGGTCTTGCCACCTATCCCGACGACGCGCAGGACAAGAAGGAACTTCTGATGGCTGCCGATCAGGGTCTCTTCCAGAGCAAGGCCGCCGGCAAAGACCGGATCTCCCGGATCGATCGGTCCAGCCAACTTCCCGGAATAGAAGTCGGCTCGTTCTAGGGCGCCATCGTTGGCAGCCACGAAACCAGGAACCTCCGGAGTGACCCGGAGGTTCCTTGCATCGGTCGGTGACCGAATGTCAGGCGGATTCGAAGGGCACGATCACGGCCCGTCCTTCGATCTCGCCGGCCTTGAGCGCCCGGTAGGCGTCCGGTGCGGCATCCAGGCTGTACTTGGTCACCTTTGAGCCGATCTGGCCGCGGGCGGCCAGCCTCAACGGCGCCGCGGGAGCCGGATCGATGTCGATGTAGGACGCGAATCCATGGGAGGCCTGCACCGGGGCGGTGCCTCTCCCGAGCCCGATCCTCTCGCCGGCGTCAACCCACCGAGACGAGGGCTACGGCGACCAGCGCCAGCGCCAGTCCGGCGAGTCGCCGCGGAGTGAGGACCTCTTTGAAAACCAGTCGGGCCAGCAGCACACTGGCTGCCGGGAACATCGCAGCGACGACGGTGGCCACCGCCAGCGATTCGAGCCCGGCGGCGATGATGAAGAAGCCGTTTCCAATGGCCGTCAGGGTCCCTGCGGCGATCCCGGGTGTCACGGCGTCGCGGGGGAGCAGCAGGTTCTTGCCGAGGCGAAGACCGATGACTGCGATCAAGACCCCTCCCGCTATCCGGGCGGGAAGCAGCGCCCAGATACTCGACCCATCGGACGTGAAGCTGAAGAAGATCAGCTGAGCTCCAAAACCGAGTCCGGCGATCAGGCCGAATCGAAGCCCGTGGCGGTCTCCGGCCAGGACCCGGCTACTGCCCCCGCTGACCAGCCAGATGGCCACGATCCCGATGATGATCCCGGCCACGACGAGTCCGGTCGGAAAGCCACCGAAGAACACGCTCCAGACCACCGGCCAGGTGGCGGCTCCCACTGCGGCAATCGGGAGACCACGGCGATGTCGCTGCGAGCGAATCCGGTATACAAGCCCATAACACCCATGGCGCCACCGACGCCGGCCAGCGATCCCCACAGGATCAGCTCTCCGCTCAGGCTGCCGTCGAGGAACGGCGCGATTGCCAGCACGGTGACCGCTCCGGCCACGTGGTTCCACGTCCCCACCGCCCAGGTATTGGCCCGACGACTCGCGAAACCTCCGAGGAAGTCACCGGTACCCGCAAACGCGGCCGCCAGGCCTGCTAGTAGAACGCCCATCACGGCACGCTAGCGGGTCGAGGCTTCCCGGCCGCGATCACCCGCAACAGCCCGGCTGGAGCCCTTTGGCGCCTCGTGTGGCACCCGCGCGATGTCTATCCGGGCGACGCCGTCCCATCGTCCACGAGGAGCTCCCGGCAGATCTGATCGGCGACCTGGTAGGCCGGATCGTTCACGTCGAGTCCTGAAAAGATGTCCCCGTCGGCGCCGGTGAAATCCGGGTCCGGCAACTGGAAGTAGCCGTTCTCGCGCACGCACTTTGCGTACTCCACGAGGCGATCATGAACGGCCGTGCGATCTTCGCCTCCGTGTCCCATCGGCCGACCACCGATGAAAGCGCTGCACAATTCGTAGGCGGCCATCAACCCTCCGTGATCGCTGATCATGTTCATCGGCGTACCCAAAGACACGTTTCCGTCTGCGTCGACGGTCGGCTCTCCCACATCTATGCCTTCGTCGCGCATGCATGCCGAGAACTCGAAGAGCTCCAGTTCCTGTTCGATGATGGCCTCGAGCGGGCTGGTCGTCCGGGTGCCGGTGGTGTCGAGCGACCGCACGCCAGAGGTCGTCTGGCTTGCCGAACCGCAGGCGACTGCCGAGATCGCCAGGACGACAAGGATCACGGCGCGTCGTCGTGGTCCGTTGTAGATATCGACGCTCATATCGGGCCACCGTACTCGCTCGGTGATCGGTTCATCGCAGCACTCAGAGCGTCGCCGAAGGGTGCAGAACCGGAACGAAGCCATGTCGCAGCGCCGCGACCGACGTCGGGGGCGTGAGCACCGTCACCTCGTGACGGAGGGGGACAGCCGCCGGCGAAGTCCACCCCGGGAAGCCGAACTGCATCAGACGATCCTCGAGGACCAGATGGGGGGTCTGCCCGGGACCCAGAATGACCGTCCCGGTCGGCAGATTGTCGGTGCTTGCGGTCCATAGGCGCCGGTGGTTGGCTCGATGCAAGCCGCACCCGGGCGAA
>Ga0224512_10002600_pt1 | contig 16429 bp, 14 predicted proteins | sample SF_May12_sed_USG_4_FD_169103 | JGI IMG/M metagenome (GOLD analysis project Ga0224512, IMG submission 169103) | Sediment microbial communities from San Francisco Bay, California, United States - SF_May12_sed_USGS_13 | ecosystem: Environmental > Aquatic > Marine > Sediment | place: USA...
ACGCCCGAGATGCGCAGCTACCTCGTCGACATCGTTCGCGCCCAGCGCCTGCGCCGTGAGGCCCGTCGTGCCCATACGCAGAAAACCGAAACCCCAAAATACGAACGAGAACACGAGCGCGCCGACGGCGACGCCACCGATGTAGGCCGGATCGGGAATCTGCCCGACGACGGCCGTATCGACGACACCGATCAACGGCGTCGAAACATTCGACAGCATGACGGGCACAGCAATCGACAACACCGCACGGTGCGTCACGATATTGCCAGCGCTCGTGTCGGTCGCTGTAGTCATCGAACCGAAATCCTCCCGATCCCGGCATGATTTGCGGGACCCGGACTGTGATTGGGGTCACGGGATTCTACTAGGCCGTCTTTTAGACTGCTCGAGAACTCCAGATGCCGCCATACGGGCCCGGCAAGAGGTACTCGCATGACACACAGCAAGTCGATATTGGCCGCAATGATCACGCTGGTACTGAGCGGCTGTGCCACGATGAACGAGCAACAATGCCTGGTCAGCGACTGGCGCTCCGTTGGCTTCGAGGACGGTGCCTTGGGCCGCCCGGTCGAAACGATCGGCAATTACCGCAACGCCTGCACTAAGCATGGCGTGAGCCCCGACCTCGAGCTCTACCGCAGTGGCCACGCTGACGGTGTCGAGAGCTTCTGCCAGCCCGTCAAGGGCTTCAACTATGGGCGCAGCGGTGCCACCTATCGCGGCGTCTGCCCGGCAGATCTCGAGTATGGCTTTCTGTCCGCCTATAACGACGGCCGCCAGCTGCACGAGCTGGAGGCGTCCGTGCGCAGCGCCGACGCGCAGATCGCTCAGCGCAAGCGCGCACTCGAAGCCATCAAAGTCGAGATCACCGACAAAGAGGCCGTACTCGTCATGGAGGGTGTCAGCGCATCGGAGCGCGTGATCCTACTCAATGAGACGAAGGAACTCTCGCGCCAGCACGGCCTCATCGAGGCCGAGATCGTCGAGCTTCAGCGCGACCGCGCGCTGCGAGCCGAGGACTTGCTCGAGTATCGCGCAGCGCTCGCTTACGAGTTCTAGAATCGTTCTGGACTACGTGTCGTCGCCGACCACGATGCGTAGCACGCGATCGTCGAACGGCTCCGGCTCGAGCCGTCCGTCGCGATTGCTCGTGCCGAGGTAGATCGCACCGTCCGGCCCCACAGTCAACGCACGCACGCGCCGGTAGAGCGACTCGCTTGCAACCCCGTCACGCCAGACGCGGCTGTTGAACCAGCGCTCGACCGAGGTCACGCGGTTCGGGTCCGCCCGATCCTGGAAGCGGATCCGTATCAGCGCCTCCGACCAGAGCGCGGTGAGGTAGAGATCGCCGTTGTGGAAGATCAGATCGCCCGGCGGCACGGATGGAATCCACGACAGGATTGGATCGACGTAACCAGCGACACCCGGCGCGCCAACGACGCGCGGCCAGCCGTAATTCGCACCCTTCTCGACGATATTGAGCTCGTCGAACGCGCCGATGCGCGGCTCCCATTCCGTCGTCGGGCCGTGGTCAGCGACGAATAGCTGCCCGTCCTCCGGCCGAAACGCGATACCGAGCGCGTTTCTGAAACCATAAGCCCAAATCGGATTGCCCGGCCAGGGATTGTCGGCAGGAATCTCGCCCTCCGGCGTTAGGCGCAGAATACTGCCGCCGACGTTGTCGAGATTCTGCGCGCGCGTACGGTCGCGCGCATCGCCCGTGCCGATATAGAGCATGCCGTCGGGCCCGAACTTGATGCGCCCGCCGTTGTGTGTCGTCGCGCCCGGGATGTCGTCGAGGATGATCTGCTCCTCTGCGCCGCGCCCATCGACTTCCCGAAACCTGCTCACGCGGTTCGTGACCTGCTCGCCGCCGCGGTCGACGGTGTACATGACGTAGACCCACGGCTCCTCGGGAAAATCCGGATGCAGCGCCAGGCCATTCAAGCCGTTTTCGCGAATCTCGGCGGCGACGCTGCGCACCGTGACCCACGGCACGGGATCGAGCGCCCCATCGGGCCCCACGATGCGTATGCGCCCAGCCTTTTCGGTCAAAAACAGGCGACCATCCGGCGCAAACTGAAGGCTCCAAACGACATCGAGGCCCTCGGCCACCGTTTCCACCGTGACGCCTGGCGGGTTCAGGTGATAGATCTCGAGAGGAACCGCGGGCAGATTGCCCAAGATAGGTCGATCGTCCTGGCCTTGCGCAGTATCGAGGACACCACCCAGCGCCGCGAGCGCGATGATCGAGAATAGCGCGGGCTTCAAATTTCGCATCGATCCCTCCCCGGGAATGTCGGTAAGTGCTGCTCGCAAACTTAGAACAGCTACGCAACACAGACAAGCCATAACCCGCGCAGTTCAGCGCGCGCCAGTGCGATCGACAGCGCCGGCCGCTACAATGCCGGAGCGATCCGACGGCAGATCCGTCAGATAACTATCAACGAACGGGGGAACCTCATGCATACGAAAGCGATTGTCCTTGCGGTATTCGCAACGAGTGCGCTGGCCGTGCAGGCGGCGCATGCGCAAGCACAAACCGACGCGCCGATGACTTTTTTCGTTACGAGCACGACCCATAGCGGCGACTTGGGCGGTCTTGCCGGCGCCGATGCGGAATGCCAGAACCTCGCCGCAGCTGTAGGCGCGGGCACACGAACCTGGCGCGCCTATCTGAGCACGACCGGCACGCAAACCGAGCCAGCCGTGAACGCGCGCGACCGGATCGGCGACGGGCCGTGGCATAACGCCAACGGCGTCATGATCGCTGCGAGCGTCGCGGACCTGCACGGCGATTACGAGCGCGATCGTAACCTCCTTTATCGCGAAACCGCGTTGACCGAGAACGGCGATCTCGTCAATGGCCGAGTACGTCCGCAGGGCGAGGACAACGAGCACGATATGCTGACGGGCTCGGACTCGCGCGGGCGCGCGTACTCGGGCGGTCTGACGAACGGTGGGCTGGATTTCACGTGCCGGAACTGGACCTACGGCGGCGAGGACGGCAATGCAGTCATCGGTCACCACGATCGATTGAGCGGCTGGAACACGTCGTGGAACTCTTCGCATACGACCTCGGGGTGCTCGCTCGAGAACTTCAATTCCACGGGCGGCGCGGGCCGGTTCTACTGCTTCGCGGCCGATTGACGCGCCGCAGCACTCAGTGCAGCCCGAGCAAGTCCTCGAGCTCGCGCATGTGCGCGAAGGTCATGTGCGCGCCGGCCTCGGTCAATTTTTCCGCCGAGGTCAGGCTCGCATAACCATAGACGGTCATCCCTGCCGCGCGTGCGGCCGTGACACCGCTGACGGTATCCTCGATGACGGCAGTTCGACTGGGATCTGTGTGCATCGCCTCGGCTGCGTGCAGAAAGACATCCGGCGCGGGTTTCGCGCGTGCGACGTCGACGGCACTATAGATCCGGCCGTCGAACAGCGACAGTAACCCGGTCGCACCTAGCGTCGCGCGCATTTTGTCATGATCGCCACTCGAGGCAACGCAAAAAGGCACGGTGAGCGCGCGGATGACCTCGGCAACGCCTTCCACGGCACGCACCTCGTTGCGCAATGTCTCGTCGCGTTTTCTCTTGTAACGCTGGAGCGATGCCTGCGGCACGGGACGACCGAGTAAGTCTTCGATGATGACGAGGCTGTCGGCCAGAGCGCGGCCGAGAAACCGCTCGTAGACCTGCTGCTCGGTAAATTCCAAGCCGAGCTCGGCAAGAAACTGGCGAAATACTCGGTTGGCGATGACTTCGCTGTCGACGATGACCCCGTCGCAGTCAAAGATAACTAAATCGTAGGCACGGCGCACGACGCGCTCCTGGTCAACTCGCCCTGACGATCTTCGGCATGGACTGACCAGGTCGCAGAACGTCTATTGCAAAGCTCAGGGTCGGGGCTGGTGCCGGCAGAGAGACTCGAACTCCCGACCTGAGGTTTACAAAACCCCTGCTCTACCAACTGAGCTATGCCGGCCCCGAGATAACGGCGGTAACACCGTCGATTCCGCTGCAAGTCTAACTGCCCATCCGATCGGCAGCCAGTCGCTACCAATCTACCCAATCGTCTCGCAGAACCGCTGCTCGAGGCGGTTGATCCGACCGGGAGCCTGCAGCGCATCGAGATCGATCTCCGAGTCGCTGCCCGCGATCACATCTACCCAGTACAGTGTCGCGCTGCGGCTGCGATCGGCGACGGTCGGATCGTAGCCGAGCGCTCGTACCTGCTCACGAATCGAGCCGGCACGGCTGATCTCGCTGAACACGCCCAGCGAGATCGTCTGACTCTCTTCGCCCCCGGGCACGATGTAGGAATCGGAGATGTCATTGGCGCGAAGTTGGCCGAGTATTTCGTTGGCCTCATCACGCGTCGGAATACCCGGAAGATAGACCCAGTAACCAACCCAGACATCGCCATCGACGACACGTTGGCTCGGCGTGAACCCAGCCTCGCGCAGAGCCGCCTGCGCTGCAGAAGCCTGTGCGAGTTCCTCGAACGGGCCGACGCTGATGCAGCGCTGCGTATCCACCGTCTCCAGGACAGGTAGCGGCGGCGGCGCAGGCTCCGGTGCCGCTTCCGACAACGCCTCGATCGTCTCGAGGGCCGCTTCCTCGAGCTCGCTCACGAGCGTAATGCCCGGCACGCGAGAATTCGCGACGATACCGCTACTGGTCTGCGGCTCCGCGTACCACGCGGCCCAGGCGGCGAAGCCTAGATTCGCGAGCACTAGGGCGAGGAATAGATTTCGCATCACAACTCCGAAGCGATGTACGCCAAGCCTTCGAGAACGAACTGGGGCCGATAGCTTACCGGAGTTTCGAGCCAGGACTCGAGTGCCGTTGCGCCGCCGCCCGTCAATACGACGCTCGGCGGCTCGCCGAGCGCCTTGGCGATCTCAGCGATAGCTCGATCGAGCCCGGCAGCGATCCCAAGCATGGTGCCGTGAGCGACAGCATCGTTCGTACTGGCACCGAGCAAGCCCAGACCCGTCGGCGCCGAGCGCGCCGGCGCCGTGTCGCCGATGCCGCGCGTTTCGCGGCTCAACGCAGCGGCTACGATTTCCGGACCAGCCAGAATGAGCCCACCGAGATGTTGGCCGTCTCGGGCGACCGCATCGAGTGTGACCGTCGTGCCGGCGTCGATCACGCAGGCAGCGCCTTCGATGAAGTGATGGGCGCCGATGACCCCAACCCAGCGATCGGCGCCTAGGCGCGACGGGTCGGCGTAGGCGCAGCGAACACCGAACTGCTCGGCCGCAGGTTTCACGAGCGTCAGGCCCGCACCCTGCGCGGCGACGCATGCACGCAACCGCTCAGCAAGCTCCTCGCCGGCCACATTCGCAGCAACCACGTGCGTCGCACCGACGAGCACAGCGCCGACAGCTTCGAGCGCCGCGTCTTGTGAACCCGCATGCACGGCCTGGCCACCCTCTTCGAGCTGGCCGTCGGCAACGCGCGCCCACTTGATCTGCGTATTGCCGATGTCCGCAACGATCTTCATGACTCCGGTCTCACGCTGACATCACCGGCAAGAACCTTGCTGACGCCAGCGTCGGTCTCGATCAGCAGCATTCCGTCCGCACCGATTCCGATTGCCGCGCCGACGACGCCGTCAGCGGCGACGCGCCGCCCTTGCAGATAATCCGCATCCGCAAGCTCGGCGTGATAACCGGAGAACCCGTCATCCGCGTATCGCTGCAACATGCCGGCAAGCTCCTCGATAAGCGCGGCGGCGAGCGCATTGCGTGAAGGCGGTGGCTCCCCCGTGGCCGTCGCCAGGTCGACGGCCCCGCCTGCCCAGGCACCCGGGTTTCCCGTTAACTCGGGCGCCGCGGATACGTTGACGCCGATGCCGACGACCACGTGGCAAGGCCCGTGACTTTCCGCAGCTAACTCGACGAGTATTCCGCCGATCTTCTTACCGGCGAAGAGCAAGTCGTTGGGCCACTTGATCTCGATCGGCAGGCCCGTCAGCGCGATCAGCGAACGCCGCGCAATCACACCCGCAGCGAGTGCAAGCGCGGCGAGATCCCGCGGCTGCGATGCGAATTGCCAGCCGACCGACATGCACAGTCCTCTGCCGAACGGCGCGAGCCATACGCGGCCGCGCCGGCCGCGTCCACCGGTTTGATACTCGGCCAGACAAACTCTGAGCTTACGCGGAGCTGGCTTCGGCCCTGTAAACAAGAAGCTATTCGTCGAGTCGACTTCCTCGAGCACGTGGAGTTGCTCAATCGCCCGACATACGGGCTTTCCGAGAGCAGCCGAGATCTTGCCTGCGTCGAGCAAATCGACAGGCCGGCGAAGCTGATAGCCTTTGCCGCGCACAGCATCCACGCATAGGCCCAGGCGCTCGAGCCCGCGAATTTGTTTCCAAACGGCGGCGCGGCTGATACCGAGCTCAGCGGCAAGTGCCTCACCCGAATGGCGCTCGCCGTCGGCAAGCAGGCGCAGCACGGCGAGGCGAGAGCTTACGGCCTGTGCTGACAAGCTCAGCCGCCGCGCCGCAACATGCCCATACGAACCTCGGTGCCGTCCCGCATGCGGCGAATATTGCTCCGGTGTGTGAAAACGATCAGCAGCGCAACTGCCGTCGTAAAACCCAATAGCCCGACGTCCTCCGGAAACCGCATTGCGCCAACCCAGGCTGCAGCAGCGACAGCACCCAGCATCGTTGCAAGTCCGACAAAGCCCGTAAACGCGATCACGGCCAGCCACAGCGCAATAATTCCGATCGCAAGCTGTGGCTCGAGTGCGCAAATAATGCCGATGGCCGTCGCGCCGCCCTTGCCGCCCTTGAAGTCGAACCACAGCGGGTAGACATGTCCGAGGATTGCCGCGAATGCGACAGCGTAAAGCACGAGCTCCCGGTTGACCGTCGGATCAACGCCGAACCCGAACAGCTCGAGATTCGGCAGAACAAGGACTGCGACCATGCCTTTGCCGACGTCGATGACCATGACCCACAACGCGAACAGCCGGCCCTGAGTGCGCAAGGCGTTCGTGCCACCAGGATTGCCGCTCCCCACCTCGCGAATGTCGACGCCGCCTCGAACATAGCCTACGACGAGGCTGCCGAGCACGGATCCAAGCAGATACGCGACTGTAAATTTGAGCCCGAGCTCGATCATGACGTCATGGAGAATCCGCTGCTGCGGTCAGTGCATTCTAGCATCGCATACAGGCTCGAAGACCCGGCGGCACCGAGCCCGAACACCTCACGAGCAGCCTGCAAACTAACGACACAGTTCCCGTCGGTTTCCCCCACTGGCTTGGATACCTGCGTTCGGCGCAGCAGCCGCCTGGTGAGCTATTCGGGCTAGCTGCCGAGCCAGCTTTGGCGCAACGTCAACGCGCTCGAGGCTGGACTCGGCGCGACCGAGAGGCTGCACGTGTCGAGCGGCGCTGGCTCGAGCGTGAGCTCGGCAGTCCGCAGCTCGCTGCGCCGAAAGTAGGTGACCGGAATCGTTTCGCCGGATTCGTAGCGAGCCAGGCGCCGCAGGAGATTGCCCGAATCGACACGGTATCCGTCCACGGCAATCAGATGGTCGCCAGCACTCAACCCTGCAGCTTCACACGGACCGCCGTCGCGCACGTTCGTCAGTTCCAGACCCAGGCTTGTCGCCTTGAACGCGACCCCTAGGCTCACGGGTCTCTCGATCTGGGGCTGCTTCGTGACGCCGCCCTGATCCTGTGGGCCCGCAGCCGCACGCAGCTCGAGCGCGACGCCGAAGTCGGCCAGTAACTCTGCTAGCGGCAGATCGACCGTAGTACGCACTGCCGTATCGAAGAACGCTGCGAGCGGTACACCGGCAACTTGTTCCGCAAGCGTCTCGAAATCGCCCTCACCGAGACCGACGCCCTTTCTTCCGTAGCGCGCCCAGAGCTCGAGCACAATGCGATCGAGCGACACCTCGGAGCCGGTCTCCTTGCGCAAGATCAGATCCAGAGCCAGCGCCACGAGCGCGCCCTTGCTGTAGTAACTAATGGTCGCGTTCGTGCTGTTCGGCTCGGGCTTATAGAGCTTGTCCCAGGCTTCGAAGCTCGAATCCGCTAACGTTTGCAGGGAACGTCCCGGCGTTCTGTAGACCTTCGTCAGCATCTGCGCGAGTCGATCAAGATACGCATCACGGCCAATGAGATCGCTACGCAAGAGCATCCGATCCTGGTAGTAGGACGTGATGCCCTCGAACACCCAGAGCAACCGCGTGAAATTTCGCTCACCGAGCCGGTAGGGCGAGAAGGCCGCCGGTTTGAGTTGCTTGACGTTCCAGGCGTGAAAGTATTCGTGACTCGCAAGGCTGAGAAAGCGTTGGTATTCACGAGGTATCCCTGGCTCACCCGGCTTAGGCAAGTTATCGGCGTTGAACACGAGGCTGGACGAAGCGCGATGCTCGAGGCCACCGTAACCTTGATCCACAGCCAGCCCCAGGAACACGTAATGATCGAACGGCGCAGGCTCACCGAAGAAGCTCAGCTGCGTCTCGCAGAGCTGGCGCAAATCCGTTGCGACCCTATCGAGATCCGTGCTGTGACGGCCCGTCACCGTGAAGGCGTGCGGAATGCCGGCGGCCGTAAACTCAACGTGCGCGAAGTCGCTGATCTCAACGGGATGATCGATGAGCTCGTCGTAGTCCTTTACCGTGTAACGGCCGAAACCTCGATCATCTACATTCGCCGGCGTCATCGCCGTGGCGACGCGCCAATCGGCGCACTTCGGCTCGCTGGGCGCTTCGATGACCACGTCCGCAGGCTCGTTCTCACGCTCGAAGACACTCAAGAACACGCATGTGCCGTTAAAGAATGCGCGCGTATCGTCGAGATAGGCGCCACGCACCGACAGATCCAGCGCATGCACGCGAATCGTAACGGTCAGGTCCTCGCTGGCGCCCTCGACCACCCAGGATCGCTTGTCGGCTTTCTCGATCGAAACAGGGCAGCCTTGGGATTCAGCACGCACGCTAACGACGTGACGTGCATACTCTCTGAGCAGATAACTACCCGGAATCCACGACGGTAGACTTAAGCGTGTTTCGTGCGCTGGATTTTCGATGCGACAGTCGATCTCAAAATGATGCCGCTTGAGATCGGCGAGACGCAGACGATAGAAAATCACAATACCCTGCTGGTCGGCGAGCGTCTCAGCCTGTAGCAGCCTGAACGGCCGGGCGGGCCGCTATGACCTCGACCCAGCGCGAGAGGTTCGAGTGTCCGACTGTCGGATCTTCGCCGAGCACGCGCTTCGCGAATCCGACCGTCACGAAAGCCGCAATGTCCGCATACGTGTAACGCTCACAAGCCAGATACTCGCAACGACTGAGCTGCTGATCGAGCTTGTTCATGAATACGCCGATGCGGGTTCGCCCGCGCTCGACCAGCGCCGCGATCTGCTCGTAAGGCTGAGGACCCGGCAGCGCTCGGCCTTTGAACGCCTCCGAAGAGTTGCGCAGCAGCTCCTGAACGCCGAGATAGCCTTCCAGCGTTCCGATGTCGTGCCACATGAGAACAAGCGCCTGCTCTTTAGGGTCGAGACCCATGAGGTTGGGGTCGGGAAAAGTTTGATCTAGGTAGTGCGATATCGCCAGGCTCTCCGTCAGCCGCGTGCCGTCATCGAGTTCGAGCATCGGCACGGTCGCACCCGGATGTTTCTGCCGGTAGGCCTCACCCTGTTGCTCGAGCTTGCGAAGATTGATCGACTCAGTCGGAATCTCGATGCCCTTTTCCTCGATGACGATGCGTACTTTCGTCGGGCTCGGTGCGCCGCGGAAATCGTAGAATCGCATTTCAGTGAACTCTCCTGACGGCCAGGGCGCCGAATTATAGGCCCATTCACCGCGAAATACGGAAGATTGGCGCCACCGGCCCAGGAATTGCCGTTCGACACGGATTTCCGCAAGCTACCGAACAATGACCGGATCGAACTCAGACGTGCAGCTCGTCGGCGTCGCAAAAACCTACGGTGACAGCACCGTGCTCACCGATATCGATCTCGAGGTCGCCCACGGCGAGTTCGTCGCGCTGCTCGGCCGCAGCGGCACCGGAAAATCCACCCTGCTCAACCTCATCGGCGGGCTCGACGAGCCGACGCAGGGCGACGTGCACCTCCTGGGCCGACTGTTATCCTCGCTGACGGAATCGCAGCGTTCGCAGCTACGGGCCAAGAGCCTCGGCTTCGTGTTTCAGTTCTTCAATTTGATTCCAACGCTGACTGCGCGGGAGAACGTCGAGCTGCCGCTGGCGATCAATGCGACGCCGAAACAGGAAGGTCGGAAGCGTGCCCGGACGCTGCTCGGCGAGCTGGGTCTATCCAGCTGTGAGAACCGGTTTCCCGAAGAGTTGTCCGGCGGTGAGCAACAGCGCGTCGCGATCGCACGCGCGATCGCGCACGATCCTGCTGTCATTTTGGCTGACGAGCCGACAGGAAACCTGGATCTCGAGACCGGCAAGTCCGTGCTCGCATTACTGTACGAAATTTGCCGGCGCCGCGGCAGGACGCTGATCGTGGCCACGCACAGCGACGAGGTGCTCGGGCTCGCCGACCGCGTGCTCACGATCAGCAACGCACGCCTCGAGGAAGCGCGGCGTTGATTTGGCCGCTGTTGACGGCTTCGCGGCGTTTCTACTTTCGCCATCCGTTGCAGTTATTGCTGGCGATACTCGGCGTCGCGCTCGGTGTCGCAGTGTTCGTTGGCGTCGATCTGGCCAACGACAGCGCAAGGCGCGCGTTCGAGCAATCCGAGGCCTCGCTCGTCGGCAGCGCAACTCACCAGCTCATTGGTGTCGGCACCGAGATACCGAACGAAATCTACCGCGAGCTGCGCCTGAATCACGGCCCACTCATCGCTGCTCCGGTTGTCGAGACCGAGATTCGCCTGGCTGGTGCCGGTGAGCGCAGCTTTACGTTGATCGGTATCGATCCGCTCGAGGAACTCGACTTCAGAGACTATTCCGGCATGTCTTTGGACGTCGAGTCTGACTCGGCACGGCTCATCGTCGAGCCCGATACGGTGCTGATTCCGGCCTCGCTGGGTGCTGCACTCGGCATCGAGCTCGGAGACTCGCTGACCGTCAGCGTCGACCGTCGCGCAGCCGTACCACTTACGGTCGTCGGTCGGGTCGGCGATCAGCGTTACGACCCCGACGGCTTGAACCTGCCGCTCGTCGCCGACATCGCAACGGTCCAGGAGCTGCGCGACAGTGGGACGCTGACCCGCATCGACCTGATCCTGACGCCGGACGAGTTAACGCGCCTCGAGGGCCTCGCGCTGTCCGGTATCACGATCGTGCCCGCACCGAGCCGCAGTCGGGTCTTCGACGAGCTCTCGAGCGCTTTTCGCATCAACTTGACGGCGTTGAGCCTGCTCGCATTGCTTGTCGGGGTGTTCCTAATTTATGCGACGATGTCGTTCGCCGTGCTTCAACGCCGGAGCCTGTTCGGCACTTATCGTGCGCTCGGCGTGCGTCGGCGTAGCCTGCTGATCAGCGTGCTCTGCGAGGCGGCGGCGATCGGCGGCATCGCGACCTTCCTGGGGGTCCTGCTCGGCTACGCGCTCGCGCAGGGTCTCGTCGAACTTATGCTGCGCACGATTGGCGATCTGTATTTCTCCGCGGCCGTGCGCGCCGTCGAGCCGTCACCGGCACTGTACTGGAAAGGTTTGCTCGTCGGCGTCGGCACTAGCCTGCTCGCCGCGCTGGTCCCTGCGCTCGAGGCAACACGCGTGACCCCGCGTACGGCGATGAGCAGAGCCGAGCTCGAGCGCACGGCGAAGCGGGTCACCAGCATGGGCGCGAAACTCGCAGCGCCGTGCCTCGCCATTGGGCTCATTGCGCTCGCGGCGGCACCCCGGAGCCTGACGGGTGCGTTTTCCGGCTTGTTTCTCGTGATCCTCGCGACAGCCCTGATCATCCCGACCTGTGCGGCGATCGGGCTGCGAGCAGCTCGCCCTGCGGCCGAGCGTGTCTTCGGTGTCCCAGGGGCGCTCGCCGTTAGCGGCGTGACCGCAGCGCTGAGTCGCACCGGTGTCGCTGCCGCAGCGCTTGCCGTCGCCGTCGCAACTGTCATCGGCGTCGGGCTCATGATCGGCAGCTTCCGCGGCAGCGTAGAACGTTGGCTAGAGACGACGTTACTCGCAGATTTCTATGCAGACGTCGACAACTGGGACGTATCCGCGAACGCGCCGCTCGACGGCGAGCTGGGCAACCTCGCAACGATTCCCGGCGTCCGTGGCGTCAGCTTGCTGCAATTCACGCGTCTGACGACCGCTGACGGCGAAGTCAGCGTACGTGCGATTCTTCCGGGACCGGATGGCTGGGGCTTGACGATTCTCGACGACGGCATGGGAGACCCGATCGAGCGCATGGATGCGGGCGAGGGTGTCCTGATCTCGGAGACGCTTGCGTATCGCCGGGAGCTAGCAGCAGGCGACGACCTCGCGCTGCCGACGGGCTCGGGAACGCAGACTTTCGCCGTGCTCGGCACTTATCGCGCCTACAACACCGACGGCGGCGGAATCACGATGCCGTTGTCAGCCTATCAATCGCATTGGCAGGACCGCGGTCTCGACGGCATCGGCATCTACCTCGATGATGCAGTCGACCGAGCCGCGGTACGCGAGGAGATTTTCGCGTTACTCGAGGCACGACCAGACGTTCAGCTGCGATCGACGCAGGCGATACGCTCGCGGTCTCTAGAAATCTTCGACCAGACGTTTCGTATTACCGAAGTGCTGCGCATTCTCGCCGGCCTCGTCGCTTTTCTCGGCCTGCTGAGCGCACTGCTCGCGATCGAGCTCGACCGCGGCAAGGAGATCGCCGTGCTTAGAGCGCTCGGGTTCACGCCACGTCAGATCGGCACGCTGTCCCTTACGCAAACGGTATTACTCGGCACGGCAGCGGGCGTGCTCGCAATTCCACTCGGCATCGTCATGGCCGGCCTACTCGTCGAGGTCATCAATCAGCGCTCTTTCGGTTGGGGCATGGATCTCGTCATCGAGCCGGCGCCCATCGGGCTGGGGCTGGCGCTCGCGGTCGTGGCGGCACTGCTCGCCGGCATCTATCCGGCGTGGCGCATGAGCCGCAGCAGCGTCGCCGCCCGGCTGCGAGAGGAATGACGAATGCGAATGATCGCAATCATCGCATCGAGCCTGAGCGTTATGGCCTGCGCTCGCGACATCGGGCCAGCTGAGCTCCAGTCGTCCGCAGCCGTCAACAATTTTTTGACGACAACGGAGCTTGCGGGCTACGAGCGTGCACTTGCGCCGCGGACGCTCGAGTTTCCGCGCGACCACGCAAGCCATCCGCAATTCAAAACCGAGTGGTGGTATTTCACGGGTAACCTTGCCGACGCGCAGAACCGCGCGTTTGGCTTTCAGCTCACGTTCTTTCGCTTCGCGCTTGCACCGGACGAACCGCAGCGAGAGTCGCCATGGGGCGCCCGTCAGGCTTGGATGGGACATCTCGCGATAACGGACGCGGCTAGCGGTGAGTTTCTCCACGCCGAGAGATTCTCGCGCGAAGGCCTCGGACTTGCCGGAAATTCGGCAGCACCGTTTCGCCTGTGGCTCGAGGATTGGTCGGCGACGGCCACCGGACCGGCACCGTTCCCGTTGCGGTTGCTCGCCGGCGCGCAAGGCGCTGCACTCGATCTGACGCTCACGACGACTAGGCCACCAGTCGCACACGGTGAACGTGGGCTCGATCGAAAAGGCCCGGAGGCCGGCAACGCCTCCTATTACTATTCGATGCCAAGGCTGGCTGTCGATGGTGAGCTACGCATCGGCGAGGCGCATCACAGCGTCGCCGGCAGCGCCTGGATGGACCGCGAGTGGAGCACGAACGCGTTGAGCCCGGAGCTCGCCGGATGGGATTGGCTCTCACTCGAGCTCTCCGACGGCCGCGATCTGATGCTGTATCGGCTGCGCACGACCGCAGGCGGGTCGAGCCCGTTCAGCAGCGGCTCGTTAATCGCCGCCGATGGCAGCGCAATTACGCTCGAGCGCGACGACTTTGTGCTCGAGGCGCGTGAGTACTGGACGAGCGCGACGACGGGTTCTCGCTACCCGGTCGGCTGGAACGTCGAGCTACCAGCACAGAGTCTGAGCCTCGAGGTTCTGCCGTTGATACCCAACCAGGAAATGAACCTGGCCGTTCGCTACTGGGAAGGCGCGGTCGTGGCGCAGGGATCACGAGACGGCCAGTCCGTGACCGGGCGCGGCTACCTCGAGCTCACGGGCTATTGAAGGTCAAACGGCGTCATCGGGCGTGCAACCAACCCGGCAAGAGCGTGTAGGGATCTATATCGACACTCTTGTCGTATTCGACGCCGTTCTTCTCGAGTAACGCCTGAAGGTCTCCGCTACGGCATGCGTCGAAGAGCTCGGTCGCCCCGCCAATGAGCTCACCGCCAACGAAGATCTGCGGAATCGTCTTGACGTCGAAGCGCGCATTCAGCGCGAGCCGAATCTTTCCGCCGCGATCGCCATCTTGGTATTCGACTGAATCGAGATCGATCGACCGATACGCAATGCCGAACTCCTTGAACATCTTGCGCACGGACCAGCAGAACTCGCACCACTCGAGCGCGAACAGCACGACGGGATTGTCGGCGTCACTGATCGCGGACTCGAGAAACGCCTCGGCCTCGGCCGTCGCCGGGGCAGCCGCTTCCTGCTTGGCCGGCTCTGGCTTGGGCGGCGCCACGACGTCAAAGCGATAGCCCGGCGTCGATCGCGAGATCTGAAGCTCCACCTCTGTCATGTCCGCCGGTATGTCCTCGAACAGCGGCGTGCTCAGATAGCGCTCGCCCGTATCGGGCAACATGGCGAGGACGGTCGTGCCCTCTGGCGCCGACTCGCAGATCGTCAGCGCACCCGCGAGCGTAGCGCCGCCCGAAATGCCGACGAAGATGCCTTCCTTCTGCGCTAATTCGCGCGACAGCCGCATTGCGTCGGCGCCGGCTACAGGCACGATCTCGTCGATGTACTCGTCACGGACGGCGTCCTCGGTGAGCTTCGGAATGAAGTCCGGCGACCACCCCTGCATGAGATGCGGACGAAAATTCGGATGACTCCCGGCTGGCGCGCCTTTGTCGGTTCGCTGCTGCGCAATTCCGCTGCCGAGCAGCTGGGAGTTGTCGGGCTCGCAGACAACGATCTTCGTATTTGGTCGCTCCTTCTTGAGCACACGCGCAACACCCTTGAGCGTACCGCCCGTGCCGAAGCCCGTGACCCAATAATCGAGGCGCTCGCCGTCGAAATCGGCAAGTATTTCCGGCGCCGTCGTGCGCGAATGCATATCGGCATTGGATTCGTTCTCGAACTGCCGGCATAGAAACCAGCCATGCTCCTCAGCGAGTTCCACGGCCTTCGCGAGCATGCCGCTGCCCTTTTCTGACGCCGGCGTCAGGATGACTCTCGCGCCGAGAAACCGCATGAGCCTGCGCCGCTCGACGCTGAAGCTCTCGGCCATCGTTACGACGAGTGGGTAACCCTTTTGCGCGCAGACCATCGCAAGACCGATACCCGTATTGCCGCTCGTCGCCTCGATGACGGTCTGGCCGGGCTCGAGCGCGCCAGACCGCTCGGCATCCTCAATGACGCCGAGGGCGAGCCGGTCCTTGACCGATCCCATCGGGTTAAAGGACTCGACCTTGACGTAGAGATTCACGCCCTCGGGCGCAAGCTTATTGACGCGGATGACGGGCGTGCGACCGACCGTTTCCAGTACGTTTTCGAATCGACCTGACATCGGGCGTTTCTAACCTTGTCGCGTCACGCACGCACGCTCGACACGTCCCTGGCGAGTTGCCTCAGTCGTAAACCCAATCGCCACCCGCGGTCTCGCTGTACTCGAGGACCGGAGACTGCACGTCCGCATGTTTCAGGAAGCGGTCGAACCAGGCAATGGACTCGGCGACGACCTCGCGTTGGATCGGATCGGGATCGTAGACACCGTCGGCGTTACGCTGAACAAACGCGAACCCGTGGTGGTCGTGATCGTAAGAGCGCCACTCGACGAGCTTGCCGAGCTCCTCGAGAAGCTCGTAGTTGAGCCTGAACGTCTCCTGATTGTGATCTCGGTCGCGCCCGACGACTAAGATCGGCGTCTGGATCGTGCCGAGTCGTCGCTTGGCTTCGGCTTCGTCGATGCGCGAGCGCAAGCGCGCGACGGCCTCCGCCTGCATCTGGGGCGTATTGACGGGCAGCGTCTCGGGCTCCTCGGGCTCCGGTGGAGCGTTCGGATCGCGCGGCAGCGGTGCAAGGAAGCCGGTAGATGCGGGCTCAGTCGTGACGGCCGCGGCCAAGCCATTGTATTGACTGGCTATTTTCATGAGCATTTCGCTGCCGTGACTCACGCTCATATAGCCGATGCGGTCGGCGTCGACCTCGGGCAGTGCCTTGACGAACTCGATGATCTCGATGGCATCCTCG
>Ga0224512_10002601_pt1 | contig 16427 bp, 9 predicted proteins | sample SF_May12_sed_USG_4_FD_169103 | JGI IMG/M metagenome (GOLD analysis project Ga0224512, IMG submission 169103) | Sediment microbial communities from San Francisco Bay, California, United States - SF_May12_sed_USGS_13 | ecosystem: Environmental > Aquatic > Marine > Sediment | place: USA: California...
CTGCAGTTAAGAAGCCTGCAGGTAAGAAGCCTGCAGTTAAGAAGCCTGCAGTTAAGAAGCCTGCAGTTAAGAAGCCTGCAGTTAAGAAGCCTTCGCAGGATGAGCCTTCGCAAGATAGGCCCACCGTTAGCAAGAAGGGCGCGGCCGACAAGAGTACGGCAAACAATGACGCTGAAAAAGCAGCCGCCGACGGGTCCGACGATACCGCCGAGGAGGAATAGACACCATGGCGAAGATGAAGACAGATGAGCTCCTTGCGGTCTTTGAAGAGATGACCGTGCTCGAGCTCAAAGAATTCCTCGATGCGTTCGAGGAGAAGTTCGATGTGACGGCTGCTGCGCCGACGGCGATAGCGGCACCGGTTGCGGCCGGAGCCGCAGCGCCTGCGGAGGAAGAGCAGGACGAATTCGATGTGATGCTCATCGCTGCCGGCGACAAGAAGATCCAGGTCATCAAAGAGGTCCGGTCCTTGACCAGCCTCGGCCTCAAAGAGGCTAAGGATCTGGTCGATAGCGCTCCGAGCGCAGTGCTCGAAGGCGTCGACAAGGAGACCGCCGAGAAGGCCAGGGGGCAACTCGAGGGCGCTGGCGCTTCGGTCGAACTGAAGTAGCAAAACGACGAAGTCGATTCGGAGAACCCCCGGCTTGCGCCGGGGGTTCTCGTACTTTGTACTCCGACATTGCGGGTCGGTTGGGTACGAAGTACAGGATACGAAGTACGAGGTACGCCGGCCAATGGCCGGAGACCCTTGACCTGAACCTCCGAAATGCGGTAGGTTCTACGTCACAAGCCCCGTAAACGGAGGTCTGTTTGCGGTCGTAATCCTCCGGTTGTCGCCTGGTTAGTCGCGTGCTAGACTGGCGTTTCGCCGTTTGCCGCCATCCCAGGGTCCAAGGAGAATCATTTGACTTCGCGCGTCGCCGACCGCCTTTCGTTCGCCAAGATCCCCGAAGTACTCCCCCTACCCGATCTGCTCGCTGTTCAATACGAATCCTTCGAATGGTTCATTGAAGAAGGTCTCAAGGAGATCTTCGAAGGCATTTCGCCGATTGAGGACTTTACCGGCGAGCTTGCTCTGGAGTTGACAGAGCATCGTTTCGGTGATCCGCCGAGGACGTTGGAGGAGTGTAAGGATCGCGACGCCCACTTTTCACGTCCCCTGTTCGTGACCGCTCGTTTCGTCAACCGCAAGACCGGAGAGATCAAGGAACAGCAGGTGTTCCTGGGCGATTTCCCGATCATGACGGAAAACGGTGTGTTCATCATCAACGGCACCGAGCGGGTGGTGGTCAGCCAGTTGGTTCGGTCACCGGGCGTTTACTTCGACAGCACGCCCGACAAGACCTCCGACCGCGAGATCTTCACTACCAAGCTGATCCCGGGTCGGGGCGCCTGGCTGGAGTTCGACACAGACAAGCGCGACACGATCGGTGTCAGGGTGGACCGCAAGCGCCGCCAGTACGTCAGCGCTTTTTTGCGCGCCCTCGGCATTGCGGATACGGATGAAGAGATTCTCGATCTTTTCAACGGGGCCGAGTCGATTCGCAACACCCTGGCCCGCGACACCGCGGCCGACAAGGAAGAGGCGCTGCTGGATCTCTATCGCAAATTGCGGCCCGGTGAGCCAACCACGGTCGAGTCTGCTCGCGGGTTGATTCAGACCCTCTTCAAGAACCCCAAGCGCTACGACCTCACGCGGGTCGGTCGCTACAAGATGAACCAGAAGTTTGGATGGCCGGTCCCGACGAACTACAACCCGGAGGAGCAAGGTCTCCTCACCGATGACGACATCCTGGACTCCCTTCGCTACCTCGTGCACCTGCATGCTGGGAAGCGCACGTTCATGACGTCGGCTGGTACCGAGGTGCCGGTGCAGACCGACGACATCGATCACTTCGGCAACCGGCGCATCCGTACAGTCGGTGAACTAATCCAGAATCAGGTGCGAGTAGGCCTGACTCGTCTCGAGCGGGTTGTGCGCGAGCGCATGACCACACAGGATCCTGAGTCGATAACTCCGCAGAGCCTGATCAACATCCGGCCGGTGGTGTCCGCCATCAACGAGTTCTTCGGTTCGAGCCAGCTCAGCCAGTTCATGGATCAACCCAACCCGTTGGCTGGTCTTACTCACCGGCGGCGTCTCTCGGCGCTGGGCCCGGGCGGTCTATCTCGGGAGCGGGCCGGCTTCGAGGTCCGGGACGTTCATCCGTCTCACTACGGGCGGATGTGCCCGATCGAGACGCCGGAAGGCCCCAACATCGGCTTGATCGGTTCGCTGGCGACCTATGCCCGTGTCAACCGCTACGGCTTCATCGAGACGCCCTATCGCAAAGTCGAAAACGGCACGGTCACGAAGCAGGTCGACTACCTGACCGCCAGCGAGGAGGAGCGATTTATTATCGCCCAGGCCAACGCCCCTTTGAAGGACAACGGGACGTTCGTCAACGATCGGGTGCTGGTGCGGAAGGCCGGCGGTGGCGGCGAGATCGATCAGGTGCTGCCGAAAGAAGTCGACTACATGGATGTGTCGCCCAAGCAGATCGTTTCGATAGCCACTGCGCTCATCCCATTCCTCGAGCACGACGACGCTAACCGGGCGCTCATGGGTTCCAACATGCAGCGTCAGGCCGTCCCCCTCCTCAGATCTGACGCCCCGCTCGTCGGGACGGGAGTCGAAGGGCGGGCGGCCCAGGACTCGGGTGACATGGTGATTAGCACGGTCGTCGGTGAGGTCGTCGATATCGACGGGGACAGCATCGTCGTCAAGGAGGCGCGCACCAACGCGAAGCACACGTTTGCCGTGCAGAAATTCGTTCGCTCCAACCAGGGCACTTGCATGAACCAGAAGGCCGTGGTGCGGCTCGGCGACAAAGTGAATAAAGGCGACGTGCTGGCCGATGGGCACAGCACGGATCAGGGGGAGTTGGCCCTCGGCCGCAACCTGCTCGTCGCCTTCATGCCCTGGGAGGGCCACAACTACGAGGACGCCATCATCATCTCTGAGCGGCTGGTCAAGGACGACGTGCTGACTTCGATCCACATCGAGGAGCACGAGATCGAGGCCCGGGATACCAAACTCGGGGCGGAGGAGATCACCCGCGACATTCCTAATGTCGCCGAGGAGGTTCTCCACGACCTCGACGAGAACGGCATTATTCGCGTCGGGGCAGAAGTCGGGCCGGGCGACTACCTGGTGGGCAAGGTAACCCCAAAGGGGGAAACAGAGCTGACCCCTGAAGAGCGTCTGTTGCGGGCCATCTTCGGAGAGAAAGCGCGGGAAGTGCGCGACACTTCACTCAAGGTGCCGCACGGCGAGGCCGGCAAGGTCACCGACGTGAAGGTGTTGCGCCGTGCCGAAGGCTACGATCTCAAACCAGGTGTCAATGAGCTGGTCCGGGTCCACGTCGCCCAGCAACGCAAGATCTCAGAAGGCGACAAGCTCGCCGGCCGCCATGGGAACAAGGGGGTCATTGCCAAGATCCTTCCCGAAGAAGACGTGCCGTTCATGGAGGACGGGACTCCGGTGGACATCATCCTCTCGCCATTGGGCGTGCCGTCGCGAATGAACTTGGGCCAGGTCCTCGAGACTCACCTCGGATGGGCCGCCGCTCAGGGGTGGGCTCCTTTCGGGTCGGGGAGCCCCGCCTCGGTCGGAGCCAAACCGTGGACTCGCGTGTCCACGCCGGTGTTCGACGGCGCTCACGAGGGCGAAATCGCCGATGTCCTCGCCAACAGTCTTCCCAACCGTGACGGTGACCAGTTGGTCGACGGGACGGGAAAGGCGCTCCTCTACGACGGGCGGAGCGGCCTGCCCTTCGACACTCGCATCACTGTCGGGCAGATCTACATCTTGAAGCTCGTTCACCTGGTGGACGACAAGATCCATGCCCGGTCCACTGGTCCGTACTCAATGATCACCCAGCAACCCCTCGGTGGTAAGGCCCAGTTCGGCGGTCAGCGCTTCGGCGAGATGGAAGTCTGGGCCCTTGAGGCCTACGGCGCTGCCTATGCCCTCCAGGAGCTGCTCACCATCAAATCCGACGACGTGGCCGGTCGAGTGAAGGTCTATGAGGCCATCGTCAAGGGTGAGAACATCCCCGAGCCCGGGATACCGGAATCTTTCAAGGTGCTTGTCAAAGAAATGCAGAGCCTTTGCCTCAACGTCGAGATGCTCTCGGCCGGTGAGGAAATCGAATTGCGTGAGCTCGACGAGGACGTGTTCCGCACCGCGGAATCGCTCGGTATCGACCTCTCCCGACCCGAGCGCCGAGAATCAGAAATCGACGCATAATCACAAACAATCGACGGCCCCAGGAGCCCGCTGAGCAATACATGTCACGTATCTCGACGACCAGTCATCACCAAGTGCTTCGTTCTCGGTTTCGCCGGTACTTCACCAGTACAGGCAAAACCTGCGCCTTGCCCTTGGCGCGCCTGGCCGCCGATCTACGCAACGGCATTGCTCAGCAGACTCCTAACACCTGGAAGGAGCGCCGTGCATCAGCTCTTCGATGAACTGAAGATCAGCCTCGCCACGTCAGATCAGATTCGCGCCTGGTCATATGGCGAAGTGAAGAAGCCCGAGACGATCAACTACCGGACCCTGAAGCCGGAAAAGGATGGTCTGTTCGACGAGCGCATTTTTGGTCCCCAGAAAGACTGGGAGTGCTACTGCGGCAAGTACAAGCGGATCCGATATCGCGGCATCGTATGTGAGCGCTGTGGCGTTGAAGTGACGCGCGCCAAGGTTCGTCGGGAACGGATGGGTCACATCGAACTCGCTGCCCCCGTCACCCACATCTGGTTCTTCAAGGGCGTCCCGAGCCGTCTCGGTTACCTCCTTGATATGTCTCCAAAAGAACTAGAGAAGGTGATCTACTTCGCGGCCTACCTGATTACCCACGTCGACGACGAAAAACGTCAGAAGGATTTGCCCGAGCTGGAAGAGAACTTGCATGCGGAAATCCAGGTCATCCGCGAGGAGTTCGAAGAGTGGAAGTCGGTTCGGTTGGAGCGGTTGGAACAAGAGCTCACCCAGATGGAAGAAGGTGGAGCGAAAGCGCAGGAGATCTCCGCCCGGCGGCGTGAGGTCGAGAGGGAGATCCGAGAGCGTCAGGATAGAGCCGAGCGCGAGGCCGACCTGGTCGAGGAAGCCTTCGACACCTTCCGCAACATGGAACCCAAGAAGCTGATCGAATCCGAGCCGTTGTGGCGCCAGATCGTGGATCGCTACGACGTCTATTACTCGGGTGGCATGGGTGCCGAGTCGATCAAGGATCTTCTCAGCCGTCTCGATCTCGATGTTGAAATGGAGCGCCTGCAGGAAGATCTCGGCGCCAATTCGGCGCAGAAGCGCCAGCGGGCCACACAACGGCTCAAAGTCGTGAAGCCATTCTCGGAGGGGAACAACTCCCCCCAGGCGATGATCCTCGAGACGGTGCCGGTGATCCCGCCGGAGCTGCGTCCGATGGTCCAGCTCGACGGCGGTCGTTTCGCCACGTCCGACCTTAACGATCTCTATCGCCGGGTCATCAACCGCAACAACCGTCTCAAGCGACTGCTCGATCTGGGAGCTCCCGAGATCATCGTCAACAACGAGAAACGGATGTTGCAGGAAGCGGTCGACGCGCTCTTCGACAACGGCCGGCGCGGCCGGGCGGTGACCGGCCCCGGCAACCGGGCCCTCAAATCCCTCTCAGACATGCTGAAGGGAAAACAAGGGCGGTTCCGCCAGAACCTGTTGGGAAAGCGAGTGGACTATTCGGGACGTTCTGTGATCGTGGTCGGTCCGCAATTGGATTTGCACCAATGCGGCCTGCCGAAGGTCATGGCCCTGGAGCTGTTCAAGCCCTTCGTCATGAAGCGTCTCGTCGACAAGGACGTGGCTCAGAACATCAAGTCCGCCAAGCGCATGGTCGAACGGCAACGTCCCCAGGTGTGGGATATCCTCGCCGATGTCATCCAGGAGCACGCAGTGCTCCTCAATCGGGCACCGACGTTGCACCGTCTGGGCATTCAGGCTTTCGAGCCCGTCCTGGTCGAGGGCAAAGCGATTCAGATCCATCCGTTGGTGTGCGAGGCGTTCAATGCCGACTTCGACGGGGACCAGATGGCCGTGCACCTTCCCTTGTCGGCGGAAGCTCAGGCTGAAGCTCGGGTGTTGATGATGTCGGCCAACAATGTCCTGTCACCGGCCAGCGGACGTCCGATCGTAACGCCCAGCCAGGACATGGTGATCGGCGTTTACTACCTTTCCGAAGTAGTTGAAGACGGCAAGGGTGCCGGCCGCTACTTCTCTGATGTGGATGAGGCGTTCATGGCCTACGAAACGGGAGACGTTGCGCTGCACGCCCCGGTCAAGATCCGGGTCGGTGAACTTGCCGGTTCAACGGACATGCATGAGAAGGTGGCTCGTTCGCTGCATGGGCTCATCACGGAAGAACCTGTGGACGGAACGAGACCTTTCGAAACGACCGTTGGTCGCTCTCTGCTCAACCAGGCCTTCCCCAGCGACTTCCCGTACGTAAATGCCGTGATCTTCAAGTCGGACGTGCGGCGATTGATCGAGGAGATCATCGAACGGTACAAGAAAAGCGAAGTTCAAGTGGTGCTCGATTCGATCAAGTCGCTTGGTTTCCATTACGCCACCAAGGCTGGCTTGACCATCGGACTGGAAGATGTGAAGACCCCGGCCAACAAGGCCGAGATCCTCGAAGAGTTCGAGGATCGGGCCGACAAGGTTCAAGACCAGTTCCAGAAAGGCATCATCACCGACGACGAACGCCGCCAGGAGCTCATTGAGATCTGGACCGAGGCGACCGACCAGGTCAAGGACGCGATGGAGGTAACGCTCAAAGAAGAGAAGTTCAATCCCATTGACATGATGATCCGGTCGGGTGCTCGTGGAAATATCATGCAGGCCAGGCAGATCGCCGGTATGCGGGGTCTGGTTGCCAACCCGAAGGGTGACATCATCCCCCGACCGATCATCTCGAACTTCCGCGAGGGTCTGTCGGTGCTCGAGTACTTCATCTCTACTCACGGTGCGCGTAAAGGCCTGGCCGACACGGCGCTTCGCACCGCCGACTCGGGTTACCTGACCCGGCGCTTGGTCGACGTCAGTCAAGAAGTCATCATCAAAGAGCAAGACTGCGAAACGGATCGCGGTATCCGGCTCACAATCAGGCGGGATGGACGCCCCATCCGCAACTTGCAGAGCCGGGTCTTCGGTCGAGTTCTGGCCGACGACGTCAAGATCGAGCGGAAGCTGCTCGAGACGTATGAGGGGGTAAAACTCCGGACGGGGATCCTGATCGGTCGAGCGGAACAGATGGCACTCGAGCAGGCCGAAGAAGTCGATACTGTGCGGGTGCGGTCGGTGCTCACCTGTGACGCTCCGATCGGGGTGTGCGCCATGTGTTATGGCTTGAGCCTGGCAACCGGTCGGCCGGTCGAGATGGGCGAGGCCGTCGGCATTATGGCTGCCCAGTCGATCGGCGAGCCGGGAACGCAGCTCACCATGCGGACCTTCCATACCGGCGGCGTAGCGGGTGAGGACATCACCCACGGTCTGCCCCGGGTCGTGGAGTTGTTCGAAGCTCGCGCCCCCAAGGGCAAGGCTGTGCTTTCGGAAGCCGGTGGAGCCATTCGCCTCGAGGAAGACGAGGGCGGTGGTCGCAAGGTCGTGGTTTCGGACAAGGATGGCGAAGCGGAATACAAGGTTTCCCGACGGGCCCGCCTGCGGGTGAGAGAAGGCGCCATAATCGAGCCGGGAACGGCTTTGACCGAGGGCCCTCTCGACCCGAAGGAGGTCCTCGAGGTGCAGGGGGTCCGGGCCGCCCAACAGTACCTGGTTGACCAGGTGCAGGAGGTGTACCGCTCGCAGGGTGTGGATATTCACGACAAGCACATCGAGCTCATCGTGCGGCAGATGTTGCGCCGGGTGCGGATCGTCAACGCTCACGACTCGGATTATTTGCCCGCCGAGCTGGTGGATGAGAAGCGGTTCCGGGAGGCCAACAAGGCGCTGGTGGCCGATGGCAAGACTCCTGCCGAAGGCCGACCGGAGCTGATGGGTATTACCAAGGCCTCTCTGGCCACGGACTCGTGGTTGTCGGCAGCCTCGTTCCAGGAGACCACCCGGGTGCTTACCGAAGCTTCGATTCAGGGTAAATCCGATTTCATGATCGGGCTCAAGGAGAACGTCATCATCGGCAAGTTGATCCCGGCCGGAACCGGAGCACAGTCGTACCAGTTGCTGCAGCCGGTACTGCCCGACGCGGCGGCCATTTCGGCTCTGGGTATCTTCGGCGAGGGCGCCCCCGAGCGGGAAGAGGATTCCCTCCCGGCCAATCCGGCCGAGTGGCTAGCCTCGTTGGGTCAACAGGAAGACGTGACCGTCGACCTTGCCGAAGCTGCCGTCGAAGAGGACTGAGAGAGCCCCCGGCGGAGCCGGGGGCCTCAGTACTCAGTAGTCAGTACTCAGTACTCAGTTCTGGGTACTAGGTACTTGCAGCTAATCCGTGTCGAAGACGGTTCCGATAGCGGTGGGCGGTTCGCCGGCAAAGACCGCCCGGAGGGCCGGGAACCGGTCGGTCAACCTCCTCAGCCAGTCGCTGTAGATGATGACCAGGGTGAGAATCATGAGCGGGAAGGGGATGGTCGGGAGCACCTGGGACAGATCCGGCAGCGACTCCTGGAGGAGCTGAGCGGCCGTCTGCAACCCGGCGAAGAGATAGGCGCCGACGGCGGCACGAATGGGCTGCCAGCCGCCGAAGATCACAATGGCCAGGGCGATCCACCCGAGGTTGCGAGTGTGCTGGAACGACCAGCCGATCTTGACCGAGAGTGAATAGGAAGCCCCTCCGATCCCTATCAGGGCTCCCCCCAGGCCGGTGTAGAGGTATCGCAAACGGTTGACCCGAATGCCCCGGGAGTGGGCCGCCTCGGGGCGCTCTCCTACCCCTTGTAGCCCTAAGCCGGGGCGGGTGCGGAACATGAACCACCAGGCCCCGATGATCAGGAGATAACTGAGATACACCAGCAGGTTCTGTCGAAAGAAGATCGGGCCGATCGCCGGGATGTCCTCGAGGAGTGGGATCGACCAGGCCTGCACCGCCGGGCCCGGTATCCGCACGTAGCCGTTGCCGAGGAAGGTGCTCAGATCGGCGCAGAGTTGGAAGAGCACGAAACCAACTGCCACCTGGTTCAGCTTCAGCCGGATGCTTGAGAAGGCAATCAGGAGAGCAACCAGCATGCCGACGACAGCCGCGGCCAGGAAACCGAACAAAAGGCTGTTGGTTTCGAAGGCGATCACGAAGCCGGTCATGGCCGACAGCATGAGGCTGCCCTCCATCGACAGGTTGATCACCCCGGCCTTCTCGGTGATGGTCTCGCCCACTACCGCGAATACCAGCGGCGTCGCGGTGAAGATGAGCGTGTTGAGCTCGTTCATCCTTCACTTCCCGGACTGGCCGGCTGGACCGGCGGTGCGTTGTCGGCGGCCAGCCGAGAGCCGGCCCGTCTCGCTTGCCAGCCCCCGAACAGCAGCACGAACAGCACCAGCACACCTCGCAGGATCCCGCCCAGGGACGAATCGACCTGCATCTGGAGAGGCAGTTGGGAGGCTCCCACGGCGATGGCTGCGAAGAACAAGGCTATCGGGGCGATCCACTTGGCCTGAAATCCGGCCAGCAAAACGATCAGGATCCCCAGATAGCCGTGCGCTCCGGACGGGGTGGGTACCAGCTTGTGATGAAAACCAGTGACGCGGATGGTTCCCGCCAGTCCGGCCAGGGCGCCTCCGATGATGAAGGCCAGGAGGAGGTATCGAGTGTTGGGGATGCCGAACAACACTGCACTGCGCAAGTTTTGCCCGACCGCTTTGAGGCGTAACCCGAAACGGGTGCCGCGCATCATGAAGTACACGGCGACCACGGCCAGCGCGGCCACAACCACGGCGACGATCGACACGCGCAACGTTCCTGTGGTCGGCAGCCAGGCATCTCTCGGGAAGGGGTCGGTGCCGCCGGTGGAGGCGACGCCGGCCCGTTTCCACGGTCCGATGACCAGATAGGTAGTGAGGCTGGTCGCAACAAACGTCAGACCCAATCCGCCGAAGATCTCGTTGACTTTCCCGTATACCCGCAAGACTCCGGCCAACAGAGCCCACAACGCTCCCCCGAGGATTCCGGCCAGCATGGTCGAGGCGATCAGAACCACCACCGGGGCTTCGACGGTACGGGCAACGAAGGATGCAGCGATCGCGCCGGCGATTACCTGACCTTCGACTCCGATGTTCCAGAGGCCTGCTCGGAAGGTCACCACCAAACCGGCGGCCGCCAGGACCATGGTCACCCAGGCGGTGAGCGTGTCGGAGACACTGGCGGCCGATCCCAGCGATCCTTCGAAGAGCAATCCGATGGCCTTGAACGGATTCGCTCCGGCCAACAGCAGCAGGACGATGGCGAAGACCAGTGCCCCGCCGATCGGAATCAAGCCGCGTCCCAACGATCGCATCCAACTCACAACTGGTCCCGGACCTTTCCACCGATGAGAAAGCCGAGCTCTTCAACGTCTGTTTCGTTCGCCTCGACCTCGGCAATAACCCGACCGGAGAAGAACACGAGGATCCGGTTGCTGTAGCGCAACAACTCGTCCAGGTCGGCGGAAGCGAAGATGATGGCCGTGCCGTCCTCCCGCCGGCTCAGCAACTGGCTCCATACCCAGTTGGCCGACTCGATATCCAATCCGCGGGTGGGGTGTTCCATCATCAACAGTCGCAGGCCCGGGCGGAGCATGGCCAGCAGCAGGCGCTGCTGATTACCGCCGGACAACTCTTCGGCGTTGCTATCGGCGCGGCCCTTGATGAAGTGATTGGTGACGGCCGCGGCCGCATGCTCGGCGGCGGCGCCCCAGTCGACGAAAAAGGGCGCGTGGGGATCGGACAGCACGAAGTGCTCGGTGATGCTGAGTCCCTGGACCAGCCCTTCCTCGAGCCGTCCGGCCGGCAGATACTGAATCCCAACATCGAGCAGATCGCGGTACGGCGCCCCGGCGATCTGGCGGCCGTCGAGCTCGATCTTCCCTCCGGCCGGCGCAACCAGGCCGGCCACCGCCCGCATCAGGGTATTCTGACCGCTGCCCTCCAGCCCGGCCAGGCCGATCACTGCGCCGGCTTTTACCCCGAGAGAGAGCGCTTCGATCGACAGCAATCGTTCCTTAACCCTGAGGTCCTCGATTCGCAAAACCTGGTCACCCAGCTCGATCGGCGAGGCGGCCTCAACTTCTACCGGCGCCCCGAACATCATCTCGACCAATTGGGAGGCGGGCGTCGGCATCTCCGCGTGGCCGATCACCTTTCCCTGCCGCATGACCGTCACCCGCTGGCACAGCTCTTCGACTTCTTCCAGCTTGTGCGAAACAAAGATCACGCTCATTCCCTCGGCCGCCAGCGCCTTGAGCGTTGCGAACAGCTTGACACGCTGCGGAGCGGAGATGCCGGTGGTCGGTTCGTCGAGGATCAACACCCGCGCCCCCAGCCACAAAAGACGGGCGATCTGGAGCTGCTGACGTTCGCCAACAGTCAAAGAACGGGTCGAGGCCGACGGGTCGAGATTGAATTGGAAGCGCTCGCATACGTCTTCAAACTCCTTGCGGGCCGAACGCCGGTCCAGCCGCAGGCCGCCCGGGCTTTGCATGAGGAAGTTGTCGATGACCGAGAGTGGCAGGAACACCAGCGGATCCTGATGCAACATCCCGATCCCGTGCCCGATGGCGTCCTTGGGGGAAGAGGGACGGATGTGCTCGCCGTCCAAGATGATGTCGCCGGAGTCGGGTGCGTGGAAGCCGGACAGCACCTTCATCAGCGTCGACTTGCCGGCGCCGTTCTCGCCGAGCAGACCGTGCAACGTCCCGGCCTCGACCGTCAGGGTGATCCCGTCGTTGGCGCGAACCGGTCCGAAGTGTTTATGGATGTCCCGTAGTTCGAGGCTCATCAAGGCAACAGGCTAGAGGGTTGGAACGGTCGGTGCAGCCGAGCTCTCATCGACGTGGTGCCGGGTGTGCCTGCCTTCGTCTGAGGGCAGGGGAAGGACTGAGAGTCCTTCCCCTGCTGCGTCGTTCGATCCCGTTCGGCTACTCGGACGGGCCGGTTACGCCCTCGAGGAGCTGCTTGGTGTACCAGATCTGTTCATCGGTAGCTACCTCGCCGGCGGCCAGGTAGGTCGACCCATCCTGGTAGTTCAACGGGCCGACAAACAGGTTGATGGAACCATCCGCCAGGCCGGCGATGAACTCGTCGAGCGTCGACGCGTTTTCGGCCGAGAGCCCGTCACCCTTGACGAAGCCGATAGCAGTTGTCTCTATATTGTTGAGATCTGCCCAGTCCGGGCCGTTCCAGTTCCACTCGGCCGTGAACGTGCCGTTGATGACGGACTCTGCGATGTCCAGGTAGGCCGGACCCCAGTTGAAGTAGGGGACACCCAGACAGATCTCAGGTTTTCCGTCACAGGCGCCCTCGAAGTCGTAGGGGACCGCCCATACGTCTTGCCCGGCGTCGGCTCGCTGGCCGGCAACGTCGAGTGCTTCTGTCGTGTCAATGCCTGAGATCACCACGTCGGCCCCACCATCGAAGAACCCGGCCGCAACCTGAGTGGGGTCGAGGGTGACACCCGGGATGTTGAACCAGAAGCCGATCCAATTGACCGCGAAGTCCAGCGGATCCGTCTCGCCCCGGTAGTTCTCCCAGCAGTACGTGGCACCCAGGTAGGCCGCGTTCACGAGGCGCCGGGTTTCGTCATTGATCAGCGGACCAAGATAGGCGATCGATCCGGTCTGAGTGGTAAGTCCGGCCGCGCAACCGGCGATCATCTTACCGAACTCCATTCTGCCCATCACGTTGCCCAGATTGTCGAGTGGCGCAAATGCTTCGCCATCTGCCCAGGCGCTATCGCCCGACGACCACACCATCGGGACTTCGGGGTTGAGCTCGGCGGCCAGCAGCGCACCGTCTCGCATGTCGTCCGATGTTAGGAACACCAGCTGAGCTCCCTGGTTCACCATGTCCTGGGCGACCTGGTCCACCGTCTTATCGGGCAGGTCGGCAACGTTCACCTTGTCGAGGAAGATCATCTCGGCGCCGAGTTGCTCCTCGACGTATTCGCCCGCTTCGAAGTGGGCCTGGCTCCATCCCCGGTCGTTGCTAGGCCCGACGAGAATCATTCCGAACTTCAGCGGCTCACCGCTGGTCGTAGGGGTCTCTCCTCCGCCTGCCGTCGTGGTCGTGTCTCCACCACCTCCGGCCGTGGTGGTGGTTCCATCGCCCGTCTCGTCGGCGCACGCCGCGGCCAGCAACGAGAATGCCAAGAGGACGATGAGAATCACCGACACTCCGCTCCGTTTTCGCATGGTTGTTTCCTCCTTTAGACATGGGGGAGATCCTCATCGGTTCTCCCGCAGCGATGATGTTAGTGCGGCTCACAGGTGAGCTTGCTCCGCTCGCTCACGTACTTTGTACTTGGTACCCAGCAGGCAAGCGAGTCGCGCGGCACGACGTACGAAGTACGAGCTACGAAGTGCGGCGCACGAAGTGCGCCTCCGCTTTGCAACAAAGCCCGCTACCGCATATACTTCACCTTCGGTTTTCCCGCCATGTCTCCGTATGTCCCGGGGGCGCTACGGTGCTGTCCGGGTTGAGTGGTGTGGCTGGATCGGTGCGGTCGCCCTCCGGCGACGGTGCCTTCCCGTCTGTAAGTACCCGTACCCAAAAGGTGGGTCGGGGTGTGCCGAAGAGAAGAGAGAAGGGTTGTGCCGACCGTTCAGCAGCTGATTCGTCATGGTCGGAAGCCGAAGGCGAAGAAGGAGAAGACGCCTGGTCTGGCAGGCGCACCGCAGCGTCGCGGGGTGTGCACCCGCGTGTATACGGTCACACCCAAGAAGCCCAACTCTGCGTTGCGTAAGGTTGCTCGTGTCCGGCTTTCCTCCGGTATCGAGGTAACTGCCTATATCCCCGGCGAAGGCCACAACCTGCAGGAGCACTCGATCGTTCTGGTCCGCGGTGGCCGTGTGAAGGACTTGCCGGGTGTTCGCTACAAGGTGATCCGGGGGACGCTGGATGCCGCTGGGGTTGCCGGCCGGCGGCAGGCTCGCTCCCGCTACGGAACGAAGAAGGAGTCCTGATGCGGCGCGGACCGGCGCCGAAGCGCCACATCGAGCCAGATCCGGTCTACCGCAGTCTGCTGGTGAGCCAGCTCATCAACAAAGTGCTGCTGGACGGCAAGAAGGAGACCGCCCGCTCGATCGTCTACGGCGCGCTCGAAATCGTCGAACGCCGGGTCGGACAGGACCCCCTTACGGTTCTGAAGCGGGCCACCGACAACATCCGGCCCAACGTGGAGGTTCGTTCCCGGCGGGTCGGTGGTTCCTCCTACCAGGTGCCGGTCGAAGTCCGGCCCCGGCGGGCCAATTCGCTCGCCATCCGCTGGCTGGTCAGTTTCGCCCGCAAGCGCAAGGAAAAAGCCATGGAGGAGCGGCTGGCAAATGAGATTCTCGATGCCAGCAACAACGCCGGCGCAGCGGTGAAACGCCGGGAAGACATCCACAAGATGGCGGAGTCAAACAAAGCCTTTGCGCACTACCGCTGGTAGTTACCTCACCTGACAACCGCATAGCGACTGAGGACAGAATGAGCAACGGAAAGAGCAACGATGCGCTGGCGCACTTGCGTCAGTACCCGCTGAGCCGGACCCGGAATATCGGGATCATGGCCCACATCGACGCGGGCAAAACAACGCTCACCGAACGCATCCTCTACTACACGGGCAAGACCTACAAACTCGGCGAAGTCCACGAAGGCGCGGCGGTTATGGACTGGATGGAGCAGGAGCAGGAGCGCGGCATCACGATCACCTCAGCCGCTACCACCGCTGGTTGGCGCGATCACTGGATCAACATCATCGACACGCCCGGCCATGTCGACTTCACGGTCGAAGTGGAGCGCAGCTTGCGAGTGCTCGACGGCGCTGTCGCGGTCTTTGATGCCGTGGCCGGAGTCGAGCCTCAGTCCGAGACGGTATGGCGTCAGGCCGACCGCTACAAGGTGCCCCGCATCTGCTTTGTCAACAAGATGGATCGGGTCGGGGCAGATTTCTTTGCCGCTGTCGAGAGCATTCGCGAACGGCTCGAAGGTAATCCCGTCCCCGTCCAGTTGCCGATCGGGTCCGAGGCAGCGTTCCAGGGGGTCATCGACCTTGTGGAAATGAAGGCACACGTCTGGAAGGGCGACGACGGCAAGCATTGGGAAACCATCGAGATACCGGCCGAGTACAAGGAGCAAGCGCACAAGTGGGAGGGCAAGCTGCTCGAAGCCTGCGCCGAAGTCGACGAGAAGCTCCTTGAGAAGTTCCTGGAAGAAGTGGACATTTCTCCAGCCGAGGTGCACGCGGCCGTTCGGACCGCCACCCTGGAACGTCATTTCACGCCCGTCTTCTGCGGGTCGGCTTTCAAGAACAAGGGAGTGCAACTCTTGCTCGACGCCGTCGTCAACTACTTGCCCAGTCCAGCCGACCTGCCGCCGGTCCAGGGGTTCAAACCGGGCGACGAGGACATAACGCTTGAGCGGGCTGCAGACGACAACGAGCCCTTCACCGCCCTCGCCTTCAAGATCATGAGCGATCCTCATGTCGGCAAACTGACCTATTTCCGGGTGTACTCGGGACAGGCTGCCAAGGGCGACCAGCTCTACAATGTGTCGTCGGCCAAGCGGGAACGCATCGGGCGACTTTTGCGGATGCACGCCAACCATCGCGAGGATCTCGACACGATCCATACCGGTGACATCGTGGCGACTGTCGGGTTGAAGATGACCACCACTGGGGACACCCTTTCCGATCTTGCGCATCCGATCCAGCTGGAGTCGATGAGCTTCCCCGCTCCGGTCATCTCGGTTGCAATCGAACCGAAGACCAAATCTGATCAGGACAAGTTGGGCGACGCGCTGCACCGTCTTTCCGAAGAAGACCCGACGTTCCTGGTGCGGGCTGATGAGGAGACCGGGCAGACCATCATCGCCGGAATGGGCGAACTCCACCTCGAGGTGCTCGTCGATCGGCTGATCAGAGAATTCAGGGTGGGGGCCAATGTGGGTCGGCCGCAGGTCGCCTACCGGGAAACTATCAAGGGTCCGGTCAGCAAGGTGATCGCCAAATACGTCCGTCAGTCGGGCGGAAGAGGTCAGTACGGGCACGTGGTCATCGATCTCGAGCCCACTGGCCCCGGCGGCGGATATGAGTTCGTCGATCAGGTCAAGGGTGGCAATGTTCCGCGCGAGTACATCCCCTCGGTGGACTCCGGTATCGAAGAAGCCCTCGACCAGGGTATTCTGGCGGGGTACCCCCTGGTTGACGTTCGGGCTATTCTCACGGATGGGT
>Ga0224512_10002602_pt1 | contig 16416 bp, 13 predicted proteins | sample SF_May12_sed_USG_4_FD_169103 | JGI IMG/M metagenome (GOLD analysis project Ga0224512, IMG submission 169103) | Sediment microbial communities from San Francisco Bay, California, United States - SF_May12_sed_USGS_13 | ecosystem: Environmental > Aquatic > Marine > Sediment | place: USA...
CGGGTGCCGGCGCGATCAGGATGTTCATGACGGGCACGGCCTGCCGGCCTTTGCCCATCCTGCAGGGATGGTTACGTTGTAGGAGCGCCTCGTTTATGCCCGGCGCTTGATCGGGTGCCGGCGCGATCAGGATGTTCATGACGGGCACGGCCTGCCGGCCTTTGCCCATCCTGCAGGGATGGTTACGTTGTAGGAGCGCCTCGTTTATGCCCGGCGCTTGATCGGGTGCCGGCGCGATTGGTTGTCTCTGCCAGCAAATGAGCGCCTCGTTGGCGCGATCGGTTGTCCCCGGTACCCGGGGAAGTTTTGCAAAGGTGGTGGCATGTCGCTATCGTTCGCAGCTGCCATGACAGGCAGATAATCAGTAACTGACTGGAAAATACACCTTATGCAATACGAAACCGTTGATGCCCTGATTACCCCGGAAGGCAGCCTGGAGGTGCTCTCCAAGGCCGAGGTGGCCAAGCTGCTCGATACCAGCAAGGGGGGGCTGTACACCACGCTGCGCAACTGTGCCCTCGCGGTGCTGAACGTCGGCGGCGAACTGGATGACGGCAAGGAGCTGCTGGAACGCTATCAGTCCTTCGACATCCAGATCATCCCGGAAGAGCGCGGTATCAAGCTCAAGGTCACCGGGGCGCCGGCCAGCGCCTTCGTCGACGGCGTGATGATCAAGGGCATCAGCGAGCACCTGCTGTCGGTGCTGCGCGACGTGGTCTATGTCAGTGACAAGATCGCTACCAATCCGAAGTTCGACCTGGTGTCCTCGGAAGGCATCACCAATGCCGTGTTCCACATGTTGCGCAATGCCAGCATCCTGCGACCGAACACCAATCCGCACCTGGTGGTGTGCTGGGGCGGGCACTCGATCAGCCGGGAAGAATACGATTACACCAAGGAGATCGGCTACCAGCTGGGCCTGCGCGGGCTCGACACCTGTACGGGCTGCGGCCCGGGTGCGATGAAGGGCCCGATGAAGGGTGCCACCATCGGTCATGCCAAGCAGCGCATCCAGGGCGGTCAGTACCTGGGTATCACGGAGCCGGGGATTATCGCGGCGGAATCGCCCAACCCGATCGTGAACGACCTCGTCATCCTTCCGGACATCGAGAAACGCCTGGAGGCCTTCGTGCGCACCGGCCACGGGGTGGTGGTGTTTCCCGGTGGCGTCGGCACCGCCGAGGAGATCCTCTATATCCTGGGTATCCTGCTGCACCCGGACAATGCCGGGCTGCCGTTCCCGCTGATCTTCACCGGTCCGGCCTGCGCCGCGGACTATTTCAGGGAGATCGACGCCTTCATCGGCGCCACCCTGGGAGCGGCGGCACAGCAGCGCTACAGCATCATTGTCGATGACCCGGTGCGCGTGGCGCACGACATGAAGGCGGGCATCGCCGAGGTGCGCAGTTTCCGCAAGCAGCACGACGATGCCTATTACTTCAACTGGCTGCTAAAGATCGAGCTGGAATTCCAGCAGCCCTTCGTCCCGACACATGAGAACATGCGCAACCTGGAGTTGCACCATGACCAGCCAGCGCACACCCTGGCCGCCAACCTGCGGCGCGCCTTCTCGGGTATCGTCTCCGGCAATGTCAAGGACGAGGGCATCCGCGCCATCGAGCAATTCGGCCACTTCGAGATCCGCGGGGATGAACGCATCATGGGACCGCTCGATTCCCTGCTGAAATCCTTCGTGGCCCAGCAGCGCATGAAACTGCCGGGCAGGGAATATGTGCCCTGCTACCGCATCATCAACTAATCAATGCGGTCTACGGGACATTCTCCAGCGTGGTCTTCTGGGTCTCCAGCCAGGCCTTGACTTCGGCCAGCGCCTTACTGAGTCTGTCGGCCTGTACCATGGCCGTGTCGAGTTGCTGGCCGGTAAGGGTGTTTTCGGATTGCACCTGCAGCAGGACCTCCGTGGCCGCCTGCAGTTCAGCCTGCAATGTGGCCAGCTGCCTGTCGCGGCCGGCAAGCTCGTCGCGCAGCCGGTCACGCTCTGTGCTCAGTTCAGTCATGCGCGCCTGCAGGGCCTGGTGCGCGTTGCTGGTGTCCGCCACCTTTTCCTTGAGTGCCCGTTCCGCTTCAAGACCTTGCTGAAGCTCAAGCCGGGATTGCTCGAGCGTTGCCCGGGCCGTGTCCAGTTCCGTGCTTTTCTCTGCCAGTTGTTCCCGGGCCTGGTTAAGTTCTGCGCTGAGTGGATTGACCGCTGGGGCGGCCGGGGCGGCCCGGTATTGTCCCTGCGGCGGGTAATAGGAAGGCCACTGTGACGGTTGTTGCCAGGCTTGTGGATACCCGCTCCAGGCGGGAGGTGGCGGATACCGGCCCGGGACAAAAGTGGTTACGGGCGCGGGCGTCTGAGCGGCAGGCTTGTCCGCCGCTGTCTCATCCGATTTGACAGGTGATGTAGACACGTTCGGCGCCGCTTCATCCGCCCAGGCAGTGCCGGCCGCGATAGCGACCAGTGCGGCCGTAACGAGGGTGGCAAAAGACGACAATGTGTTCATGACATACTCCGGATTGAATCAATTGGGTCGGTATCCATGGTTATTATCGGTATCAAGCGGGCCAGGCTTGATGCTGGCCATATAGCCTTCTGTCACCGGGACGCCGACAGGGATGCCCCTAAGCAGATCTATACACACAAGCGTAGCACTCTCCGCTTCATTAACTACTATTGTATAAACACCTACCTACACGCCAGGGAGGACATGAGATGACAATCCACCGTACCTGCGGGCTGCTGGCAGCCATGCTGATAGCCGTATCGGCCGGAGCACTGCTGTACGCCCAGGAGACCGGCGACGTGATCGTCAAGCGCGGCACCATCGAGAATGACCTGTACCTTGCCGGTCGCAGCGTGGACGTCCAGGCGGAGGTGCAGGGCGATGTGGCCGTGGCAGGCAAGCGTGTCAGCATCGATCAGCGGGTCAGCGGCGACGTGCTCGCGGCCGGCGAGGCCGTCACGATCCATGCGCAGGTGCAGGACGATGTGCGCGCGGCCGGGCGTAGCGTCATCATCGCCGGCCCGGTCGCGGGCCATGTGGTCGCCGCCGGCGAGACCGTTGACATCGCGAAGGCCTCGACCGTCGGCGAGTGGGCCTGGCTCGCGGGCCGTGAAGTGACCGTGGCCGGCCGGGTGGGTGGGGAACTCAAGGCGGCGGGGCAGGTCGTGATCATCTCCGGTGAAGTCGGCGGTGACGTGGAACTGATGGCCGAGGAGATCCGGATCCTGGCGCGCGCCCGGATCGATGGCGACCTGGTCTACCGCAGTGACAATGAACCGCAGATTGCCGAGGGTGCCGTCATCGCCGGCGACATCATCGCCAGGCCCCTGCCGCACAAGGAACCGGAGGGCCGGGGCGGGGGGATTGTCATGCTGGCCGCGCTGGCCGTCGTGACCATCCTGTATGCCCTGCTGTTCCCGGTATTCAGTGTGGCCGGCGCCGAGGCCCTGGGGCAGGCGCCCTTCACCGCGCTGGGTCTCGGGGTGGCCTTCCTGTTCGCCACGCCCTTCGTGATCCTGCTGCTGATCGCCACCCTGGTCGGCGTGCTGGTCGCACTGCCGCTGCTCGCCTGGTACCTGGTTTCCCTGCTGGGCGGCATGCTGACCGGCGTGATCTTCGTGGGCAACACCGGACTGCGGCTGCTGCTGGGCAAGGCCGGTACGCAGACCCGGGGTCTGCGCGTGCTGTCCATCGTGGTGGCCCTGGTCGCCATCGTCCTGATCCAGATCATTCCGGCAGTCGGTGGCCTGGCGGTGCTCGCCCTGTTCCTGCTCGGGCTGGGCGCACTCCAGCTGCAGGCCTGGCGCCGCTATTCACATTAACGATCGCGCCTAATCGGGTGCAGGCGCGATCTCGTTCAATTCAATACTCTTCCACCGGCCCCGCCCGTTCGGCGGCCACATAGGGAATCTGTTCATAGTGGCTTGCCGGTTGCCCGCAGACGGGACACTGTCCGGCGGGACGCTCGACCAGGGTGGACCCGCAGATCTGGCAGATGTGATAGTCCACGTACTCCCCCTCGATATGGGCGATCAGGAACTTGAACCAGTTTTTCGCGGCATCCTGCATGCGGCCCAGCAGTTTTCGATGCTGCTTCTCTGCCTCCCAGGCCCAGGTCAGGCTGTCGATCGCCGCCCGGTGGTTTTCAGGCTCAATGCGCGCCAGGATGGCCGGGTAGTGGTGGTCGATCTCATCGGCCTCGACCCCGGTGGCATCCAGGATATTGGAGCGGGTGCTTGCCACCGGCCGGGGCTGTAGCGGTTCCCCGGGCAGCTCGGCGCCGAGTTCTTCGAGCAGGCGTTTGAAGTTGCGTGCATGAATGGCCTCGGAGGTTGCCAGGGACTTGAACAGGTAGGCGCTGTTGGGATAACCCTCCGCCAGGGCCTTGTCGGAAAAGGCGGCGTAGGAGACGTGTGCCTCTACCTCGTCCTGGTAACGTTCCTGCAGGGCCTGTACGGTCCCGGCATAGTCCGCCGCCACGCAGACAGGGGCGCCCGCGGCCCACACCAGCGCCCCGATTGCCAATAGATCCAGGACATCACGAAACCCGTGTGCAGCTGCCATGAAAGCCATCTCCTGAAACAGGCGTCAGGTCCCTCTTACCTCTAATATTAGAAGAAACCAGCTCCCGACCCGGATTATTTTGACATGACAGGCACCCGCCCGGCGGCCCGCAGGGGCCATGGCAAATGGATGGCACCGGCGCTTCGCTGGGGTGCCATACTGGGAGTCATCATGGCGGGAGCGTGGTACATGACCGGCATGCCCGGTAAATCCTGGTCGGCCCCGCTGCCGCCCCTGTCCGCTGCCGAGCGGCTGATCCACGACAACCTCAAGCACCATGTCACGGAGCTGGCGGGCCGCATCGGCGAGCGCAATGTCTGGCGCCCCGAGGCACTGGCGGCCGCCGCCGGCTATATCCGGGCCACCCTGGAGGGCCTGGGTTACGCGGTACGAACCCAGTCCTTCGAGAGCCGGGGCCAGACACTCCAGAACCTCGAGGTCGAGCTGCCTGGAAACGGTGCAGCGGATGAAATCGTTGTCGCCGGGGCGCATTATGATTCCATCGCCGGGACCCCGGGCGCCAACGACAATGCCTCGGGTGTGGCTGCCCTGCTGGAGCTTGCCCGGCTGCTGGCCGGCAACAGCTATGCACGCAGCGTGCGCCTCGTGGCCTTTGCCAATGAGGAGCCGCCGTTCTTCTACAGTGACGAGATGGGAAGTAGCGTGTATGCCACCCGCGCGCGCCAGCGCGGGGAGCAGATCGAGGCCATGCTCGCCCTGGAGACGATCGGCTATTACACCGATCAGCCGGCCAGCCAGCAGTATCCCTTTCCGTTCCGCTTCTTTTACCCGGACACCGGTAATTTCATCGGCTTCGTGGGCAATCTTTCGTCCCGCCGCCTGGTCCGCCGTGCGCTCGGGGCCTTCCGTGCAGCGACGGCGTTTCCCTCGGAAGGCGTGGCGGCGCCGGGCTGGATCATGGGTGTGCACTGGTCGGACCACTGGTCCTTCTGGCAGGCCGGCTACCCGGCCATCATGGTCACGGACACGGCGCTGTTTCGTTACCCGCACTACCATGCGGCCACCGACACGCCGGAGAAGCTCGATTACACCGGCCTGGCCAGGGTGACCGGCGGGCTGGTGGACGTCATCGCGGCACTCGCCTCGCGCTAGGCAGGGCCTGGGCAGGCTGTCATGCGTTTCCGTTATTATTTATGGATTACCCTGTTAGCTTGCGCGATCACAGGAGGGGCGATGTCCGAACCGCGTGAAACGATCCAGCTGCCGGAGCCGGTATCTGCCGGTGACAGGTCCCTGGAAGAGCTGCTGCAGCAGCGCCGCTCGGTGCGCGACTACCAGGACGCCGCGCTGCCGTTGGCGGATATCAGTCAGCTGTTGTGGGCGGCGCAGGGGATTACCCATACCTCCGGTTTACGCACCGCCCCCTCGGCCGGGGCACTCTATCCGCTCGAACTCTACGTGGTCGCAGGCAATGTGGCCGGCCTCGCGGCCGGCGTGTATCACTACCGGGCAGACGGCCACCGACTGACCAGGGTGCACGGCGGGGATCAGCGCAAACCGCTGGCACAGGCCGCACTTGCGCAGACCTGGGTCGGGGACGCGGCGGCCGTGGTGGTGTTTGCGGCGGTGTATGACCGCACCACGTGTAAATACGGCCAGCGCGGTGTTCGCTACGTCCACATGGAGGTAGGGCACGCCGCGCAAAACCTGTTCCTGCAGGCGGAGGCCCTCGGCCTGGCGACGGTCGTGGTCGGCGCCTTTCGCGATGACGAGGTGGCCGGGGTGTTGCAGTTGCCTGCCGATGTGCGGCCACTGGCACTGATGCCCGTCGGTCGCTTGTAAGCGCATCGTTTATGTCCGGCGCTTGATCGGGTGCAGGCGCGATGTCGCGCCTCGATATCAGGCGTGTGCTTCCACTCCGATCACCAGCGACTTGCCAAGCGCTTCCAGGGCGGCTTCGAGGCGGGGCAGCCTGGAGCGGTGGTGCGGATCCAGCAGGCGGCGAACCTCCTTCTCATCGGCTCCCAGCCGCCTGGCCAGTTCGGTGTTCCGGATCCCGGCTTCCTTGACCGCGCGGTACAGCGCTGCCTTGACTGCCATCTGCGCCGGCACCGGTATCAGGTATTGCCTGGATTTTTTACGGCCCGGGAGAGGAATCGAATCGCCCCGGTTGATGCGCCCGGCGATAGCCTCTTCCAGCGCATCCGCCGCTTCATGCAGGGCATCATCGATGGATTCGCCGTCGGTAGCCGCCTCGGGGAAGTCGGGGAAGCTGACCAGGTAGTAACCTTCTGCGTCACGCACAACATTGGCGGGGTAGATAAACTGTTCACTCATGGCGGCATGCTGCTTATGTGCGGGTTTCGGTTCTCAATCGATATCCGGTTTTCCCAGGCCCAGGTCATTAAGCATTATTGCCAGCAGCCCGGGCCCGATCTCTTTCCTGCGGTCTTTCATTACGGTGAAACGCCTGCCGATATACAGCGTCGCGTGACTGCCCTTACCGCGTTCCTGCACCAGCTCCAGCCGCAGACCGCGCTGCCTGGCAACCTTCCTGAGTCGCTTCAGGAGTTCGTTGCCATTCATTGCAAATCAGTATCGGACAAATATGTCCGATTTTCAAGTGGACCGGCAAGACTGATCAGAATGTGTGCAAGGAACCTCATCGGCTTCGGGCGCTGGTGTGGATCAATCCAGCATGCCTGTGCGCGAGCGTAATCCCTGTCGGTTATCGCAGCGATATTGCGTGCGAAGCAACTGAAAGTAACAGTTCTTCCTGAGTCATCGGGAGCGGTCCCCCGACCGCGATTCGTTGATATTTATGCCATGCTCAACGTGTGAGTGATGCAACACCGAATAACGACTTCCCGCCCTCGCTGCCCGCCGATCCGGCGGCGCTGGTGAAGACCGTGCTGGCCAGCGACCGGCGCGTGCTGCTGGTCGGTCCGCCGGGGGTGGGCAAGTCCACGCTGGTCAACGCCCTGGCAACGGCACTGGTAACGGCCGGTCGGACCTGCCGCTGCCTCGGCGCCGATCCCGGCTCGCCGCTGTTCGGCGTGCCCGGTGCCGTGTGCCTGGGCCATCGGGAAAACGGGGCCTGGCTGCTGGAAGGCCTCGAGCCACTGTGCAGCCTGGATGCCGGGCGTTTCCGGCTGCCGCTGGTCCAGGCCGTCCAGCGGCTCGCGCAGGCGGCGGGCGAGGGCATGCTGCTGGTGGATGGTCCGGGGGTGGTGCGCGGCATCGCCGGTGCGGAACTGCTGCCGGCCCTGGTCGAGGCGGCGCGCATCGAAGTGGTGCTGGTGCTGAGCCGTACCGGTCGGCCGCTGCCGCTGGCGCAGGAACTGCGCGCATTGCCCATCGCGGTCTACAGCATACCGGCTGCGGAACAGGCCAGCCGCCCCGGCAAGCGTGCCCGTGCGGCGTGGCGCACTACTTTATGGGACAACTACCTGGCCCATGCCGGGGAACGCACACTCGACACCGGCCGATTGCAACTCACCGGCACTCCGCCGCCGCTGGATACCCCCGGCCCCTGGACCGGCCGCCAGGTCGCCCTGCTCGACGCGGTACGCACCCTCGCGATGGGCGAGGTCGTGGCCCTCGAGAACGAGCAGCTGCGCGTGCGGATGCCGGCCGTCGCCGAAGATGTAAAGACCCTGCTGGTGCGCGATGCCGCCCGGCTCGTGGACGGCCGCCTCGGCAGTGCACCGCGGTTCAGCGCCGATCGCTTTACCTACCTGCCGCCGCCCGACATCGCCCCGCACGCTCCGGCCAGCGCCTTCACCGGGCCGCGCCCGGTCGGCCGTGTCGGCATGCTGAGCGTGTGCCTGGTCAACGGCGTGTTCGGCGACCCGCTGCTGCACGCGCGCCTGCGCCACCGGCGCCGCAGCCTGCTGTTCGATCTCGGCGAGGGGGCCCGGCTGCCGGCGCGCGTGGCCCACCAGGTCAGCGACGTGTTCATCACCCACGCGCACGTCGATCACATCGCCGGGTTTCTCTGGCTGCTGCGCTCACGCATCGGCGAGACCACGCTGTGCCGCCTGTACGGCCCGCCGGGACTGGCCGCGAACATCGACGGCCTCACGCGTGGCATCCTCTGGGATCGTATCGGTGACAACGGCCCGAGTTTCGAGGTCAGCGAACTGCACGAAAATTTTCTAAAGCATTATGCCCTGCAGGCCGGGCGGCCCGGCTGTCGCTTGCTGGAGGAGCTGTCTTGCGAGGACGGTGTGGTCCTGAACGAGGCGGGCTTCCGGGTGCGTGCGACCACGCTGGAGCACGTCTCGCCGGTGCTGGCCTATGCCCTCGAACCCGCGCAGTCGCTCAACATCCGCAAGGACCGCCTGCGGGCACGCGGCCTGCCGCCGGGACCCTGGCTGGGTGCATTGAAACAGGGCCTGCAGGCCGGCGAGTGTGAAACACAGATCGCGCTGCCCGACGGCAGCAGCGAAACCGTGCAGGCGCTGGCGGACGAGTTGGTGCTCATCAGTCCCGGCAAAAAGCTGGTCTACGCCACCGACTTTGCCGATACTCCGGAGAACCGGGAGCGCGTGATCGCACTGGCGCACGGCGCCCACACCCTGTTCTGCGAGTCGACCTTTTGCGAGGCCGAGGCCGAACAGGCCGCGCGCACCGCCCACCTCACCACCCGCGCCTGCGCCGGGATCGCCGAGGCCGCCCATGTTGCCCGGCTGGTGCCGTTCCACTTCTCGCGCCGCTACGAAACGGACCCCGCCCCCGTGTACGCCGAAATCGCCGAGTTCACAAAGGCCGTGATCATTCCCGACGGCATGAGCGCCCCCGACTAGTCCTGCGGCTGCGGCCTGCAAACCCTAACGCCTGCTCTATACTTGATTTGAGTATGGCCAGCCGCTTCCCGATCCTGTTTTCATTTCTCGCGCTGTTTGCAGGCCTCGCATCCGCCGGGCAACTGGAGCGGAGTGTTTGCGGGCTGCAGGAACCCTTTATGTTCTGGCTATGGAGCGGTATGGCCGGCAGTCCCAATGCGGATCGTCTGGCGGGATTGCGGAATGTCGAGGATATCGCCTTCGAGACCAAAGACAACCGGCTGTTACGCGGTTACAAACTCAAGGCCACGGAGACTGAAGGTCAGCTGGCGTCGCCGCAGGGCTACCTGCTGGTCATGCAGGGGAATGCCATCCTGGCAGACCAGATTATCGGCGCGTTTACGCCTTTTGCATCGGCCGGGTTCGATGTCTATGTCTATGACTTTCGTGGCTATGGTCGCTCCGACGGCAAGCGGCGACTCAAGGCCATTGTCAGTGACTACGTGGAGATTCTCGCTGCACTCGATGCAGCTGATTACGAGCATCACCTGGTCTATGCCATGTCGTTCGGCGGGGTTGCCTTCCTGGACGGATTTGAATCGCACGCCAGACTGGACCGCATTATTGTGGATTCCGCGCCGAGCCGTTTGTCCGATTACGGCTGCCCGACAGAATTTGATCCCGTTAACCACCTGCCGGCGGATTGCCGCCATTTCCTGTTTATCGTCGGGCAGAACGACCGGGTGGTCCGGCCTGCCATGTCACGGGAATTGGTGGAATCCGCCCAGCAACGCGGGGCGCAGGTGCTGAGGGATGCAGTCTTTGGGCACCCCTTCATGGACCATGACCGGTCGGTCCATCGGCGGCGCCTGCAGCTGATAGAAGACTACCTGCTCAGGTAAATCAATTCGGGGACAGTATCCATCTATCTATCGCCGCAAAGACCAGATAGTAGTTTCAGCATATAAATATACTGTCCCCAGAATGAACAGGGTGTCAGGTTTCTGTCTTGATCATGACCCTTAATGGATCGTTATGACGGGTACGTGACACCATAGCGGTGCAAGGCGCACCTGCATCGAGGCCGGACATCCTGCAATTCAATAATAAAAACAGACTGTTGTCAGTGCATGATTCTAATTGCCGGTTGGCATGCAATTTGTATAGGCATAGTTATGCAGAATACGCAGCACGCCTGTGAAGGGCGTTCTGCCGTTTTCCACCACTGACAGGCAGGAAGGTCGACATGGCGACAATTTCCGGTGTACCACGCCGCCCGGTGATTCTGATTATCCTTGACGGTTTCGGGATGAGCCCGAGTAAACACAACAACGCTGTGTACGAGGCGCCAACGCCGCATCTGGATGACTATTTCGCGCGCTATCCCCATACCCTGCTTGGTGCCTCGGGCAGTGCCGTGGGTCTGCCCGAGGGGCAGATGGGCAACTCGGAAGTGGGTCACCTGTCACTGGGGGCCGGCTCCCTTATTCGCCAGGATATCGTGCGCATCAACGATGCCATCGCCTCGGGGGAATTGTTTCGCGATCCCACCCTGGTGTATACCCTCAGCAAGGCCCGACAGTCCAACCGACCGGTTCATCTTTTCGGGCTGGTGTCAGACGGCGGTGTGCACAGCCATATCGACCACCTCCACACCCTGATCGAGGCCTGCCGGCGTTACAGCGTCAAATGTCTGTTGCACATGGTCACCGATGGCCGCGACACGCCGCCGCAGTCGGCACTGAAATGGCTGCCCGAACTCGAAACCCGGCTCAATGAGGCGGGTGGCGCCATCGCCAGCATTATGGGTCGCTATTACGCCATGGATCGGGACAAGCGCTGGGAGCGGACCGAACTGGCCTGGCGCGCCATGGTGCTGGGCAAGGGTCAAACGGCCGTGTCTGCCGAGTCGGCCATCCTTGCGGCCTATTCAGCGGGTGATACCGATGAATTCATCCGACCGATCCTGCTGCCGGCCTTTCAGCCCATCGAACATGACGATTCGCTCATCAGTTTTAATTTCCGCAAGGACCGCCCGCGCCAGATTGTGGCGGCCCTGGGTAAACGGGAGTTCATCGGTTTTGACCGCGGCACGGCGCCCCTGGCCTGTGTTACCTGCATGATGCCTTACGCCAGGCAGGACAAGCTGCCCTACCTGTTCGAACCCGAACGGCCTGCCACGACACTCGGGCAGGTGGTCAGCAAGCTGGGGCTGGCCCAGTTCCACTGCGCCGAGACCGAGAAATATGCCCACGTGACCTTTTTTTTCAATGGTGGCCGCAGTGAACCCTATAGTGGCGAGACCCAGTTGCTGATTCCGTCACCCAGGGTCGCCACCTACGATCTCATGCCCCAAATGAGCGCACATAAAGTGGCCGATGCCGTCATAAAGGCAATCGGCTGCGGTCGCTACGGCCTGATGGTGGTCAATTTCGCCAATGGCGACATGGTGGGCCACACCGCCAAGCGCCATGCCATCCTGAAGGCTGTCACAACACTCGACGAGGAAGTCGGCCGGGTACTGGACGCGGCCGAGACGGCCGGCTATTCGGTTCTGCTTACCGCCGACCACGGCAATTGCGAGGAGATGGTGGATCCACTGACCGGTGAGCCCCAAACCCAGCACACCACCAACCCGGTGCCGTGTATGGTGATGGACCAAGGCAACTGGAAACTCTCCAGTCAGGGCAGCCTGACCAATGTCGCGCCTACCATTTTGCAATTGATGGGGATTTCGCCGCCGGTCGATATGACCTCCCCATCGCTCCTGCTGGACTCCAGCAAACGCGAGCCGCGGCCAAGGCAGGCCCGGAAACTGGAGGGTGTGGCTTGATATCCGGGGACAATAGACTTATATCATTGCAATAGCGGGTTATTAAAATAGGTATACTGTCCCCGGATATTGCAGTGCAGGCATCATACTTTTGGCCAATTGGCAGTTTTCCTGATTTACCCTACGCTTTGATATGAAGACAATCATCCAGCCGCAATGAATCAGGCCGGAATATAAAAGACACGGAGAGACATCGTGAAAAAATCACACCTGTTCGGTGCGCTCCTGGCCTGTTCGATACCAGGCTTGATTGCGGGTTCACCAGCAGCCTACGCCGAAGAACCCGCCAGCATGATCGACGACACGACCTGCTGGCGTAATCAGGCCGGCGCCATTGTCAGCTGCTCCGGAAAAGGGCGGGCTGGCAACGAATCGGACCGTGCTCCCCGTGAACGGCTCTATCGGTACCCGGGCAATCAGGGCGCCATCGATACAGGCTCCGGACCCTGGGTCAGTAATAGTGGTGCAAAACCCTGGGCAACAATCCCCGCATTCAACAAGCGCTGGGGCAGCCCCTCGTACAACCCGGGCTGGTCGATCCCCCCGAGCAGCAAGCGCTGGAATAACCCCCGCTGAGGGGGAAAGGTGTCCGGAACCTTTTTCAAAGTGGTTGCGAAAACCGATTATCTAATCTGATAAAAAGTTCCTGACACCTTATTTATCCTCCCTTCGGCGCTGGCCTTAAGCAATCGCACATGCAAAGCGCCCTACAGGTTTTCCAGTTGGTTTAATTTTGCGTTGATACGCCGGCGGCGGTGGTTGTGGGCGGGGTCAGAAGGCAACCGGGTGCAGCAGCGTTGTGCGGCGGCCAGGTCCTTGCTGATATGTTCGTGGTACTTGGCGAGGCGTTCCAGGGAATCGGTGCAACCGCTGGCGGCGAGGGACTCCCAGAGGGCGACGGCCTGCGGCCAGTGACCGGCGCGGCGAGCCAGTCGGGCCAACAATCGTTGACCATCGCGGCACAACTCATCGGTATGTGATTCCAGCAGTGCACGGGCGTCGGCTTCACGGGTCTCCGCCAGCCAGCGGGCGAGGGCGTACAGGTCAACATCAAAGGAGCGCGGCTGTTCGATCGCCTGTGCCAGCGCGCTATGCGCAATGGCCAGAGACACGATGTCCTGGCGGTTGTGATCGATGACCTTAACAAGCTGTGCACCCTGACCACGGCGAAGGTAATCGAACCAGGCGGCCGGCGCTTCGCTGCCGGGCAGGTCATCGATGCGGGTAAATCCGAGCAGGTTTGTTTCCAGGCGCGTGAGCCGGCAATCCGTCCAGCGCCGGCTGAACAGGCGCCGCACAGGGTACAGCAGGTCCAGGTGCGGCAGGCCGTCGAAGGGATGCGCCAGGCCCTGCATGCGAAAGCGCGTCATCAGCAACGGCAGGTCATAGCTCTTGCCGTTGTAACTGACCAGCTGATCGTCGGGAGACAGGGAATCGGCGAAGGCCGCGAGCAGGTCGGCTTCGGCGGCAAAGCGTGTCATCAGGAATTGCGTCAGCACAATGGCGTCATCCTCGACCACGGCCATGCCGACCAGGAAGGCGAGAGTGCCACTGCCGCCTGAGAGTCCGGTGGTTTCGGTGTCTATGTAGACGCGACGGTGGTGATCGCCGGCGGGTTCACCCGGCAAGCGCGGCGGTGTGCGCTGCGCGTGTAGATTTTTCATCCCGTAGGAGCGGCCCCCAGGCCGCGATAACCCATCGCCGGTTTTACCGCTGAGCGGCAACCGTTTGCAGATCCTGATCATACCCTCGGCAATCAGCTCGCCGTCGAGATGACCGGCCAGTTCTTCAACGGGCATGCCACTTGCGCCGGGTGTCGCCTGTGCCTGCACCCGTTCCGGGCGCAGCTGTGCCAGCCGGTTGCGCAGGTTCAATGCCGCGGGTGGTGTCGCCGCCGCTGTGGCAGTCGCACCGGCCTGCGTCTGCAATCGCGACAGTCTGGCTTTAAGGCTCATGGCACCTCGGAAATCATTCCCTAATCATCCGGCCCTTCGTAGGTCGGGCAAAGGAGCACAGCGACGCGCCCAAGATGGCGGTAAAAAATGTTGGGCACGCTGCGCTTTGCCCAACCTGCAAAATCTACGTAGCCCGGATGAAGTGAACCGTAATCCGGGGGATTATCAACTCCCACCCAACAATCCCAACACCCGCAACGCCACGCCCTTCGGCGAATATCCCCGCGCCTCATCGCTGGCCAGGATCGGCCCGATACAGCTCGGACACCCGTGTGCACACTCGCAGGCATGCACCAACTCCCGGGCATCCCGCACAACCATCGCCCGTAGTTCAAACAACGGCGCCGAAATCCCGATCCCACCCGGATAGTTGTCATACAAAAACAGCGTTGGCGTGAACTGCGGCAACTGCCCGGGATCCAGCGCATCGCCATCGCGGTTGCGCAACTGCCCGCGCCCATTGGCGCCGACGGTGGCAAACCAGTCGGCATTGCCGTCCCCGACGGCACGCCCGATGTCGCGCGGTTCCGACAACATGCGCATGGCCGCGACGATGTGCAGGGCATAGCCCGCACCGAGGAATCCGTCCAATGCCTCCTGCCGCGAGGCAAAAGAACCTCCTGTCGGAGCGGCCCCCTGGCTGCGATTGGTTTCTGCAGCAATCGCGCCGGAGGACGGCGCTCCTACAGGAGGATTTCCCGTCCCGGTTGGGGCGAACAAGGCATCGGGATTCACCTGCCACCACACCGCCGTGGTGTGCATCTCCTGGTCCGGCAGTTCGATGTTGCCGTAGCCGACATTCTCATGGGTGTAATAACGGATCTTCTTGAATCCCGCGATGCGCCGCACCAGGTGCACCTCGCCGTGTGCGACAGAAGAGGATCGCCCTGCAGGAGCGGTCGCCTGACCGTGATGGATTTCCGCACCCATCGCGCCGGAGGCCGGCGCTCCTACAGGTCCATCTCCAAGCCCGGTAGGAGCAACCTCCTGACCACGATCAGCCGAACCACACTGCCCGGTCTCTGCAAACCGCTCCAGTATCTTCAAGCGCGTGTAGTCAATCGCATCGGTGTAGTAATCCGCCTTTGTCCGTGTCACAAACGCCTTGCGCCCCTCCCAGTCCAGGCGTTCCACCTGCCAGGGTGCGGACTGCACCATGTAGATGGCGCCTTCGTAGAGCGTCTCCGCCGCGGAACTGTAATCGACCTCGGCGATCACCGTCTGCGCGCCGTGGGTGGTATCGATCACCACGAAGTTGCCCTCGGCCACCGAGCGCAGGCTGACACTGTTGGCCGGGTAGCTGTCCGCCATCCAGTGCCACTGCGCGCCCTCGCGGTGCACCACGCCGTGTTCGGCGAGATAACCGAGCAGCTCGCCCAGGTCCTCCGTGCCGAAGGCATCGCCGTCGCGAAACGGCAGTTCAAACGCCGCGCAGCGCACATGATCGAGCAGGATCAGCAACTGGTCGGGATCGATGCGCGCCTGCTCCGGCGAGGCGCCAAGAAAGAATTCCGGATTGCGGATGATGTACTGGTCCAGCGGCAGGCTGCTCGCCACCAGCACACCCAGCGCAGTGCGCTGGCGCCGCCCGGCGCGGCCGAGGCGCTGCCAGGTGCCGGCGATGGTGCCGGGATAACCGTTCAGCACGCACACATCCAGCGCACCGATATCCACGCCCAGCTCCAGCGCCGAGGTGGACACCACGCAGTCGATGCTGCCCGCGCGCAGCTGCCGCTCCATGGCGCGCCGTTCGGTCGGCAGGTAGCCGCCGCGATAGGCCGCCACCCGCGCCGGGTGCCGCGGGTCCCTGTCAAACGCGTCCTTCAGGTACTTGGTCAGCACCTCCACCATCAGGCGCGACTGCGCAAACACAATACTCTTCAGGCCGCGCTTAACCGCCTGTTTGGCAATGCGCGTGGTCTGCGAGCGTGCCGAGGCGCGTATCCCCAGGTCCGGATTCACCACCGGCGGATTCCACAGCAACAGATGCCTGGCCCCCTGCGGTGCACCGCTCTCCGTGATCGCGTGCACCTCGGCATCGAGCAAGGCCCCGGCCAGCTCCGCCGGGTTGGCGATGGTGGCCGAACACAGAATGAATTGCGGATCGGCCCCGTAGAAACGGCAGATGCGCTGCAGGCGCCGTAGCACATTGGCCACGTGCGAGCCGAACACCCCGCGGTAGCTGTGCATCTCGTCGATCACCACATAGCGCAGGCTCTCGAAGAACTGCGCCCACTTGGTGTGATGCGGCAGGATGCCCTGGTGCAGCATGTCCGGATTGGTGACCACGATATCGCCGCGGGTGCGCA
>Ga0224512_10002603_pt1 | contig 16415 bp, 14 predicted proteins | sample SF_May12_sed_USG_4_FD_169103 | JGI IMG/M metagenome (GOLD analysis project Ga0224512, IMG submission 169103) | Sediment microbial communities from San Francisco Bay, California, United States - SF_May12_sed_USGS_13 | ecosystem: Environmental > Aquatic > Marine > Sediment | place: USA...
TTTCTGTCGTTACCGTTCGACTTGCATGTGTTAAGCATGCCGCCAGCGTTCAATCTGAGCCAGGATCAAACTCTTCAGTTTAATCTTACTTGGTTACATTAAGGGGTAACCAGATCCTTGCTCGATGATGTTTAACTCGGAATCGAGTTAGACGCTCATCGATATTTGTTGCATACACAACCTATCGACGTAAGCGCCCACACAAATTACCTGATCGAATTTTTAAAGAACAAACCGGGAACAGTGCCCGGTGAGGACGGCAAATTATACGCAGCAATTGCGTACCGTCAACACATATTTTCCAAAAATATTCATTGCCTTGAATAAGGCGAAATGTGTGTTGAAAACACCCGCCTAATTCCGTCCAGACGGGCTAGTAATTATAGCTCACCACGCCCGAAAAAGGGGCCCGCGCCAGCATTACCATTTATAGTTAATCAGGATCAGCTCCAGGGAAGGCCTGATTAATTCATCTGGCACCATTGCGGCGATGCCCGGAATCCAGTAACTGCCTGATTACCAAGCACTGGATTCCGGGCCTCCGCTACGCCACGCCCTGAATGACGGCTTGGTCAGGCCTTTCTGGTGTCATGAATGCATGGTTGACAGTTGCCGGGCATGTATACCCGTCTGCCCAATCCCCATACTGGGGCCCCTCTAACTCCGGGATATTGAAAATAATTAAAAATATTTCAGTCAGTTACATATTTCTTGCGCTTCCGGACGAGCACACCCCGCGGTGTCCGGCCGGCAGTGCGCCACTGCAGGAGAGGGCATTTACAGGACAGTGGCGCCGCCCACCCCCTGTTTTATTTATTTATATTGATTTCATATAGTTATATAGTTCTTGGCAAGATGCCAACCGCAGTTATCAGGTAATAGTCACCCGGGCAAAGCGCCGCTTGCCGACTTGCAGCACATGGGTGCTGCCGGCCCCGATGCTCAGATCCCTGTCAGTCACCCGTTCACCGTCGATGCGCACGGCACCCTGTTTGATCATCCGGAAGGCCTCCGAGGTGCTGCCGGTCAGACTCGCCGCCTTAAGCACATTGGCGATACCCAGCGAACCACCCTCGCCCTCCAGCGCCACATCGGGCATATCGTCCGGCATGGCCCCCTTCTGGAAGCGCGCCACAAAGTTTGCCTGGGCCGCCTCGGCAGCCGCCCGGTCGTGGAAGCGGGCCACCATTTCCTGGCCCAGCTGGAACTTGATATCGCGCGGGTTGGCACCCTGCTCGACATCCCGCTTGAGCTGCCCGATCTCCGATAGCGGCCGGAAACTCAGCAACTCGAAATAGCGCCACATCAACTCGTCGGATACCGACATCAGCTTGCCGAACATCTCGTCCGGCGGCTCGTTGATACCGATATAGTTGTTGAGCGACTTCGACATCTTCTGCACCCCGTCCAGACCTTCCAGGATCGGCATGGTGAGAATCACCTGGGGCTTTTGTCCGTAGTGTTTCTGCAATTCGCGCCCCACCAGCAGGTTGAACTTCTGGTCGGTGCCGCCCAGTTCGACGTCGGCCTTCATGGCAACCGAGTCATAGCCCTGGATAAGCGGGTAAAGAAATTCATGAATGGCGATCGGCTGTTTGCTGGTATAGCGTTTGTTGAAATCGTCCCGTTCCAGCATGCGAGCCACGGTGTGCTTGGCGGCCACCTGGATCAGGTCCGCCGCATTCATCTCGCCCATCCACTGGGAATTGAACAGTACCGTGGTTTTTTCAGGATCCAATATCTTGTAGATCTGGTGCTCGTAGGTCGCTGCATTTTGTAGGACATCATCGCGCGTCAACGGCTTGCGGGTGACGTTTTTCCCGGTTGGGTCGCCGATCATGCCGGTGAAGTCGCCAATCAGAAACATTACTTCATGCCCGAGGTCCTGGAACTGCCTGAGCTTGTTGATCAGCACTGTGTGCCCCAGGTGCAGGTCAGGCGCCGTGGGGTCAAAACCCGCCTTGATGCGCAACGGCCTGCCTTCTTTCAAGCGTTCGACCAGTTCGACCTCAACCAGTATCTCCTCGGCCCCACGCTTTATCTGCGCAAGATCGTCGTATGACGTCATTTGTGAATCATCTCCCTTACATAGTGTTTATCAGAGATTACCATAGTACAGACAGGAGCTAGACTGCTCTGCAGAGGCAGGAAACGGTTGACCCAAAGCCCGTCAATCGTTAAGTTAGCTCAAACTGAACAAGGGCCAAACGTGAAGCAACAGTCTTACAGCAACCGTGACTTCACGTCACTCACGTCGACAAAGCCTCGCCGCATATTCATGTGTCCTGGTTACTGGCTGCTTGGCGGCCTGCTGATCGGTTTTGCCGCCCTGCTCCTGGGCTTCAACCCTGAGCCGGCAAAGGCAACACGGCACATCCCGCTGCAACTCTCACAAGACAGTTCCCTGGATGCAGGTGAACTGGCCACTCAGGCATTCGATTCCGCACCCGCCGGAGCGACGGCGGCCGTCAGCAGCGCCCTGGCAGAACAGCCCGCCCGGGACCTGGCCACGGCAGCCCTGGAGGGCGAGTGGCATGATGTCATGGTCGAGTCCGGAGACAGCCTGGCACTGATTTTCTCACGGCTGGAGATACCACCGCAGCAACTGCACGAAATCCTGAACCTCGATGGCGCGGCCCACAACCTCAAAAAGATTCATCCGGGCCAGCTGCTGCGCCTGCAAACAAATCCGGACCTGGGCCTGGTAAATCTCGAGTACCGGATTGATCGTTTAAGCAGCCTGGAAGTGCGTCGCCAGGGCGACGATTTCGAACTCGTCACCTCACACCGGACACCGGAGCGGCGCGTCACCAACGCCAGCGGTACCATCAACAGCTCATTGTTTATTGCGGGCCAGGAAGCCAGCCTTGCTGACAGCCTGACAATGGAACTGGCCAACATTTTCGGCTGGGACATCGATTTCGCCCTAGACATCCGCAAGGGTGACCAGTTTGCACTAATCTATGAGGAATTGTACCTGGATGGCGAAAAGGTCGATAACGGCAATATTCTCGCCGCGGCCTTCGTAAACCAGGGCAAGACCTACCAGGCGGTACGCTACACGGACCAATCCGGTCACACCGATTATTATTCTCCCGATGGCAAGAGCATGCGCAAGGCCTTCCTGCGCACACCCGTTGAATTCTCACGCGTCAGTTCCCGCTTCAACCTGAAGCGCAAACACCCCGTCCTGAACCGCATCCGGGCCCACAAGGGCGTGGATTACGCCGCCCCCACAGGCACTCCCGTCAAATCGACCAGTAACGGCAAGATCATCTTCCGGGGCAAGAAAGGCGGTTACGGCAACACCATCATCGTCAAGCACGGGACCAAGTACAGCACCCTGTATGCCCACCTGTCGAAGTTCAGAAGCGGCACGGGCGAGGGCTCGCGCGTGAAGCAGGGGCAGGTCATCGGGTATGTCGGCAGCTCCGGGCTGGCTACCGGCCCCCACCTGCACTATGAACTCCGCGTCAATGATGTACACCGCGATCCCTTGCGGGTGAAACTGCCGGGTGCCGAACCGCTGGAAAAGAAATACCGCGAGGATTTCGAGCAAAAGGCAAGCGCCCTTATCGCCCAGCTTGATCTCGTGCGCAACGTCCAGGTGGCCAGCAGCGAATAGCAAACCGGCTGATTTTGCACCGGTTTACGGCCACAGAGTGCAGTTAACGACTCAATGACCGCCCTCTTCATCGGCCTGATGTCAGGCACCAGCATGGACGGGATCGATGCCGCACTGGTCGATCTCTCGAGCATCCAGCCACGAGTTGTCGCAACCCATGAACACCACTACCCGGAAGACCTCAGAACACAGCTGTTTGAGGCCATCCGGCTTGAAGACCCGCTGTCCAGTGACTTGTCCCGACTCGATGACGCCATAGGCGCGGTCTTCGCCGAGGCGGCCAGGGCCTTGCTGGAATCAGCGGGCACAGCGGCCTCGGCAGTGACCGCCATCGGCAGCCATGGCCAGACCATCCGCCACGCACCGGACGCACCCCGGCCCTACTCCCTGCAAATCGGCAGTCCCCGGCAAATTGCCCGGATGACCGGGATCGATGTGGTGGCCGATTTCCGGCGTGCGGATATCGAAGCCGGCGGCCAGGGCGCCCCCCTGGTACCCGCCTTCCACGCGGCCCTGTTCCGCAGCCCGACTGAAACCCGGGCCGTGGTGAATATCGGCGGTATTGCGAATATCAGTGTCCTGCCCGCCGACCCCTCGGCGCCGGTGACCGGCTTCGACACCGGTCCCGGCAACACCCTCATGGACCAGTGGGTCCGGGAGCGGCAGGGCCTGGTCATGGACAGGGATGGTGAATGGGCCGCGGGCGGACACCCCGACCCGGACCTGCTCGCCTGCCTGCAGGCCGATCCCTACTTTCAACTGGCGCCGCCCAAGAGCACCGGGCGCGAACACTTCAACCTCGACTGGCTCTCGGCCTGCCTTGGACAGGAAGGCCCGACGGCACAGGACGTCCAGTCGACCCTGTGTGAACTCACGGCAGGCAGCATCGCGGACGCCACCCGGCAGTTTGCCGGCGAGGCCCGGCGACTGCTCGTCTGTGGCGGTGGCGTGCACAACAGGGAACTGCTGCGCAGGCTGGCAGCGAGGCTCGACCCGGTCGCGGTTGAATCAACCGGCGCGCATGGTCTCGATCCGGACTGGGTGGAAGCGGTTGCCTTCGCCTGGCTGGCAAAACAGCACCTGGACGGCAAACCGGGGAACATGCCCGAGGTTACCGGAGCCCGTCATCCGGTGGTCCTGGGAAGACTCTTCAAACAATCTTAGGGAAAGTCTGATCAAGCCGTCATTCCGGCTGGAGCGCAGCGGAGACCCGGAATGACGAATCGCGCCTGCAAGGCGCGCCTGCAGGTGCATTTCGTGTTTATTGTCTTTACGTGGATTCCGTGATTAATGTTTTGTGCGCATCCGTAGTTCAGCAGCTTGGGCAAAGCTTCCGCTCCATGCTCACGCCCCTTACCTGCATCCCTGCAGGCAAAGCGCAGCGTACCCGACATGGGAAGGTATCGATGGGCACGGCCTGCCGGCCTTTGCTCATCCTACGGATCCAGCAAAGACCCTGAGGCGTAAAATGCAGCCTATAGACTGGCTTCCGGCTTTCGCCGAAATGACGAAAGACGGGTTAATCAGGCCTTCCCTGGTACAGGTGGCTAGCGCCCCCAGCATTTTGACAGGCTGCCAGCACTGGCCCCCCGGGCTCCCGCCTGGGTCAGCGTCAGGGTGCCGCAACCGTCCCCGGTCTGATTCCCCTGCGGCACGGCCTGCAGGGTGAAGCTGTTGGCTGCCGGTCCGCCGCCCGCAAAGCTCAGGGCATAGGCCGTGGTGGAACTGTCCCGGGGGGCGGTCTGATACGGCAGGTCGCTGTTTGCCAGGGCATCGCCGTTGGGCTTGAGGTTGTAGCGGTTGGTTTCCGAATAGTTCCGCTCCAGGTACTGGGCGTTCTCCAGCAACGCTGCCTTGGCGTCTGCACGTTTCGCGCGCATGGTATGGCCCGTGTAACTGGGGTAGGCGATGCTTGCCATGATGGCGACGAGTGCCACCACGATCATCAACTCCATGATTGTCACGCCACGTTGTCGGCTTCTGTTCATAATTGCCCCCAGGTTATTCCTGTCCAGTTATTCAATCTCTGGAATGACGTGTCAGCTTGAGCCGTTTGAGCTCGCGAGTATCGCTCGGCAACACCCACAGCTCATTGATGGTCCTGCCTGCTGCAAGCGAGTAGCGCACCGGCTGCCCCGCCTCGAGCGACCATAGGTGGTCCGTACCCCCGGTGAAATTACGTATCCGGCTGCTGCCCGTCAGCCGGTAAAGGCTTTCATCGATCCGGACCTGCTGCGTGCCGCGTTTCACCTCGCGGATGACGCCCTCCGTCTCAGGCTCGGCATGCAGACCCGATGTGAACGTGAGCAGCAGACCGGCAATCACTGTCATTCTTGAATATTTCATCATATCCACCTGTCGGGTTATTTAATCTGGCGCCAGGACTGCCGGCCAATGAATCCCTCGCCCGGATTCTCTACCACGTGGTCGATTTCGCCCGACGAACTCGGCATGTACTTGTGTTCCTTGTCGACATCCATCAAGCGCACCGGGGCCGGGCTGATACCCTCTCCGGGCCTGATACCGGAGGGTGGCGTGTCGCCCTCGCCATCCCCGTCCGTGTCGATCATGTCATTCAGGTCAAAAACACCGTCGTTGTTCAGGTCAAACGGCGGATCGGTCAGGGCACCACCGTTTTCGGCGTCAATCTCCATCAGCCAGCTGTAACCACCGCTACTGCAGGTGCCCCCGTCAGGCACGATGGTCACGAAAATAATCCGTCCATCGACCAGCAGGGGGTTACTTGCCACACGCTCGCCGCTATCCGGCAGATCGAGATACCAGCCGTCGTCGTTCTTTGACAGGGCGTTATCGCTGAGCGTACGAAGTTTCTCATCCGGGAACTCGGAGGGTGTGCCCTGGTAGGTAACGGTCTGCTCCAACAGGCCGTTACGGCCACTGATGGCGGAATCCTTGTCGGCAATCCCGTAGAAGCTCTGGGTGCTGGTATCGGCAATATCGGAATTCCCCAGGTATTGACCGGTACCGAAGTAGATCATCACGTCAAAACTGTAGAAGCCGTGTCCGGCCTCGGGCCGGCTGGTAATCGGCTGCGGAATGTTGCTGGCATCTTTGGCGGTGAACAGGGGCTTTTTATTGGGCCCCGTTTTGAATGCCACATCCCAGCTGCTGGTGCTGGTCGAGTTGACGTTGAACTTCCACATATTCCCGTAGAGGTCGCCGGCATAGATGTAGTCGACCCGGTAGTCGCCGTTGATATCGACACCGGCCGGTGTGGACAGGCCGTTCGGGTTGCTCACATCCCCAACGCCCGTGTCGATCTTCTTGATCAGCGAGCCGTCCTCGATATTGACGATGTACAGCACCGCATTACCCGTTGTACTGGCATTGCCGTCGGCCTCGGTGTTGTTATAGCCGTTGCCGAATACCGCGGCCCAGACCCCGTTGTGCATGCGCACAATCGCCGGCTGGCTGTAGGTATAACCGAGGTCACTGTCATCCGCGTCGGTGAACTCCCATAACACGGTATCCGCGGGCCCACTGCCGGATTCCGAGAACCCTGAGGGATCGGTGACATCCAGGGCATAGATGCCCTGCCCCCCGTGATTGAGACCACCGACCAGCACCGAGTGCCAGGCACCGCCATAGAAGGCATCGCCATAGGTCGGCGAGCCATCGACATAGTAGCGATGTGTATAGCCGGGGTCTGTCAGCTTGCTGAGATTTTTTTGGACCGGGGATGGCACGTAGGCGAGTTTTTCCACCAGCAGGTCCGTGGTGCCGTCCGCCTTGAAACCGTGCAGCATCCCGTCATTGGTACCGACATAGACCATCGGATCACGGAAACTCTTGGCGAATTTGAAGGCCGAGTATTCACACCCTGTACAGCTCTCGGGCTCGCCCGTACCCCAGTCGCCCTGGTAGCGGAAATGGGGCACACCGACGTAGACCGGTGCCGAATTGATGATGTCGCCCAGCTTGCTCGCGAGCCGCTCGCGGAATCCCCCACCGCCGGTCTCGTTCGCGGCGTCACCCCGCAGGTAGTCGAGGCGCTCTGCACCCCTGCCGTCCGGCGTACCGAAGGCGTTCTTGTTCAGGGCCGTCTGCAGGGTTCCGCCAGCCGTCAGCGAAGCCCAGCGGAATGGAACGGCATTGCCTGAATCGGTGTCCATGGTCAGTATCGTGCGGCTGCCCGGTGCCGGCAGGCGCTGGGACGCATCGGCCTTGGCGGGCACGATCACCGATCCATCCGCGACATCCAGACCAAATGCCAGCAACTTGCCGTGCCAGTCGGCAGCAACGAATTGTGCCTGGAACAGCAGGGTATCGTTACGCAGGTGCCCGGTACTGGCCGCCGCGGAAGAGGCCGACTTGGTGCGGCTCTCGATGTTCTGAAGCGTGGCCTCCAGGCTGCTGGCGAGGGCAGCCGGGGTTCTTGCCGAGATAAAGACGCCGCGGCTGTTGTAGGCCGCATGCCAGAGATCGTCTATCTTCTCGGGGCAATCAGAACAAAAGGGGTTACCCCAGTTACCGTTCTCGGTGAGTACCGGATCGGGCCAGCCATCGCCGTCGGTATCGGTCAGATTACCCTCGACACCGAAGGCGACCCCGTAGGTGACCAGGTGCTGGTGTGTGGCCAGATCGTTGCTGTTCACATCCGGTGCCACGTTATCGACCAGGGGACTCAGGTCTGTGTCGTAGTAGTGCTTGGCCACGTCGGCGAGCGTCAGGGCGACGCTATCGCCATCGGCATCACCGATAGCGGCGGCGGGGTCATCCTTGTTCCAGTAGCCGTCAGTGAACATCACGGCGAAATTCTTCTGGCAGGAATCGATAATCGGATCCGTTCTCCCGTCAACGTTATCGAAATAATTGCCGACCCGCTCGAGACCCTGGCGCAGGGGTGTCCCCGAATCGGGCCAGTCCAGCTCGAGCAGCGAACCCAGCATGCCTTCATTATGGGCGCTGTAATCCGGCGCCGTCGGCGGGACCTCGACGAACAGCGAGGCATGTTCGTTGATGACGCTCAGGCCATAGCGGAATTCCGGGTGGTTGTTGACCACCGTTGCCAGTGCGCTCTTGGTGACAAAGGACCGCTTGCGGGCATACTGGTACCAGTTGGCGATATTCTGCAGCTCATCGGCCACGGTGCGGCAGACGCTGCCACCGCCATGACAGATTGTGTCGGTGGCGGCATAGGCGATCGGGCTGCCCACCACGGGATTCAGACCGCTGCTGTCGGGGGCATAGAGAACCGTGGTCTCGATAATATCCGTGCCGCTGACCGTGTAGGTGGTATGCCCATCCCACAGGTCGACCAGCCCGTTAGGGGTCGAGTTGGCATTGACCGAGGTGCCGGCCTGGGGATTGGCACCGTCAAAGCCCCGGTCGTCTATCCAGACTTCGAAACGCAAACCGTCCAGATCGCGCAGCACAGAAAAACCCGCCTCTCCGCTGCGCGGGTTGCTGCGCGCGGCGTTGAAGTCCGCATTGGCACACGGCGTACCGATGGTGTCACAGGCGGCCTGCCAGGGGCGGTAATCCTGGAGCGGGTCGTAGTACATTACATTGAAGTCAGCCGACAGGATGCGCCAGTCGAATTGATAGGGAATATTGGTGTTCAGGTCGGTACCACAGGAATACAGGGTCTCCTTGTTATCGGTACAGCCGTTGACAGAGGAATTATCGCTGTTGTCGTAGATGTATTCGAAATCGGCGAAATAGTCGGACACCGTTACGAGATCCAGGCCGGTGATCGGATCGGTAACCGTGGTGCTGACCTTGCCGCCATAGGTACGCCACCTGCCGTTGGTCATCAGGTAGCCGGGAGACCCGTCGCAGTAGGCCTCGTTACGGTAGCCGCAGGCATGCCATTGCCGGGTGGTGAGGATTTCCCAGTCCATGGAACCGGAATCGTCCACCTCGAAGAAGACATTGGGGTCCACCGTGGTGTTCAGGAACAGCGGTGCATTGCTCAGGCTGACCGCATACGCCGGTGCTGCCACAAGTAACAGCAATGACAGGAGAATGCGTGTTCCGGTCTTCATGAGTGATACATTTCGCTTCGGTTTCATATCATTTTCCAATATGCCGATGGATGCAGCATTCAGTTGAGTCGTTTGACAAAGGTCGTTTGCAGGATGGCGATGGAGGCGTCGCTGCCGCCCTCTGATCGCGCCGTCACGCGGAAAAACCCGCGGCCGGTGGTGGTCCCGTGGCCAACCGTCAGGTTGTCGCGCGAGAACTGCAGGAATTCGACCAGCATGCGCGGATCACTGTTGTTGGACGACAGCTCATGGGTCCCGTCGACGCCGTATTCCTTGGCATTGGTGACCCACCAGCTGAGCGACTCGTCCTCGAGATAAAACGGCAATGTGTCCTTCTCCCACATATCGCAGGGCGAACTGGAACACAGGGTGGGTTCGGTGGTGAGCGCCTCCAGCTTTGACTCGCCGTCGCGCAAGCCTGCCTCTGCGCCCTGGAAGGCCAGATTGGAATCACGCAGGTTGCCGGCCATGCGCTCTTCCATGGTGACCGTGTTCATCGCGGTGACCCCGATAATCGTCAGCAGCATCAACATCATCAGGCTCATCATCAGGATGGCCCCCTGCTGGTTCATGTGACTCGGTTGATGGCTGAGGTTCATGATTGGCATCTCACTGTCACAGTGCACGACTGCGGATGGTCACGGTTTCGACAAAGCGCCGGCGCAGGCGGCGATCGCCGGGATTGCTGACCAGGGTTCCCGACAGATCCGTGTAGGCCACGGGTTCCGGACCCACGTCTTCTGGTGTGCTCAGCAGCAACGCCAGGCGCACACTGACCACCCGTTCCCAGTCATCAGCTGCGGTGATGGTAGCGGCATCCCGGTAGACCTCTGCGGTGCTGTCCGGACTGGGACTGGTATCCAGTCCATAGGTGATCTGCATGTCATCGATACCCGAAATGAACTCGCGTTCCACGCCCTTGATGTCGGTCTCGTAGAGCGAGTAGATCGGCGCACCGGTCTGGTTGGTGCGCCCGGTATCCATGATGTAGAAGGTGGAAAACTCCTGCTTCAGGGTGAAGGCGTTGGCCAGATAGGCCTTGGACAGGCGGTTGGTGGTATTGCCGCTGTTAGTGTGACTAATAGTGATCTTGCCACCGCTGCCGGTGGATACATTCGTCGCCTGGAAGATGTCTGCCGTTTCGCAGTCACTGATGAACAGGTAATCACCCGCAACGATGTTTTCGGCATTGCTCTCAAACTGGAGGTTGGCGTTGTCCGCAGCCAGGTTGCCGGTCAGCTGCATGCCGCTGGCCGAGGCCCCGCGCATCTCGATGACATCGGTGCCGGGACGCGCGCCGCTGCTGCCGAAGCTGTTGCCTGCCGCCACATTGTCATAACCGATGACCACGGTCTTGAGATCGAACACGGCCGCGGACGGGGGACTGGCAATGATGATACTGGGGGTCAACAGCCGCGGATTGGCACACCCCTGGTAGCCGGCCATGCGGATCTTGCGACCCAGCAGTTCCAGTGCAAAGCGGCCGTTCTCCTGTACCCGGGACAAGCCTTCCTGCACCCGGTAGGTGGACTTGCTGCCGACGTAGACATGAGTCACCCCGGCCATCAGTGCCAGGCCGACGGCAGTCGCCACCATCAGCTCCACGATACTGAAGCCGCGCTGACTATACGTGTTTCGCATTTTCGGACTGCTTCGTTTCATAGGCTGGTAATCAGGCTGAAGACGCTGGGATTACCGCCCCGTTCGGTCCATCTGACATTGATGGTGAACTCGGCCGCATTCTGGATAATCTGCCCCTCCCCCTCGGGAAGCACCGTGGCCAGGCGCTGCTTCCAGTTCTGCAGGTCCGCCTCCGATCCCTCGCTGCCGGAATGGGTGTCGGCGTAATCGGTCACATAGGCTCCTCCCAGGGCGGTGGTCGACTTGCCCGCCGAACCCCGGTTGGCGCGCATGATGTCGAGGATGTCGTAGGCCAGTACCGTTGACTGGGTGCGCAGGTAGGAACTGTGGTTGAAACGCATGCCGTTGGTCTGCAGGCTGGCCAGCCCCAGCAGTCCGATCGCCAGGATCAGGATGGCGACCAGGACCTCGATCAGGCCGAAGCCGCGGCAGGCACGCGGGCTGTGTGTCATGGCATGCATGGCTTGCGATTTACCCGGGATCACGAACAGGCACTGTGGGTGACCGAAGGCTGACCGGTAACGCTCACGCTGATATCCCGGGCCAGGTTGCCCTTGCAACCGGGTATCCTGAGCTGGAACGTGGCACTGCTGTTGACCAGGCCAATGCCGTCATAGCGCAGCGAGGTCGCTGCACTGCTGATAGTGGAGCCGCCCTGCAGACCGCCCCAGACTCGCAGCACCTCATCGGTCCCGACGTCAACGATACTGTCGGCATTGTCATCGGTGAACACGATCCAGCCGTCGTGCCAGTTCCCGCTACAGGTGCTGCCGTCGCTACTGCTGCAGATAGTCACGGTGGCACGCCGCTTGAGGGCCTCGTCACGGCTGGCATTGAGTGCCGTCAACAGATCATTCGCCTGCGCCGTGATGCGGTTGTTCTGCATGAAGGTATTGAAGGCGGGTACTGCCATGGTAACCAGGACAACGGCCACCGCCAGGGTGACCATTAACTCGATCACCGTGAATCCGGTTTCTTTGTTCATATGTTTTACGACCCGCATTTATAAGTCCCCGACATTTCCCCCGGCGCTCATGCCCGGTGCATTGCCGGCTCGAGTTTTTTCCGGGGGTATCGAAGGATTTAACGACCGGACCGGGGATTTCTTTATAGGGCAAGGACCTGCAGACGGCCCCGGGAACGGGTAAAGCAGCGTGATATTTCTGGGGTATCGCCAGGCAGCCCACATAGGACTTGTATCTATATGATATTAATTGACTTTTAAGCCAGGCGGCGAGTACTGGCCTCTAGTTGCAGCGCGCACTGTCTGCCAGTACGGGCTATCAGCCCATCATGTGGAAGCGCAGCTCGCGCCCGAGACTTCAGATAAAGCGGATGAAAGGTCGCTAACGTTGAGAGATCGGCACGTAATCCCGGGGTTCGTGCCCGGTGTAGATCTGGGTCGGCCGGAAGATCCGGTTCTGGGTAACCTGCTCACGCCAGTGAGCCAGCCACCCCGCCGTACGGGCAATGGCAAAGATGGAGGTGAACTGGTCCGACGGTATGCCGATCTCGCGGTAGAGGATACCCGAGTAGAAATCGACGTTGGGATAGACCCCCTTCGGGGCCAGGATGGCTTCGCAGGCCTCTTCCAGCGCCAGCGCCGTCTCGAACAGGGGGCTGACGCTGCCACGCGTCTCCGCCAGCTCGAGCATCAGTTTCTGCAACAGCGTGGCGCGCGGGTCCTTCACCTTGTATTCACGGTGACCCATCCCCCAGATGACCTCCCTGGCCAGCAGTTTCCTGTCCAGCCAGGCCGGTACCGCTTCGGGGCTGCCGATCTCCTCCAGCATCTGGATCACCTGCTCGTTGGCGCCACCGTGCAGCGGACCGGCCAGGGTGCCAATGGCAGCCGAGATGACATAGGACGGCATCGCCAGGGTGGAGCCCGTCACCATGGCCGCAAAGGTCGAGGCGTTGATGGTGTGCTCGGCATGCAGAATCAGGCACACGTCCATGATGCGCGCGACCAGCGGATCGGGTTCCGTACCGTTCTGGAACATGTAGAGAAAGTTGGCCGCATAACTGAGGTCATTTCGCGGCGGCGTGGGGTCGTTGCCGATACGCATCTGCTGCCACATGGCCACCAGCGTCGCCATGCGTGCCAGGATACGGATCGACTGGCCATGCACATAGCGCTCGCTTTCATCACCCGGACTGCGTATCTGGACCGGTACATCGTTGGGATAGAACATGCCCAGACTGGATACCGCGGTCTGCAGCATCTCCATGGGATGCCCGTTTATCGGCAGCGACTTCATGATATCGCGGATGTTGTACTTCACCCGCCGGTGCACGCGCAGCTGGGCATCGAACTCGGCCAGCTGGGTCGCCGTGGGCAGTTCGCCGTCGACCAGCAGGTAGGCGGTTTCCTCAAAGGTACTGTTCTCGGCCAGCTCGACGATCGGGTAGCCGCGATAGGTCAGGATGCCCCGCTGGCCATCCAGGTAGGAGATCTTGGATTTCTTGGCAGGAACACCCTCCAGCCCGGGGTGATATTCACTCATGACACATCCTCGGGTTTTAAACTAAACAGTTGCCGAAACAAGGGCTCACGGCCCAACCGCCGGGTACCTCACGGGTTGCGGCTGCGAGCGTGCCAGGGACCGTCAAGGATAACAAAAAGCCGTCGTGAGGAGGCGCCGGCAAGCAGTTGAATCGCTCGCACGCATCCCTGCAGGCAAGATAACAAGGGGGCGTAATCGCCCCCTGCGCAACCGGAACCGGGCAGGCCGGTCAGATGGAAAAGGATGAACCGCAGCCGCAGGTGGTGGTGGCATTCGGGTTGCGGACCACGAACTGTGCGCCCTCCAGCCCTTCCGTGTAATCCACCTCGGAACCCATAAGATATTGATAACTCATGGGATCGATCACCAGGCCGACGTCGCCGTTCTCGATGGTGATGTCGCCTTCCACCACATTCTCGTCAAAGCTGAAGCCGTACTGGAAGCCGGAACAGCCACCGCCGGACACGTAGATCCTCAGCTTCAGATTCGGATTTTTTTCCTCTTCAATCAGTTGCTTGACCTTTTTCGCCGCGGCATCGGTGAAGGTCATGCTGGGGGCAACCGAAGTGGCTATTTCAATCATGGGTACTGCCTCTTGCTACTCACTATATTAGCGGATGCGAAAATTATGTCATTTCCCGAGTAAATTGGTCAAGTATTAGTCGGGGCTGCCTGCGCTCCCGGTCGGATCGCGCTCGAAGCTGACCACGGAGGCGTCAGACTCCTGCTGGTGCACCAGGCTGCCGTTGACCTCGGAACCCATCGCCATCTCGATCAGATTGTAGTGCACATCGCCGTTGACCCGGGCCTTGGCGGCCAGTTCGATGCGTTCATCCGAATGCACATTTCCGGTCACCGTGCCATTCAGGATCACGTTCGGCACCTGCACATTACCCTCGATATTGCCGTGCTCGCTGACGGTCAGCACCGAATTGTCGTCACCTTCGGCAATCACATTGCCGTGGACCCGGCCATCGACATGCAGCCCACCGCTGAAGCGAAGATCTCCCTCGATCCGGGTTTGCTGCCCGATGATGGTGTCGACCCTGGCGTTTACCGTTTTGCCCTTCTTGCCTTGTCCCAACATAAATTATCTCCCGTCTTCCGGTTCCGCATCCGGCCAGTTGATTACCTGCAACAATGGCTCGGGCGCGTTCTTGCCGGTCGTTTTGATAGACAATACCACCTCCTCTGCGTGGAATCCTTCCGGCAGGGAAATGACGCCTGTCAGACGCTGAAAGTAGCGGAAACGGAAATCAAGGTGCGCGACACCTATTTCCGAGACTTCCGCCAGATCCAGCTCTTCCGACACCCCCTCACGCTTTCCACTGATCGTCCAGCCCACCTGGCCAGTGACATAACGATCGTTATTTTTCAATTGCGTCAGTACGAGATCATAGTCAAAGTTGCGCGACTGCCCTTCTGCACTCAATGTAAAGCGGTGGATGCGCAATCCCGGCTTGCCGTTCCCGGGAGAAACGATCCCGCGGTAGAACTCGATCTCGTCGCGCGCGGCATGCAGCTCCTCCTGCAGGGCGCCCAGTTCGTCCTGCACCTCCGCCGCCGCCTGGCGGTCAATCTGGCTGGAGCGCTCGAGTATGGCAACCTGTTCACGCAAGCTGCTATTGAGCTCGACGACCTGCTCATTCTGCTGTACCAGCAAGGCATACTTGTCACGCAGGGACGCGAGCTCCGTCACGCCGTGCAACTTGCCGAAGTCATACACCCACCAGACCAGCAGACCCAGCAGCCCGGCAATCACCGCGGCCATGGAAAGCTTCAGATAGTAAGGCTGCATGGCCACCACGTATCAGTAACTGCGACCAGTATGGCATATTCACCCGGCTGCAGATGGTAACGGGTCACAAAAGCGGGGGATCCAGGGCAACTCACGGCAACAGGGCAATGCCGGTCAGCCCGGCCCCCTCGTCCAGCCCGAACATGACGTTCATGTTCTGCACCGCCTGCCCGGCGGCCCCTTTAACCAGGTTATCGATCACCGAGAGCACCACCACGACATTGCCCTGCTGCGGACGGTGGACGGCAATCCGGCAGTGGTTGGCGCCGCGTACACTGCGGGTTTCCGGGTGCGATCCCGCCGGCAGCACGTCCACGAACGGCTGATCGCGATAGTACGTTTCATACAGCGCCTGCAGGTCCTGCTCCGTTTCATGCAGGCGGGCGTAGAGGGTGGCATGGATGCCGCGGATCATGGGTGTCAGGTGCGGCACGAAGGTCAGTCCGACCGGTTTGCCTGCGGCGATCGCCAGCCCCTGGCGAATCTCGGGCAGGTGGCGATGACCGGGCACCGCATAGGCCTTGAAGTTTTCACTGGCCTCGCACAACAGGGTACCCGTGGCCGGTTGTCTGCCCGCGCCACTGACACCTGACTTGGCATCCGCCACCAGGTGATCCGTGTCCACCAGTTGCCGCTCGATCAGCGGCAGGAATCCGAGTTGCACGGCAGTCGGATAACAACCCGGGTTGGCCACCAGCCGTGCCGTGCGCAGTGCCTCCCGGTTGACCTCGGTCAGGCCATAGACGGCCTGCTCCAGGTACGCAGGGCAGGCATGCGGGGTACCGTACCAGGCCTCCCATTCGTCGGCCTGGCCAAGGCGGAAGTCCGCGGCCAGA
>Ga0224512_10002604_pt1 | contig 16414 bp, 11 predicted proteins | sample SF_May12_sed_USG_4_FD_169103 | JGI IMG/M metagenome (GOLD analysis project Ga0224512, IMG submission 169103) | Sediment microbial communities from San Francisco Bay, California, United States - SF_May12_sed_USGS_13 | ecosystem: Environmental > Aquatic > Marine > Sediment | place: USA...
CTACGGCGAGGTTACTCGGGCACCGCCAGACGAAAGGGGCGGCAACGGACAAACCGGACCTACTGCCACCGCGCCACATCTCGACTCTACCAGAAGCAGTCATTCTGGCTTAGTCGATTCGTCCACTTTTATTTTATTTCTTGTCGGGCAGGTACGGCGTTGGACGCGGTTTTGGGCCGGCCGCAGGAATTTTTCTCCGAGGAACTGTTTTCTTACTCTTTTTCTTACGTTTTGTCATATCAATATTTTATTAAACATAACAATTGATTACATCGTCAAGGCTATATATCACCATGGGATCGTGACGCATACAACGCGTATTCGAATGTCCGCTATGGGTGCGGACATTCGAGCGGGTCGACTTCTTAGACGTTGTGGATCAGCCGCGCCCAGCCGGTTCTTGCGCGAGCCGCAAATTCAGTGGCTGCTTGCTCGCCCGGCGATGGCAGAGCGACGCCAGCTTAGGGTTGTGTACCCAGATCTTCCGCGGCCCTGGCAGCCGGCCGCGCGCCTCTATCAAAGAGCGATAGCCGTCCTGCTGTTCCGACGTCATCTCGTCATACGGGATTTCGGCATAGTGGCCAAAAATCGGCGTTTCGGGGCTTTTCGGTTGCCTTCACCAATCTCGATCGTGCATGGCATCACGCGGGAAAAATGGTGCGCAGCGCTTCCCCGTTGACCTCGGCGGGCTTGGCGTCGATTAGGATGAAAGCGGTGACCGCCGGGACCGAACCCCGATTAACCCAGGTGTGGATCGTGCCGCGCTGGACGACGACATCGCCGGGTTTCAGATGCACGACTTCGCCGCTGTCGAATTCGAGGTCGATTTCGCCTGACAACAGGATCGCGTAGTCGACGGTTTCGGTGCGGTGCGTGAATCTCGCGTGGCCGGGGGCCCACTCGGTTACCCGGAACGCCGCGCCCTCACCGGTGCCGACATAATTGTAGCGCTTGACGAAACCGGACCGTTGCGTGGCGTCGGCCGCCGCCGAGTTGTCCACCGGCATCCGGTCGGTCGACCAGATCTCGCAGCCCGAAATATGCGCGCCAATCCCCCGCGAGACCGCGGTCAGCCGCTCGTCGGTGGTGACGACGGCCTTGCCGTCCGCATTATGTCCGGTGACGATCCGCCTCACTTCTAGCGTCATGGCAACCCTCCGTTCAGGTGTGATAATGCGCGAGGCCGTGAGCCTCGCCTCTAGCAAGGATGGTGAGGCCAACAGATAGGACATTCAAGCAAGCTCTTTCCCGCGCCCCGGTAAACTCCGAGGCATTTTCTAATTGTCCCCGGTGGTGGGCGGCGCGAATAACCGCTTTCGGCCAGAAGCGGACGTTCGGCATTGTTTGAGCTAGATCAATAAGTCGGCGAAAAAGGGTGTTGTCCCGCCCCCAATAAATGACTGTCCTATTTGCAATGATGCGCATTAGGCGGATAGTAATCCGCATAGGTCTAAAGCAATAACCCAGATCAGCTCTTTCTCATGGGAGAGCGCCATGATCCTGCAGTTCCCGGCAACGTTAACGCTCGCGCTAACTTTTCTCTTCGCTGGCTGCGGAACAGTTCCCTATCGCTAACACCCGGGGCGAAGGTTGCATTGGCTCCCATTGCCCCCTTGCAGGTCGATCACGCGAGTGATGGATTCAAGAGCAGACAGATAGCACTTAGAAAGTAATAGACGGCTCTTGTAAGGGGGTGCTAGATTCGAGGTTGAATGGACAGGCGGAGCGTAAGATCTCACTGTTATATAACTATCATGATAGGAGGATTTTATGAGATCCACAAAATTAGCATCATTCGTAAGTGTTTGCTTAGTTTCAGTACTGGCAATAATGCCTTCTACGGGTTTTTCTGCGCCACCCAAGCCGTCTACCATTATCCTTGGCACCCATGATATTGGAACCGGCGGCTATCGTTTGCTGGGCTTGGTAACCGAGTCTCTGATTGCGAAGTACCCGGAGATTAAATGGCGATCGATACCTTCCGGCGTCGATCTGGCCAGAACCATGATGCCCCGTACCGGGGATACGGCTACCACCATTCACACCGCGGGGTCTGTCTGGTTGATCCAAGAGGGTTTGAGCTCTTATGCCAGTTACGAATGGGGCCCTCAACCCATTCGAGAGGTTTACCTCCCGGAGCATGTTGGAATGGGTTTCGCCGTAAAGGGAGATTCTAAAATAAAGACCGGCCATGATTTAAAGGGTAAAACCGTAGCGATCTACCCCGGTTCGCCATACCCTACTCTGATTAATGAGTCGATCCTGGCCTTTTTCGATCTGACCTGGAAAGATGTGAAACCGGCCAAGATGTCCAGTCCTCCTGAGGGGTACCGCGCCGTCAGAGATGGGCACATCGATACTGCCTTCATGAATTCGTCATCCGGCATCGCAGTCGAAATGGCCTCAATGCCCAGCGGCATTCGCTGGATACAGATGCCGGCCAGTGATAAAGAAGGCTGGAAACGGGTGCAAAAGGTGGTGCCCGTTCATATGCCCAAATCGAGGGACGATGGCCCAGGAATGTCCAAGGACGCCCCGGCTCAATTTTTGACCAATGCCTACCCGGAAATTGTGGCGTATGAAAAGTCGGACAAAGCCACCATCTACTGGATCACCAGAGCCCTGATTGAAACGCGATCTTCGTGGGAGGTAAAGCACTCTTCACTGAAGAAAGACTGGACGATGGAGAAGCACTGGAGCCTGTGGGAGGGGGGCATTACCCCGATGCATGATGGGGCTATCGAGTATTACAAAGAGATCGGGCAATGGAACGATAAGCGTGAGAAATTAAACCAGGAGCGCATCCAGCACCAGAAGGAGCTTCGCGCCTATTGGGATGAGGTGGTTCAGCAGGCTCAGAAAGACAAGATAAAAACAAAAGCTTTCCCGGCGTACTGGTTGAAAAAGTACGAAGCCAAGTTTAAAAACAAATAAAGGTGCGGGGGAAATTGCGCTAAGGACGCGCGTTATAAGCGCTTATTTTAGGCTCGAACGCTATCGATAAACTCCAGCCACACCATGGGGCGGGCTTCAAGGCCGGGAAGAGACAAGCAACCTGCCAAAGGGACAGTATCGGCAGGTTGCTTTAATGACCAAGTGCAACATTCTTGAGAGGAAATGTTGCACTTGGTTTTTGTGCCCCCTAATCAGGTGGACACCGTGAAAAGCCTGTCGCATAAAGGCCGTATGAAGGCATCACATCAGCAATTACAAATGCCGCAGATCTGACGCAGAAAAACTCGAAGCAGGGAAATGGCCGATTTGATTGGGCGGTAAGCGGGCCGATTGGAAGAATCAAATGCTACGATGGCAAGATACTGGAATATGGTCAAGGAGTGAAAAAAAATATGAGTGCCGATCAGATGCTTGATGTCGTGGAAAAGCTGAGCGAAAAAAAGGACCGGACGCTAACAGGAATCTGGCGTGCGCTCATTATTATTTTCGGCACGATTGTCGTGATTTTGGGGATCAATAAGGTATTTAACCTGCGATTCTTCGTTGATTTCCACTTATTTAACTTTTCTTTGTACTACACCGTTTTCGGGCTTCTCCTGGCAGGTTCTTTTCTGAAGTACCCGGTAAAGTCGAACCTGAAAGAACCTTGGGCGTCCAGGCTTTTTTGGGTTGATGCCGGCCTGTGTTTCCTGAGTCTGTCGATGTTCGCGTATTTTGCATGGCACGGGCAGGACATCATCGTCGAGGGCTGGTCGCGTTTCGCTCCCACTGAGGCGATGGTCATGGCGGCAATCTCCTGGATTTTGATTTTGGAATCGATCAGGCGGATCTTTGGCCCGGTATTGTTTTCTATCATTGCTATCGTTTCTTTTTACCCGCTGGTCGCAGCGCACATGCCTGGGTTCTTGGAGGGCATCGGACGCTCGTTTGACATGACGGCAACGTTTCACATCTTAAGCCCGCAGAGCGCCATAGGGCTTTTATTAAGAACATATGTTGAGGTAGTGCTGGGCTTTATTTTGTTTGGCATCGTGGTCGTTGAAACCGGAGGTGGTGCTTTTTTCCTGAATCTCGCACTCGCACTGGTAGGGCGTATGAGAGGCGGGACAGCCAAGGTCGCCGTCGTTTCCAGCGCCATGTTTGGGTCTATTAACGGCCAGCCCATCGTGAATGTCTTGACCACGGGCGCCGTTACGATCCCTGCCATGAAAAAAGCGGGCTTCGCGCCGCATATTGCCGGGGCGGTGGAGGTCTGTGCTTCGACCGCCGGTACTTTTACGCCGCCCATTATGGGCATCGCAGCCTTCGTGATGGCCTCCTTTCTGAATGTACCGTATTCCACCATTGCCATTGCGGCCTCCGTGCCAGCGTTCTTGTACTATTTTGGCCTGTACATTCAGGTTGATGGTTACTCCGTAAAGCATGGGCTTAAAGGCCAGGACAGAAAAGATCTGCCGTCATTCTGGCAAACACTAAAGACCGGCTGGTTTTATATTCCGGGCGCGCTTGTATTAATTTACTACTTGTTCTGGGAAAGGATGATCGGCATATCTGCGTTTGCCGGAGCAGCATGCATCCTGGTTTTAGCCCAGATTCCCAAACATTCCAGGTTTACCTGGCCGAAACTTCTCCATTTTCTGGAAAACTCTGCGGGTACCTTGATCGACTTAATGGTCGTGATTGGCGGAGTAGGTATGCTTGTCGGGGTCTTTGCACTGACGGGAATCGGTGTCTCATTCGCCAGGGAATTGATGAACGCTTCGGGAGGGAATCTGCCTTTGTTGCTTATTCTTTCCGCAGTGGCAGGCCTCATTATGGGAATGGGTATGACCCTGCTCGCCGTTTACATCTTTCTCGCCGTAGTCCTGGCACCCGCCCTCGTCATGGCCGGAATCAACGAACTGAGCGCACACATGTTTATCCTGTACGTCGGAATGCTTTCCTACATTACGCCTCCGATCGCTCTGGCTGCATTTCCAGCGGCCATCCTGGCCGGATCTTCAGCCATGAAAGTGGCGGTAAGCGCTGCCCGCTTAGGCGCGGGTAAATACATCTTGCCGTTCCTCTTCGTGCTCGATCCCGGCTTATTACTCATCGGAAAACCTTCGGCGATAGTATTCTCAGTTGTCACGACGATGTTTGGCGTCTTTATCATAGCGGCCTCGCTGGAGGGATACATGCAGGGTCTGGGCAATCTTTGGTCAGGATCGGGAAAAGGGTCGATCGGTGGCTACAAATACCGTAGCTATTTGTTGAGGACGATCCTCTTTTTTGCCGGGCTTCTATGTGGGTTGCCGTGGTTGAACGGCAAGATATCCGGATTTGTAATAATTGCGGTTATCTTGCTGCCATTGGTAGCGGTGAAGTTTTTGCGCAAAGACAAGGATCCTGAAACTGTGGTCACTGGATAAGCAAGCTGCGGCTGTATGGCACAAGAAGGTAATTAGTTGACCCACGTATAGATACCGTTCTGCTCAATAATTGGGCAGAAGAAACAGGAGTGATCAACGTGGTGATATTGAGTGTGATCAGGCGTTCGCACTTGCGCGATCGAGTGCCGATTCGAGAGATAGCCCGGCGGACGGGGCTGTCGAGGAACACCATCAAGAAGTATCTGGCGGGCGACACTGTCGAGCCGCACTATCCGCACCGCAACAGCACGAGCAAGCGCAAGGTTCTGGAAAAAGCAGACATTCAATTGCTGATGAGTTGCTATCGAGCATCAGCTGAAACTATTTTCGCAGTCAATCAGAGCCCGCAAACGAAATGATACTTTGCGCGCCTGCTCGTGGCTTGTCGCTCAACAATCAATTCCAGGGGAAGTCCCTGCTTCGCGGGGCCTCCCCTGAACCTGGGCGTTGAATGTCTCCTTTGGGTCGGAAGCGGGCGTTCGCGGAGGTCCGCTTTCGGCCCAGAGCTGCCGGTCGAGATCCGCTCGCGTCCGTCCGCTGAGCTTTGGCGTTAGGTGTCCTCTTTGGGTCGCTGCGGACTCGGCTCCTGTTCGGTCTGGCAGCTAGACTGCAAGAGCAACGGCACTTCTGGGTTCCAGTTCGCGCACAAGAGTTCTTCGTTGTCGCGAGCCACCGGCGCGAGCCGCTGCGCTTCTTTTAGCTTCCAGTAGCGCTGCAAAGAAATGACCATGGCGTGCGCGCAATTCGCTCTCGTTTCCTGTCCGAGCTATTGCAGGTTCCATGCCAGCGCACACTCCATCAGGAACGGGGTCAATAACCCTCTGTTTTGGCATGAGTACTGGCGAAAGCCTGGCGTCGGGGCGAGAACTCGTTCTCATGCGGGATGGCGTTGAGCGCTGTCCCATCGACGCCTTATCGGGTTTTCGTCAGCGGCTGGGCGCTGGCGTGACCTGGCGCACACCACTGAAAACACTTCTTGAGGCTGATCTTGGGGGTCGTCGGACCATTACGCGAGCGCCGATCGTCGATCCTGGCGCGTCTAATGAGCTCGACAATTTTCTTGCGCCTTCGATTTTCGAGGTTTCACAGCGCCTCGGACAAAAGCGGTCATTTGCGCGCTTATGCCACGAGCCAAGGCGGCAGGGGCAGGCCCTTCGAGGCCAGGAACTCCGGGTTATAGAGCTTCGATTGGTAGCGGGATCCGGAGTCGCAGAGCACCGTGACGATGGTCTTGCCTGGCCCCAGCGCCTCAGCGAGGCGCATCGCGCCGGCCACGTTGATGCCGCTGGAGCCGCCGAGCAGCAGTCCCTCCTCCTGCAGCAGGTGGTAGCACACGGGCAGCATCTCCTCGTCGCGAATCTGGAATGCGTCGTCGATCTGCGCGCCGTTCAGGTTTCCGGTGACGCGGCCCTGACCGATGCCTTCCGTGATGGAGCTGCCTTCCGATTTCAGCTCCCCGGTCTTGATCCAACTGTAGATCGCCGCACCCATGGGGTCGGCCGCCGCGGTCACAATGTTGGGGTTCTTCTGCTTCAGATAGGCGCTGACGCCTGCGAGCGTGCCCCCGGTGCCGACCGCGCAGGTGAATCCGTCCACGGTGCCATCGGTCTGCTCCCAGATCTCCGGTCCCGTGCTGGCGGCGTGACCGTCGCGGTTCGCCACGTTGTCCCACTGATTGGCGTAGAGCACGCCGTGCTGCTCGGTCTCGGCCAGCTCGGCGGCCGTGCGCTCGGCGATGTGAACGTAGTTGTTGCGGTCCCTGTAGGGAACGGCGGGCACTTCCCGCAGCTCGGCGCCGCAGAGCCTCAAGGCATCCTTCTTCTCCTGCGTCTGCGTGTCGGGCATGATGATCAGGGTGCGGTAGCCCCGCGCGTTTCCCACCAGCGCCAGCCCGATGCCGGTATTGCCTGCCGTGCCCTCCACGATCAGCCCGCCCGGCTCCAGGAGTCCGCGCTTCTCGGCATCGAGCACGATGTATTTGGCGGCGCGATCCTTGACCGACCCGCCAGGATTCAGGAACTCCGCCTTGCCCAGGATGGTGCAGCCCGTGAGCTCGGACGCCTTGCGCAGCTTGATCAGGGGTGTCTTGCCGACTGCGTCGACGAATCCATCACGAATGTCCATGTGCTTGTCGCGGGGTACTGCGCCGTCCGTCCCCTATGATCGGGTGACCCGCCTACTCGCAATCGTCGCGCTTTGTCTCATTCGCCTGCCGTTTTGTCTCTGCTTGCTCTGTTTCCTTGAAATCACCGATGACCCCTTTCAAGGGACAGACTGAGAGCGCCGGACATTTCTTGCATCCAACTGCCAATGCGATGGGACATAGGGTCATATCACTTTCCCTCCCTCCGTGACACGACGCGTCTCTCGCATCGTGGTGGTGCGTTCATTCAATCGCTTGCTCGGTGCGCCGTAGCTTCGTCTGCGGGATCGTGAACCCGAGCGTCTTGGCGGCAGTAACAAGGAAGTTTCTGCGTTGGATGTGGCTCATTACCCCCCTCCAAGACGAGTCTACAGGGTAGTTTACGCTTCGACGACTGCTTTGGGTCGAAAGCGGACAGTGCCTTTCAGGTAGGTCTTTAGCTGCTCCGGCCTTTTCTTGGCTGGCGCATCGATGCCATCAAGGGATATTGATGAGGCGCTGTCTATTCACACATCAGTGGGCAACTAACGTTACGTCTGTTCTTGCTTACAGAAAATGTAAACGGTGCGGAACGATGCAGCGCAGTATTTACGATGCGCTATACCAAGACATTTTTCTTGGGAGACAATAAGAGAGCGCAAGTTCATTAAGTCGCAGCAAATCCGGATTGTTCGGAAGCCCTCTTCACGGCTCGACCAATTGGCCCATTCATTAGGACTGCGTCGAAGCAGAATGAGCGATCGGACGGGATCAGGAAACCGCTCTGTGCAGACCTGAAGTTAGCTGGCGTAACCGTTACTGCGAATCAAGACAACAAGCCGCGAAATGGAACGCGGCTGCGGCTGACCCTCGCCGCCCCTCGAGGCCGACTCGCTCATCCGCATGAGCCGATTGGCCCATGCACTGTCCCTGCAGTTGCCTTGGGCGCGGCGGAAGCAGGTTTGGGCGATCAAATCGCCTTGCGAGTCGGTCCGGACGCAGCCGGAGGTGATATACCTTGGACCGGTTTTTGACTGGACGTTTTACTCTCTCGGCGGCACGGTTCGCAGGTAGGCCACGATCGCGTCGAGATCCGCGTCCGTCATGCGCGCGTACCACTCGTAGCCCATCGGTGGCCGCAGCTTCCTTCCATCCTTGCGCACGCCCTGCGTAATCGCACGCTTGATCTCCGAATCGCTCCAGGCGCCGATGCCTTTCTCTTTGTGCGCGGTGATGTTGCTCGATACCGATGTGCCGAAGGGCCCCTTGACGCCACCCTTGCCGAGAGCGTTCTTGTAATCCCTGCGTTCGTTCACGTCCGGGGTGTGGCACTCCATGCAATGGCCGATGGTGACGAGATAGAAACCGCGCTTCACCGGGTCGTTCATGGCGCTTTCCGGCATCGGTTTCTCCGCACCGGGGGGAATATCGACGTGCATCGCCGGCCCCTTGTACACCGGCGCGGCCACCTTGCGCGATACCGCGGGCACCGAGCGGAGGTAGGCGACCACGGCGTCGAGGTCGGTACTGGAAAAAATCTTGTAAAAAGCGTAGGGCATCTTCGGCGAGAGTTGCGCACCGCTGGGCCGTTTGCCGTCCTGGATCGAGCGCTTGACGTCGTCCGCGCTCCAGTTGCCGATCCCCGTCTTCTTGTCAGGCGTGATGTTCGAGCCCTTCACCGTGTAGGTGGGGGTGTTCCAGGTCTGCGGTCCGCCCGAATACAGCCTCGCCGCGTCGAGCACGCCGCCGGGTCCTCTGGGCGAGTGGCAGTTGCCGCAGGTGAGAATTCCCTCGACCAGATAGCGACCGCGCTCGACGGGCGCCTGCGCCCACGCCGCCCCAGCGGCAAAGCCCAGCACGGCGATCCCGAGCTTCCAATGCTTGATCATTCCGCCTCCCCCGTAGAGGACAAGAAATTGAACCGCACGAGCGAAAGTATCTTGCGCTGCGCCCCTCCTGTCAAAACGATCGGAAATTCAATCCGCCCGTATTCTCGCTGGACCAAGCCGAGGCTTACTCGGAGGATTTGTTGCCTAATTCTTATCTTTGCAAATAGGACAGCCATTAATCCACGCGCCCTATTTGTGCCGAAGCGCATCGATAGGCGCGAGTCGACCAACCGAACCGCCTTAATAAAATCTGTTGCGTCGGGCGGTCGATCATTTGCAAAACCCGCGCAAAAAGAAACCCCGGCAGTGTCGGGGCTTCCCAGGATAAGGCTATCGGATGTCCATCAGTTTCTTGTGCACCTTCCTCTCCCATTGCAAGAGATCGTATCACCGCTCGTCGGCACGATGACCTTGGCTCCGTGAACCTGGTTGATGAATCGCGCCGTCTTGGCTCCTGTGACCTCGCCGGATTTGCAATGCCGGTTGCCCACACGGTCAAGATCGGGCCCGGCGCAACGCCACCGCGGCGGAGGAGACAAGCTACTTAATCAGATCCTCATTCAGCTGCAACTACACATCCCGCTTCGGCGGGGTTTGTTTTTGGGAGTTCTGGTTGCTTCGTCGAATGTCTGCGTGGGGTCGTTTGCGGACATCACGTTCCAGTCACGAATTCAGGTTATGCGATACGGGCTCTACAGCCGCCCCAAGTCGGCGATCGCGTCCGCCACCATGCTCGTTCCGACCGCGATCAGCAGGATGTCCGAGGCGACCCGGACGTATTTGTAGCCGAGCGGGGGCAAGCCGATTTTCACCACCAGCTCAGGCGGTAGATCATAGATCATCACGTCTCTCGGCAACGGCTGACCTATCCTCCACTTCCTGGCCTGCCCGGGCGGCAGGCAGCCGTTCCGTTTCTTGGCCAACCCCGGCGGGCAGTGGCCGCCGCGGAAATCTTGGGCGAAATACTCGTGCACGATAACGCGATCGTTCTCGTCGAAGCGCTTCTTCGACTTGCCCTTGGCTTCTTGCGCATGCCCGGCGCCTTTGCCGCCGCCAGCCTTAGACGGTTTCTTTGCGAATGCCGGTGCGCTGGCGAGAGCGCCCGAAATCAGGATTGCCAAAAACCCAGTCGCAGCCAGGCCGTTACGAAACATGATGCGCCTCCGTTCGGGGAACCATTTCAATAATGACTCTGACCGCATCTATCGTTATCGGCCAGCGGTGGTGCTCAGCAAATCACAGTAGGCCCGCATATTACCTTCCTTGTCGACGGCCGCGGTTCGGTCCACGATCTTCGCCGCCGGTCCGTGCCCTATCACGGGTTCGGCCTGCTTCATGAACTTGCGCGTGACATCATCCCAGGTCATGGGATTCTGCGGGTCGCCTTTGGGGTAGAGCACCTCGCGGCGAAACATGCCGCGCCGGGTCTTGACTTCGACTGCCGCCGGACGCGCTCCCTGCTTGAAGAGCGCGGTCAGCTCGGGTTTTGCCTCCAGCGTGCATACCCTCATGAGCCTCGCCACCTCCGGATTCTGGAACCACCTGTCGTCGAATTGTTCGGAAGTGCACTCCCCGGCCACGAGACCGACGGCGGTGCAGTAATAGAAGCTGTGATCAGCCGTTTCCTTGTTCACGGGCGCGTGCTTATGATCATCCCAGCTCGGCTTGGTCACCGCTTCTTCGTGGGCCAATATCCGGATCGATTCGATCTCGTCCGGCTTGAGCTGATGCTCGTTCCTGAGCTCGATCGCGGCCTGCACCATCGCTGGCGTCATACCTTCGACGGGGTACGGCTTGAGGCCGATCTTCATGATGCGGAAGTCGCCGCGCTGCGGAACCAGCGGCTCGACGTCCACGCCACCGGCCACCGCGTTCGCAAAGCCGTACGGACCTTCGAGCAGCGTGACGCAGCCCGTGAAGCCTTGCCGCGCGAGCAGCGCGTAGAGGATGGCCTGGCTCGCGACGATGGGCGCGGAAAGCGCCTTATCCATTGGAATGTCGCCGTGACGGATTTCGGAGAAGGTATTCGAGCGGGCACCGGCAAGCGCCACGGCATGCCCGATCTGCGCTGCGTCCAGACCGAGGAGTCGGCCCGCGCCAGCCGCCGCTGCGTACGCGCAGGCGGCCGTGTGATGCCAGCCCCGATGCCAGAGATTCTTGGTGACCGGGAGATCGGAGAACCGCAGTTGCACTTCGTAAGCGACAATCACGCCGAGCAGAAAATCCATACCCGATCGACCGCTCCACTCCGCCGCGGCCAGAACCGTGGCGATGGTGTCGCTGGGGTGCGCTGTCCACGCCGGGCCAAAGTAGACGTCGTTGTAGTCCTGGTACCGTATCGCGACCCCGTTGGCGAGCGCCGCGAACTGCGCGTTGGCCTTGGCACCCTTTCCGATCAGCGTTGCCTGCGCATTGCCGTCGAGCTCGGCGATGCCGCGGCGCACGATGCGCGCGGGCTCGCTCTCGAGACCCCCATAGGCGCACGCGAGGCTGTCGAGCAGGATTCGCTTGACGTAGTCTGTGACCGCGGGATCGAGATGCTCCGGCCGCAGGCTGACCGCGTACTCGCCGATGCGTTCGACCACCGTGCCCATCCGGACATTGCCCTCCATTATGCCGGCGCCGTCGCACGCGACTTCGCCCCTACCGTGGTGAAATCGGCGCAAGCCGAGGTAACGGCCAGAAGCCGCCGGTCGAGGGGCTTCTCCCCAGCCATTCCGGCTGCCCAGTCTTTTACTCGGGTATCCGCTCCAGAGCGCGCCGCACTTGCTGCGCGGTGACGATCCAGCCGCGGCCGCTGCGCTCGGTGTAGCGGTAGAGGACCTCGCCCCCGCCGTCGAGTGCCTGCTCGAACAGCGCGCGAGCCCGTGCGGGGACGCGCGCCAATTCGATATCCTTGATGCAGGATAAATCGAGCCTGGCCCCTTTTACACCTGCTGGCACATCGCCTGCATCGGCGCGAGCGACCGGCGGGGCTGCCGGTTGGAGTTAACGTTGGCCTAACGGCTGCGCCGAGCGCATGAGCTCGCAGAAATGGGGGCCGCTCATGTGCACGAGCGTGTGGTGGTCACCGCCTTCGAAATAGACGTCGGACTTGTCCGCCAGGCTTTCCTCCCACACCGTGGGAATGCCATACGCCTCGCCGACCGGCGGCACCGCCCCGGGCGCGCAATCGGAGAACAGTTCCTGCAATTCGCGCTCGCTTGCGAGCCAGAGGTCCCGGTGTAGCTTTTCTGCCAGATCGGGCAGGTCGACACGGTGATTCGCAGCGACCACCGCGACAACATACCCACTTCGGTCCTCCAGCACGACCGCCTTGGCCAGGCGATCGGGGGGAAGGTCTGCAAAACGCGCTGCTTCCATGCAGGAATTGCTTGTACGATGCGCCACCAAATCCCATGGAAGATCATGTTCGGCGATATAGTCCTGCACCCTGTAAGCAATAGACATAACAACCTCCTTTTGAACGTTCGCCAAGCCTGTACCTAAGAGTCGGCGCCACCCGCGCAGGTTCCCGCTTACCACCTGGTGCCCTTGCAGCGAATAACACTCCACCCGCGGATCTTGAGAATGCGTCCCGTTCTGCCCGTGCCATGGCAATTGCAGTGGCAGTGCATGGGCCAATCGGCTCATGCGGATGAGCGAGTCGGCCTCGAGGGGCGGCGACGGTCAGTCGATCAGGTCGAGCACTTACACAGACCCCGTTTCGGCGGGTTTCTTTTTCTTTCTTCCGGTAGCTCGGTCAATGTCGGTATCCGCCCAAAAGCAAACCATTGAACAACCGTGAAATTTGTCTCTGGTCGGGGCGCTCGGTGGCCGCCGCCGCCCCATCGGGTCTCTGCTTCCGGATTACGGCGCCAGGACCAGCGCGAAGTCTTTCGTCGCATCTGCCGATAAAAGATCAACGGCGGCTGTCTGGGTAACGTATCCAGTCGCTGCGGCTTCGATCGTGTACTGACCAGCACTCACGCTTTCGGAAGCAAAAGTCAGCGGCAGTGGCAGCGCGTACGTGGCTAGCACTGGAGCGTCGATGGGCAGGGTCAGCGAATACGTCCCCGTCGTATCGTCGGCATTCACATATGCGATCTCCACCTGAGGGACTCCGCCGACAGCTTGGGGCGCACGCACGCCCGCTAACGCGGCCGCGGCTGCCGGCGTGACATTCCCGCTCACCATATGCGTCGCGGGGGATCCAGAGGGAGGCAGTGATATTGGTGTAGCCGTGGTGCTGATTCGCGTGGTCATTTCGGATACGACCGGAACGGCGGCGACTACCGCGGTTGCGTGATCCGTGGCCGTGATGGTGACATCGTAGGGCGATTGCGCCGGGTCTATCGGCCTGAGCACGAACTCACCGACCGAGTTCGGCACCGTCTCGCGTATGACCTCGCCGTCTTTTTGCGCGCTTACCACCACTCCGGTGAGCGCTAAGTCTACGGTCCCGACAATTTCGGTCTGCGTGCGCGGCAGAGCCTTGATGACGGGCTTGAGGCCATAAGTGCCGTTGCCGCGCCTGACGATCGATCGGCAGGCATCGAAGTCAAGCACGATGTCGTGGAGTTTGTTACCTTCGATCGTGAACGTGTGGTTCAGCTTTATGCCGCTCTGCACGGCGCTTGGCGTTTCGAGGGGCTGTTCGGCGCCTCCCGTGGGAACAACCGAGTTTGTGAGCGGGCGCACAGTATTGCGCTCAAGGACAAGGCGGATCTGCGTATACGAACCTGCCGGCAGCCGTGTCTGACCAAGCTCCTCTAGCACCCCATTCATAAGATCGAGCAAATTGATCTTACGCGGATCCGGTTTAATTTCAATGTCGCTCCATCCGGCAGCACCCTCGCCGGCGTTTCCCGATTGATGCACGCGAACCTTGCTGACGGTGATATTCACCTGATCAAATCCGCAAGACGGAGCGTCGGTCAACGCCACCCTTAGGGTCCCAGTGCCCAAGTCTGCCTCTTTGCCGCCGCCACCGCCACAGGCTGCCAATACCACCAGCCCAAGAACAGCCGCGACCACCCTTAAAGTACTGATAACTGTTCGCATTGGACCGCGTCCTGTTTTCTCGATGCTCAAACGCTGGCACCCTTCCAGCACCCTCATTTAGTAATTTGTCGCGGATGACAAGAACAATAAATAGGATAATGAATGCGCCTGTTGTCGGAGTTTGCTCCCTGATCGAGCCTGTCGCGAGCTCTGAGATCGTTTTCATTGACCGTACCGCAATATGGGCATGCCTACGTTGACTTGAATCAGACTTTTGGCAGATTACAGGGGCCTCCCGGTAACCCCGCAGCGACCTGGTTGGGAGTCAGTGGGCCAGGATCGCGTTTCAAGCAGTCTGAGATGTCTCCTTTGGGTCGGAAGCGGACATCCGCGAAGGGCCGCTTTCGGCCAATAGCAGACGTTTCCCTAGCCCGGAAGACGGCGCAGAATAGATCAACGGATGGTGTCTCGCGGGTCCGGGTTTTCTGAACAGTGATACACAGACCGGGACTAACTCGAGGGTTTCTAAATAAGCCGAGGGCTTCGAAGTAACTTGACTCTGTCATGCGTCAACTTTGTGTCAATTCGTTGAGTGTCGTTGACTATCATTGAGCAAATCGGCAGCGAATGCATAGACGTAACGTGTTGATTGATAAATAATCCGAATCGACGGCTCAAAATGAGGTGCCGGTGGTCGTGAGTTCAAATCTCACCGCCCCGACCAATAATCAAGGACTTGGCGTTCCGCCAGGCTCGAACATTCGGGCAGCTTTCCAGAGAATTGGAAATTTCTCGTTGTCGGCGGTTTGCCTCGCGCGATAACGTAGAAGTTGTCGCACGGCGCTCGCGTTTTCCTGTCGACACCGCGGACTTGCTCTGACAGACTTCCCGCTAGGCGCCCGTTTGCGGCCGAAGATGCGCCGGTCCTCTGCGCATTCAGGGCGATTGAGTACAAGCCACTCCGAGATTGCGTTATCGAGAGCGCGGTTTGCCACTTATGAATGGCCCGAGACGCCTCGGGCAGGGCGCGTGCAGACGCGTGGCGAAAGGTCGCCGAACCATGCACGATGCGAATTATTGCGGATCACAGAGGTAGCCATGAGACTAGGGCTCGACATACTCAACATAAGAGATGTTCAGTTTGCCGAGAAGACTGCGCTTGGCGATGGCGTGCTGTCGATAAACCGCCGCGAGCTCCAGAGGCTGTTGCAGGAGGATAGAAAGCTCAGTCGCGTCGAGATCGAGCTGGCGCACCCTGGCGACAGATGCAGGATCTTGCAGGTTGCCGACGTAATCGAACCTCGAGCCAAGACCGGAGGCAGCGGCAATGATTTCGCCGGTACCTTAGGTGGGCAGGGTAACGTTGGCGAGGGAAGTACTTGTGTGCTGCGAGGCGCGGCAGTAGTCATGAGTGGGGGAAGCGCGTTTCTCAGGGACCCGATCGGGGGATTGATCGATATGTCGGGACCCGCTGCCGAGATCGGGGCTTATGGGAAAACCCACAATATCGTGGTGCTTCCTTACCCGACGGCCGGGATCAATTTGCCAGATTACGCCAGGGCACTCAAGGTCGCCGGGTTAAGAACCGCGGTCTACTTGGCCAGGACCGGGGAGGGCTTAAAGCCGGATGAAACTGAGGTGTACGACCTGCCTCCCTTGACGGAAGTGGCAAAGGGGTCGGGAAATCTGCCGAAGGTGGCTTACATATTCGCGGTGCTGTCTACCAAGCACGAGCCGATAACAGGGGAGCCGGTCCTGTATGGCAGCAACATCGACAGGACGCTGCCGACGGTAATTCATCCCAACGAGATTCTGGACGGCGCCATAATCAGTCCCTATAGAGCCGCTGGCATGGAGACGTATGTCATCCAGAACCATCCGGTAATCAAGGAACTTTTTCGAAGGCACGGCAAGGACCTGTGTTTTACCGGCGTCATGATTACCACGGCACCCGACAGCGAATACGATTATGAGAGGGCGGCGACCTTGGTGGCCAATATGGCCAAGCGGATTTTTGGTGCGGATGGGGTGGTCCTCAATAAGACCGGAATGGG
>Ga0224512_10002605_pt1 | contig 16413 bp, 17 predicted proteins | sample SF_May12_sed_USG_4_FD_169103 | JGI IMG/M metagenome (GOLD analysis project Ga0224512, IMG submission 169103) | Sediment microbial communities from San Francisco Bay, California, United States - SF_May12_sed_USGS_13 | ecosystem: Environmental > Aquatic > Marine > Sediment | place: USA...
CGACTTCGACTACGCCCGGCCCAGCTCACTCGAGGACGCCGTCGAGCTGCTCGAACGAACCGGAGCCCGTGTGCTCGCGGGCGGCACAGACGTCGTGCCGTGGCTCCGTGACGACCTCATCGAGCCGACGCTGCTGGTCGACATCAAGGCGATCCCCGGCCTGGCGGACATCGGCCTCGGCGGCACCCGCATGACCATCGGGGCGCTCGTCACGTTCTCAGAACTGGCCGCATCGTCGCTCGTCCACGACCACGCGCCGATGCTGGCGGAAATGGCGGGGCAGGTGGCCTCGATCGGTGTCCGCAACCGCGCCACGGTCGTCGGGAACCTCTGCTCGGCGGTCCCCAGCCTCGATGCCGGACCTGCTCTGATGGTGTACGACGCTGCGGTCGAGGTGACAGGGACCGAGGGAAACCGACTGATCCCGCTCGAGGACTGGTTCGTGGGCCCGCGTAGCACCCGACTGCGGGCCGGCGACGTGGCCACCGGCATCAGGTTGGCGCTGCCGCCGCTCGACCACGCCGCGGCGTTTCTCAAGCTGGCCCGATACTCCGGGGAGGATCTCGCACAGGCGAACCTCGCGGTCGTGGCGACGGTGGACCGGCGGTACCGGCTGGCCTTCGGAGCGGTGGCGCCGACACCGGTCCGGGCGCGCAGCATCGAGGACATGCTGGAAGGACGCGAACTCGATGACTCGGCCGTGGAGGCGGCATTGCTGCTGGTCGCCGACGAGATCGCGCCGATCACCGACATCCGTGCCACCGCCGAATACCGCAACCACATGTGTCGCGTCATGTTGCGTCGGGGACTGCAAGCCGTGAACGATCGGCTCTCTGGAGCCGGCCCTGCGTACGGAACGCATCTGATCTGAGGAGTCCCAATGCGTCATGACATCGAGATGAGGGTCAACGGGGAGAGACGCTCGATCGACGTGCTTCCACGAGAAGTGTTGCTCGACGTGTTGCGCACCCGGCTCGGAGTCAAGAGTCCGAAGGTCGGCTGCGAGCGGGGCGATTGTGGTGCGTGCACCGTTCTGCTCGACGGGACCTCGGTTCGGAGCTGCCTCGTTCTCGCCGTAGAGGTGGACGGGCACGAGATCACGACCGTCGAGGGCATCGAACACGATGGGCTCACGGCCGTGCAGGAGGCGCTGATCGAGCAGAGCTCCTTCCAGTGTGGCTTCTGCGCGCCGGGCATCGTGGTGGCAGCCGCCGAGCTCGTCGCCGGCACGCCGCACCCGACCACCGAAGAAGTGCGAGAGGCGATCTCGGGGAATCTGTGCAGATGCACCGGGTACGACTCGATCGTCGACGCCGTGGTTGCTGCGACCAGGTCTGCGGCTCATGTAGGGGATCGCCCATGACCGAGCTGCATCACGTCGGATCACGAGCACCACGGATCGACGGTCTCGACAAGGTCACCGGAGCCGCACGATTCGTCGACGACCTCGAGTTCGGCCCGGACCTGCTGCACGCGGCCGTCGTCGAGAGCCCGCACGCCCACGCCCGGATCATCGACATCGACACCAGCACCGCAGAGGCGATGCCGGGAGTCGTCAAGGTGGTCACGGGCCGGGACTTCCCCTTCACCTTCGGGCTGTACATGAAGGACCGGTACGTCTTCGCCCAGGACAGGGTGAGGTTCGTCGGGGAGCAGGTCGCGGCCGTCGTGGCGCGAGACCCCGCAGCGGCCCGCCGGGCTGCTCGGGCGGTCAACGTGACCTACCAGACCCTGCACGCGGTGCTCGACCCCGAGGAAGCGCTCGAAGACGAAACGACGCTGCTTCATCCCGGGCTCGGCGAGTACCCCCACGTCCCGTGGTTCTTCCCCCACGGAGGCACCAATGTGGCCCACTGGCGGAAGACACGGAAGGGCGACGTGGACGCCGGCTTCGCTGCGGCCGACGTGATACTCGAGGACACGTACCGGGTGCCGCGCTACGCCCACTGCGCCATCGAACCCCACGTCGTCGTCGCAGAACAGGATCATGCCGGCCGGCTGACGGTGTGGAGTGCCTCGCAGTCGCCATACATCCAGCGTGACCTGTTCGCCCAGGCCCTCGCCCCGCTCGGCCTCTCTCACCACGACATCCGCGTGATCACCCCCTACGTGGGCGGCGGCTTCGGCGGCAAGGCGGGTGTCACGATGGAGATCATCGGTGCCGCCCTGGCGACCGCGGTGAAGGGCCATCCGGTCAAGCTGCGCTGGAGCCGTGAACAGGAGTTCTACAACACCTATCAGCGGCAGGGCCTCGTCGCCCGAATCAAGGTGGGTGCCCGTTCCGACGGGACGATCACCGCACTCGAACACGAGTTGCACTGGGACGCCGGGGCATACGTCGAATACGGCGCGAACGTCGTCAACGCCGCTGGCCTGTCTGCCACCGGTCCGTACCGGATCCCCAACGTGAGCATCGACTCACTCTGCATCTACACGAATCTCCCGCCCGGCGGTCCCTATCGGGGATTCGGGTACTCGGAGTTCCACTTCGGGCTCGAGTCGCACATGACCCGGCTCGCCCGGGAGCTCGCGATCGACCCGGTCGAGTTCCGGCGGATCAATGCGATCGGCGAAGGTGACGAGCTGCCCTACGGCGCAGCGATGAACCCCTCCGGGCTGATCGAGGCGATCGACCGAACGGCGGCCGCCATCGACTGGGGAGAGACCGAGGTGTCTCCCGATCCGCGCAAGCGGATCGGGAAGGGGTTCTCGCTCTTCTGGAAGGCCCCGGCGATGCCACCCAACGCCTCGTCGGCGTCGTTCCTCAAGTTCAACGAGGACGGCAGCATCAACATCACGGTCTCGGGCATGGAGATCGGACAGGGTTACCTGACGGCGATGGCTCAGATCGCCGGAGAGGTGTTGGCCGTGCCCCCATCGAGGATCCGGGTGGAGACGCCCGACACCGATCGCAACCCGTACGAGTGGCAGACGGTCGCCTCCCACATCACGTGGAGCTGCGGAAACGCCGTGCAGGGTGCAGCGGTCGAAGCGAGGGATCGCATCATCGAGACGGTCCACGCCGCCCGCGGATACGAAGAGGGCACGCTCTACCTCGAAGACGAGATGGTCAAGTGTGAGACCGATCCCGACTTCCGGCTTCCTTTGAGGGATTTCGTCGTCGGGGGTCTCGAGATGGAGGATGGCACCTGGCGGGGTGGGCCGATCGTCGGTTCGGGCTCGTTCATGCCCGACTTCGCCTCGGCGCAGAGCGATCCCGAGACCAGCCAGGGTGGGCACCCCAACGTCCACTACACGGTCGGTGCAGCAGGCGTCGTCCTCGAGATCGACATCGAGACCGGGAAGATGAAGGTGTTGCGAGCGGCGCTCGCGGTGGATGTCGGCAAGGCGATCAATCCCACGACCGTCGAGGGTCAGATCGTCGGCGGCATGCTGCAGGGGCTCGCAACGGTGCTGTACGAGGACATGCGCTTCGATGACGAAGGGCGGCTCCTGAACCCGAACTTCACCGACTACAAGATCCCGACGTCGCTCGACACTCCTGTGCGCGTGATCCCGATCATCGTCGAGGTACCACAGCCCGACGGACCCTTCGGTGCGAGGGGGGTGGGGGAGCACACGATGATCCCCGCAGCGCCGATGGTCGCCAACGCCGTCGCCGACGCCACCGGCCTGCGAATCACCTCGATGCCCATCACCGCCGAGAAGGTGGCGATGGCGTTGCTCGAACCGGTTTGAAGGAGGAGACCTCTATGACCGTCGACCTGGAAACGATCCTGCGGCCCGTCGATTCGGCGTTGCCGCCGTACCCGGCCAAATGGGTCACCCTGGCCAGCGGAGACGAGATGGTGATCCGTCAGGTCGGCCGTGACGACGTCCCGACGCTGCTGGAGCACGTCGAACCGCTCATCCACGTCGAGCGGGACTACTACGACATCGTGGCCGCCCGCGTGTATGCCGAACTGCTGTCCTTCTACCGATATCGCGTACAGGACGAGTACGTCCTCGTCGCCCAGATCGACGGGGAGCTGGCGGCGATCGTGAACGGGCGCCAGGTACGACCTGGCCTCGGGATGTCGTTGCACACGCTCGCCCTCCGTCGCGGGTTGCGAATAGGGGCACACGCGTTCGCCGCCAAGATGGAGTATCACATCGACATCCTCGGTCACGACGAGGTGCTGGTGGTGGCCGAATCGCCGATCGGTTTCCGTCGATGGATGATCGAGTACAGACTCGAGGAGCGTTTCGGGACGCCGCACGAACTCGGTGGAGTGCCATCCTACGCCCTCACCCGAGCACTGTTCGACAGGGCTCGCGACAAGCTGATCGTGGGGCGACGTCCCGTCCCGGACGAGCTCAGGGAGCGCGCAGAGACGGCGATCCTGCCCCCGTCCGACCCGCCCACACCACCCATCGACCTGCTCGCAGCCACCCGAGCCGAATACGACACGACCGGGACCGTCCTGATGATGCAACGCCGGATCCAGGAGCGGGAGGTGGAACATGCGTGAGGTCTATGTGGCCGGCGTCGGGATCACGACCTTCGGCCGGCTCGAGTATCCGCTCGCCGAGATCGCTGCGTATCCGGCGATGATGGCGATGAAGGACGCCGGGATCGCCGATGTCGAGCAGGTGTATGTGGCGAACATGGGCGGCGGCCGCCTGAGCCACCAGACCGGCCTCGCCTCGGCGGTCGTCGACACACTTTCGCTGACACCGGCCGGTGCGGAGACCATCGAGAACGGGCCCGCTTCGGGGGCATCCGCAATCAAGCAGGGGTTCCTGGCGGTGGCCTCCGGCATGTACGACGTTGTCCTGGTCACCGGCGCAGAGCGGATGCGCGAGGTCAACAACCTCGACGCCACCGACTTCATCGCCACACTCACCCATCCCTCGGCCGAATACATCTACGGGGTGACGCTGCCCGCCCACGCCGCCATGTTCACCCGCCTGTACATGGAGAGGTTCGGTGTCACCGAGCGCCATCTGGCGATGGTGGCGGTCAAGAACCAGAACCAGGCGCTCGCCAACGAGTTCGCCCACCTCCAGCAGACGATCACGCTCGAAGGGATTCTCGACTCGCCCGAGGCGATGACGAACAACCCCTACGTGGCGGAGCCGCTGCGGTTCTTCGACTGCTGTCCGGTGTCCGACGGGGGAGCGTGCCTGTTGCTCGTGAGTGGCGACGTCATGGACCGACTCGAGCGGCCGCGGGTGAGGCTCGCCGGGGTGGGTCAGGGCACGGACAGCCACGTCGTCGCAGAGCGCCCGGATCCCACAGAACTTGCGGCGGTCCGCATCGCAGCCGAGCGATCGATGCAGATGGCCGAGTGCGAGCCGGAAGATGTCGACGTGGCCGAACTGCACGACGCGTTCACGATCCTCGAGATCGCCCAGAGCGAGGAGGCGGGGTTCTTCGCACGCGGCGAAGGGCACCTGGCGCTGGAGAAGGGTGAGACGGCCCTCGGGGGCTCACTGCCCATCAACGTCTCGGGTGGGTTGAAGGGCCGCGGCCACCCGGTCGGCGCGACCGGTATCGCCCAGGCGCACGAGATCGTCACCCAACTCCGTCACGAGGCGGGTCGTCGGCAGGTCGAAGGCGCCGCCATCGGGTTCACCTGCAACTTCGGCGGGTTCGGGAACAACGTCGTCTGTCTCACGTTCCGGAGGGAGGGCTGATCATGCAGCGGCGCATCTACGGGTATCGGTGCCGGGTCTGCGGAACGCTCCACTACCCGTTCCGGATGAGGTGCAAGGGCTGTGGGAATCTCGAGTTCTTCGAGTTCGATCCCGAGCCGCTGCCGGCGGCCGGGACGCTCGTCACGTTCACCCATGTCCACAACCTCCCTGCGGAATACGAGGTGGCGCGGCTCGGACTCGGTGTGGTCGAGCTGGAGGACGGCACGCGGGTGGTGGGTCAACTCGACATCGATCACCCGACGATGGGCATGCCGGTCACCGGCGGCGTCGAAGTCGTTCGGCGAGAGGCGTACCGGGACTACTGGGGCTTCGTGTTCCACGCCGCATGAGCGCAGAGAAGAAGGGATCGACATGACGACCATGAGAGAGAGGTCCGCTACGAAGGCAGTCCGCACGATGCAGGCCGCCGTCCAGGAGCGATACGGGGACCCGATCAGCGTCGTGACGGTACGTGACGTGCCGGTGCCGACGATCGAACAGGATCAGGTGCTCGTGCAGGTCCATGCGGCCGGGGTGAACTGGGCGGACCGTTCGATGACCACCGGGGAGCCATATGTGATGCGGCTCGGATACGGGTTCACCCGGCCCCGCAATGGAATCCGTGGGATGGACGTGGCCGGTGTCGTCACCGAAGTGGGGGATTCGGTGACCGAGCTGGTGCCCGGCGATGACGTCTTCGGCTGGTGTGCGGGTGCGTTTGCGGAGTACGTCGCCGTGCGCTCGGCTCATCTGATCGAGAAACCCGACACGCTGTCGTTCGCAGAAGCGGCAGGTCTTCCGATTGCCGGGTGTGTCGCGCTCCAGGCTGTGCGGGACATCGCCGGAATACGGAGCGGGGACGAGGTCCTGGTCGTCGGGGCGTCAGGCGGCATCGGGAGCCTGACGGTGCAGATCGCCAAAGCGTACGGCGCCAACGTCACCGGCGTCTGCAGCACACCCAACCTCGACTTCGTCGAGTCCCTCGGTGCCGATCGGGTGATCGACTACACGAAGACAGACTTCACGCTCGGAGACGCTCGCTACGACATGATCCTCGACATGGCGGACCGGCATGGTCTCTCGGAGCGGCGCCGCGTCATGACCGATCACGGCACGCTCATTCCCAACAGCGGCACGGGCGGACGGTGGAGCGGGAGTCTTCCCCGCATCGCCAAGGCGAAACTGGTTTCACCGTTCGTGAGCCAGCGGTTGCGACCGTTCTTCTCGATGACGAAGCGTGGTGATCTCGAGGAGTTGATCGACCTCGTCGCCAGCGGTGCGGTTCGACCGGTCGTGGGAAGGGCCTATCCGTTGGATCAGACCGGCAAGGCGATCGCCGAGGCAGGGGGAGGGCATGCTCGTGGCAAGGTCGTTGTGATGGTGAGGCCCCGGGAGTTGGGAACCTGACGTGGAGGACATCCGGCTGATCCTGTCGGGCCTGTGGGTCGCCCTCATGCTGACCTACCTGCTCGGTGACGTGTTGCGGATCTTCGCCGGTGACTTCACATCCGGAGAGATCGACGGGCAGGAGGCGAGCCAATGGATGTGGATGCTCGCCGCACTCGTCATGCTGATCCCGATCGTCATGGTCGTCATGTCATTGACGATCGCATACCCGGCGATTCGGTGGATCAACGTGGTTGCGGCGGGGTTCCTGATCCTTTTCAACATCGCCGGGCTCCCGTACCCGTCCGCCTACGACAACTTCCTGATCGTCGTGGGCTTCATCTTCAATGGTTTGACGATCTGGTACGCCTGGACCTGGGTGTGAGACGTCAGGGTGCGGAAGGTGGCCCTGCCGTCGCGACCAGAGAGCGGAACCGGTCACCGACCCTGATGGACCGCATCGCTGCGTCTGTCGGTTCCTGGAACGCACGCAGGCCAAAACGACCGAGGACAGCCACGGTGTGTGAGATGATGTAGCTCTGGAGTGCCTCGTACGCCTTCCAGTCGGTGAGCCGGGTGAACGCGTAGATCTCGATTGGCAGCCCGTGGTGTCCCGGCTGCAGTTGGCGAACCATGAGCGGCATCTTCTCCGTCTCCAACTGGGGTATCGCCCGAAGCCACTCGAGGAGGTGTTCGGTCAACGAGTCGAGATTCGTGCGATTTTCGACTTCGGACTCGAAGTGGATGCTCGAAATGTCGAGATTGATCGAACGTTTGATCCGTCGCAGTCCCAGTTCCTCGACGCTGCGCCAGTTCTTGAATGCCTCCGATGTCAAGCGGTAGGTCGGGATCGAGGTGACCGTCTTGTCCCAGTTCTGAACCTTCACCGTGGTCAAGGCGATGTCGACGACGGTTCCGTTCGCATCGAATTGTTCCATCTCGATCCAGTCGCCCACTCTCAGCATGTCGTTCTGGGCGAGCTGGATCGAAGCCGCCAACGACAGGATCGTCTCCCGATAGAGCAGCAGCAGGATCGCGGCGGCAGCGCCGAGCCCGCTGAGGAAGTACCAGATCGACTGTCCGGTCAGGACCGACAGGACCCACACGTCGCCCAAGATGTAGAAGACGATCTGGAGGACCTGCAGGTATCCCTTGATCGGCCGTGATCGCGAGATGTCGAGGGTCTCGTAGACGGAGTTGAACGCCATCAGGAGGGCGTTGAGCGTGAACGTGCCGAACACGATTGCGATCCCACCCGAGACCCGGATCCATGCCTCCACCCAGAACTCGCCGAGACCGGGGATCGAGGGTCCGGCGAGGCGGACGAAGATCGCGGACGACAGGAGCGCCAGCCATCGCCTGAGACGGCGATCCGAGATGACGTCGTCCCAACGGAAGGCGGTTCGACGAGCCAAGCGATTCGCTCGCGGGAGCACGATCGCACGCATGATGAACAACACCGCCACACCCGAACCGAGCACGATCGTTGCGGCAGCGATCGTCGACGCGGGCCCTACGCCGAGCCAGTCCTGAAGAAAGTCCATGGCATCCTTTCCCCTCCGACGCTATGGCGATTTCCCGGACCGCCGAAGCGTCGGAAGTCCTTTCGTGTTCGCCAGCGCACGCCTCGATCCCCGTGATCGCGCGCAGCGGGGGTGGAGTTGCCCCACTCCACCCCCGTTCTCTCCAGTCCGCAGTCGATCAGCGTGTGGTCTCGGGGAAGACTCCGTCTGCGTGTCCGACGTACACCGGTACGTAGACGACACCATCGGTGTGGCGAGGACCCAACACCAGCGGCGACGACTCGATCGCCGGGAGGTCTCCGCCTGATGCCCCCACGAACTCGGGCACGAAGACCACACCGTCCAGCTGCCGGACCCCGATCACCAGCGGCGACGACTCGATCGCCGGGAGGTCTCCGCCGGAAGCTCCGACGAACTCGGGCACGAACACGACACCGGAGTGCCGGGGCCCAAGGACGAGGGTGCTGTCGGCCTCGGGTTCGGTCGACTGTGTCATCAGCAGGGTCGCCGCCAGGGCGACTGCCGCCACGAGCACCACTCCGAGCGCCCATTCGAACCAACGAATCCGGCTCGGAGGAGCGACCGGGGGACGCTCGACCTTCTGAATCTCCTGCTCTCGCAGGTCCTCAGGCCGTTCGTGAACGGCCGGCTCTCGCATGAGTGTCACGATCCGCTCCTTTCGTCGAGCGCACCCATTTCGTTCTCTGATCCACCATCGCGCCGGGTACTGGTGACCGCCTGGCGACTTGCTGGTCTGGTGCTGACCAAGGCCTCTTGTCGACGGTGTCGATCCGAGTCACGCTCGGGGTGACGTGACCATCGACATTCGGCTCCTCGGTCCAGTCGAACTGGCTGTGGACGGCACGACGGTGCACATCGGTGGTGATCGCCCCCTGACCCTGCTTGCGGCGCTGGCGATCGACATCGGGCATGCCGTGCCGGTCGATCGGTTGATCGTCGACGTGTGGGACGATGATCTGCCCGAAGCCGCCGACGCCGATCTGCAGTCACACGTCTCGCGGATTCGCGCTGCGATCGGCTCGGATCACATCATCAGCGAGGATCACAGCTACACCCTGGACCTGCCCCCGGACGTCGTCGACGCCGTGCGATTCGAGCGCCTGGTCCTGGAGGCCGAGCGGCTCCTGCCCGACCATGCTCAGGCGGCTCTCGACGCATGTGTCGAAGGCATGGGTCTGTGGCGTGGAGCTCCGTTCGGGAGTCTCGGTGAGCTTCCGTTCCTGCGTCCTGCTGCCAGCCGGCTGCTCGAGCTCCGGAGCTCGGTGATCGAGATCCGGCTCGAGGCCGATCTCGCGCTGGGGCGCAGCGCCCGGGTGATTCCCATGCTGGAGACGCTCGTGACCGAGTATCCGTATCGCGAGCGGACCTGGTACCTGCTCGCCGATGCGCTGGCCAGGGACGGTCGGCGGGTGGAGGCGCTGAGAACGTTGCGACGTCTCGAGGAGCAGCTCGGCGACGTCGGGCTGATGCCCAGCCGGGACCTGAGGGAGCTTGAACAGCAGATCATCGACGAGGTGCCACCACACGTGGCCCGGCTGGCGCGACACACCTGAACGTTCGGGCATCTCGTCGCAATCGATTGTGGATCGGGACCTCCGACTCTGGCATGAACAGCGCCAGACCGGTCCGCTATGACGAGAAAGGAGGTGTCTGGTGGTATCGAGGCAAGACACGTCGTTGCGGGGAGGCGGTTGGAGCTTCACCGAGTGGCTGTTCGGCATCGTCGGTGGCATCGCCGCCTTCCTGGGCCTGTTCATCATGTTCGGGCCCGAAGACGAGTACGTCGGGCTGGGTGGAGACCTGTCCTGGCGAGTCGGTGACATCTCGGATGTGTGGATGTTCAGCCTCCTGATCGGAGGCGTCGCACTCTTCGGAGCCGCCGTGTACATGGCGATCGTGGGGCGCAGTCGTCCGAGAGTCCAGTCGACTCCTCTGGGTGATCTGTTGTTCCACGCCGGTGTCTTCACGGCCGTGAACGCCTTCGTTTGGGCCCAGGACCTGGCCATCGGAGGCGGACTCGACTACGCACTGTGGGTGACCATCCCATGGGGAATCGGGCTGGCGATTCACACCGCCATGTACTTCTTCGGAGAGAAGCCCGCTGAGGCGGTCACTCCGGAGAAGGAACGGGAGTTGCAGCACCATTGAGGGCTCGGCCCGCCAGGTGTCTGCACTCACGCGATCGAGGCCCCTGACACCGTCGGGGGCCTCGAGGTCGTTCGGCTGGTTTCAGGACACCAGGCGGATGGTGAACGGATACCGGTACTCCTCGCCGTCGGCGCTGCGGATCGCAGCGATGATGACGAGCACGAACCAGGTGACGAACACCACAGGGAGTGCGATGATCCCGATCAGCAGCAACACGGAGATGCCGGCGGCGATCGCGTAGATCAGCATGCTGATGTTGAAGTTGAGTGCCTCTTTGGCCTGCGCCTCGACGTACGGGTCGTCCTTCTTGGCGAGCCAGACGACCAGCGGGCCGATCAACGAGGGGATACCGAGGAACATCACGAACGCCGACAGGTGGGCGAACGTCGCCCAGTTCCGGGACTCACTCGAGAGTTCGTAGGGCTGGTCGACGATCGTGTCGATCTGCGCGGACTCTGCGGCATGTGTCTCCGTGTCGGCTGCGACCTGCTCGGTGTCCGTAGTCTCGGATACCGCGGGGCCCTGCTCCGTATTCATCGGCTGCCCGGCGACATCTGCGGTGTCGGTCGAGTCTGATGTCTGGGTGGGTTCGCGGTCGGTGGTCATGGTGTTCTCCTCGTGTCGACCTGTTCTTGCGTTCTGGCACCATCTTGCGCCACGAGGCGCCCTGCGGCAATTGGGGATGACCCCGGAATGCCCCTGAGACCACCACGGCGGGTCGGGGTCGGGCCTCAGGGACGCGCCGCCCGGGCCCGATCCGTCACCGGCGCTCGGTGAGTTCCCGCTGCTTCTCCTCGGCATAGACCTTGGAGACGCGATGCTCGCCGAAGAACGCGTAGATGGCGTGACCGAGGATGCCGAAGCCCCAGAAGAGCACGATCCAGTACGCGAAGTCGAGTCCGAGGAAGCCATTGTTGGCGCCTCCTCCGACGTCGATGATGATCAGCAGGGCGTTCACCAACACGAACACCATCAGGTGGTAGTAGAAGTCTCGGACGACCTTCACATGTCGCTCTGCCCGTTCCAGCGCGGGATCCTTCGCAATCATCTCTGCCTCCTCGGGGCTCGTCCCCATTGCACATGCCGACGTCCGAGAATGCCAGGGACGAAAGGCCATGCATGTGCACCAGTTCGATCGGAGGCTCTGCCGTGCGGTCCTTCGACCCTTCCCGAAGGCCGCAGGGCCGAGATCGGATCCCGATCGAAATGTCGGACCAGTTCTTCCGGTACGTCGAGGACCGAACGCCGGCTCAGAGGGCGAGGCTGAGGCCGACGGAAACGATGACCGCTGCCAGGGCTCCAGGGAAGACCGCCTTTCGGATCCCCGGAGATCCGATCACCCAGACGATGCCGGCCTTCACGAGCGTGTTGCTCGCGGCTGCGAACACGATCGCGTTGGCCGCCACGTCGTCCTCGACGACACCGGTTCCACGGCTGAGTTCGGCCATCGACAGGGTGATCGCGTCGACGTCTGCCAACCCGGACACGATCGCACCCGCATAGATCCCCGTGGCGCCCAGCCATTCGGAGAGCGCCTTCGAGCCGATGAGCACGAGCCCGTAGAGGAGACCGAACTGGATCGCCGGACCCAGCCGGAATGGGTTCGTGAAGGTCCGAGGCTCCTCGGTCTCTGAGATCCCATCCACCGATCGGGTGTAGAGCCAGGCTGCCCATCCACCGGCGATCAGACCGGCGCCGAAGATCGGAATCCACACCGAAGCCAGGAGTCCGGGGTTCACGACACCGACCTCGACGAGGATCCGGCCGAACATGATCACCCAGGCCAGGAGCACGCCGAGCGCGAGCAGATTCGACATGGAGCGGTGTGAGCGACTTCGCTCCGATAGCGTCATGGTGACGGCGGTGGACGAGACCAGCCCGCCCAACAGACTGGTGAGGCCGATCCCGCGTTCGGCGCCCACGAGCTGGATGAGCACATACCCGACGAATGACAACCCGGAGATGAAGACCACCATCAGCCCGACCTTGTACGGGCTCACCGCATCCCAGGGGCTCGAGCCGTATGTCTGATCCGGCAACAGGGGGAGGGCGAGGGCGGCGACGACGGCGAATTTGAGGGTTGCAGAGATGTCTTCGGTCTCGATGCTCGCCGACAGTTGTCGGGTGAAGGGCTTGATCGCCAGCACCGTTGCGGTGAGCACCCCGATCGCCACTGCGATGGGCAGCTCCCCGAATCCCGAGAACGCTCCGGCACAGAACACGATGAGCGCGGCCACCTCGGTGGTCATTCCGATGTGACCCTCCCGGGTCGATCTCACGTACCCGATCGCCAGGAAGAGGATGACTCCGGCGGCGATGGTCGCCAGCACCAGATAGGTCCCGGCGGCCTCGGAGAGCATCGTTGCGAGCGCCCCGGCGGCGGCGATCAGCGCGAATGTGCGCGATCCACCCAAGAGGTCCTCTTGGGTCCTGCGTTTCGCATACTCGCGCTGGAGTCCGACCAACAGACCCAGGCCGAGCGCCACGCCCAGCGATGACATCACGTCCAAGAAGTCCAAGAGATCTCCTCATCCGGCCGATCACCGCGCCGCACGCTTCGGCTGTGCCATCCGGCACTGGCGCGCGATCGATGTCCGATGTCATCGTTATCAGGGAGGAGGTCGGCGTGACAGGGTCGGAATACACCGAACGACTGGGCACGATCGTATGCGGATACGACGGGTCAGCCTCGTCGCGGAACGCGATCGAATGGGCGGGGAGACTCGCTCGATGTTGTGACGCCGAGATGATCGTCGTTGGTGTCTACGACTGGAATCCGATGGTGGGTGACGCCACCAATCAGGAGATGGTCGACCAGCTCCGCAGCGAGCTGGAATCGGTACTTCCCGACCTGGAGGACCTCGGCGTCCGTTGCCGCGCCGTCGTCGAGACGGGAGATTCCCGTTCGGTGTTGCTTGCCCAGGCATACCGGCACAGGGCCGAGGCCATCGTCGTCGGGAGCAGGGGGCGCAGCCAGCTCGCCGAGATCCTCCTCGGCAGCGTCGCGCACTTCCTCACCCACCATTCGACGATCCCCGTGGTGGTGGTCCCGCAGCCCACCGGGCCTGCAGACTGACCAGGAATCCAAATCGAGACTGGTCCGAAGACCCTTCCCAGGTGTCCCGATGCGGCGGCACGCTGGACGGTGAGAGGTGAGAGTCTGCAATGATCGATTTCAGGGATCAGAGCGGTAGAGACGAGCGCACCGAGTCCGTGTGTGTGATCGCGCCGAGTCTGGCGCTCAGCGTGATGATCGAGCACGACGAGTCCGGGAACGGAGCGGACATCCACCTGCATCCGGCCGGACAGGGCTTCTGGATCGCCCGTCTGCTCGCTCAGCTCGGATGCAGAGCGGTGCTGTGCGGACCGGTCGGCGGCGAGCCCGGTGCGGTACTGGAGACACTCGTACCGATGTGGGGCGTCGAGTTCGCGGCAGTGCGGACCTCGCGACCCACGACCTGTGTGATCGAGGACCGGCGCAACGGGACTGCAAGGGAGGTCGCACGGGAGCGGAAGCTGACCATGCATCGGCACGATGTCGATCAGCTCTTCGATTCCGTGTTCGAGCTCGCACTCTCGACGGCCGTGACCGTCGTCACCGGACGAGCCTCGGAGGTGTGTGTGCCTTTGTCGTTCTTCCAGAGGCTCGGCGAGGACCTAGCCGCCACGGGGGTCGAAACCGTTGGGGATCTCCACGGGCCCGAACTAGGAGCCTTCCTCGAGAGCGGGCGTCTTTCGGTCCTCAAGATCAGCGACGAAGACCTCGTCGAAGACGGAATCGTCGCAGAGGCGAATGATGTGTCGATCGGGGCCGCAATCCGACTGCTGGACCGGTACGGCATCGGGTGGCTGGTCGTGTCACAAGCGGAACGGGGCGCCGTCGTGGCCTTGAACGGTCGCATCCTGAAAGCCAAGCCACCGATCCTTCGGGCGGTTGATCACCGGGGCTCGGGTGACTCGATGACTGCCGCGCTCACGGCGGCGTTGATGCGCGGTCTCGACGGAGAGACCGCGGTTCGGCTCGCATGTGCGGCCGGAGCAGCAAACGTCACGCGGCACGGTCTCGGGAGTGCCTCCGCCGGTCTGATCGAGCAACTCGCCGAGCATATACAGATCGAACCGATGGAGGTGCCCCTATGACGGCCATTCGTGACCAGACCCTGGTCATCGACGACGAGCCGGCCGGAGACGGCCGGAACCCGCGCCTGCTCGTCACGAACGACGACGGAATCGAGTCGCCGGGAATCCACTCCCTGGCGCGTCGCCTCGCGGCCGATTTCGACGTGATCGTCGTTGCCCCCCGGGAAGACATGAGCGGCACAGGAACCGCCCTGGGGCGCTTCGATCCCGAAGTCGGCGTGCAGATGCGAACTCACTCTCTCGACGGTGTCGATCGTGCCTATTCGGTCGATGGGCCACCAGGTCTCGCAGTGCTGGCGTCTGCGCTCGGGGCGTTCGGTCGGAAACCGGACATGGTGGTCTCCGGGGTCAATGCCGGGCTCAACACCGGGCACTCCGTGCTCCACTCCGGCACCGTCGGCGCAGCATTGACCGCGAGGAGCCTCGGGATGTGCGGCCTCGCCGTGAGTCTGGATCACTCCGAGCCGTGGCGGTGGGACGAGGCGGCCGAGGTCGCCGCTTCGGCGGCGAGTTGGCTCATCGAGCACGGCCCTGGGGCAGTGCTCAACATCAACGTACCTGGCCGCCCGCTGTGGGAGGTGAAGGGCGCGACCTGGGCCGATCTCGACGCATTCGGACACATTCGGTTGGCTACGGCAAACGTCCCCGGGGAGATACTCGAGTTCGAGGTGCGGACTGCGAGCACCGGTGAGGATCCGCTGTCCGACACAGCGCTGTGCCGTCAGGGATTCGTCACGGCGACACTTCTGGAATCGATCGAACCCGCACCTACGCCCGCGCACTCGGCGGCAGACATCTGGGCACCTGCCCCGTCGGAGCGATAGGCGGCTTTCGCCCGGAGGTCGTGGAACGACGGGCCTGGAGGCCGTCTCAGCCCGAACGGGCCTCGAGAGAACGGTCGACCAGATGACGCGACAGCACCGCCCACATCGCCGGCTCTGCGAGGCGGCGGCGCATCGAGATCAGCGTCCGGATGAAGGTGGGCACCGCTCCCTTCGGATCCAGGGGGTTCGGGCGCATGGCCGACAGCACCTGGGGACTCGGCTCGAGCACGATCACGTCCGCGTCCGGCCATGCTCGGCGGAGCTCGGCCAGCTCTCGTTGCAATGCTGCGCCACCGACCCGGTCGAAGACCTTCTCGTGGAACCAGGCCCGTTCCCGTTGTTCCTCGGCGGCCATCGGTGCGATGACGATGATCAGATCGAGCGGCCGGCTCGATCCGAGCAAGAGGTCCGCGTGTGTGCCCGACACGACGCCGCCGTCCACGTATCGAACGCCATCGATCTCCCACGGGCGGAAGATCACGGGGATCGCACTCGATGCCGCAACGGCGTCTGCGATGCTAACGACCGGGGCTGCCTCGGTCCCGAACGCCACCCGCTGCTTGGCGGCGATGTCGTACGCAGTGATGACCGTTGGCCTGATCGGCCACGATCGGGCCGCTTCATCGCCGATCCTCCGGGTGACCCAGTCCTTCAACCCGGTCGCCACGAATGGGGCCGGGGATGCCAACAGCGCCGTCAGACCGGGTCTGCGGACACTGGGAAGGAGACCA
>Ga0224512_10002606_pt1 | contig 16405 bp, 7 predicted proteins | sample SF_May12_sed_USG_4_FD_169103 | JGI IMG/M metagenome (GOLD analysis project Ga0224512, IMG submission 169103) | Sediment microbial communities from San Francisco Bay, California, United States - SF_May12_sed_USGS_13 | ecosystem: Environmental > Aquatic > Marine > Sediment | place: USA: California...
TCATGAAATCGTTTTCGAATACCGCGATGTCGACATTGGATGGCGGGCCGGGCGGTTGGCTTTGGGGCTGGTTTACCACCTCATCCCCGCCGACCTCCGTGGGTCCGGCAGCGCCCCCACGAGCTTCGATTTTACCGCCCAGGGTGGCACGATTAACTGGCTCAATCGGGGGCGATCGGTTGACTTGAATACCGCCTATTTGCTGGAAGCCGCAGACCGGCGCAGCATCCCGTGGACGCGTATCAACCGGCAGATCGCGGTGCTCGGCCAAGGCAATCGACAACGTCATATTATCGCTGCCGCCACTGATCTGCTCAGCCATGTCGATTACAGGATGACCGGGGACAAGGTTGTCACCGCGCATGTGCTGGAGCAGCTGGGGTTGCCGGCCCCACGGCAGATTGCAGTCGGTTCGCAAGCGGCTTCTGTCGACGCGGCCAAAAGCATCGGGTTCCCAGTCGTCGTAAAGCCGCGGAATGCCCAAACCGGTCGCGGCGTGAGCGTCAAACTTGAAACCGAAGACGAGGTTGCAAAGGCGTACGCGTCGGCCCGTTCGGTCTCGCGCGGCGTCATCGTCGAAACATTTCTCGAAGGCGACGATCACCGTCTGTTGGTGATCGACGATGTAATGGTTGCCGCCGTCAAACGCCTTCCGGCTCAGGTGATTGGCGATGGGAATCACAATGTTGAAGAGCTGGTGAAAATCGAAAATCAGGCACGGCGTGCCCGAGGTCGTAAGGCCGCATACGACCTAAAGCTCGATGAGATATCCAATTGGCACCTAGCACGTGCTGGAATCAAAACCGAATCCATTCCCGCCAAGGATATCGTCGTGCAGCTGCGCTCTGCGTCCAACTATTCGCAGGGCGGGACCGCGCATGACGTGACCGACATCGTTCATCCCGATAACCGCGCCTTGGCGGTGCGCGCCGCACGCGCCTTCAGGATGGATATCGCGGGCGTCGACTTAGTAATTACCGATATTGCCCGCTCCTATCGAGAAGTCGGTGGCGCCATTTGCGAGGTTAATTCGGGCCCTGGTTTTCTGTTGCATGTCGCCCCGGACGAAGGGCGGCCGCGCGATGTTACCGGACCGGTGATCGACATGCTGATACCGCCAGGTTCTGACGGCCGGATCCCAGTTGCCGCGATCGCCAGTACCGGGGGCGGACGAAGGGCCGCTGCAATTTTGGCACACATGATGATGCTTTCCGGGCGGACGGTTGGGGTGGCGATGCGCACCGGTGCCTTCGTTGCTGGGCAGCAAGCCGGCAACAAAGGCGTCACCAGCGCTGCCGCCGCGCGGATGGTGCTGAGCGACCCGGCGGTCGAGATTGCTATTCTTGAAACGCGTTTTGACGAAATTGTCCAAACCGGAGTCGGTTGCGATGTTTTTTCCGTCTGCGCGATGCTCGATGCGAGGAACAGACCGGCGCAGCTTCCGGACGACGAAACCTATGCCGGATTGCTCGACCGATTCGTCACCGCAGCGCGGGATAGTGTTGTCCTGAACGCCGATGACGCCAAATGTCGGCAAATGGCCAAATCTCACCCGAGCATTCGATTCTGGTATGTCACCGAAAACTCGGATAACGCTTTTGTTCGTGAGCATGTTCAGAATGGCGGGCCGGCCTGCATCGCGCAGACGGTCGAGGGCGAACTCAGTTTAGCGCTTTACATTGACGGCGAGCTCGCTCTCGCGGTCCCCGCTAAAGACATCCCGATCAACGCGAGCCAAAACGAACGCAGAAGGATTATTCGTCAAGCACTTTACGCGACGGCGCTCGCATCGTGTTTGGGCGCTGATATTGCCGGTATCGAGTTGGGGTTGAAGACGCTGAGTCACGGCGTACTGAGCGAGCCGTTGCGCGCTCAAATCGTCAACGGGCCGGCCTGCAAGCTCCTCGCCGGCGAGTTTCGTGAGGCAAAAGTTGGGCGGCATCTCGCCAATATATTGAGCGCGATGGCGCGCAAGGACAAATCGATTATCGCGCTGTTGGACACCGATAGGGGTGTCGGCGACACGAATACCGGATTCGGTTTGGGCAGCCCGGCGGATATCGACTTGTACGTCTGTCGCGACAAGGAAACGAAAGACCGACTGGCTGCCGCCGGGGTTTCAAGACACCGGATCAACGTCGCGGTCGATGAGGCCGGGGTAATTGCGCACGCATTGAGCGCCGCTGCTCCGATCGACATTGTTGGGGTCCTATGCGATGACCTTGACCGGGCTCTTCAGCGGATCGACTGCTTTCGCGAATCGGTCATCGATGCAAGGAACGGCAAGCCCGCGCAGCTGAGCACCGACTCCCAAACCGCCGATACGGAGCCACCCCTAGCTCGGCTAACCCGCGCTGCCGGACACAGTATGAGGACCAAGGCTGTCGAACCTGCCGGTAGTCTGGGCGCGGCAATGGCGAGTGAGGGTGCTGATACAGTAAGGTCCGAGGGGCAGGCGACCCCTGCCCCCTCACAGAGCCAGGCGCCCGTCGCGACCTCGCCAGCATCCAAAGCTGAAGGTGACAAAGAGCCCTTATGGGCGTTGCCCGAGTTACAAACGATCATGGGCGGCAAGTGGCTTAAACGCCCGCCGGAAGGGGCAGTTGGCACGGGCGCTAATTACTATGCCGGCCAAGTGGAACCGGGCGACGTGGCCTTCACCACGGAGCCGATTGCCTGGCAATCTTCGAAATACAGAAATACCAACGAGGCCATTCCCACGCTGTTCGCCAACGGCGCTGCCGCAGTCGTGGCAAGCCAAATCAGCGCCAAGTACGAGGGCGATCAGCCGGTGTTGTTGGTCGATGACACGAGGCTGGCTCTGGATCTCTTCGGCAAGGCGGCCCGGGATCGTCTCACTGGCAAGGTTATCGCGGTCACCGGCAGTGCAGGCAAGACAACCACCAAGGAGTTCACGCATTTTCTGTTAAGCAGACAAGGCAAAACCAAATCCAGCCGTAAGAATTACAACCATGGCCCCGGTGTGCCTTTGATGCTTGCCGAAACGCCGCCAGACGTTCGATTCGGGGTCTACGAGTTCGCCGTGGACATGCCGAAAGTGACGGCTAAAAAAGCTCAAATTCTCAGACCCCACGTAGCCGTGATTACCAACATTTACGCGGACCATTTGCACTTATACAAAACGCTGGAAAATCTGGCCGATCAGAAATGCCTGCTGTTCGAAGGCCTGGAGCCGGGCGGCACCACGGTGCTCAACCGCGATTCGCCGTTATTCCAACGCCTGCTCGACAATGCCCAAAAAAAAGGTGTGGTCAATGTCTTGACATTCGGCGAAGCGCCGGAGAGCCAGTTCCGCCTTCTCAATGCCGAGTTGAGCGTCGACGGCAGTCACGCAGTGGCCTCAATCCTGGACGAGCGCGTGGAGTTCGAAGTGCCCCAGCCGGGCGCGTATATGATCATGAACTGCCTCGCCGCACTCGCCGCGCTGCACGCGGCCGGTGGCGACTGGCGTAAAGCGGTGAACGATGTGGTTGATCTGCCGCGCTTGGGTCAGCGTAACGAGCGTTACATCCTCACTTTCGACGATGGAACGGGGGAGCTGATCGACGATACGTTCAGTGCCAATCCAGCCTCGGCCGAAGCCGGCCTTTCGGTGCTCAAAATGATGCGCCCATCCCCCGGTGGTCGGCGCATTGCAGTGATGGGTGAGATCAAGGAGTTGGGCGAAAATTCTCCGAAATTCCATGCCGGTCTGGCGCCAGCGGTCAAAGACGCCGGCGTCGACATATTGTTCACGATCGGCGCCGATATCAAACCTTTGCGCGACGCCCTCGGCCCTGACATCCCGGGCCAGCATTCAGAAGACCCGCGCGCCATCGCCGTAGCCGTGGCCCAAACGCTCGGCCCAGGCGATATCGTCTGGGTCAAGGGCTCGCGGCGCACGCCAGCTCAGTTGGAGCACATCATCGACACGATCATGGACGCGGCACGCGAAACCCGGGTTCTGGCACCATCAGCGCCCGACACCGCCGCTTCCACCCCCCGTTCGGCGCGTGCGGTGACGGAACCGCCACCAGCCCAGCCCATGGACGCCGTACCGACAACGAACTACGCCGGGCCCAAAAGCCCGCGCCTACTAAAAAGTGGCAAGAACGGGGCCCGGCTGGAAATCCTCTTCCTCGGCGACACCGGGTTCGGCGAGAACTATCAAGAAAGTAGAGAAGCTCGCGGGGTCGAAAACATTTTAAAGACGCGCGGCTACGACGCTCCATTAGCGGAACTGAGCAACTTGTTGCACAGCGCCGATCTGGTGGTGGCCAACCTGGAGACACCGGTTACCGATTTGAAGGTGTCGCCATTCGCGGGTAAGAAGTCGTGGGTGCACTGGGCTGACACAGAAAAAACCCCGACCCATCTGTTGGCCAATAACATCAAGGTGGTGGGGTTGGCCAACAACCATACTTTTGACTACGGTGCAGCCGGCTTTGACCAGACCTTGGCGGTGTTGAAGGAACGCGGCCTCACCGCATTTGGCGCCGGGGCCGATTTGGAGGCGGCCGGACGCCCGTTCGTGATCAAAGCCGATATGGCCGGCCGGCCATTTGAGCTTGCCGTTATCGCTACATTCGAAACGCCGGCCAGAAAGGAGGCGTCGCACCACGCTTATGCCACGAACAGGCGCGGCGGACTCAATCCGCTGGATGCTACGACAATCGGTCGTAGCATCGACGAGGTAAAAAACGCGCTGCCCGATGCGCTGGTCATGGTGTTTCCACATTGGGGACAAAACTACAAGTGGTGCACCAAACGTCAAACACATCTGGCCGGAGAGTTGCTGTCCGCAGGAGCCGATGTGATCGTTGGCCACGGCGCCCATATGGTCCAGGAAATCGAGAAACAGGGCGACCGCTGGGTCGTCTACAGCCTGGGCAACTTCATGTTCAACTCAGCTGGACGCTATGCCCAGTTCAACGCGCCGCCCTACAGCCTGGTCGCTCGATTGGCGATCGAGCCCAAAGGTGATGGCATGGCCAAGCGGTTGCAGCTTCTGCCCATCGTCACCGACAACCGCATAACCGACTTCCGACCTCGCCCGGCGACAGAAGCCGAATTCGACGAACTAACGACACTGCTCAAACAAAGGTTCCCGACCCCCGATACTTTCGACGACATGGTGCAGCGCGGTTGCGACGCGACAGGGCATTTCTATCTGGAACTGAGCCTCTAAGCACGTGATCGATGCGCGCCTCGAGATGGTCGCTAGCCCGGATATTTCACGAAGGCCGACCATGAATCAAGAATCTTCACACGAATTGAACCGGTTACACAATGCTTTGGGATCTGGGGCCTCCGTACAGTTTGTCCTGTTCGGATCTCTGGAAAAATCAGGCGTCGTATTCGGTACGATCCCTCTTGATCCATAGCTACGGCTATGGATCGGCGGACGATCGCACCGACTCCTTAGCCCGATTTCGCCTGAGATCCGAACCCTTCATGAATTATCCGGGCTAGATCTCGACTACTAGCCGCTGTCAAATAATGGGGGGATCACGATGCTCATGTACCGCCACGTACACTAGGCTTTGGCACCTTGCTTCGCTCTACTTCGTACTTCCGTGGACTTGTACCTCCTTCGTCCCTGGAGTCGTCCGCTGTTTCGATCCTTCTTGCCTGGTCTCCGCTGTATTCGATTATCTTGCGATTGGCTCTAGGGCGAACTCGCGTCCCGGTCGTTTATGTAGCGATACGTACGTAGTTCGGAATGCACCATTCTGTACCAACGAAGTCGTGTTCTATTGGACGGCACCCCGCGTCGGTAGTGAGCCTGCTTCGGCACACACACGGGGATAACACAAGTTAGCGCCTGTAGAGCAATATTAGCAACAGAATCGATCGCCGCTGCGCAAATTGAACTCGGCAAGTGTTAAGTAAGCCACCAATCCTAATCTTCTTTTAGCACATGTACTAGGGCCGTGCCATCAGTCGCCTTCCGACATTGACGATACAGTGTCAACCAATATTTCCGATCTTTCGTCACATCTTTTTCATCGTCGGCGATATGTTTCATCAGGTCATAGGCGACTCGTGCTGTGGATTCACCGGGCATCGATTTGTCATTTGGCATAAATGTAAGATTCCTAATGGGGTTAGGTGATAGAAATAATATAGTCGCTGTCGGCTCAATCGGTCTGGGCGATCTAATCACACAGGTCTGAATTGTCGGGTATGGGTATTTTCCACGAGCATTGGCTCAATCTCCCATCATTTAGCGGTTGTTTCCGCTACAAATCGTCGTCCGGATAAACGGGCTCCCACGACATCAGTTTATCGTACTATAATTATATATCGACATTTTATGCCATAGTGTGGAATAGGCTGCAACTGTAATTTTGGCCGTGTTAAACGGGATATTCCGCAATTTATCAGGAAAATGGGGGTTAACAATGCGATATCTAGCTATTGGATGGCTGTGTGTTCTATTAGGGGTTGCGTGGCAAGGGTCGGCAGCGGCAGCGACGCTCGAAAACGTTGTCAGCACAACGCTTGAGTCAAACCCAGAAGTCTTAGCGTTAAGGCACGAACGACTAGTACGAGACCAAGAACTCGTGCAAGCTCGGAGTGATTATCGGCCGAAGTTAGATCTAGTCGCGGTAGTGGGTCGAGAAAACAACGATACCCCCTCGACCCGTGCTCAGGGGTTCAACGACATAGATCTAACGCGAAGGGAAATCGAGCTTCAGGCGCGTCAACTGCTATTTGATGGATTCGCGACTAAGAACAACGCAGACCGTCAAGAGGCACGAATCGAATCCGCCGCCTACGCTTTGTACGATGTCTCCGAGCGCACAGGTCTTAGTGCGATCGACGTTTATCTTGAAGTGCTGAGGCGGAGGCAGCTTCTTGAGTTGTCAAAAGAAAATCTTGCGGCTCATTTGAGTATCTACGATCAGATTAAGGCGCGCAGCGCTTCCGGCGTAGGTCGGAAATCCGATAGCGATCAGGTTGAGAGTCGAGTTGCCCTGGCTCAGGCAAGTGTTATTTCGGACGAATTCAATCTCATTGATGCAGAGACGGATTACCATCGCGTTGTAAATGAATTTCCGGGAGATCTTGAGCGCCCGGTCCCGCCTACCGACCGTTTACCATCGTCGATAGATGAAGCAATGGAATTGGCTGTCGAATATCATCCGGTCCTAAAATCTGCCACGGCCGACGTCGACGCGAATATTGCCGAACATGAAGGCACACGAAACGGCTACTATCCGCGGATCGATCTGGAGGTATTTACCGGAGTACGGGAAGATCTGGACGGTCTGCAGGGGGACCACGACGATTACGGCGTATTGTTGCGAATGCGCTACAATTTCTACCGCGGAGGCTTTGATGCGGCACGAATTAAACAAACTGCTGCCGAAGTGGAGGAAGCCCGCGAAATTCGCAATAACTCGCATCGGCAGGTTGTTCAGAGTGTGCGTCTTTCGTGGATTGCGTATGAGGCAAATCAAACGCTATCGGCACATCTTCGGCAGCGGGTCGAATCAAGCATTAAGACACGCGATGCCTACAAGACGCAGTTCAACATCGGACAGCGCACATTGCTCGACTTGCTTGACATCGAAAACGAGCTGATTGACGCAAAGAGAGAACTGCTAAACTCTGATTTTACCGGCCTATTCGCACAGTATCGAATTCTAGTGGGCACCGGTCAGTTGTTGCAGGCCCTAGGTATTTCGCTTCCGGAGGAAACTGAAATTAATTAGGGTCGATCCACTGTCCCATTTCAGTTTTGCGAGTTTGGTTTTCGCTCCTCGATAGTTATATCGAGAATAGTAATTAGCGATGGATCGAATTGACCGACGTATTCTGCAGTGCATTCAAGAGGACGCCGCTCTAACCACGGCGGAGATCGCGGATCGTGTCGGCTTGACGACGACGCCGTGTTGGCGCCGGATTCAACGATTGGAAGCGGCGGGAATTATCCGCAAGCATGTTGCATTGCTCGATCGCGATCAATTGAATCTCGGCGTCGACGTTTTTGTCGCCATAAAGACCAACCAACATAATGCCAAGTGGTTCGCATCTTTTTCTAAAGCAGTCACGGAGTTCCCGGAGGTTGTGGAGTTTTATCGAATGAGCGGCGAGATCGATTATCTGATGCGGGTTGTCGTTCCCGATATCCCGGCGTATGACGATTTCTACAAGCGGCTCATCGCGAAGGCTGACATCACCGATGTGAGTTCAAGTTTTGCGATGGAACGGATCAAATATACAACTGCATTGCCCCTACAGTACGCCGTGTAAGGAACCAAACAATTGCCGATCCATCCGTCGTCGTAGTCGATCACGTCAATCCCAAATGTAAACTATTGTCTACGTTACGGCCCGTACCTTGCGCGGCCCGGTCGCTTGGGCCATCATGGGATAGTCAATTATCGAGTCGGCGGCCTGGCTGCCCAGTCTATTAGGGATCTCACCGAGTAATACTGCGTATCTTCCATGACTACTCCACTACGTCTGCTGAGCTACAATATTCAAGTCGGAATTGGCACCAATGGATACCACGAATACTTGACACAAAGCTGGCGGTACTTGTTGCCACATCGCGAGCAACACAACACCTTGGACGGTATCGCTGCCCTTGCCAAAGCATTCGATTTAGTGGGACTGCAAGAAGTGGACGGTGGAAGCCTGCGCAGTCGATTTATCAATCAGACCGAATTTCTAGCACAGCGTAGCGGATTTCCGTGTTGGTACAGCCAAACCAATCGCCGGCTCGGAAACTTGGCGCACCATAGCCTCGGTGCATTGAGTCGGATGCCGTTTGGCGACGTTCGCGAAGTGCGCCTTCCGGGGCGGATACCAGGCCGTGGTGCCCTTATGGCTCGCTTCGAAAGCGATACGGAACCGTTGCTCGTAGTGATCGCGCATCTGGCATTAGGTCAGCGCACCCGTACTAAGCAAATTGCCTATATCGCGAGCCTTATCCGCGGGTTCCGGCATGTAATTGTGATGGGCGATTTCAATTGCACAACTGAGAGCCCTGAATTGAAACCACTGCTGGGCACCGGCAGGTTGCGAGAGGCGTTACCCGCTACTAATACGTTTCCGAGTTGGCGGCCAACCCGCAATATCGATCATGTCTTGTTGTCGCCGGATATCGGTGTAATCACAGCGGACGTGCTGGATCACCGGTTTTCGGATCACTTGCCAATCGCACTGGAACTAGATGTTCCGCTGGCTTTGATGCCGGGGCAGATTGGTCACATCCATGCTCCAAAGTATCCATTCGAACGGGTTGCGGCTTGAGCGGCCACTGTATGTTTACTCCACGGCACTGCGGAGAATCTGCGATTCGCTAAGCGCAACCGATAGCATCGCGAAATCTACCTGGGATAGCCCCTTGAGTTCGGCGATTAACTGCGTAAACCGATCGTAGGCGGACTGGTTTTGAGTGACCCATTTATCCACGATTGTTTGCGGCCGCCCGGAGTCGTCGGTGCGGAGCACGTCGGCGGTCAATTCGCGTTGCTGGTTGTGCAGGTCGCTGCGTACGCTGGACTTTGCGAGCGAATGCCACTTATTACGAACTGGTAAGTCCGCTACCTGGTCGCGCAGCCACAGGAATTCCAGTTTCGCCCCCAGCATAAAGTAGATGCTCGCGACATCGACGATCTTGCGATCCGTGGTTTTGGCAACATCCACTATGTCTAGTGCCGACGACATTGATACGAATCCGGCGACCTCCGTCGCAAGCGCTGTCGGTACGCCATCCGCTACGAGTTTTTTAGCCCTCTTCTTCAAACGCAAACGGTTTTCGGCGGCCAGTGGCTTGGGCAGGCTTGCAATGAGTTCGGCGACGCCGTCTTCGAAAAAATCTACAGTTTTAGCAATATCGATAGGTGCGCGTCGATTGCGTAATAGCCATAACGTAGCGCGTTCGATTAATCCCCCGGCATCCATAAGCATTTGGATTTGGGTTTGGGCCGGAACCACGTTATCCAGCTCCTCGATTCGTTTCCATGTCGAACGCAATCCGAAAATCTGTCGTGCCGCCGTATAGGCGCGAGCGATATCCCCATAGTCCACACCACTTACCTCGGACAGACGAAACGCAAATGTCGGTCCGACGCGATTGACCATACTATTGGTAATATGGGTGGCAACAATCTCGCGCCGCAGCTTATGTTGCGACATTGGCCCCAAATACCTCTCGCTCAGCACCTTCGGAAAGTAACTGCCGAGATCGTTATGCAGGAATGGATCCTCCGGAACATCGGATTGAATCAACCGGTCATAGAGCTGAATTTTGCTGTAGGACAGCAAAATTGCGAGCTCCGGTCGGGTCAGCCCCTGGTGATTTGCTTGGCGCTCGGCGATCGCTTCTTCGTCAGGTAAAAACTCGAGTCCCCGATCCAGCCGACCGCGCCGCTCCAGCGAGCGAATAAAACGCGCGTGCTCTGGAAGTAACGTGGGTGCATGCGCGGCCGCAACACTAATTGCCTGGGTTTGCCCGTAGTTATCGCGTAGTACCAACTGCGCGACCTCGTCTTCCATTTCAGTCAATAGTTGGTGACGCTGTTTGGCAGTCATATCGCCGTCCCTTACAAGACTGTCCAGCAAGATTTTGATATTGACTTCGTGGTCGGAGGTATCGACCCCGGCTGAATTGTCGATCGAGTCGGTGTAGCAATAGCCGCCATTGCGGCTGAACTCGACGCGCCCGAGCTGGGTCATGCCTAAGTTGCCGCCTTCGCCGATTACGCGGCATCGCAATTCTTTGCCGTTGACCCGCACGGTGTCATTGGAACGGTCACCAACCTCATCGTGTCCTTCGGTCGCCGCTTTTACGTAGGTGCCGATGCCGCCGTTCCAGAGCAAGTCGATAGGCGCCTTGAGCATGGCATTGATGAGCTCACTCGGCGTCATTTTATCGGCTTTGATGCGCAATATGCTCTGAACTTCAGGTGTCAATGTGATGGACTTGGCACTACGTGGAAATATACCGCCACCGGGGGAAATGATTGTACTGTCATAGTCGATCCATGCCGACCGCGGTAAATCGAACAGGCGCTGCCGTTCGGCGAAACTGACTGCCGGGTCGGGATCGGGGTCGAGAAAAATGTGTTCATGATTAAATGCGCCCACTAGTTTGATGTGGGGCGATAGCAGCATGCCGTTTCCGAATACATCGCCCGCCATATCGCCGATGCCGATCACAGTAAAAGGCGTACTTTGAATATCGACACCGAGTTCACGAAAATGTCGTTTCACCGATTCCCACGCACCGCGCGCGGTAATACCCATTTTCTTGTGGTCGTATCCGATAGAACCACCGGACGCGAATGCGTCACCAAGCCAATAGCCATACTCGATCGCGACTTGATTGGCAATGTCCGAAAGTGTTGCCGTTCCTTTGTCGGCGGCGATGACCAAATAGGGATCGTCGCCATCGTGGCGCACCACGTCACTCGGTGGTATGACATCGTTGCCGCACAAATTGTCCGTGACATCAAGCATGCCGCTGATGAAAGTTTTGTAGCAATCCACCACTTCCTGCATCAGAGCTTCGCGATCGCCGCCTGGTGGCGGTTGCTTGACGACAAATCCGCCCTTTGATCCGACCGGTACGATGACCGCGTTTTTCACAATTTGTGCTTTGACCAACCCCAACACTTCAGTACGGAAATCCTCGCGACGATCCGACCAGCGCAGGCCGCCGCGCGCGACGCGTCCACCACGTAAATGCACCGCCTCGGTGCGCGGCGAATAGACGAATATTTCAAACATCGGACGTGGGTCGGGCATCCGGGTAATGCGAGCTGGATCAATCTTGAACGACATATACGATCTCGGCTTACCTTCACTATCAGTTTGATAATAGTTGGTGCGAATCGTCGACTGAATTACATTTAAAAAACTACGCAGAATACGATCTTCATCGAGATTCGCCACTGCTTCTAGTCGCTCGTCGATAAATTTCAAGAGTTCTGCGGAACCCGCTTCGAAATTGTCCACTAATGCCGGGTCGAAATATGCATGGAAAAGGTTCACCAAGCGCCCGGCCATATTGGGATTTGTAGCCAGGCTATCGACCATATAAGCTTCGCTGTAGCGAATTCGAATTTGCCGCAGATACTTGCAATAGGCCCTTAAAATAGCGGTTTCACGCCAGCTCAATCCCGCTCCGAGCACCAGTCGGTTAAAACCGTCGTTCTCGGCATCGCCGCGCCATATACTCCCGAACGCTTCCTGAAAACTCTCGCCGGATCGGTCCGGATCAATGGCCTTGCCGTGTGAATGGACAAGACAATATTCATGAATCCAAACGACCTCACCGTCGCGAAGGTGCAGATCGTAGGGGCGTTCCGTCAATACCTTTAGGCCCATGTTTTCAATAACTGGCAGGGCGTCCGATGGTGATACTGCGTTGTCCTTTGAGTACAGCTTGAGGCGTACACCTCCATCGGTGTCCAGTAGAGGTCGGTACAGGCTTATGCCTAATTCACCGCTTTCGAGTGTTGATTCGGTGCGCTCTATATCAAATGCGGCGGCACGTGCCGGAAAGTCATCCTGGTATCCGGATGGAAAGGCGTTACTATAGCGGCGAAAATAACGGTTGCCTTTTTCTTCTCCAAATTTCTCGATCAATGCATCGCGCAAATCGTCCTGCCAAGAACGCGCCGCATCAATGATTTTTTTCTCGAGTTCTTTATTGGTGATGCCCAATTCAACACCAGGCTCGGTTTGGATTAAATAGTGAATTCGAGCCAGCACCGAGTCGGAAAAGTAGGTGTTGAATTCGACGTCCGTACCGTTGAACGCTTCGAGAAAAATATTCTGAATGCGGATGCGCACTTCGCGGTTGTAGCGGTCACGCGGAACATAAACCAGACATGAATAAAATCGACCGTAGTTGTCACGCCGGGTAAACAGCTTTATCTGCTGCCGCTCCTGGAGACCAAGAATACCCATTGATATATCGAATAACTCGCTCTCGTTTATTTGGAACAGGCTGTCGCGCGGGTAGAACTCGAAAATGTTCTGCAACGCCTTCGCCGCGTGTCCCGCTGCCGGCAAGCCACTCTTCGCCAGTACTCGTTCGGTTTTTTGGCGTAATAATGGAATGTCCTGGGTATTCCGGTTATAGGCGGCGGAAGAAAACAACCCAAGGACGCAACGTTCGCCGTCAACTTGGCCATCGGAGCCGTAGCGTTTGACGCCGATATAATCCATGTAAGCGCGGCGATGTATCGTCGAGCGACGATTGGCTTTGGTTACGGCTAACAAGCGGTGGTGCTTGCCATAATCCGGGCTGTTTATCGGTAGTATGTCGACGCTATTTGCGACATCGCGCAAGATTCCGAGGGTCGATCCGGGAGTTAGCGTCAATGTACCGTTGTTGAGACCGCACTCGCAGTACCCGAGCAGGGTAAAGTGATCGGCTTCAATCCAGCGGAGAAACGCACACGCCTCGGCGACCACATCGGCGTCGAGCGCCGGTGGGCGATCCTCCAGCTCGGTCACGATATCTAATATCCGCGACCGCATCTCGGCCCAATCCGTCGTCGCTCGGGTGACGTCTTCCAGCACTGTGCGTAGATCGGACTCAATACTATGGAGCACCGCCGCCTCGGTTTGACGGTCGACTTGAAAGTGCATTAAGGAGTCACTGCCGGATTCGGAATTATCGGGGTCGTGATCCACGATTTGTAGCAGCCGGCCACTATCATCTCGTTCAATGCGTACGACAGGATGGATCGTTAAATGAATCGTCAAATCCAGGCGGCCCAATGCCATCGATACAGAATCGACAAGGAATGGCATGTTATCGGTAACGATTTCGACGATGGTGTGGGTAGATTGCCATCCATGGTGTTCAAAATTCGGGTTGTAGACATGGATATTGGTTTGGCCGGCGACGCGCTGTCGTGCCAATTGCCAATGCGATAGCGCGGCGCCGCGTAAATCGAGCAGGCTAAATGTCGCTAGGTCGTCCGGAGCGATGCGGCGGAAGTACTGGCGGATAAAGGTCTTGATCTGTGGTGCCCATTCGGCCGGCAGATCGCCAAGGGATTCGTTAACCAGTTTATCGATCAGCGATTGAGTGGTTTCGGTGGCGTCCGGATTCATAAGCGGATTGATTCCAGTATCGGTGAAATAGTCAATTGGTTTTCGTTGCAATTATAGGAAGTCTTGAACCACAATTGTGCGAATTCCGGAACGAAGTCGTGGCCAGTCGTTGTCGCACGGGGCCGTCATAGTCAAATTAAGGAACCTCTGATTAATTCATGATCGGTTGCCCTGAGTCCAAAATTAGCCGCTTCAGCGTTGCGAATCCTGACCATAGCCAGGCTATGGCCGGCCCCGTATTTATCAAATTGGGACGCCATGATTCGAGCAATTTTGACTCTCAGACCCGCTCGCCCAGAATTAGTCAGATGTTCCCTGGAGAAATGCTGTGACAACACCAATCTGGTCGCCCTCGTCCTCTCGAGTCAATAATACACGCTTGACCGCCTTCATGCGTGCGGTAGAAGCCGAAACCGGGCAACCGGTGGCCGATTACGCACGGCTACATCAGTGGTCGGTCGATGCTTCCGAGGCGTTCTGGCGAGCGTTATGGTCGTTTACGGGCATTATCGCATCCACGCCCGGCACAGACGCCGTACGGGACAAGGAGCAGATGCCCGGTGCCCGGTGGTTCCCGGAGGCGCGTCTGAATTTTGCGGAAAATTTGCTGCGTGGCACCGCCGGGCCGGCGATCGTATTCCGGGGCGAAGATCGCGTCGCTCGCGAAGTAAACCATGACGAATTGCGTGCCGAAGTGTCGCAGTGGGTGCAAGCGTTCCTCGACGCCGGAGTCAAACCCGGTGATCGTGTCGCGGCGTATATGCCGAATATGCCGGAGACCATGATGGCGATGCTTGGCGCGGCTGCGATCGGCGCCGTCTGGTCCTCATGTTCGCCGGATTTTGGTGTGCAAGGCGTTATCGATCGCTTTGGGCAGATCCAGCCGAAGGTTCTGATTGGTGTTGATGGTTATTTCTACAACGGCAAAGCCCACGAAACGTTGTCGAAATTAACGGAAATTGCGGCGCGTCTGGAGGGTCTGCAGCGCGTTATCGTGGTGCCATATATCAGCGATGAACCCTCGATCCAAGCGATTCCCGCTGCGCAGCTGCATCGCGATGCAGTATTGGCGCGCCCATCGATCCCGCTTCAGTTTGAACAGCTGCCGTTTAATCATCCGCTATATATTTTGTATTCATCCGGCACCACGGGTGTGCCGAAGTGCATAGTGCACGGCGCCGGCGGCACGTTAATTCAACACTTAAAAGAACATCAATTACACTGCGACATCCATCCCGGCGATCGGGTTTTTTATTTTACGACGTGCGGGTGGATGATGTGGAACTGGTTGGCGTCAGCATTGTCGTCGCAGGCCGTGTTGATACTGTACGACGGGTCGCCGGTTTATCCCGACGGCAATGCGTTGTTCGATTATGCAGAACAGGAACGAGTCGCTATCTTTGGAACGTCGGCAAAGTTTCTTGACGCGGCGGCCAAAGCCGGAATTGCTCCGGCTTCGCGTCACGACTTAAGCTCGGTAAAGACGATCCTATCGACTGGTTCGCCACTTGCGCCGGAAGGGTTCGACTACGTATATCGAAGCGTAAAATCCGACGTGTGTTTGTCTTCTATATCGGGCGGCACCGATATCATTTCCTGTTTTGTTGGCGGTAATCCTAATGGCCCGGTGTGGCGTGGCGAAATTCAATGTTCGGCCCTAGGAATGGATGTCCAGGTGCTCGACGATGCCGGCCAGCCGTTAGCACCTGGCGAAAGGGGCGAGTTGGCTTGTGCTAATTCATTCCCATCGATGCCGATAGAATTTTGGAACGACGAAGGTGGTCATAAGTACCGCTCGGCTTATTTCGAAAAATTTCCAGGTATCTGGTGCCATGGCGATTATGTGGAGTCAACCGCGCACGGTGGATTCATCATCTACGGTCGTTCCGACGCCGTATTGAACCCAGGCGGTGTGCGCATCGGCACGGCGGAAATATACCGGCAAGCCGAGAAGATAGACGAGGTCGTGGAAAGTCTGGTGATCGGCCAAAGGTGGGACGGCGACACCCGTGTCGTGCTGTTTGTACGGTTGAGAGACGGCCTAGTGTTGGACGACGCACTATCCGCCGCCATCAGGGCGAAAATCCGTAGCAATACGACACCGCGACATGTGCCTGCCAAAATTGTTCAAGTTGCCGATATACCGCGAACCAAGAGCGGCAAAATCGTGGAATTGGCAGTGCGCAAGGTGGTGCATGGCGAGCCCGTGACCAATAAGGAAGCCCTGGCTAATCCCGAGGCGCTTTGTGAGTTTGCAAACCGGCCCGAACTAGCCTCTTAGTTGTTGATCAGGGCGCATGCCGCCGCTTGTGCG
>Ga0224512_10002607_pt1 | contig 16396 bp, 16 predicted proteins | sample SF_May12_sed_USG_4_FD_169103 | JGI IMG/M metagenome (GOLD analysis project Ga0224512, IMG submission 169103) | Sediment microbial communities from San Francisco Bay, California, United States - SF_May12_sed_USGS_13 | ecosystem: Environmental > Aquatic > Marine > Sediment | place: USA...
CCTCCATTGAGGGATGACCCTCGCTCCAGTAGGGGAACAGCATGAGTGCCATCGGGGTGCCGTACTTGTCCATTTCGTTGTTGGCCTCCCACATGATGCGACCCGGCGGCAGTGTGTCGACGGTGGCCATGAGGTTCTCGTATTCCGGAAACGGATCCTTCGCTTCGTACCCGCTGTAGTTCCAGCGGGCCCAGCCGCTGCTCTGCTCGAGACCCGTCGTCGGCGGAAGAACCAGCAGCGCCGCCCCCGCCAGGCCAACGGCCACCAGCGAAGACGGGCGTGCCGGAAGGCGGCGATACACGGCGAGCGCACCCAGACCGATCGCCAGGCCGGCAAAGAAGAAGACTCCGAAGAACCAGTACGGGAGGAGCCGTCCGTTCCACAGTTTGCCGGACAGAAACGGGTAGGCCAGCAGCGGCGCCATCGTCGTCACTACCAGCACCCCAACCGAGTACCGCTTCCACAAGGACCAAACCAGCCCGATGGCTGCCAGCGGGAGCAACGGCCACAGCTCGGTAGGGAGCGGACCGCCCGTCTGGGCGCCGAAGCCACGCAGCGGCGAGAAGTTCATGTCGGTGGTGAAGCCGATGGTGGCCACCAGCGGGACCACCCAGAACGCGGAGAGCGCGAAGCCCAGCGCCCAGGTGGTGATGGCGTTCTTCCGTCGACGGCCGAGCAGGTAGACGAGCGACGCCCCTCCGACGACGGCGGTGGGGATGATGTGGGACAGCGCCATGCCCGCCAGCATGATCGCTGCCAATGGACTGAATCGGCGTCCCGCCCGCGAGTCCCGGACGAGGGCGCCGAGGTAGAAGAGGCTAAAGGCCATAGCCCACGAGAAGGAGTACTCCCCCGCCAGGGTCGACTTGATGTTGCCCCCGTAGATGGCGTAGCTCTCCATGAAGACGAACGTGCCCCCGGCTACCCCGGCCATGGTTGCCACCAGTCGGGGCGCCCCGATCTGGCGGGCCAGGTAGTAGGAGCCGGCCGGCATGGCGACCAGGCCCATGATGGTGACGAGTTTGAAAGCGATCCCGTACGGCACGACGAGGTCGAAGAACACAATGGTGAGCGCCGGGAGCGGGAAGTAGAAGTAGAGGATCGGGAAGCCGGCGAACCAGTCGTTGCTCCAGCCGGCGATCCGCAGCGAGGGCAGCAGATTGTCGCGCAGGTAGGCGGGTACGAGGACATGGGCCCCCATGTCGCCGCCCGAGGGCGTGGTCGAGGACAGGATCTCGGCCGGCTGCATCACCAGGAAGACCAGCCCGCTCACGACCGCCAGGACGGAGATCGCCAGATACAGGCTGACGGGTGACCGGGTTACGGGTGTGAGCTGCATCAGGCCTCAGATGTGGCGGAGGTCACGCCTTGGTCTTGCGGGCGAGCTTGAGGACGTCCTTGAGAGGCAGGGGCTTGCCCTCCCGGTTCCACCAGCGGTTCTCACAGCGGTGACACGAGCAAAACGTGAGGCCGGTGTCGTCGGCCATGGTCAGGTCGATCTCGATGAAATCGGACGCGCCGCACTCGGGGCATGCCTGGTCACTCATGGCCGAGGAGTCTACCCATGGCCGGTGCTTGCGGGTGCCGCATAGAAATCGGCGCGGCGATCAGCGATTGTCGGCCAAGCGATCACCCGGACCGCGGCGGTCGACGAGGCTGGGAACTTCGTCGGCGTCGAGCCGGCCGAGGTAGCACGATCGCCGGCGTCCATCCTCGTTCCAGTACGCATACCAGTAGGGCCCGTGCGGGCACCGGGTGCAGTTCTGCTTGCCACAGCGGATGAGTTGCTCCCGGTAGCGCACCCGCGGCGTCGCCGCCCCGATCTCGACGCCCCGTGACTCGAGACGGGCCCGGGCCAGCATGAGGAGGCGCCGCAGCTCGTGTTCGTCCATTTCTCGAACGGCTTCGACAACGTCGGGATCAAGGGGCATATGGGGAAGTGGTTCTTCTAGGCGACGTTGGCGGTCTCGAGCGGGATGAACAGGTGGCGGTCACTGGCCCGCCGCCGGTCGATGAGGGTCCATCCGACGGGGGCGGTTCTCGTGTCGGCGTGCTGCGAGCACAGCTCGATGGCCCATCCCGGCTCGGGCGGCGCCGGCAGATCGTCGAGCCACACCGCGGCATCTCCATAGGAGAAGCTCATGGCGGCGGCGGCAGGCGTTCCACACGAACGGCAGAGCGAAATGAACATGCGATGAACCTAGAGCTCGCGCGGGCGCGCGCCGGGTATTTCACCGGCTCGACGGGCGGCGCGGCGCAAGGCGCCGGCCGGGGCCAGGCCCCGGAACTGGGCGCGGGACCGGCCTTCTCCGTCCTGGATAACGGTCACCGGCACCGAAGTCACCGCCCGCTTCTCCAGTTCTCCGGGCTCGTCCTCGGCCCGCACCTGGCGGATCGGAAGGCCGAGCGCGGCCAGGCGTCCGAGCATCTCGACGCAGGTCGCACAATCGTCCTTGGTGAAGACAATCGCTCCAGGCCCTTCCAACAGGCCGGAGACGTCGAGTGTGAACCCTCGCCGCGCCGCCCGCCGCCGCGCCAGCCAGGCTGCTCCCAGCACGACGGCAACGCCCGCCACCACGATGGCACCTCTAGTCAATTCGGCGCTCACGGGCTTGGCGCGGTGATCGGAACCCCGAGCCCGAGGCCGGTGTCGGTTGGGCTCGCCACCAGCCAGGCGACGCTGACGGGAGCGGAGGCGGTGATGTCGGCACCCCGGCCGGACACGGAGATTCGGGCGATCGAATGGCCGCTCACGGTCACCGGTGCCCCCGCCTCCCCGCCGATGGGGCCGGCCGACACCTCGACGGGATCGTCGGCGCTGTTGAGAACAAACAGAAAAGATCCGACGTCGGGAACCACGGCGTGGCCGGGAACGAGCCAACGCTCCACCGGCCGCGGCACGCCCACCGAGGCAGCTGCGCCACCTCCGGGACCACCCGATCGCACCGTGGCCATGATGGCGACCGACGATCTGATCACCGCCGCGGCCTCGAGGCTCGTGACTGCCGACAGATCGAAGCGTTCCTCCCGGCCGGGCCCGAGCGTCAGGTCGAACAGGCCGAGCGGCCCCTGGCGACCGACGAGCTCGATCGTGATGTCGGCGGCCTCGGTGCCCGGATTCCACACCGACAGGGTGCCGGGCGTCCCACCGACCTGGGCGAGCGGGAACTCCCACGTCGGTGACGGGCTCTCCCCCGGCCAAACCGCCAGGCCATCGGCGCCGACGGCATGCAGGCCGGGAATAACCACACCCTCGGTCACCGTGACGCGAACCGAAACCTGTTCCCGGTCACCGAGCAGGAGATGAAGCGCCACGTCCTCCCATGAGCGAGGCTCGATGCTGACGCTCTCGTAATCCAACAGCGGCTCGAAGCCAAACTCGCTGATGACCTCGAGGGACACCCGACCCTGCTCGAGGAGGGGGTTGAACAGCCGGAGGGTGAGCGTTTCCGAGGTCCCGATGCCGGCTCCGTTCAGGTACCACTCCTTGGCCGCCACGTAGCACCCGCCGGCCGCCAGTCGCTCCGGGCTGCGGTACAAGACGGCGGCCGCCGACGGGGTCGAGGACGTCTCGACGATCGCCGGCCCGGGGTGGAAGAACAAGCCGTCGCCGACGTCCCATTCCCCGACGCCGGCGGCGACGCGATTCTGGAAGGAGTCGAAGATCTCACCATCCACCGGGAGCGAGAAGCCGACGAGACCCGGCGATAGGACACCGGCCAGGAAGATGGGATCGACCTCGCCGTCGACACCCGGGCAGAACCACACTCCCGAGCGGTCTGCGGTCACCGGAGGCGGGAGCTCGTCGATGAGCCCGACTGCCTCCTCCGGGGCGGGCATCGTCCAGGCGGCCACCGCGGTGAGCCCGGCTACGAGGGCAATGGAAATCCGTTTCACGGCTGCCCTTCCCGAATCGCCGCCGTCGCCAGCACGAGCAGGCCGGCCCAAATGAGGGCGGCGAGCGCTGCCAGCCGCAACTGACTGATCGGGCCGAACTCAATGACCGAGGACTCGGTGGTGACTTGATTGGCCCACCCATCCTGAGCCCACGCCAGTGCCGAGTCACCCCATCGGGTATCAGCGTTCTCCGCCAGGCGCACCGTCCCACCGCCGGCGGGGCCGATATACGCCGATCCGCTCGAGATCCACTCGGTGCCGGTCATATCGACCGCTCGCGCCGCGGGCACCTCGACCGCATATGCCCGGGTGTCGGGCAGAGCCAACGGGAACAGGTCGAGTTGCGCGTCGAGCGCATTGATCACCGGCTGGGACCCCGTCGTCACAATCCAACCGATACCGAACGGGGCGAGGTCCTCGCCGAGCCGAAAACTGCTTCCGGACAGCGCGGCGGTGAGGACCTCGGCCAGGGCGGCATCGCCGGCCCGTTCGGGACTAGGCCACGCCTCCCACAGCCGGGGCGCCGGCGTCGAAACGACCCGGAAGTGGCTGCCCCCCGGCAGCGGCCGACCGCCGCCGGGCATGGTGGCCTCGTCCCCGATGAGCACCGCCCGACCGGGATCGGCCTCGGCGGTGAAAGCCAGCGTCTCGGACAAACCGCTACTCGGGAGCCCCAGCCGGCCGGGTACCGCCAGCGTTGCCACTCCCACCAGCAGCAGGCCGGACGCCAGGGCCGACACGACCCGCAGATACCGGGTGGCCCCTCGAGCCTCGAATGCCCGGGCTCCGGATTCGAATCCGCCTCCCACCACGACGGCCAAACCGAGCCCGACGGCGGCCATCCCGGCGATGCCGGGATCGGTGCCCCACCCGAAGCCGCCGCTGCGAGCCAGGATCGCCCCGCCGGCCATGAGCAGGGCGCCCCAGCCACTCAGGCGGCTGATCGGCGGCGGGGCCGCCGCCAACAGCGTGAGGGCACCGGTGACAGACAACCCGATTACCCACCGCGAGGGGGCCCAGTAGAAATCCGGCCCGGTGGTGAGCCAGAATGCGACATCATCGAGTGCCCCGACCCAGGGGAGAAGGGTGGGGGCAGCCATCACCGCCGCGGCGGCCGCCCGACCGACGTATCGACGGGCACCCTCCGGTTCGGCGAGGGCCCAAACCATGACGACCACGGTGGGGAGCACCAGCATGAGCGGGGCGAACGCCGCGCCGAGGGCGGTGAGGAGCGCGGCTGCGACCACAGCCGAAGCCGTGCGGTGCCGGTGGATGACGACGGACACGATCCAGGGGAGAACGGCCATGGCCACGATGCCGTGCCATGCCCCGGTGCCGGCCATAACCCGAACGGCCGGTCCCCCGATGAACAGAATGCCGGCCGCGTAGCGGGCGGCGGGGCGAACACCGAACGGGCCCAGCAGCCGGGCCACACCGATGACACCGCCGACGGCGGCTGCCACCAGCAAGACGACGAGCGTTATGGAGGCCCTGCCCAGCAATGCCACCTGCAAAAGCGAAACCGCACCCAGAACCGGTCGAAGGGGCTCGGGGCTCCCGAGACCGGCGGGATTCCATCCTCCGGCAAAGGCCCGCAGAGCACTCGCCACCGACGAAGGCGGTGCCAGCGCGTAGCCGGCGTCCGCCACGCCATCGACCCACAGCTGCCGGGTGGCGAGGAGCGCATAGCCAACGCCGGCCAGGAGCGCAGCCACCATCGGGCGCCGCACCGTCTCCCCGCCCGTCTCCACCAGATTCCCCAGGCTGCGCGCCCGCTCCGAGGCGGTAATGCGCATCAACGTATCGGCGAGGCGCTGGCCGAACCTCGTCAATCGCGCCGAACCGCGGATCTGGAACCGAAACAGCTCGTCATCACCCATGACCCGCTCGACCCGGCGGCGAGCACGGATGGTGTTCGGGAGCCGGACGAGGTTCCAGCCCCAGGCTCGCACGAATGCGAACAAGCGCCAGCGTCCGAAGAAGAGATTGACGACCGCCCCGAGCAGGTCGAGGACGAAGTTGAAGGGAACCACCCACGCCAGGGTGACCGGGCTGTAGGCCTTGAGCATCGCCCGCAGGCGCCCGGCTTCAACCCGCCAGTGCTTGGACTCCCGGGCACAGGTGCCGTCGTGCAGGACTTCGGCACTCGGGACAACGACCACCCTCCCGCCGGCGAGACGGACACGCTGGCACAGGTCGAGGGCCGCAGTCGTGGGCTCCAACAACCGGTCGGGGCCCCCGACGCGCTGCAGCATGTCCCGGGCGATGAGGATGGAGCTGCCGGCCACGAAGGCCACATCGCGCAATACGTCGTATTGCTCCTGGTCGAGCTCGTCGGTGTCGAGGCCGCTGGCGGGTTCCTCGAAAACATCGGTGGCGAGCCCGACCGATTCGAGGATGCCCGGATGGCCGGCGGCAAGGATCTTGGATCCGACCAGATGGGCATCCACCCTGGCGCCCTCGTGGACCAGCGCCCCGAGCGTGTCGGGCCTCGGGATGCTGTCGTCATGCAGAAGCCATACGTGGGTAATCGAGTCGTCGAGGGCGGCGACGGCGTCGGCCACAGTTGCAGCCCATCGAGAGGCATCGACCGCGGCCCGGGCCGTGCTATCGCCACCGACGACGTACACCGCCTCGGCCCCGTACACTTGTCGCTCCACAGCCTCCAGGGCATCGCGCAGCGCCGAGCCCTCGTGGACGACCACGAGGGCCGCGACCAGGGCGATCGCCGTTGGAGAGTCCGACCGAGCAGGGTCGAGGAGCGCCATGCAGCCATTCTCTAGCCAATGACCGGCTATCGCAAAGACCTACCGATCGTCATGCTGTCCGGCGGGGTGGGCGGTGCCCGGCTGGCACGCGGTCTCGACGCTGTGTGTGGCGACCTCACCGTCGTGGTGAACGTCGGCGATGACGAGCTCGTCTATGGGCTGGTGGTGTCCCCCGATCTCGACACCGTGCTCTACACACTCGCCGGAATAGAAGGCTCGGAGGGATGGGGCCTGGCAGGCGACAGCTTCGACGTGATGGAGCATCTCGGGCGCCTCGGCGTGGATAACCGCTTCCGGATCGGAGATCGCGACCTGGCAACCAACCTGTACCGAACCGCCCGGGTGGCGGCCGGTGTGCCGCTGTCGACGATCACCCTCGAGCTCACTTCCCAGCTGGGGGTGGCGACGCGAATCATCCCGGCAACCGATGATCCGGTGGCCACGCGGGTGCGGTCGGGCGACACCTGGCTGGCGTTTCAGGAGTACTTCGTTCTCCGGTCGGCGGCCGACGACGTCGACGAGCTCCACTTCCAGCATGCCGCCGCGGCGACCCCGGCGCCCGGAGTGCTAACGGCAATCGAACGCGCCGCGCTCGTGGTCATCGCCCCCTCCAATCCGCCCCTCTCTGTGTGGCCGATACTGGCGGTGCCCGGGATCCGAGAAGCCGTTGATCGGGTCGACCGGGTGATCGCCGTCAGCCCGCTGTTCGGGGGCAAGGCGCTCAAGGGCCCGGCCGATCGAGTCATGGCCGGCCTCGGACTGGCGCCCGGCAATCAAGGAGTCGCCGATGCCTACGAGGGTCTCATCACCGATCTGATCGTCGACATCGCCGACGCCGACGAGCCGATCGACTCCGACGCGGTCGTTCACGCCATGGACACCCGGATCGCCGACCCGGCCGCGGCGACCGATTTCGCCCGTCGGCTGCTGGAGCTGTTGTGATTGCCATCTGGCCCCTCCCCGGCATGCCCGAGATCCGGCCGGGCGACGACCTGGCCGAGGCAATCCTGGCCGGTTGTCGCCGGGCCGGCCTCGAAGCGGCCGACGGCGACATCTTCGTGATCACCCACAAGGTGGTTTCCAAGGCCGAGGGCAGGACCGCCCGCATCCTCACCGACGCCGACTACCGGGCGCTGGTCGCCGACGAAGCAGTCGACATCATCCGCCGGCGCGGCGACCTGGTGATCACCCGCACGCGTCACGGGTTCATCTGCGCCAATGCCGCCGTCGACCGTTCCAACACCCCCGACGGCACCGCCGTGCTCCTCCCGATTGATCCCGACCGATCCGCCCATCGCCTCCGACTGGGCCTGGAACGGGCGACCGGCAAGAAACTCGGAGCCCTGATCACCGACACATTCGGACGGGCCTGGCGCCGCGGCCAGACCGACGTCGCCATCGGCATCTCGGGCGTGGTTGCGGTCCTCGATTTGCGGGGCTCGACGGACCATGAGGGCCGGGAGTTGACGGCCACAGAGGTGGCCGTGGCCGATGAACTGGCAGGCGCCGCCGATCTGGTGATGGGTAAGGCCGCCCGCATCCCGGTGGCCCTCGTGCGGGGAGCCGACCTGCTCGGGAACGGCCGGGTGGCGGATCTGGTGCGGGACCCGTCCGACGATTTGTTTCTCTAGCGAGCAAGTCGCCTGCCGCCCGCGGCGGCTATCCCGGCTACCCGGCTCGGAACGCTCTCACCGTCTTCTCGATGCCGGTCTCGAGCGCGGTCCAGGGTTCCCAGCCGAGGTGGGCCTTGGCCGCCGAAGCGTCGATGACAGAGCGCGCCAGGTCGCCCTCCATAGCCGGACCGTGCTCGGGAGAGCCGTCGTAGGCAGCGGCCCGGGCAATGAGGGTGTACAAATCGTTGACGGTGGTGGCCAGCCCGGTGCCGATGTTGAGCCGGACCCCGCCGCCGATCTCTCCGGCCCGGGCAAACGCATCCACGATGTCGTCGATGAAGACGTAGTCCCGGGCCTGCTCTCCATCGCCGTTGATCACGGGTCGCTTTCCGTCGAGCATCTGCCGGGAGAAGATGGCCACCACCCCGGCTTCGCCGTAGGGGTCCTGGCGGGGGCCGTAGACATTGCCGAGGGCGAGGATCACGTAGTCGACTCCGGCGACCTGGCGGAAATACCGGAAGTAGTCCTCGACGATCTTCTTGGATATCCCGTACGGCGAGTCGGGAAAAGCGGGAGCATCTTCAGTCACCGGATCGCCCGGTACTTCGCCGAACATGGCGCCACCCGACGAGGCAAACACCACCCGCTGCGCCTCGGCCTCGGCCGCGGCCAGCAGCACGTTGATCGTTCCCAGGACGTTGACCCGGGCATCGAACACCGGATCCTCCACCGACGGCCGGACCCCCGACTGGGCGGCAAGATGATGAATCACATCGGGCTCGAATCGCCTAACGGCCTCCCGGAACTCGTCGCTGCAGATGTCAAGCTGGTGGAAATGGACTCGACCAATCTGCCGGGCATCGGCGAGGCGGTCGAGGTGCCCCTTGGACAGGTCGTCCACCGCCAGAACCTCCCACTCGTCATCGATGAGGCGGTCAACCAGGTGGGAGCCGATGAACCCGGCGCCGCCGGTGACGAGAGCCTTGCCGCTCATGGATCTGTCCTTTCGATGGTCGCGGCCGCTACTGCGGCGGTGAGAACGTTATCGAACCGGCCGCCAGCCGGGCGCCGGGAGCGACGCGCGCCCCGGCGTCTATTTCGCAGCCGGCACCGATCACCGCGTCCTGGCCGATCATTGAGGCGCCGGTGACCAGCGCCCCTGCCTCAATCGTGGCTCCCCACCCAACAACCGCCCGGCGCACGGTGGCGCCGGCATGCACCTTTGCCCCGCCGAGCACAAGCGCCTCTTCGACGGTGGCCGTCGGGTCCACCATCGCGCCCGGCTCGATGTACACCCATGGCTCCGGGACCGGCGGGGGGAATTGCACGAGTCGGGAGCGGCCTGCTGCCACTGCGTCGTGGGTTGCCAGGTACAGCTCGCTGGTGCCGATGTCGAGCCATTCACCGGTAATGGTGACTCCGCCCAGCTCCCCCGATGCGACCAGGTCCGGAAACACGAGTCGCTCAAACGACAACCGGCCGTTCGGGTAGCGCTCGATGACCTCGCGGCGCATGAGATACATGCCGGCATTCACGGTGTTGGTCGGGGCAGTCCCCGGCGGTGGTTTCTCGATGAAGCGCTCGACCATTCCCTCGGGTGTCATGACAACCACCCCGTAGGCACTCGTGTCGTCCACCCGGACCAGCGCCAAAACGGCCGGGGCGTCGGGGGCCCCGGCAACGAACTCGGCCAGCTGACCCTCGAGGACGACGTCGCCGTTGAGGACGAGGAACCGGTCATCGAGTTGGTCACGGACTGCGCCCACCGCTCCGGCGGTGTCGAGCGGGGTCTGCTCGACCGAGACAACCACGCGCGGCCGGACAACCGACTCGGCGTACCCCCGCCACTCGTTCTCGTGGTCGGTGCCGACGGCGAGAACGACCTCTTCCACCCCGACCTCGGCGAGCAACCGGAACTGCAGCTCGATGAAGGGCACGCCGGCCACCGGCAATAACCCTTTGGGCATCGAATGGGTCAGCGGCCAGACCCGGGAGCCCCGGCCCCCGACAAGGAGCACTGCCTGGCGAATCATCGCCGGAGCCCTTCTTTCTTGGCAAAACGCAACCGAACCAGGGTCGCCAGGGCGGGGATGCCGTCGCGCCAGGTGATCTTCTTGCCCTCGTGCATTTCACGGCCGGCGTAGCTGATGGGCACCTCCCAGATCCGTTCCCCGAGACGGAGCGCAGTGGCGGTCACCTCGGGCTCGAAGTCGAACCGGTCGGCAGTGAGATTGAATGACCGCAGCAGGTCGGCATCGAACATCTTGTAGCAGGTCTCCATATCGGAGAGTGTCGTGTTGAACATGATGTTCGTAGCCAGGCTGAGAAACCGGTTGCCCACCCAATGCCAGAAGAACATGTTGCGATGTTCTCCAGTGAATCTCGAGCCGTACACCACACGCGCCTGGCCCTCCATGAGTGGGCGCAACAGGCGGACGAGGTCTCGTGGGTCATATTCGAGGTCGGCGTCCTGGATGACGATGACATCCCCCCGGGCCTCCTCGATACCCCGCCGCACCGCGGCGCCTTTGCCGCGGTTGGCGGTCTGGGTGACGGTCCGGACGGTTGAGTCGCTCAGGCGATGCAGGATGTCGGCCGTCCCGTCGTCGGAGCCGTCATCGACGATGATGATTTCCCGCTCGATGTCGAGCGGGACCTCTCGTACGCGACGGATCACCTCCGCCACCGTGTTCCGCTCGTTGAAGACCGGGACGATGATGGAGATCAGCTGGTAGTCACGCATCGACGAGCGAACGGAAATAGGCAATGGTCGGTCCCAAACCCTCCGCCATCGCCACCCGCGGCTCCCAGCCGAGCAGCCGGCGGGCCCGTTCGATGTCGGGACGACGCCGGGCCGGATCGGACTCGGGCAGCGGGAGATACACGATCCCGGTGTCCTCCACCCGGGCGGCGATCATCGCCGCCAGCTGGTTCATCGACATCTCCTCGGGGTTGCCGATGTTGACCGGTTCCGTGACATCGCTGTTGGACAGCTGCCAGATGCCCTCGATGAGGTCGTCGACATAGCAAAACGAACGGGTCTGCGATCCGTCGCCGTAGATGGTCAGTGGCCGCCCGGCGAGTGCCTGGATGACGAAATTGGAAACCACCCGCCCATCATCCGGCGCCATGCCCGGACCGTAGGTGTTGAAGATCCGGGCGACGCGGATCTCCGGAATGCGGCCCTGCCGGTGGTAGGCGTAGGTGAGTGTCTCGGCGTACCGCTTGGCTTCGTCGTAGCAGGCCCGGGTGGACGTCACCTGGACCGACCCGGCGTACTCCTCGTGCTGGGGGTGCTCGGCGGGGTCGCCGTACACCTCACTGGTGGAGGCCAGCAGGAAACGGGCCCCGGTCGTCGCGGCCAAATCGAGCATGCGTCGGGTACCTTCCGCTCCGGTTAGGAGCGTGCCGATCGGATCCTGTAGGTAGCGGGGCGGTGATGCCGGCGACGCCAGATGGTAGATGCGATCGAAGCGTCCCGGGAGCGAGGGGGGGTCGACCACCGTCCCTTCCACGAAGGTCGTTCCGTCAGGAGCTCCGAGCGGGTTGGGACTGCTCAGATTGTCGAGGACCACCACCTCGTACCCTTCCGCCAGCAGACGCGTTGCCAGGCTGCGACCGAGGAATCCCGCCCCACCTGTTACGAGGGCTCGGGTCATCTACCGATGCCCTCGTACTCCATCCCGAGACGCCGGACGGCGTCAGGGTCGAGAATGTTGCGGGCATCGATGATGTGCGGAACGGCCATGGCGTCACGCACGGCCCGCAGGTCGACCGATTGGAACTCCGGCCACTCGGTGGCGATGAGGAGGACATCGGCATCCTTGGCTGCCTGGATGGGGTCGTCCACCCGGATTACGCCCTCGACGGGGGCCGCCTCGGGATCGAACGCTTGCACCGTGGCACCGCCGGCGATGAGCTCTTCGGCGAGGTATACCGCCGGCGACTCCCGGATGTCATCGGTGCCGGCCTTGAAGGCCAGGCCCCACAGCCCGACGGTGGCGCCATCGAGGTCGATGGCCGCCCGGACCTTGTCGAGCACCCGGCGCCGTTGCAGCTCGTTGACCTCGATCACGCCTCGCAGGAGCGAAAAGTCGTAGCCGGCCTCATCGGCGATCGCCACCAGCGCCCGGGTGTCCTTCGGGAAGCACGAGCCGCCGTACCCGGGGCCGGGATTGAGAAAGTGGAATCCGACCCGCCGGTCGTAGCCCATGCCGAGAAGCACGTCCTTGACGTCGGCCCCCACCGACTCGCAGAGGTTGGCGATGGCGTTGGCAAAGGTGATCCGGGTTGCCAGGTAGGCGTTGGACGCGTACTTGATCATCTCCGAGGAAGCCGGGTCGGTGACCACAACCGGAGCCTGCAGCGCCTGGTAGAGCTCGAGCATGACCTCGGCGGCCTCCTGGCTCCTGGTGCCGATGACGATGCGGTCGGGGTGCAAGAAGTCTCCGACCGCGCTGCCTTCGCGCAGGAACTCCGGATTGGAGATCACCGTCGCGCCGACGCCGAACCCGTCGAGGTGGGCCTGGAACCGGGCAACCGAGCCGACGGGAACCGTCGACTTCAGCACGACAACGGTTCCCGGTCCGAGGGAGGGGCCGAAGTCGTCGAGAGCTTCCTCGATATAGGTGGTGTCGGCGGCACCTTCCTCGTCGGGAGGTGTTGGCAGGGCGACGAAAACCACCCGAGCCGCCTCAACGGCTTGCTTGTTGTCGGCGTAGAACGAGATGAGATTCTTATCAATTCCTTCAGAGAGCAGACGGTCGAGACCCGCCTCAAAGAAGGGGACTTCGCCCGCCGACAGCGTCTCGAGCTTGTCGGGGTCTCGTTCGCCCAGCCGGACGTTGTGTCCGAGGTAGGCGAGGCCGGCCCCGGTAACGAGTCCCACGTATCCGGCGCCGATGACAGCAACTTGCATTTTCTGAACCTCAGTTGGATCTCAACTCGAATCGGCGGGGAAATCGGCTCACTTGACCGGCTTTCCCCGCACCGGGTAACACGGTAGCGCCCATTACTGGTGAATGCAGCAGGTCGCCCGGCTTCACTCGCCGAAATCGGCGTCGGCCCCGAGGTAGACGATGATGTCGACGCCGCCGGTGGTCAGGTTGCCGTCCTGGACACGACCGATGCCGATGTCGGCGACAAATGCGTCGGCTGCCTCGATTTCGCCCGGTCGGGTGATCACGATCGTCTCGGCATAGTCACGGTCGGCATTGCCGACGAAAGCAACGATGTGGCCGAGAGATTCGACGAGCGTGGCGAACTCGCTCCCCGCACCGTTGCGGCCGTTGCCATTGCGGATCTCGACACGCAGGGCCGCACTGTCTTGGCCGGTGAGAGGGAGCCCGGCCCGGAAGTTGGCCAGGAGGGGAGGGGCTTCGTCGGGGTGGGTGCGGACGTAGGAGACCTGATCGATGGTGTCGAAGTACACCGGAAGGGTCGCTGCCTCCAGGTTGGCGGTGTCGAAAGAACGCATCTCCCATGCCAGATCGCGCAGAGCGTCGAAATCGAGGCCGGCGTCGGTGGTGATCTGCTCTCCGATGGCACTGACCAGCTCCCCCATGTCGAGCAGGTTGTCGGGGCGCTTGACCTCGTTGAGGATCGTGAAGATGAGCTCCTGTTGGCGCTTGGTCCGCTCCAGGTCGCTCCCCGGCACCCGCTGCCATCGGCCGTCGACCAGTTCTTCGAGGTTGCGGGAGCGGGCGAAGGCCAGCGCGGTTGCTCCGTCCATGTGCACCACGCCCCGGGGGACGTTGAGCCCGGACCGCGCATCTCGGGAGGGCAGCGCGAAGTAGAAGTCAATTCCGCCCAGCTCGTCGACGATGGCCGCGAAACCGACGAAATCGACCTCGACGTAGTGGTTGACGGCCACGCCGGCGACCTGTGCGACCGTCTCGATGAGGGCATTTGGGTCACGGGCATACGTGGCGTTGAGCTTCTCGATGCCGCCGTCCGGCCGATTGACCAGCAGATCGCGGGGAAGGCTGACCAGCTGGGCGGTCTGGGTGCCGGTGTCCACCCGGAACAGCATGATGACATCCGCCCGCTGGCCTTCGAACTCGCCAAAAAACGTCAAATCGCCCAGATTGTCCCGATTGTCGCTGCCGACGAGCAGCACATAGAGCGGACCATCGGTACGCTCGGCCGGGGTAACCAGGGCGGGCAACTCGTCGATGGGGATCTGCTCGATCGACTTGTCGACGGCGGTCTTGATGCCGTTCAGATAGAACAGCACCGCAAACACCAGCACGTTGGCGACGACGAGCAGCGTCACAAACGTGCGACGAAGCACGATCCCGATCGAGAGCGCTGCAGAGGGCGCGGCTGTACGCTGCATTCGGGCGAGGTTACTACCTTGCCTCACCCGCCAGGCCCCATCGATCAGGCCCCGGGAAGGCCGAGCGGGAGAAACGCGGTCACGGCTCGAGAGCCACCCCGAAGAACCGCACCATCCGGGCAGTCACGTCCTCGCCCACATCCCAGCGATAGTCGGGGGCCGAATCATCGATCAGGCCGTGTCCGGCCCCGCCATACAGCACCCACTCTCCATGGCTGAGCGCTTCCTGCACGGCGGCCCGATCTTCGTCCCCGACCACCTCATCATCCTTGCCGTAGAACCCGAGCACGGCCACATCGGCAACAACGGTTGGTTCGAGCACCGGCGCCACCAGCGCCAGGCCACCTACGTCGTGGGCGGCGGCGAACTCGACGGCGGCAGACGCGGCCCGGTCCAGGGCGACGACGCCGATCGGGCCCGGCCGCACCCACGCGGTGTCGGGGCTGGCCGCCCAGTGCAACGTGTTGGCGGCATCGGCGAGAACCTGCGAGGCGGCCGGATAGGGAGGCGACAGGCGGGAGGGGACGCCCCGGAACAGATCGGGCCCGACCACGGCGAGCCCGTGGCGGGCGAGTCGGCGGGCAAACGACTTGACCGATGAGGAAATGCCGGCGGCACCGTGCAACAAGATGACGGCCGGGAAGGAGCCGGCGTGATCGGGGCGGGCTACGTAGCCGCGGTTGTGACGCAAGCCCGAGAAGATGTCGGCGCTCCCATAGAGGATTTGATGGGTGCCCTCTCCCTTCAGCAAAGCCACGGCGTCCTCCTGGTCAGTCGGTGAGCGTAGTCGGCCGGACCGACCGCACCCGGCCGGAATGGAGAACCCGGCGGATGCCCCCGGACTCGACTACAAGGCCGCCGGCGTCGTCGACGTCGACGGCCACGGCCGGGCCGCCGTTCTCCCAGGTGACGGTATGGCCGAGGGTGGCACTGCAGTTCCGGTATTCGGCTGCCCCCCATTCGCCGGGGCCGGCGGCAACGGCCGCCAGCAGCCCGTCCGCCCAATCCACTGCAATCGCCGGACCGGCATCGGGCCCCGGGTCGACCGCCATCAATGCAGTCACTCCGGCCGGAGGATTGGGCCAGTAGAGATTGACGCCCAGGCCGATCACCAGCAGATCGTCAACGCGTTCGGCGAGAAGACCGGCCACTTTGTCGCCTGCCGGGCTGACGACATCGTTTGGCCATTTGAGCCGGTGGTTGGAGCCGAGCGCGTGGCGCGCCGCCAGGCCGGCCACCAGCGTGAGCAGCGGTATACGCGCCGGTGGCCAGTCGGGAACGAATGCCAGCGAGGCCGCCAGCGCCCGCGGAGCATTCATCCATTCGGCACCGGACCGGCCCCGACCGGCATCCTGCCCGGAGGCGGTGATCAGGCTTGGAACCCCGCTGAAGCGGTTCCGGGCTTCATCCTGGGTTGATACCACCCGATCGAGGTGGATGACGACGTAATGTGTAGCCAACAGCGGCCTCCAAGGGTCTAAGGACACAGCATATGAGCACTGACGACCGCATCCGGCGCCTGGAATCGCTGCGCGCCGAAAACTCCGCCGCCCACGAGCGGGCCGTCGATCGCCAGCATGAGCGCGGCAAACACACGGCTCGGGAACGCATCGAGATGCTGGTCGACAAGGGTTCCTTCCAAGAAATCGACACGCTGGTGCGCCATCAGGCGACCGGCTTCGGCATCGAAGACAACCGGCCGCTCGGCGATGCCGTCATCACCGGCTGGGGCACCGTCGACGGCCGCAAAGTGTTCCTGTTCGCCGAGGACTTCACGGTCT